>ENA-OBIT01001020-OBIT01001020.1-metagenomes-genome-assembly--contig:-NODE-1020-length-11216-cov-4.05752_pt1 | contig 11216 bp, 9 predicted proteins | sample MGYA00153386_OBIT01 | MGnify analysis MGYA00153386 | reverse complement strand
GCTGATGGCGACGCTGCCGGTGTACCTGAACGCCCTGGCCGGCCAGGGTGTTCACCTGGTCACTGTCAACGATTATCTGGTGCGGCGCGACGCCGAATGGATGGGTCGCATCTACAGCTTTCTGGGCCTGACGGTGGGTGTCAACGTGGCCGGCATGACTCGCGAAGAGAAACAAGCGGCGTTCGCGGCCGATATCACTTACGGCACCAACAACGAATTCGGCTTTGATTACCTGCGCGATAACATGGTTCAGGACACGCGCGACCGAGTGGCGCGCGGTCTGAACTTCGCCATCGTCGACGAGGTGGACTCCATCCTCATCGACGAAGCGCGCACGCCGCTGATCATTTCAGGCCAGGCGGAAGACCACACCGAGATGTATGTGCGCATCAACGCCGTGGTGCCGCAGTTGAAGAAGCAAATTGGCGAGGCCGACCCGCGCACGGGCGAAGGGGTGATCGAGGCGGGCGATTTCACGGTCGACGAGAAGACCCATCAGGTCTTTCTCACCGAGTCGGGTCATGAACGCGCCGAGGCCATCCTTACTGAGGTTGGCCTGCTGCCTCCAGGTGCCAGCCTGTACGACCCGGCCAACATTGCATTGATGCACCATGTGTACGCGGCGTTGCGCGCGCACCGGTTGTACAACCGCGACCAGCATTACGTGGTGCAGAACGGCGAGGTCGTCATCGTTGACGAATTCACCGGCCGCCTCATGACCGGCCGGCGCTGGAGCGACGGTCTGCACCAAGCCGTGGAAGCCAAGGAAGGCGTGCAAATCCAGAGCGAGAACCAAACCCTGGCGTCGGTCACTTTCCAGAATTACTTCCGCATGTATGGCAAGTTGTCGGGCATGACCGGAACCGCCGACACCGAGGCTTACGAGTTCCAGGAAATCTACGGCCTGGAGACGATGGTCATTCCGCCCAATCGGCCCACCATCCGCAAGGACGAGCTTGACCTGATCTACAAAACAACGAAGGAAAAGTACGACGCGGTAGTCAAGGACATTCGGGACTGCCACGAACGTGGCCAGCCGGTGCTGGTGGGCACCACGTCGATCGAGAACTCCGAGCTGGTGTCTGAGCTGCTGGTGAAGCAGAAACTGCCGCACCAGGTGCTGAATGCCAAGCAGCACGCCAAAGAGGCTGAGATCGTGGCCCAGGCTGGCCGGCCGGGCGTCGTCACCATCGCCACCAACATGGCCGGGCGGGGCACCGACATCGTGCTCGGCGGCAACGTCGAGAAGCAGATCCAGTTTCTCGACGCCGACGAGCTGCTGTCGGATGAAGAGCGCCGCACCCGCGCCAAGCTGCTCACGGAAGAATGGCAGAGCCTGCACGATCAGGTCAAGGCTGCGGGCGGGCTGCGCATCGTGGCGACAGAACGGCACGAGAGCCGGCGCATTGACAACCAGTTGCGCGGTCGCTCCGGCCGCCAGGGTGACCCGGGCGCCAGCCGCTTCTACCTGTCGTTGGATGACTCGCTGATGCGCATCTTTGCCGGTGAGCGTGTACGTTCCATCATGGACCGGTTGAAGATGCCTGAGGGCGAGGCCATCGAGGCGGGCATCGTCAACCGCAGCATTGAAGGGGCGCAGCGAAAGGTCGAGGCGCGCAACTTCGACGTCCGCAAACAATTGCTGGAGTACGACGACGTCAGCAACGACCAGCGCAGGGTGATCTACCAGCAGCGCAACGAGATCCTTGAAGCGGCCTCGCTGGATGCGCAAATTGCCAGCCTGCGCAAGGGTGCCGTGACCGAAGTGGTGCGCACGCATGTGCCGGCCGAGTCGCTGGAAGAACAGTGGGACTTGCCTGCGCTGGAGCGCGTGCTGAAGGACGAATGGCAACTCGACGTGGCGCTGTTGGCCGAGGTCGAGAAAAGCAACTCGATCACCGACGACGACATCCTCGGCATGGTGGTGGCCGCGGCCGACGTGCAGTTCAACAACAAGTTGCAGGCCGTGGGTGCCGAGCAGTTCACGCCGTTCATGCGCATGGTGCTGTTGCAGTCCATCGACAGCCACTGGCGTGAGCACCTCTCGGCGTTGGATTACCTGCGCCAGGGCATCCATCTGCGCGGATACGCCCAGAAGAATCCGAAGCAGGAATACAAGCGCGAGGCGTTCGAGCTGTTCTCGCAACTGCTGGATGTCGTCAAGCTCGACGTGACCCGGGTGCTGATGACGGTGCGCGTCCAGAGCCAGGACCAGGTGGCCGAGGCGGCGCTGGCCCTTGAACAGCAAGCCAGGCAACTGGCCAATGTCACCTACACCCACCCGCTGGAAGACGGCACCGTGGCGCAGGAAACAGACCCCGCCACGCTGGTGCAGGCAGTGCCCAAGGTGGGCCGCAACGACGCCTGCCCTTGCGGCAGCGGCAAGAAGTACAAGGCCTGCCACGGCAAGCTTGGCTGACATCGGAGCGACACGCCAGCGGCTGGACGCCAACCGCCTGCTGCAGGCGCCGCGCCGCATCGACACCCCGCAGCTGGTACTGTGTGCGCCGCGGCCCGCGTGGGCGCCGGTGTTCGTCGAGAGCCTGAATTTGTCCTTGCCTGGACTGGGCTTCATCAGTTGGGCCCAGGCTACGCGCGGCGTGGAGTGGGGCGGTGAATTCTTGCAACGCGACATCGAATGGGTGGCTCGCGGCGAGGGCTTGGTTTTCTATGCATTTCAGGCAGTTGACGGCGTTTACGTCGGCCGCGTTGACCTGCACAGCTGGGATTTGGACGCCCCGCGCTGCGAAGTGGGTTACGTGGGCGACGTGCGCACGGCCGGCCGCGGGCTGATGCGCGAGGCCGTGTTGGCCTGTGTCGACCTGGCTTTCACGCTGGGTGCCGCTCGGGTGCAGGCGCTCAGTGAAGCGGGCAATGCCCGCGCCCTGCACTTCGCCGAGCACGCGCTGGGGTTCACCCGCGAGGGCGTGTTGCGCAATTGCGAGCGCGATGCTCGGGGGCTGCTGGGCGACCAGGTGCTGTTCGCAGGCTATGGAGCTTCGTCAACGACACCCCCGGGTTGAGGGGGGTGTTGGGCATTGCCCTGGTGCGGCGGGGGGCGGCACCACGTAAGGTCATAGCGTCGCCACATGAACAGGTCGGTCGTGGCGGCTGGGCCAACCGTCCCTAGGTCGCCCATGAAACACGGCCTTGACCTGCGGAGACTCTGATGCGTTTGACTGTTGCAGCCTTGGGCGTCCTGGTTGTCATGACCACGGGCAACGCGCGTGCCAGTACGCTGGTGTTCAGCGAAGGGTTTGACAGCCTGTCGGCACTTCCTGCCGCGGGCTGGGTGTTCACCAATCTCAGCGCCTCGCCCAGCCAGGCCTGGTTTCAGGGCAATGCCGGTGTGTTCAATGCGCTAGCAGGGGCTGCCAACAGCTACGCCGCCGCCAACTTCCTGAGCAGCGGCGCGGTGAACGGCACCGTTGCCAACTGGATGATTACGCCGCAAATCAACCTTGCTGGTGGCGAGACGATCACCTTTCAGGTGCGCAGCGAGGACGTGGCTTTTGCCGATGGCCTGGAACTGCGCTTGAGCCTGACCGGCAGCAGCGACACCACCGCCTTCTCGGCTCCGTTGTGGAGCACGGCAGCGGCCGCCGCAGGCTGGACGGCGGTGTCCGTGCTGGTGCCTGTCCAAGCCAGTCCGGTGCTGGCGCGCATGGCGTTTGTGTACAAGTCGCCCGACGCGCTGACTGCCAATTACATCGGCATTGACAGCCTGGCAGTCGCGCCGATTCCCGAGCCGGCCTCGGTTGTCTTGCTGGGCCTGGGCCTGGTCGGTCTCGCCACCCGCCGCCGTTGGGCGGCTTGCAAGGAGGTCCTGTGAATTCTTCAAGTTCCATCAAATCGCTGAAGTTGGCGCAGGTTGCCCTGGCTGCTGCACTCACCTTCGGCGTGGTTGCCACGGTGAACGCTCAGCGGGTTTTCCGCGATGCCGTCACGGGCGAATTCCGCGCCCCCACGGCGGCCGAGGTGCAACAACTCGAGGCGCTGAACAAGTCGCTCAAGTCCCGCGTCCCTCGTGGTCTGTTGACGGGTAAGCCCAATCCGCAGCCGGTGCGCATGCCTGATGGGTCGGACTTTCTCGAGAACACGGACGCTGACCTGAATTATTCGGTCGTGATCCGCAACCGTGACGGGCGCTTGGTGCGCCATTGCGTGCCCAACGGCGACATTGCTGAGCGTCTCGTGCGCGGCGAGGTCACCACCTTTACCAAGCCGATCCTGGAGCGTTTGAATGAGCTTTGATCTCGCGCCATTGTTCAAGTCTGCTGTCATGAAGCCGGTCGCGGCGGTGGCCCTGGTGGGTTTTGCGCTGGTGGCCGGCCAAGCGCAGGCGCAAGCCACGATCGTGGTGAACTTCAACAACACAGGCACCGTGGGCTACAACGACCCCACGGCTGTGGCCCCTGTTGGCGGCAACAGCGGCACCACGCTGGGTGAACAACGCCGTATCGCGACGCAGCATGCGGCCAATCTGTGGGCCAGCACGCTCACCAGCAACGCGGTCATCCGCATCCAGGCCCAGTTCACGGCGCAGGCCTGCACGGAAACCGGGGGAACCCTGGGCAGCGCCGGTCCGATTGGAAATTTCCGCAACTTCCCCGAAGCTCTGTTCCAGGACACCTGGTACCCGTCGGCGTTGCGCAACAAGCTGGCGGGCAACGAGGCCCAGCCCAACACCAATCAGCTGTCGATCAACTTCAACGTCAATCTGGGCACGCCAGGCTGCCTGTCGGCCAACCCCTGGTACCTGGGCATCGACAACATCGTGCCGCCGAGCGCCATCAACTTGGTAGTCGTGTTGCTGCACGAGTTTGGCCATGGTCTTGGTTTCACCGTCGGCCCCACCAGCGGCCAGTCAGGCACGCGCTCGCAGGGCAGCCCGTCGATCTGGGAACGCTACATGGTCGACAACCAGACCAACAAGACCTGGTTTGAGATGACCAATGCCGAGCGTGCGGCGTCGGCCATCGGCGTCAACCGGCTGGTGTGGGCCGGTGCCAACGTGGTTCGAGAAGTGCCCAATGTGCTGCGCCAAGGCATCGCAGTGGCCAACATCACCGGCTCTGCGGTGAGCACACCGCGCACAGTGGAACTGGGCGAAGCTTCGTTCGGCACGCCTATGAACCAGGCCAGCTTCACTGGTGAGTTGGCCCAGTTCGTTGACCAGCCGGACGGCACGGCGCTGGCCTGCGTGCCGCTGTCCGCGGCCAACGCACGCACGGTGCGCGGCAAGATTGCGATGGTCGACCGTGGTACTTGCGGCGCCATCTTCAAGGCCCTCAACTTGCAGAACGCCGGCGCAACGGCGATGTTGTTTGTCGACAATGTGGCCGCTTTACTGCCGCCAAACGTCGGTGGCTTCGACAACAACTTGACCTTGCGTGCCGTCAGTGTGCGGCTGGTCGATGGTGCGGCCTTGAAGGAAGACCTCAAGCGGCGTTCGCGCAACTCGTCCGGCGTGTTCATGTCGCTGGGTCTGCTGGGCACACAGTTCGCTGGCGCCGACGCGCAAGGGCGCATCAAGTTGTTTTCTCCGAACCCGTTCCAGGGTGGCTCGTCGGTGTCCCATTTCGACACATCGGCCTTCCGGCACCAGCTGATGGAGCCGGCCATCAATGGCGGTTTGACGCAATCGGTGCTGCCGCCGCAAGACCTGACCTTCATGCTCTTCAAGGACATCGGCTGGTGATGCATCGGCCGCAGTCTGCGGGTAGCCCGCGTTAGTGATCAACCCCGCTGCAGCGGGGTTTTTTGCGCCTGCGCGCGTTTGCTTTTCAACCTGGTTGCAGGTCGTCGCCCGGTGGTCCGCGACTCCTAGAATCACGCTCCCAATCATCAATGCCGTGCCCGGCGTCTGTTCATGCCCGTCAACCTTCAAGTTCCGTTGCCGCAATCGCTGCACCCCGTGCCCGGTGTTCGCATGGGCTTCGCCATGGCCGGTGTGCGCAAACCCAACCGGCGCGACCTGGTGGTGTTCGTGCTGGACCAGGGCTCGTCGGTAGCGGGTGTGTTCACCCTCAACCGCTTTTGCGCCGCGCCGGTGCAGGTGTGCCGCAAACACCTGGCGCTGGCCGCGCCGCGGGCGTTGTTGATCAACACCGGCAATGCCAACGCCGGCACGGGGGCCGACGGGCTGGTACGGGCTCGCCGCAGTTGCGCCGCGCTGGCGTCGCTGCTGGATTTGCAGCCCGCGCAGGTGCTGCCGTTTTCGACCGGCGTGATCATGGAAACCCTGCCGGTGGAACGCATTGAAGCCGGCCTGCCAGCCGCGCTGGCGTCGCTACAAGCCGCGCACTGGGCCGAGGCCGCAGCCAGCATCATGACCACCGACACTTGTCCGAAGGCGGCTTCGCGCCAGGTGCAGATCGACGACCGCACGGTCACCGTCACCGGCATCGCCAAGGGCGCCGGCATGATCCGCCCAAATATGGCCACCATGCTGGGTTTTGTGGCCACCGATGCCGTCATTGCGCCGGAATTGCTGCAGCCCTTGTTGACGGACGTGGCTGACCTCAGCTTCAACCGCATCACCATCGACGGCGATACATCGACCAACGATTCCTTCATGCTGATGGCCACGCACCAAGCCGGGCATGCGGCCATCACCGACTTGAAATCGGCCGCCGGTTGCACGCTGCGTGCCGCCGTTCTCGAAGTAGCGCAGGAACTGGCCCAGGCCATCGTGCGCGACGGCGAAGGCGCCACGAAGTTCATCACCGTGCAGGTGCAGGGCGGGCGGGTTGATGCCGAGTGCAAGCTGGTGGCGTACGCCATCGCCCATTCGCCATTGGTGAAGACCGCATTTTTCGCCAGCGACCCCAACCTGGGTCGCATCCTGGCCGCCGTAGGTTACGCCGGCATCGACGATCTGGACCAGAGTCTCATCGACCTGTTCCTGGACGATGTGCATGTGGTGCGTGCAGGTGGCCGCCATCCGGCTTACCGCGAAGAAGACGGCCAGCGTGTGATGAAGCAGAGCGAGATCGTCGTGCGTGTGGACCTGCACCGCGGCGCGGCCGAGGCCGTTGTGTGGACCTGCGACTTGTCAGAGGACTACGTGCGCATCAACGCCGATTACAGATCTTGAGTACTTGTTGAAACTGCCATCGTTGCCCCACGGCGACCTGCTGCGCGACCCGCTGTATTTGCGCCTGTGGTCGTCCATCCTCACCAGTTCGTTCGGCAACCAAGTGATGATGCTGGCGCTGCCGCTGACCGCCGCGGTGCTGTTGCAGGCCAGCCCGACGCAAATGGGTTTGCTGACGGCCATTGAGCTGCTGCCCTTCATGTTGTTTTCGTTGCCCGGTGGGGTGTGGCTGGACCGCATCCGCAAGCTGCCGGTGTACGTGGTGGGCGAGACACTGGCGGCGTTGGCGGCGGCCAGCGTGCCGCTGGCCTGGTGGCTTGGCTGGTTGTCGATGGGTTGGCTGTACGCCGTGGGTTTTGTGCTGGGTACCGTGCACACCCTGGCCGGCACGGCAGCGCAGATCGTGCTAACCCAGGTGGTGGGCCGCGAACGCCTGGTCGAGGCGCATGCCAAGAACGCGCTGGCCACGTCGGGCGCCGAGGTGGCCGGCCCCGGCCTGGCGGGCATGTTGATCAAGCTGATGGGCGCGCCGCTGGCCTTGCTGGTGAACGCGGCGCTGCTGCTGGGATCGACGTTGATCTTGCGCGGCCTTCATATCCAGGAACGCCGCCAATCGCGCCAGGGCCTGCGCTTCTTCAACGGGTTCTGGCGCGACCTGGTAGCCGGCCTGCGCTTCGTTCGCGGCCAGCCGCTGTTGGTGGCGCTGGCGGTGCTGATGGGGGCGTGGCAAATGGCGCACTACGCGGCCATGACGGTGCAGATCCTCTTCGCCACGCGCACCCTGGGGTTGTCGGAACAGGCCGTGGGCCTTTGCTACATGGGCATGGGCGTGGGCACCATCATGGGCAGCGTGTACGGCCGCCGGCTGAGCCACCGCATAGGGCCCGGCCCTTGTTTGGTGGTGGGCTTTGCCATTTGCGGCGCGGGCTGGTTGCTGGTGGCGGCAGCACCCGCTAACGCCTGGGGCGTGGCTGCGTTTGCGCTGATGTTGATGACCTTCACCATGGGCGCCGTTTTCATCTTCATCAACTTCCTGGCCTTGCGCCAGGCCGTCACGCCCGAACCGTTGCTGGGCCGCATGACCAGCACCATGCGCTGGTTGACACTGCTGGCCGCCGCACCCGGCGCGCTGCTGGGCGGCTGGCTGGGCGAGTACGTGGGCCTGCGCGCAGCGCTGGCGTTTGCCGGCGTCGTATCGCTGTTGCTGGTGGTCGTGGCCTGGCGTCTGCCGCTGATCCGCGAACTCAAGCGCCTGCCCGAACCCGAGCCTGAAAGCGATTGGTTGGGGCTGGAGGCCGATGTTCGGCCGGCCGGATAGCCCTGCGGTCGACGTCAGCCGCAGAAGCCCGGGAACATCAAACCGATTCGCGAAGGTTCAGCCTGCGTTCGATGCGTTCGACGCGGTCGCCCAGGCTGTCGAGCCTGACATTCACGCCAGCCAGATCCTCATGGATGAAGGCTACGCTCTTGTGCATCTGCACCACCTGATTTTCCAGGGACGACAGTCGGGTCTTGATGTCGCGGACGTCACGGCGCACGTCGGCCACATCGGCGCGAATCGCTCGCAAGTGCTCCAGCACCAAGTTTTCGACTTCATCGGTCATGGTGCCCGCATCTTACTCAGCGATGGCAGGTCGTGATGCAGGTTGTGGCGCAGGTCGGGATGCGAAGGTCGTGCTGAATAGGGCAGGTCAGTGCTGCCCGGCGAAAAGTGAGCCACCGCGTCGGTGACTAACCCGTCGATGCCCAGCGCCAGCAGCCGCTGTGCATCGGCCGCCTCGTTCACCGTGTAGCACAGCACTCGAAAGCCGGCGCCGTGCAACCGGGCGATGAGTGCGGCATCCATCAGCGGGTGGTGCGTCAGCACGGCCACGCAGCCCAGTTCCACGGCGCAGTCGAACCAGCCCGGCCACGGTGCGTCCAGCAGCAAAGCGCGCGGCAGGCCGGGCGCGGTGTCGCGGGCGCCGCGCAGGGCGTCGGGCTTGAACGAACTCAGCAGCGGTGGCACGGCCGAGCCCGGCCACAACGCCAGGCAGGCACTGCCCACGGCCTGGCCGGTGCGGCGCTCTTGCCCCGGCGACGGCTTGAGCTCGATGTTCAGCGCATGGCCGTTGCGCAGCACAAAGCATGCAACGGCGTCCAGGCTGGGCAGCGGCTCGCCTGCGAAAGCCCGGCTGTGCCAGCTGCCGGCGTCCAGGCGCGACAACTCGGCCCAATCAAACTCAGCCGCTACGCCGGTGCGTGGCGTGGTCCGCTGCAGGCTGTCGTCGTGCAGCAAGAACGGCACGCCGTCACGGCTGAGCTTCACGTCGCACTCAAACGCGCGCCAGCCGTGTGCAGCGCCTACGCGAAACGCGGCGAGGGTGTTTTCCGGCGCGTGTTGGCCAGCACCCCGGTGGGCAATCCAGAACGGATAGGGCCAAGGAGCTGATGGCATGACGGGCCGCTTTCGTCAGCTCACGCGCTGGCCGGTGCCGATGTCAAACCAATGCAGGTGTTCAGGGCGGACCTGCAGGCCGATGGTGCTGCCGGGCCGAGGCGGGCTGCGCGTGCTGTCGATGCGCAAGGTGAATGGCGCCCCTCCCAAGCGGCCGTACACCAGGCGCTCGGCGCCCAGCATCTCCAGCATCTCCACCTGCAGGGGCCAGCTAACACCTTGCTCGCTGTGGTCCTGCAGGTTGGCGTGCTCCGGCCGCACGCCCAAGGTCAGCGGGCCAGCACGCGGTGCGGCAGCGGGCAGGGTCAGTGGCGACAGACTGGCGCCGCCCGCACCGCCGTTCACTCTCCCATTCAGGCTGCCGTTCACGCCGCCGTCCACCGTGAAGCGCGAGCCATCGGCGCGTCCCGGCAGCAGGTTCATGGGCGGGCTGCCGATGAAGCCGGCCACGAAGGTGCTGGCCGGTGTGCCGTACACCTGCTCGGGCGTACCGATCTGTTCGATGCGCCCGGCGTTCATCACCAGCAGGCGCTGGCCAAGCGTCATGGCCTCGACCTGATCGTGCGTAACGAAGAGCGAGGTCACGCCGAGTTCAGCATGCAGTTTCTGGATTTCCAGCCGCGTGGCCGCGCGCAGCTTGGCGTCCAGGTTGGACAACGGTTCGTCGAACAAAAACACCTGTGGCTGGCGCACGATGGCGCGCCCCATGGCCACGCGCTGGCGCTGGCCGCCCGACAGTTCACGGGGTTTGCGTTGCAGCAAGCCGCCGAGCTCGAGAATCGTGGCGGCCTTCTGCACCCGCTCTTCGATCTGCGCCTTGGGCACCTTGGCAATCTTCAGCCCGTAGGCCATGTTGTCGAACACGCTCATGTGCGGGTACAAGGCGTAGTTCTGGAACACCATGGCGATATCTCGCTCGGCCGGCTCCAGCTGGTTGACGACACGCCCGCCGATGTCGATCTCGCCACTGGTGATTTCTTCCAGCCCGGCCACCATGCGCAAAAGCGTGCTCTTGCCGCAGCCCGAAGGCCCCACGATGGCGACGAACTCGCCATCGGCGATGTCGACGTTCACGCCGTGGATGACCTTGTTCGCCTTTGGCCCTGAACCATAGGCCTTCTCGATATTTCGAAGCGTAATCGCAGCCATGCTTTTACTTTTCCGTGTCCACCAGGCCCTTGACGAACCACTTCTGCATCAGGATGACGACCAGCGCCGGCGGGATCATGGCCAGGATGGCGGTGGCCATCACGGCGTTCCATTCCGTGGCCGCGTCGCCGCCGGTGATCATGCGTTTGATGCCCATCACCACCGGATACATGTCTTCGCTGGTGGTCATCAGCAGCGGCCACAGGTACTGGTTCCAGCCGTAAATGAACTGGATCACGAACAGCGCGGCAATCGAGGTGCGGCTCAGCGGCAGCAGCACATCCTTGAAGAACCGCATCGGGCCGGCGCCGTCCATGCGCGCGGCTTCCACCAGTTCGTCGGGCACGGTCAGGAAGAACTGGCGAAACAAGAACGTGGCGGTCGCCGAGGCAATCAACGGCACGGTCAGCCCGGCGTAGGTGTTCAACATGCCCAGGTCCGACACCACCTGGTAGGTCGGCAGGATGCGGACCTCTACCGGCAGCATCAGCGTCACGAAGATCATCCAGAACACCAGGTTGCGAAACGGGA
>ENA-OBIT01001019-OBIT01001019.1-metagenomes-genome-assembly--contig:-NODE-1019-length-11217-cov-3.27307_pt1 | contig 11217 bp, 16 predicted proteins | sample MGYA00153386_OBIT01 | MGnify analysis MGYA00153386 | reverse complement strand
GTAAAACAGGGCTTGCGCAGTTGGTGCAGATTCATGTGTTTGATGAGAAGGAAGGGCATAACAATGAGTGACACGAACGAACAGGATGATTCGAGAAATTCGGCCTGGGCAGAAAAAGTGACCGCGCTGCCTCGTATCACGCCTGAGATGCTGGCCCTGTATCGCAAGTTGCAATCCGGGCGCATGGTTGCCGCAGACGATGAGGCGTTCTTGTATCCCAGTGAGGAATACAATGTGATGCAGGACATCGTATTGGCGCTGGGCCGATTGATTGACGGGATAGGCGAGGGCTAATCAATCAATCCTCTTTTCGGTGTATACTTAGGCTATCGAACCCTCGCATACTTAGTGCCAAAGCGCCCGACAAGGGCGTTTTTGTTTTCCCCTCTAAAATGTATATAGCGTTCATGATTGACATATGAATCAACCCACTCTATGATAAGGCTTGAGATGTGGCGGAGTGATGGACAATGCCATTTGTAGGGGACGCTCTACAGGTGACGCCATAACGCCACATCGCAGCACACCACACTCTATTACATATCATAGGTGACGACCTATCCATGCCACGCACCAATATTTCTGACACAGATACTCCTCAACTAAAACTCACCGCCAAGCAGCAGGTGTTTATCAACGCCTATATGGTCAACGGGTTCAACGCTACACGCGCTGCGCTCTCTGCTGGATATTCTAAAAATGGGGCCCGACAACAGGGCCACGTTTTATTGACAAATATTGACATCCAGAGCGAAATTAAGCGTCTTATGCAGACGTTCATCATGCCTGCCGAGGAAGTTCTATCGCGTCTCACTGAGCATGCGCGCGGTGATTTGGGTGATCTGTGGGATGAAACCACCGGACAAGTTGACTGGCAGCAGGCCCGCGCCCTGGGGAAGACCGGACTCATCAAGCGCATTAAACATAAGACCAGTCGCGTCACTCGTGATGATGGAACGGATGTTGAGACGTTCGAGGACGAAATCGAACTCCATAATCCACAAGTCGCCTTGCAGATGATCGGGAAATACTACGGACAATTTGCCGATAAGTTAAACATCGATATTCATGTCACATGGCAGGATGAGGCCGTATCGCTCATCAAAGCAGGCGAGATTACCTATGAAGCTGCCTTAGAGACATTTGACCATGACGACAGACTTGTTAGAGAACTCTTTGCAAAGGCTCAAGTCCCAATATCGATTGGGCAAAGCGAAGCGGATTAGCCAGCTTCAACAGTTACCGCTTATCGCCTATCACCCGGCACAGCAAATCATTGCAGATGACACACATCGTTTTAAAGTGGTGTGCTGCGGGCGTAAAACAGGCAAGACCCGTTTAGGTGGGCGTGAGATTGTAGAACGCATGATGAGGGGGCAGCGCTGTGCAAGCCTTGCCCCTAGCTACGAAGAAACCCGCATGATTTGGGATGACTTAATGCAGACATTGCCCTCAGACCTGATACAGCATCAAGACGCCTCACGTCTCAAGCTGACGCTGACGACAGGCGGCAGTTATCAGGCATGGTCTATGGACGGGAAGTCAGTCAATAAAGCACGCCCTCACAGTTATGATTTCATCCTTGTCGATGAGGCTGCATTTGTACCTAACCTGTTAGACCACTGGCAAAAGGTCTTGCGTGCGACCCTTGCACGGTATCAGGGGGAGGCGTGGTTTCTCAGTACGCCCGATGGATTCAATGACTTTCATACGCTGGCATCAAAAGGGTTAGACCCGTCAGACACTGAATGGGCTTACTTTAATTTCCCCACGTCTGCTAACCCTCACATCCCTTTAGAGGAGATTGAAGCCGCAAAACGTGATTTGCCTGAAAGAACATTTAGACAAGAGTTTTTAGCAGAGTTTATCCTTGATGGATCAGGCGTGTTTCGCGGCGTCTCGGCTATCGCAACAGCCCCGATGAATACCGTTCCTGTTAGTGGGATGCGTTACGTCATCGGTGTCGATTGGGGCAAAAGCTCTGATTTCACTGTGTTCATTGTGTTCTGTGTCGAAACAATGCAGATGGTCGCAATGGATCGAATGAACACCATCGATTATCACTTCCAACGCGAACGTCTCAAGATCATCATCAATCGCTGGAAACCTGTCATGACGATGGTTGAGCAGAACAGCATTGGGGAAACAAATATCGAGGAGCTGCGACGGGACGGCGTTAGTGTCACGCCGTTCAACACGACAGCCCAGAGTAAGCCGCCTTTGATTGAAGACCTCTCGATTGCCATTGAGAAGGGCAAGATTGAAATCATGCCTGATCCTGTGCTGCTGAATGAGATGAACGCTTACAGCATGAAGCGCACAGCAACAGGCCGCTGGCAGTATGACGCGCCGTCAAGTGGTCACGATGATACAGTCATGGCGTTAGCAATCGCCTATAACGCGGCTCTGATGAGCCAATCGCGCGGCCTCCCATCTTGGGTGTTAGATCATAGAGGATAGTCAATGTGTTCGGACAAATCAGATATGAAGCGAGGCGAATTGTGAACGCATTGAGTGTGGGGGCCTCTACAGGACTGAGTGTCTATCGTGGCACGGTGTCGGGATTGGCTGACGATTCGTCCTCCTATGCACAGCGGGTCGCCCGTTACGACCAGTATCAGTACTGGTACGACAATACCATGTTCGACAGCATCAACACGTTTATGACGACCCAGCGGGCCAATCTAAAGCTTTATCGTCATATACGCGGGATTTATAACCCGGTTCATCGTCTTGTGAAATTGGAAGTTGCAAAGACATATGGCGGCGGCATTGACTGGTCGGGTGACTTGCGCGGGGGCGCTATCCCGATTGACAGTGGCAACACTAATCTGACAGAAGCGATTAAGACCCTGCTCAAGTGGTCAAACTTTGGCACGGAGAAAGGGCCTTACGTCCATCAAGGCGCAAAGATAGGCGACAGCTTCCTCAAGATTGTGGATGATGTAGGCCGCAAGCGTGTGCGTATGGAGGTTCTCAGTCCGTACAAGGTGCGAGACGTGCGCTTTAACGAGGTCGGTGACATCAAGTGGATTGCCATCCAATACTACAAGACAGACGATGAAGGCAAGGATTACATTTTCAGAGAAGAAATCGACACGAACGAATTTCGCTACTGGGAGGAATACAAGCTCTCAGACTTTGACTTTGGCTCCAAGCGCTCTCCCGATGTGACCAATCCGAACCCGTATGGTTTCGTCCCTGTGCGTCATGTGCCTCATATCAAAGAGAGTGGCTCGCGTTTCGGACGCCCTTCGTTCAATGGATCACTCGGTAAGATTGTCCAGTTGAACGATATTGCTGCGCCCGTGCATGACGCGGTGAGATTGTCCGTCAATCCGCTGTATGTGTTGAAGGGCAGCACCATGCCCGACAACACGGATGACGCCACCCGCGCCCGCGATGAAATGAAGGTGATTAGCATCTCAAAAGACAGTGATCTTACCGCCCTGTCTCCAACGCTGGACATCATCGCAGGGCTGGCGGCAATGGACAAACTCATTGGCGAGATTGAACGCGATATGCCGCAACTCTCCCTCCAGCGCATTCGCGAAAGTGGCGGTGATGCATCCGGCGTGAGTATTGAAAACAGCTACTCCGATGCTTCTGATTTGTTAGTTGAGATACAAGGCAGCTATGACGAGGGACTGACACGGGCCTTACAGATGGCAATCAGCGTTGGCGCATTTCGTGGCTATGACCAATTTAAAATGTTTGACGCGATCAAAAGCTATGAGCGTGGTGAGCTTGATTTCTATATCAAAGAGCGTCCCGTATTCAGTGATCGTCTGCCGCAAGAACGCCGTATCCAGCTTCTGAATGAATCGGCCAATTTACCAACACTGCCTATTGTAGCGCGTGAGTTAGGCTTATCAGAAGAGGACATTGCGATTATCGAAGCCTCGAAAAGCAAGAGCGCCGCCGACGCCATGCGCGGGCTTGCAGAAGGCGCATTTGGGGGGATGGATGATGACGAGACTGACGATGAACCCACCGAAACGCCCTAACCCAAAGAAGCGCAAGCACCTGCCATCCCTGGATAAGTTGCAGCTTGAGGCGTTTAAAGCGCGTCTCGCGTCCGTCACGCAAATATCAGCAGAAGGCAAAGAGGCAGTCATGTTGAGTATGCTGGCCGCCGCGAATCCGAATGCTGAATCGCCAGAGGTTGTCATTCGGACATTAGACCCTGAAATGCAACAGTTGATTGCAGCGGCCTCACAGGGCTACCAGCAGACATTTGGCGGAATACAGGCACGCGGGCGAATGGGTCTGATGGCTGACATGGAGATAGACGGGCTTATCGATAGCGAGAATGAATGACAGACGCGCAAAATGGCGACATGGCTGAGGCGAAGGATACAACACCGCCGCCCTCACTCAAGACACTTGAGATTCTCGCACGATACGACGTTCTTATCACGCCTGCTGAAATTTCAGGGGATTTTTGGCCTGTTTTTGTGGAAGCCGTGATGATGCATCCCAAACCCATCATGCTTCATTGTTCGGGTGAGGGCGGCAGCGCGTTTACCCTTTATCAATTAATCGGATTGATTCGCCAGCATGGGCGATTTATCGGCGTTCTTCATGCGGACGCGGCAAGCGCCCATAGCATTCTCTTTGCGGCGTGCCAGACGCGCTATGTCTCGCCTTTGGGGTCCATTAGCGTTCATCGCTGCGTAAGTTCAGGTGGGTGGCAAATGGGGGTTAAGGCGGCACGAGAAGCGATGCTTCGCTATGAGCGTATGGATAAGTTGCACGCGCAAATCATGGCAGACGCCTGTCATTCCCTTTACGACGCTGATTTCTGGTTAAAAGCATTCGATGACGCCGAGGCGGGGCTGAAAGAATTCGACGCCGAATGCCTCATTGATATGGAGATGGCGCGGCCTATCGCAGAGATGCCCGATGACCTCTAGAGAACGTGTCCAGACAAACCTCGTATCGAAGATCGTTGGGCATTATATGATGCTGCCGCGCGATACCGAGGATTTAACTCAAAAGATTGCACAGCATTTAACGACAGAATATCGCAGAACCATTCAAGCGAATTTAAATCTATACGGGTGTCAGAAGCTTGTAATGGGGCCTGATCAAGAGTCTCTATTATGGATACAGGCAAAAGCAGCGAAAGATGCAACCTCGATAGCAAACACCTACTTGCGCGAACTGACGAATAAGGTTGCCAGTCTGCGAAAAAGCAACGTTCGCGGGAATAGATTTTACTATATGCGTGCCCTTGACGCCTGGAGCGCAAAGAGGGACGGCTATAAAATTCAGAGCATCGCATTAAACACGGCAACCGCAGCACGACAGTATGCCCAGGCGCGATTTGTGGAGGAGAACAATATTCAAGGGCGCTGGCTTTTTACAGGCCCGCCCCCCGTGTGCAAGATATGCCTGCGGATTAAGGCGCTCGGTGCTGTGACATGGGAGACGACAAAGAAGCGGCCTTTGCCTAGTCACCCAAACTGTCCCCACGCTTGGCAACAATTAATCCCCACAAAAATAGAATGCGGGGATTCAACATGGACAGGATAGAGACGATGGACACAAGATCACAGTAGATAGCCCTATCTCTATTTGCCTCTCGATTCTATAGAGTGCTCTAAATCCACTAATCAGTTGACAAATCATAGGAAAAGGATTTACAATGGTCACAGACACATCAACATTGAATCAAGACGCAACACAGCAACAAACTCCCGCGACCACGCCCACCTCGGCGGTAATAGAGGGCACACCCAAGCGCGAGTATACACAAGCCGAATTGGATGACATGTTCTCAGACCGCGCAAAACGGGCCGAGACAGCGACCATCAACCGGTTACTCAAACTGTTAGGGGTGTCTTCTGAGGCCGAACTTCCAACCCTCAAGACCACCATCGAAAAAGCACGCGACCTCGAAAAATCCGCCATGACTGATACACAGCGCCTCGAATCTGAGCGCGATCAAGTCAAACGGGAAAAAGACGAGGCTCTTGCCCAGCTTAATGCAGAACGCGCCGAACGTCGCAATGATCGCATTCATGCCGCCCTGACACGGGCCGCGACTGTGCTCAAAGCGAATGACACGGATGATGTGCTGCGTTACGCCCGTGATAAACACGGTGAGGCTTTAAACGCTTTGATGGACGCGAACGGGGTGATTGATGAGAAAAATCTCAACACCCTTCTCGAAAAAATTAAAGGTGACAAACCTCACTATTTCACAGCACCCGTGCAAGTCCCAGGCAGCCAAAGCAACCTTAATGGACGGGTGATTCAGGGTGATGAAAAGCTAAAGCAGCAAGGCACGCAGAACACACGAAACATGATTAAATCTGGATTTTAGGAGAGAACGAACGATGGCGAACCTCACCATTGATGCAACCAAAGTCCGTCTTGTACGTGGCGACGCTGAAGACCTGTGGACAGGGCCTGTCGGTGAAGCGGGAACGGCAGGACAGTATTTCCGCCTGAATACCACCACAGGCAAGCTTGAAAAAGGCAACGGGACAACCACCGGAGAAGTGGGCACGATTGGCGGCATTCTGCTTGACAGCGTGCCCACCATCAACCTCACTGGGACCATTGCCCTTCGTGGCAGCAAGGCCGTTCTCGATCTTGGAGAAGCGGTTGCCGCCCTCGCGTTCGATGCCTCCGTGTTCCTCAGTGACACCGACGCAACTCTGGCAGACACTACCGGGACAGTCTCGACTGTTCTCGCAAAGATTGTTCCAGGATGGAACTCAACAACCGCCGACAAGCTTGTGATGATGGCTTAAAAGAAACGAGACTTTGACATATGCCTAACAGCACCGCTTACGGCTTCATGAGTATTAAAGACCTGTTCGTTGAACGGGTTGCCGACAATCTTACTGTTGTGGGAACCGCGATTGCGGATTCGATTGCAGAGTATCAGCGTGAAATGGACGCGATGCTTTCGATCCTGATTAAGCCCACAACGGATTACAGTATTCGCTATCAACTGCCTGGTAGCGGCACATTGCAACCGCTGGATCAAAATAGCAACCCGCTGCCCACCCTTCCCTCTGGCTTCTACGACATCGCCTTTCCCATTCAAGGGGCAGGTACAGCGTGGGGCAACAATCGCATTACACGTGCCTTGATGACGGTGGCAGACGCGAACCGCTTCACCCTCTCGGTGATGAATGCCGATATGGATTGGATGGCCCGCCATATTCTGGCGTCGGTCTTCACCAATACCTCATGGTCGTATGTGGATGATGATCACGGCACACTGACTATCCAACCTCTCGCCAATGGCGACAGCGTTCTCTATACGCGCAAAGGTGGCACGTCGTCAATTGATAACCACTATCTCGCGCAAGCTGCTGTGATTGCCGACGCCACGAACCCGTATGACGATATTTACGATGAACTCAGTGAGCATCCATCCAACAGTGGGCCGTTTGTGGCTTACATCCCAACCGCATTGAAGGCCACCACAATGGCGCTGACAAACTTCATTGAGATCGGAGATCCCGATATTCAACTGGGCACTGACGTGAGCACCATTCGCGGCAGTATCGGCGCGGGCTTTGGTGACATGGTTCTGGGCAAGACCGATAACATGTGGATTGTCGAGTGGAAACGCCTTCCTGCCGACATCATCGTGGCAGTGGCACAGGGATCCGATCCTGTGATCGGAATGCGCCAGTATCCCGCCGCCGCGCTACAAGGGTTGTTCCCAGAGTTTCAGGATATTGATGGCGGCAGACACCTGCACAAGTTTCTACGGTACTGCGGCTTCGGAGTGATGAACCGCGTTGGAATGGTCGTGCAGAGAATCGGAAATGCGAGCTACGCAATCCCGACTTCTTATGTCGCACCACTCAGTGTGTGATGCTGCTTAACACTTCAATGGATTCGATGGTTGCCATTCTATATACGGCAGCTTATTGAACTTACTGAGATTGCAAGCGGGGCAGGCAATCACCAGATTATCAGGGAAGTTTGTGCCGCCGCGCCGCTTCGCAAGATTTGCACCAACGATAAAGACCATCGGCGTATTTCTTGGAACGGTGGAAGTAATGAGGGGTATGTGGAAAATGACCGCCGCAGTCGCAGCAAGTCTTGAGGGGGTTATCCATCGCATTCACCTTTGCGAAATTCACCGTTTGTGGTGTAGCCAGAACGTCGGTGAAAACGTCTTTTCCCGTTCGAATCGGTAGGCTACAGGCTCTATTTTACCACAAAGAAGGGAGTAAAAGCATGGCAAGTCTAACCAGTATCGCAATTGCGCGGGCCAATGTCATCACACGCATTGACGCGGCGCTGGAAACACTCACACAGGGATCGGGGCATGAGTATGCCCCAATCTCAACACAGGGGCGCGATCCTCAAACGCTTGTGAATGCACAGTTGTCCTATATCGCGGAGTCTTTAGAGGCCATCATACGTGCCCCTGAATTAGAGATTGTTGACGCCGTTGATGGGGTAGACGAAGAATTGCAGGGTGATTTTAGCAAGTTGCTGGACATTGTTGAAAATGCCCCTTCAACACAACGGGTACCAACGCCTAAGCCGGCAGCGAAAGGAAAAGGTTAAATGGCCTCTAAAGACACCGAAGCCCGCGACAAAAGCATCGAAATGTTGACCCTTCAATCCCTTAGCAAAGTGCAAGAGGGCTTGAAGGTTCGCAAGATCACGGTGGCAGAGATAGACGCCACGCACGACAAGAGCAATCTGTCAAAGATTCGCGCTGCGCTTAAAGAACGCGGCGTCTCGATTGAACCGATTGATGGGCCTTCTGATGACCCCGCTTTGCGTAATTTGCAAGAGTGGCAGCAGATTCAACGGGCGCTCGAAGCACAGTCTGAAAACCCCGCCGTGTCTGATGCTGGCAGCAACCCCGCCGAATCGACAGGGAAGAAATAGCTGATGGCAACGCTAACCGTGCAAGAGATTGCCTATATCCGCATGATGAGTGGGGATGACTGTGAAGTCTACGATGTGTCTCCTGTGCTGCTGCAATACTTGCACGACTCAAAGGCCACGCTTGCGCCTCTTTGCATGATGGCTGATCCATTGGGCGGAACAATTGTATGGGTGATTCGAGCACGGTTAGCAAAGGCTGTGAAGCTGTTTGACGAAGACGGGGAAGGCGGGTCACGAAGTGTTAGTCAGAAGTTTGACCACCTGAAAGACCTGCTTGCGGATTGGGAATCACGTTGCGGGATGAGTGGAGGCGGTATCACCATCGGCACGCTTGATTTAGGGATTGATAGCGATAGCGATGGCAGCGAATACGCCTCACGTCTGTCGTACTGGTCATGGGGAGGCTATCTATGATCCGATCACGCTGGACGATCAACACGAAACCGCTGGATGATCTGATTGAATTCGCGTCTGACTTCACCCGTATTGCATCCGACATAGGTGAAGACCTCATGAATCAGTATGACGAGGGCTTGCTCGATGAACTGCGCTACTATCCCGCCCCGCCTGCTGGTAGCACTTACGAACGAACGTATCGCTTGAAAGACGGATGGACAGTCACAATTCAGCGCGAAGGTGGCGGTTTTGCCATCGCCATCAAAAATCCGACGCCCTATGCAAAATACGTCGTGGGCAGTCTGGCAACGGCAAAAGCAGCGGCAAGAAGTTTTCAGGCGGAGGTTCATCAAGGGCGCTGGCCGCTTGCAACGGATACGGTTACGTTCTGGTTTGAGGGTTTCCTGCAAACTTACCAGGAACGTTTCATCCAAGAGTTGGGCAAGTTTGGCACTACATCAAGTAGCAGACGGGCGTTCACACGATGACTGTCTCTGTGCCCATCAACAGCGTTCGTGATCGCCTAATGACGCTTTGCGGACAGATCACGCTCCCCGCCCCGTATGCGACGGTCACAGTCCACAAGGATGAACAGGAGTGTTCGTTCAAAGCTGACGACCTCCCCGCGTTCGTGGTAAAGGCCGGGGCGCGGGGAAATCAATATGAATACAGTGACACTCACGTCTCGTACATCACGATCCGTGAGTTTCGCATTGGATTGTATGTGGCTCATCTATCCGACGAGTCGTACAAGCGTGATATGGACATGGTAGACCTGTGCGAAACGCTGACACAGACCGTTGTCGATTACTTTGCGGCCCTGCCGACACTCTCGCTTGATTATGATGAAGGGCTTGTAGAACAGGCTCGTATTATCGACAGCACCGCACCGCACACGATGGCAACACCCGGTAGCACCACTAAAAATCGCGGCATTCAGTTTCGCATGAGTGTGCGCTTTCTGAATTTTGCCCGTCAGAGATAGGGATAAAGGATCAACATGCTCACAGGGTCACTCTTCAAATACGGCAACAAACGCATTCAAATCTTTCGCGTTGATTCTAACGGGTATCCAATGGGAACATTGTTGACGCCCGACGCGCCCACCTTGCCAACGACCACGCATGCCCTTGTTCTCCAGGGTTATGTATCAGCGAAACCAAGCGTCCGTGAAGTGCAGACCGCGACAGATCAAGCGGACGGCACGAATTACGGAGATATTGAGATGGGCATTTCCAGCTATGGCGCGGTGGAAATCACCCTGTCCATGCGCAGCGAAGCCGCGTTCAATCTCATTCGCGGCGTCGTGGCAAACAGCACCATTTCGAGCGCGATGTATATCACAACCGCCAATAACACCAGTATCGCCCCGCGCCTGTTTGGGATGATCATCACGGATCGGGTCCGGGATGAGATTACGAACGTGCCACAGTACGAGCATACCGTGTATAACAGAGGAACGATCATGATCACGCAGGAGGCTGAGGGCAATCAAGGTGGCGGTGTCAATCCGTCTCCATTGACAATTAGCTTTAAGCCGCAACCCTCAACACGTCTTGTGTCAATAGGGATGCTCTACAGCGCCACAAACCTGGCCCCTGATGAAAACACCGACACGCATACAATTTTCCGTTCTACCTATCAGTTGAGCGCGACGACATTTGTCAAGGATGGTGTGGCAACCACCTTTAACACCTTCTACAAGCCATCAGTGGCAGCGGCCACAGTCGGCGGCGTCAATGTATACACAACAAATGGCGTGCAAGCGGCTTTAACCTCGCTTGCAACAACAACGGGGCTGGCAACCATGACAGCCGCAGGCACAAGCGGCCATATCGCGGTGGTACTTTACGCCACGAACTTTGTCCTGGTTTAACCGATGACAAGCCTAATGCCCTCTACGAAAGTCTGGACTTCTCCTGAAGGAGTCCAGATTGAAAT
>ENA-OBIT01001016-OBIT01001016.1-metagenomes-genome-assembly--contig:-NODE-1016-length-11233-cov-4.57533_pt1 | contig 11233 bp, 4 predicted proteins | sample MGYA00153386_OBIT01 | MGnify analysis MGYA00153386 | reverse complement strand
ACGCCGACGCGAGGCCGACGTGCGCACGGGCTGAACCAGCGACAGCCAGCCAATCTCCCAGCCAACCCACCAGCCAACCCACGCGGCCCGCGGCTTAGACTGCCCCGGGCCGCATGCTGCACATCCACCACGCCAACCGATTCGAGACCCTGACGGCCTTGCTGCTGGCCCGGCTGGGCCGGGGGCCGGCCGATGTGTTTGCCGCCGAGCAGCTCATCGTGCCCAGCACGGCCGTGCGGCGTGCGCTGACGCTGGCCATCGCCGAACACCGCGGGGTGTGCACGCAGGTGCAGTTCAGCTACCTGGCGCAGTGGTTGTGGCAGCAGATGGGTCGTTGCGTGCCGGGTGTGCCGGCGCAGTCGCCCTATGCGCCGCCGGTGCTGGCCTGGCGCGTGCATGCGGCCCTGTGCGACGCCGCTTTCGTGGCGACGCACCCGCGCCTGGCCCGCTACCTGCAGGGCGCCGACGACGTCATGCGCTTCGATCTGGCGCGGCGCAGCGCTGGCCTGCTCGATCAGCTGCTGACCTACCGCACCGACTGGCTGGCCGCGTGGTCTGCGGGCCGGAGCGCGTTGCCGGGCCCGGCTGAGGCATCGGTCGACGAGACATGGCAAGCCGCCCTGTGGCGGCGCTGCAGTGCCGAGCTGGCGGGGCAGTCGCCCCCGCCGCTGGACCTGCTGGCGCAGTTCGGCCGGGCGCTCGAAGGGTACGCCGACCTGCCCGATCTGCCCGATTTGCCCGATCTGCCGCAAGCCGCGCATGTGTTCGCCCTGCCGACCATGGCGCCCTTGCACATCGGCCTGTTGCAGCAACTGGGGCGCCGGGTGGATGTGCATGTCTACGTGCTCAACCCCTGCCGCGAGTACTGGTTCGAGGTGGTGGCGCCGCGCCAGCTGAGCCACCTGGCCGCGCGCGGGCGCGACCAGGGGCACGAGGTGGGCAACCGGCTGCTGGCGGCATGGGGGCGGCAGACGCAATCGCACATCGACACCCTGGTGGGCAGTGCGGGTGAGACGGCGCTGGACGACAGCCACTTCCAGCCCCACCCCGGCACCACCCTGCTCGCACGGCTGCAGAACAGCGTGCTCGATCTGGTCGAGCTGGAAGCCGGCTCGGTGGACCTGGCCGATGACGACCGCAGCATTGAGCTGCACGTGTGCCATTCGCTGACGCGCGAGCTGGAGGTGTTGCACGACTACCTGCTGGGGCTCTTCAGCGCGGCCGAGGCCGCCGGTGCACCGCTGCAGCCGGGGCAGGTGCTGGTCGTCACGCCCGACATCGAGGCCGCGGCCCCATTCATCGACGCCGTCTTCTCGACCACGCCAGCGCCACGGCGCATCCCGTACACCGTCACCGGGCGGGCGAGCAGCCACGCCGGCGGGCCGGCGGGCGTGTTCCTGGCGCTGCTGTCACTGGCCGCTTCGCGTTGCCTGGCCAGCGACGTGCTGGCGGTCTTGCAACAAGCCCCGGTGGCGCGCCGCTTCGGGCTGGATGCCGGGCAGCTGCAGCAAGTGCATCAGGCCATGCACGTCAGCGGCATGCGCTGGGCTCTGGACGCCGGGCACCGTGCCAGTTACGCGCTGCCGGCCGAGTCGCGCCACACGCTGGGCGACGGCATGGCGCGGCTGTTCCTGGGCTACGCCAGCCCCGACGCGGCCACCGAGCCGTTCAACGGCCTGCTTCCCGCCGGCCATGCCGAGGGCTTGCAGGCCACTTGGCTGGGCGCGCTGCAGGTCTTCATCCAGGCCCTGGCCAGTCTGCGCGGCGCGCTGGCACAGCCCCACCTGCCGCCTGCATGGGAAGCGCTGCTGTCGCGCACGCTGGACGACTTCATGCAGGGAGAAGGCGACGAGCTCGACGAGCTGCGCGAACTGCGGGCGGTGCTGCACGACCTGGCCACCACCATGCAGCGCGGCGGCGTGGCACAGCCCGTGGCCGCGGCGGTGGTGCGCGCGGCGCTGGAACAGTTGCTCGACGATCCGGCGCGCGGCGGCGTGCCCACGGGCCGGGTCACCTTTTCGTCGATGAGCAGCCTGCGCAACCTGCCCTACGCCGTGGTCTGCGCCATCGGTTTGAACGACGGCGCCTTCCCCAGCGCCGACCGGCCGCAGGAATTCGACCTGATGGCCCGCCACCCGCGCCGCGGCGACCGCCAGCGCCGCAGCGACGAGCGCAACCTGTTCCTGGACCTGCTGCTGGCCTCGCGCCACAGCGTTTACCTCAGCCACTGCGGGCGCAGCGTGCGCGACAACGCGCCACTGCCGCCCTCGGTGCTGGTGTCGGAATTGCTGGAAGTGCTGGTGCCGGCCATCGCCAGCGACCCCGACTCGCCCGCCGCGCTGGCCCGCGCCCGGCAGCGTCTGGTGGTCGAACACCCGCTGCAGGCTTTCGCGCTGGACGCCTACACGCCGGGCCCCGAGCCGCGCATCCGCGGCTACGACGACGACATCGCCCGGGCGTTGCGCGCCAGCCTGCAAGCCGCAGCGCTCCCCGCATCGCCCGGCGCCACGGCGGCTCCATCGGCATCGTCACTCGACCGGCCTGATGGCGACGACGACGAGCCCGCAGACGCCGACGCCGACCCCGGCGACGACGACCCGCCCGTCGTCGAACTCCTGGCTCCGTTCTTCCGCGCACCCTTGCCGCCGGCCGACGCCACCTGGCGCGAGGTGCCGCTGCAGCGGTTGGCCGAGTTCCTGCGCAACCCCAGCCGCAGCCTGCTGCGGCGCCGCCTGGGCCTGGCGCTGCATCGCGATGAAGACACGCTGGAGGATGACGAACCCCTGCTGCCCGACTGGCCCGGCCGCAGCGCCCTGGCCGAACGGCTGCTGCCGGCTTTGCTGCGGGGTGACGATGCCCAGGCCGTGCAGCAGCTGGCCCGGGCCGGCACCGAGTGGCCGGGCGGCGTGCTGGGCGACGCTCTGCTGGCGAAGGAACTGGGCGTGCTCACGCACTTCGCACAGCAGCTCAGAGACGCCACCGCCCTGCCCTGCCTGCCACCGCAGCCATGCCGGGTGAATGCGTCGATCGACGGCCAGACCTGGACCCTGCACGGCACCCTGCCCGACCTGCGCGCCACGGGCCTGGTGCGCTGGCGCTACGACGACACGCGCCCCGGCGACTACCTCGAGGCCTGGCTGCTGCACCTGATGCAGGCGGCCGCGGCACCGGCGGGCAAGGAGGTGGCCACGCGCTGGCTCAGCCGCGACGGTGAATTCCGCTTCGGTCCTGTCGCCGATGCGCCTGATGTGCTGGCGCAGCTGCTGCGGCTGTACGCGCGCGGCCTGTGCGAGCCGGTGCACTTCTTCCCCAAATCGGCCTGGGCCTTCATGCTGGGCGGGCAGAAATTGGCCAAGGCGCAGGCCCGCTGGCGCAGCACGCCGCGCGCGCCGCATGGCGAAGACAGCGACCCGGCCTACACCCTGGCGCTGCGGGGCGTGGACGACGCGCTGGACGACGACTTCATGGGCTGTGCAGCCAGCGTCTACGGCCCGCTGCTGGCCCATCTGGACGATGCGCGGGTGGTGCCATGACAGCCACCGCGCTCGACGTTTTCGCCTGCCCGTTGGCCGGCACGCAACTGATCGAAGCCTCGGCCGGCACCGGCAAGACCTGGAACATCTGCGGCCTGGTGCTGCGGCTGCTGCTGGAGCAGCGGCTGCAGGTGCAGGACATCCTGGTCGTGACCTTCACCAACGCTGCCACGGCCGAGTTGCGCGAACGCATCCGCAGCCGCATCGCGGTGACGCTGGCCGCCCTGCGCGGCAACGCGCTGGCCGGGGCCGACCCCTTCGTGCAAGGCCTGTTGCACGGCGCGCGACAAGCCCACGGCCTGGCCGACGACGACATGGCGCTGCGCCTGGACCTGGCACTGCAGACCTTCGACGAGGCGTCGATCTTCACCATCCACGGTTTCTGCCAGCGCGCGCTGGCAGACGCGCCCTTCACCGCCGGCATGCCCATGGTGCAGACGCTGTTGGAGGACGACAGCGAGCTGGTGCTGCAGGTCGCGACCGACTTCTGGCGGCGCCACATCGCCGGTGCCGCCCTGGCGCCCGAACTGGCAGCGCACCTGCTGGAGCGCGGCGACTCGCCGGCCCGGCTGGCCGCGCTGCTGAAGCGGCGCCTGGCCAAGCCTCTGTCGCGCCTGCTGTGGCCGGCGACCCTGGACGCCGCTGCGCCCGACGCGCCGGTCGATTGCACGGCGCTGGCGCGGGCCTGGGCCACCGCCAGCCGGCTGTGGCGACACGACCGCGCAACCATCCTGGCGACGGTGCACGCGGCGCTGCCCAGGCTGCCGCGCAACGTTTACAAGGCCGGCGCGGTGGACACCGCAGCGCGCAGTTGGGACGCGCTGTGCCGCGACGCATCGACCCTGCCGTCGACCCAGGACATGCCCAAGCTGCACCTGCTGGGCCACACCCGCCTGCAAGCCAGGAAGGGCGAGACGCCGGTGCCGCCGCACGCGTTTTTTCAAGCAGCGCAGGACTGGCTCGACGAACACGCCCGGCTGCGCCAGCAGCTGGACGGCGCCCGGCTGCACCTGCTGCGCGAGCTGCTCACCAGCGGTCCGCAAGCACTGCGCGAAGCCAAGCGCGACCGCCGCGTGCAGGCCTTCGACGACATGCTGTTCAACCTGCACCAGCGCCTGTCCGCGCCGGGCGGCCCCGCGCTCGCCGCCACACTGCGCGCGCGCTTCCCGGCGGCGTTGATCGACGAGTTCCAGGACACCGACCCGCTGCAATTCGCCATCTTCTCTGCGCTGTATGCCGGCAGCGGCGCGCCGCTGTTCCTGGTGGGCGACCCCAAGCAGGCGATCTACAGCTTTCGCAATGCCGACCTGCACACCTACCTGCACGCCCGCCAGCAGACCCAGGCGCAGTACACGCTGGCGCAGAACCAGCGCGCCACCCCGGCGCTGCTGCAGGCGCTGAATGCCGTGTTCGGCGCCAATCCGCAGGCCTTCATGCTGCACGGGTTGGACTATCCGGCCGTCAGCAGCGGGCCCAAACCGCGCAGCGTGCTGGTGGACCACACGCAGCCGCGTGCGGCCCTGCAGCTGTGGACGCTCCCCCGCGACGCCGGTGACAACCCGCTGCGCAAGGCCGACGCGCTGCAGGCCGCCGCGGACGCCTGCGCCGGCGAGATCGCCCGGCTGCTGCGCGCCGGGCTGCATGAACAGACCGCATTGGACGGCCGCGCGCTGCGGGCCGGCATCACCCTGGACGGCCGCGCGCTGCAGGCCGGTGACATCGCCGTGCTGGTGCGCAGCCACGCCCAAGGCGCCATGACGCGCCGCGCGCTGGCCGCCCTGAACGTGGGCAGCGTCGAGCACAGCCAGGCCAGCATCTACGCCAGCGCCGACGCGCGTGAACTGGAAACTGTGCTGCGCGGTGTGCTCGAACCCACGCGCGAACCGGTGCTGCGCGCCGCCCTGGCCACGGCGCTGCTGGGCGGCGAGGCCGGCGCGCTGCTGGCCCTGGCCGACGACGAAGCGGCCACCGCCGCTGCCGTGCAGCGCTACAGCGACTACCGGCAACTCTGGCAACGGCGCGGGGTGGGCGTGATGCTGCGGCAGTGGCGGCTGGCCGAGCACGTCACACCGCGGCTGCTGGCGCGTGCCGACGGCGAGCGGCGCCTGACCAACCTGCTGCACCTGGCCGAGTGCCTGCACGAGGCCTCGGCGGCGTACCCCTCACCCGAGGCGCTGTGCCGCTGGCTGCAGGCCCAGCGCACGCAGGGGCGCAGCGACGAGGCCGCGCAGCTGCGCCTGGCGTCGGACCGCAACCTGGTGCAGATCGTCACCATTCACAAGTCCAAGGGCCTGGAGTACCCGCTGGTGTTCTGCCCCTTCCTGTGGGACGGCCACGGCGGCGCTTCGAACAGCGCGGGCGACGGCCTGGAATACCACGACGACGCGGGGCACCCGGTGCTGGACATGCGCGAACTCGACAAGACCGAGGCCCAGGCCGTGAAAGCCGGGCTGGCGCTGCAGCGCGCGGCCGAGAATTTGCGCCTGGTCTACGTCGCCCTGACACGCGCCGTGCACCGCTGTCACCTGGTGGTGGGCCTGTACGGCAGTGGCGCCAGTCAGTCAACCACCGAGGCCCGCCGCGGCCCCTTGAGCTGGCTGGTGGCCGGCGGCGGCCATTCGCCTGCAGGCTGGTTCAAGAAGCCGGTGGCCGCCCCGGTGCTGCAGGCCGCCTGGACCGCGCTGGCCGCAGCACAGGCACCGCACATCGACATCGCCCCTCTGCCTGCCGGGCCGCACGCTGCATTGCCGCCGCAGCGCCCGGCCGCCGAGCAGATTTCGGCACTGCCAGCGCCGCTGCATATCGACCCCGGCTGGGCGATCGGCAGCTACAGCAGCCTGACCCAGGGCGCGCGCCACGAGGCTGCCGCCGTCGATCACGACCTGCGCCTGCAAGACGAGCCTGACCAGACCTCGGCGGTCCAGGAGCCCATGAATATTGCGGACGACGACATCCTGCGCTTCCCGCGCGGCTCGGTGGCGGGGGAATGCCTGCACGCCGTCTTCGAGCACATCGACTTCACCCAGCCGTCCACTTGGCCCACCGCGATTGCGGCTGCCCTGTCGGCGCATCCACCGCCCTGGAACGACCCTTCCGCTGCACCGCTGGGCCCGGAAATGTTGCAGAACATGCTGGCCCAGGTGCTGCACACCCCGCTGCCGGGCGGCGCCGTGCTGGCCCGGGTGCCGCGCGGGCGCTGCCTGGTGGAGCTGGAATTCGACCTGCCCGTGCCCCGTCTGGGTGCCGCCCCGCTGGCCTGGGTGCTGCGCCAGCAGGGCTATGCGCAACCGGTGTTCACATTCGGCCAGCTGCGCGGGCACCTGCGCGGCTACATCGACCTGGTGTTCGAGCACGCCGGACGCTATTACGTGCTGGACTGGAAGTCCAACCACCTCGGCGACACGCCGGCCGACTACGACGCGGCCAGCCTGGCGCGCGCCATGGACCGCCAGGGCTACCACCTGCAGCTCCTGCTGTACTGCCTGGCGCTGCACCGCCACCTGGCGCAGCGCCTGCCGGGCTACGACCACGACCGCTACTTCGGTGGCGTGCTGTACCTCTTCGTGCGCGGCGTGCGCCCGCACTGGCCGGGCCGTGGTGTGTACGCGCACCGCCCGTCGCTGGCCACCTTGCAGCACCTGTCCGCCGTGCTCGACGGGGCCAACGCATGAACCGCGACCCCGCCCGCCAGGCCAGCGACCTCGCCGACGCCTTCGCGCGCCACGTCGCAGCCTGGTCGCGCGCGCAGCAGGCACCCGAGGCTGCCGTGCAGGCCGCCGCACGCGCCGCGCGCGACACCAGCCTAGCTACCAGTGCCGGGCATGTCTGCGTGGCCCTGGACGGGCGCGCCGACATCGCCGCGTTGCGGGCCCAACTGATGGCCAGCGGCGTGGTCGGCACGCCGCAGCATCCGGCGGGCAAGCCGCTCGTGCTGGACGACGACCACCGCCTGTACCTGCACCGCTACTTCGATCTCGAACGCCGGCTGGCGCGGCGGCTGCAACGGGCCGCAGCCGCACCGCTGCCGCCGCCCGACAGCGCCTGTGCCGGCGCCGAGCTTCTCGCCACGCTCTTCGGCGACCGGCGCGACGCGGCCCACGCGCAGCAGCGCGCCGCCGTCGCGCTGGCGCTGGGCGGGCGGCTCACCATCATCAGCGGCGGCCCGGGCACGGGCAAGACCACCACGGTCGTCAACCTGCTGGCCTGTCTGCTGGCGCAGGACCCGCAGGCCCGCATCCAGCTGGCCGCGCCCACCGGCAAGGCCGCCGCGCGCATGAGCCAGGCCGTGCGCGAGCGCTCGGGTCACCTGCCAGGGGCGCTGCGCGGCCGCCTGCCGCCCGAGGCCAGCACCGTGCACCGGCTGCTGGGCGCCACACCCGACGGCCGCTTCATGCACCACGCCGGCAACCGCCTTGCGCTGACGGTGCTGGTGGTCGACGAAGCCTCGATGCTGGACCTGGCGCTGGCCACCCGCCTGCTCGAAGCCGTGCCCGACGACGCGCGCATCGTGCTGCTGGGCGACAAGGACCAGCTGGCGGCAGTCGAATCGGGCTCGGTGTTCGCCGACATCAGCGCCCGGTCCACCCCCGCCGCCGCGCAGGGCGGCCTGGCCGGGCGCGTGGTCTGGCTGGAACACAACTTCCGCTTCGCGGCCGACTCCGGCGTGGGCCAGCTGGCCGGGCACATCCGTGCGGGTCGCGCAGACGAGACCCGAGCCACCCTGCGCGGCGGTGGCCAGGGCACGCTGCGCTGGCTGGATGGCAGCGGGTCCGAACCCAAGGCCGCCATGCACGAGGGCTTGTCGCCCTACCTGGACGCCGTGGCCGTTGGAAACGTCGACGCCATCGACCGCGCCTGGGCCGGCTTTCGCGTGCTGTGCGCGGTGCACGACGGGCCACAGGGCGTGGTGGCCGTCAACGCGGCGCTCACGCAGTGGGCCCGCGAGCGGCTGGGCGGTCTGGACGCCGCCCCGCATTCGCCGTGGTATCCCGGCCGGCCGGTGCTGGTGCTGCGCAACGACCCGGCGCTGAAGCTATTCAACGGCGACATCGGCATCACCCTGCCCGACCCCACGGCCGGCGGCGCACTGCGCGTCTTGTTTCCGTCCCCACACGGCACCTGGCGCGCCCTGGCCCCGGCGCGTCTGCCCGAACACCAGACGGCCTACGCCATGACGGTGCACAAGGCCCAGGGCTCGGAGTTCGGTCAGGCGCTGCTGCTGCTGCCCGACCTCGGCAGCCGGGTGCTGACGCGCGAACTGCTCTACACCGCCGTGACACGGGTGCAGCACGGGCTGACCTTGTGCGCCAGGGCCACGGTGCTGGACCAGGCGGTCGGGCAGGCGACACGGCGCCAGTCCGGCCTGCAAGCCCGGCTGGTGGAAGCTGCGGTCGCGGCCCCGGCGCGGGCAACATCTCAACAGTCGGCGGAGTCGCCAAAGTAGAGCCCCCGCTGCAGGCCAATTCGGCGCTTGCGCAATGGACTGCCTGCCTAGACTTTGCCGGCAATCCCTGCCCGCCAACTGCCCCGCGAAATGACCGTCAAGACCGTGCACCCGCGCCGGACCGCCCCTGCCCACGGGCGCCGCCTCAGCCCGACGCGGGTCTCCCGATGACTCTGGCCCTGGTGGTGATTGCCCGCGACGAAGCGCCGCGCATCCAGCGCCTGCTAAACAGCGTGGCACCGTGGGTCGACGACATGCTGGTGCTGGACACCGGGTCGCGCGACGACACCGTGCAGCGCGCCGTGGCCAGCGGCGCCCGGGTGGCGCACTTCAGCTGGTGCGACGACTTTGCCGCCGCGCGCAACGCGGCGCTGGCGCACAGCCACGCCGACTGGCACCTGGTGCTGGACGCCGACGAGTGGCTCGTCGAAGGCGGACCGGCGCTGCATGAACTGGCCACGATTCAGCCCGACTTCGTCGGTGCGTTGCGCCTGGACGACGTGGACGCCCCGGGCGGCGTGGTGCACAGCTGGCTGAGCCGGTTGCTGCCTGGCGCAGTCCGCTACGGCGGAAGGGTGCACGAGCAGCCCTTGCACCAGCTGCCCGTGAAACGCGTGCCGCTGGTCGTGAGGCACGACGGCTACTCGAGCGCCCGGCTGGCCTTGAAGCACGGCCGCAACCGGCGGCTGCTGCGGGCCGAACTGGACGAGTCACCGAACGACGCCTACCTCTGGTACCAACTGGGCAAGGACCACGCGGCCTACGACGAGCACCCGCAAGCGGCAGACGCATTCCTTCAGGCCGTGGCCGCGCCCAGACGCGCGGCCGTGGCCGCTGCGGCCGCGCCGTGGCACACCGACCTGACGACCTGCGCGCTGTACGCATTGAAGAGAGCTGGCAGACACGAGCAGGCCGTGGGGCTGGCCGAACAGAGTCTGCAAACCTGCAGCGACTCACCCGACTTCTTCTTCGCCTTGGGCGACCTGCTGCTGGACATGGCCGTCGAACGCCCCGAAGAAGTCGACCGCCTGCTGCCCATGGCCCAGGCGGCCTGGCAGCGCTGTCTGGAGATCGGCGAGCGCCCCGACCAGCACGGCAGCGTGGCCGGCCGCGGAAGCCACCTGGCCGCCCACAACCTCGCGGTGGTGTGCAGCGGGCTGGGCTTGACCGCCGAGGCCGAGCACTGGCGTGCGCGCTACCCCAGCCCGGCGCCGCGCGAGTTCACTACCCAGAACCAGCCACCCGGGCGCGGATCGACATGCTCTGCGAACGACAGCCCGTGGGCTCCCGATTGAGTCAGACCTCGCCATTCACAGCTCGATAAGCAATGCGCACCTCTCGCATCATCGACGCGTGAAGGATGCCAAGCTTTGAGTGCTGCCCATGCGGTGCTCGCGCAGGACGCCGTGTGCACGATCTCTGTCTCGGAGACGTCGAAGCGCTCGGCCATGGCCTATACGGTTTCGCGGGTGACACCGAACTGCGTGTCGCGCTTGCGGAACTTGAGCAGCAAGCCAGTAGTCGTGGCTGGCATGGTGGACTCTTGATGTATGGGGAAACTATGGGCGCTCGGTCGATGCGCCAGGCCGGTGCTGATTCCGGTCGCGTGCGGTTGGTGGTCAGTGCGCTCGACGAGATTGAGGCGCCCTGCGCCCAGGCAACTACCCCGTCGCCTGCGCCGGCAGGTGATCAGCCGGCAGCCCGGCGCGCCAGCGCTGCACCATGCGGGTCAGCAGGGCTTCAAAATCGCGCGTGTAGGCCGTGCTGTCGAACAGCGGCAGGGTCATGCGCTGCTGTTCCAGGTGTTCCCGGTAGGTCGCCAGCAGCGCCGGCTCCAGCGCCAGGGCGGTGATGGCGCAGCGGTAATCGTGCACCGTGCCGAAGGCCAGTTCGGCCAGGCCGGCGGCATTCAGCACGCTGGCCGCCACGCGCGAGGCGAAGGCATTGCCGTACAGGGTGACGACCGGCACGCCGGCCCACAGCGCATCTGCGGCCGTGGTGTGGGCGTTGTAGGGCCAGGTGTCGACGAACACGTCGGCCAGGGCCAGGCGCGAGAAGTGCTGGGCGTAGCTGACGGGCTTGGCAAAGACGATGCGGTTCGGGTCCACGCCGCGGGCGCGGGCCTCGCGCCGCACGCTGTCATGCAGCTGGCCGTTGGTCTCCTTCACCCACAGCACGGCCTGGGGCACGTCGCGCATCACAGCGCACCAGGTGTCGAAGGCCTCGGGCAGGATCTTGTAGGTGTGGTTGAAGGCGC
>ENA-OBIT01001015-OBIT01001015.1-metagenomes-genome-assembly--contig:-NODE-1015-length-11236-cov-3.6249_pt1 | contig 11236 bp, 10 predicted proteins | sample MGYA00153386_OBIT01 | MGnify analysis MGYA00153386 | reverse complement strand
GATGATCACCCAGCACATGCCGCCCGGCTTCACCAAGAGCTACGCGGCGCGGCTGGACGGCCTCTGCCGCATCAGCGTGGCCGAGGCCGTGGACGGCCAACGAGTGCTGCCAGGCCACGCTTACCTGGCGCCGGGCGGGCAGCATTTGTCGGTGGAACGCAGCGGCGCCAACTACATCGCCCGGGTGCGCGACGGCGACCCCGTGAACCGCCACAAACCCAGCGTGGAAGTGCTGTTCGACAGCGCTGCGCGCGTGGTCGGCCGCAACGCCCTGGGCGTGATGCTGACCGGCATGGGTGCCGACGGCGCACGCGCCATGAAGACGATGAAGGACGCCGGCAGCTGGAACCTGGTGCAGGACGAGGCCACGTGCGTGGTGTTCGGCATGCCGAAGGAGGCCATCGCGCATGGCGCCGCGCACGAGGTGCTGCCGCTGACGCAGATCGCGCCGCGCCTGATCGAGTGGCTGCGCGCGCACGCGGGCGCAGCCACGTCACGGGTCTAGCCAGCAGCGCCGCACTCACAGCGGCCAAGGCGCGGCTGCTCGAACGCAACTGATCGGGTCACGCTTCTTGCCCGGCAGGTCCGCGCCAGCATCCCGGCAGGTCGCCGGGGCCGACGTCAACGATGCCGGCTTGATGCTGCAAGCCCCTGAACAAGATTCGGGCCTGGCGCTGGCGCGCGAGTTGAACGCCGCCGACGCGGGCCCTGGCCGAATCAGCGTCGACCCCCAGCGGCTGACGCAGCGGGCATGTTCAGCCGCGCGCGGCGGGCAGGAACATCGATTGCAGGTCGGACAAGAAGTCGTAGCCGCGCACGGTGGGCCGCACGCGCGCCACCAGGCCGGCGGCGGCGCCGCCCTGCTCCAGCGTCAACAGGCCGCGCTGCTGCGCTGCTTCCAGCGTGGGCATCACGGTAGACACCGGCAGGCCGGTGCGTTCGGTGAATTGCGCCAGCTCGAAGCCACCCGCAAGCCGCAGCGCGCCCAGCATGAACTCGAACGCCAGGTCGGCGCGGCTGACCTCGGTCTGGTTGCTGACGGCGTTGCCAGCCAGCGCGTGCTGCATGTACTGTGCCGGTTCACGCCAACGCACCTGGCGCAGCACGCGGTGCGGAAAACTGATCTTGCCGTGTGCCCCGGCGCCCAGCCCCAGGTAGTCGCCGAATTGCCAGTAGTTCAGGTTGTGCCGGCAGTTGTGCCCGGGCTGCGCAAAGGCCGAGACCTCGTAGCGCGCCAGGCCCACCGCCGCCGTGCGCTGCACGATGAGGTCCAGCATGTCAGACGCCAGGTCGTTGTCGGGCAAGGCGGGCGGGTGCAACGCAAACAGCGTGTTGGGCTCCAGCGTCAGGTGGTAGATGGACAGGTGGGGCGGTGAAAAGCCCAGCGCCGTGTCCAGGTCTTCGTTCAACGCGGCCAGGTCCTGGCCCGGCAGGGCATACATCAAGTCGATGTTGAAGGTGTCGAAAGCCTCGCGCGCCTCGGCGACAGCAGCCCGCGCCTGCGCAGCGTCGTGCACGCGGCCCAGGCGGTCCAGCGCGGCGTCGTTGAAGCTCTGCACGCCGATCGACAAGCGCGTGACACCAGCGGCACGGAAGGCCTTGAAACGTTCACGCTCGAAGGTACCGGGGTTGGCTTCGAGCGTGACCTCGACGCCCGGGGCCAGCACCAGGCGGGCGCGGATTTCAGACAACAAACGGTCGATGCCGTCGGGTGAAAACAGGCTGGGCGTGCCGCCGCCGATGAAGACGCTGTGCACGCGCCGACCCCAGATCAGCGGCAGGGCCGATTCGAGGTCGGCGCACAGCGCGTCGAGATAGCGCGACTCCGGCAGCGCTCCCTGGTTCTCGTGGCTGTTGAAGTCGCAATACGGGCACTTCTTCAAGCACCACGGCAAGTGCACGTACAAGGCCAGCGGCGGCAACGCGGCCAGTTGCAGCGTGCCAGGCCGCAGGTGGTGCATGGCTGCGTCGTTCACAGCCCCCAGGCCCCGTGCAGCTGCCCGCGCATTTGCTCCATGGCGCGGGCGCGGTGGCTGTGGGTGCTTTTCACGACAGCAGTCATCTCGGCCACGGTCTGGCCCAGTTCGGGGATGAACATCAGCGCGTCGTAGCCGAACCCGCCCTCGCCGCGTGGCGCTGCGAGCACCTGGCCGGCCCAGCGGCCCACGGCCACCAGCGGCTCGGGGTCGGCGGCATGGCGCACCGCCACCAGCGTGCACACGAAGCGCGCGCCGCGCCGGGCGATGCCGTCGAGGCGCTGCAACAGCAACGCGTTGTTGGCACGGTCCTGAACGGCGCGCTGCGCGTCACGGTCCAGGCCGGCAAGGTCGGCCGTCGGCACGGCTGCGAGGTGCGCCGAACCGACACCCGGTGCGCCGCCCAGCTCATCGACGCACACGCCGGAATCATCGGCCATGGCCGCGCAGCTTGCCTCTGCCGCCGCGTGGCGCGCCTTGGCCAGGGCGTTCTCGATGAACGTGACGTGGGGCTCATCGGCCTCGGCCAGCCCCAAGTCGCGCTGCGACACCAACTCAACGGCCAGGTCGCCCAGAAAAGCCCGCAACTCGGCGAGCTTCTTGGCGTTGTGCGACGCCAGCACCAGCCGCATCAGGCCAGGGCGGCCCGCTGGGCAGCCACCAGATCACGGATGCCTTGGTGCGCCAGGTCGAGCAGCGCTCCCATGTCGCTGCGCGAGAACGGAGCACCCTCGGCGGTGCCCTGCACTTCCACGAACCCGCCGCTGCCCGTCATCACGACGTTCATGTCGGTGTCGCAAGCCGAGTCCTCGGTGTAGTCAAGGTCGAGCAAGGGCGTGCCCTGCATCATGCCCACCGACACCGCGGCCACGAAGTCGCAAATCGGGCTGGCCGTGATCCTGCCCTGCTTCAACAGCCCGGCCACCGCGTCATGCGCGGCCACGAAAGCACCGGTGATGGCTGCAGTGCGCGTGCCGCCATCGGCTTGCAGCACGTCGCAATCGATGAGGATGCTGCGCTCGCCCAAAGCGCTCAGGTCGAACACGCTGCGCAACGACCGGCCGATGAGCCGCTGAATTTCTTGCGTGCGCCCGCTTTGCTTGCCGCGCGCGGCTTCGCGGTCGCTGCGGGTGTGGGTGGCGCGGGGCAACATGCCGTACTCGGCCGTCACCCAACCCTGGCCCGAGCCGCGTTTGTGCGGCGGCACCTTTTCTTCGACCGATGCCGTGCACAGCACGCGCGTGTCGCCAAAGGCCACCAGCACAGAGCCTTCGGCATGGCGCGTGTAGCCGCGTTGCAGGAGCACGGGGCGCAGGGCATTGGCCAAGCGGGCGGCAGAACGTTGAAAGCTCATGGAGTCCAGTCTAGATACGGGTGAAGACGACAGTGGAAAGTTTCGTCAACCGGGCGGCATGCAGCCGCTGGGCTGCGTTGCTCAGCGGCGCTTGTTTGACGAGCGCTGGATGGCCTCATTGATCTCGCGGATGGAACGCTCGATCTCGGCGTCATCCAGTTCGTCGGTGGTGCCGTCGCCGGCCAGGCTGGCTTGGATGGTGGACGCAAAAACCTCGTCGCCCAACGAGCGTGTCGACACGCCGGGATTGACCTCGGAGTCTTCGGCAGCCTCCCAGTCGATCGCCAGCGCCGTGACGTTGTCGCTCTTGTCCCCGGCTTCGCGCAGCGCACGCTCGACCAATTCGGGCACGGCACTGGCAATCGGCATGCTGGACAGCACCTGGGTGATCACCTGGTCGCTGAGGCTGCCCCACAACCCGTCGGAACACAGCAACACGCGGTCGCCAGGCACCAGGGTCGTTGGGCCAGCGGTATCGATCACCGGCTTGCCGGGGCTGCCCAGGCAGGTGAAGAGCACATTGCGGTTCAGGTGGTCGCCGATCGGCACCACCTGCGACAGCGTGTTCTGCAACTCGGCATAAGAGTGGTCGCGCGTGCGGGCCAGCAGCTGTTCGCCGCGCAGCAGATAAAGCCGCGAATCGCCGCAGTGCGCCCAGTACGCCGTGCGGCCCTGCAGCAAGCAGGCCACCACCGTCGTGCGCGGTGTGTCCAGCAGCGCCCGTTCAGTGGCATAACGCAGCAGCTGATGGTGACCGGCGACGATGGCCTCTTGTAGAAAACGCAGCGGATCTTCGAGCTTGGGCTTGGCTTCGCGCTGAAACATGGCGGCCAGTGTCTGCAGCGCCAACTGCGAGGCGACCTCGCCTTCGGGGTGCCCGCCCATGCCGTCGGCCAGGGCAAACAGGCCGGCGTCGCGCGTGTAGCAATAGCCCATGCGGTCTTCGTTCAGCTCGCGCCCACCCCTGCGGCTGACCTGGTAGACGGCGAACTTCATGTCACTGACACCCGGCCGCCCGAAATCGCTGGACGCGCCCGCTTCGCGCCGCAGGCAAAGCCGGCATGGCGCTGCTTCATGTCAGGCTTTCGCGCCAGTTTTGATGGTTTCGAGCTGGAGCTTCAGCCGTTCACCAAAACTCAGCTTGGTGTAGCGGCGCTCGGTTTCGCGAGCCAGCTCTTTCTGCAGCGAAAACACACTCTGCGGTCGGCTCAATGGATCGAGTGACATGCACCACTCGGTGACCTCGATCAGGTTGTCGGAGTACACATTTCGCAGCCGCGACAGGCTCAGCGTCAAACGGTCTTTTTCAAGCCGTTGTGGCGCGTCGTTGGGCGGGTAACCCTGCATGCAAGCGTAGATACAGGCACCGATGGCATAGATGTCGGTCCAGGGGCCCAAGGTGCCGTCGCGGCGATACATCTCGGGCGCCGCGAATCCCGGGGTGTACATCGGCCGGATGAAATTGCCTTCCTTGGACAACACCTCACGTGCCGCGCCGAAGTCAAGCATCACGGCCTTGTTGTCGTTGGTGACGAAGATATTGGCCGGCTTGATATCCAGGTGCAGCATCTTGTGCTGGTGCACGATGCGCAGCCCGCGCAGGATTTCATCGAACAGGCTGCGAATGGAGCTTTCGCGAAATACCTTGTCACGCTTCAGGTCGCGCGCGGTGACGATGAAATCCTGCAGCGTGTCGCCCTGCAGGTAGTTCATCACCATGTACACGGTTTCGTTCTCGCGAAAGAAATTCAGCACACTCACCACGCTGGGGTGGCTGATCTGAGCCAGCGAACGGCCTTCTTCGAAAAAACTCTTCAATCCCAAACGGTACAAGGGCTGTTTGTCGGGCTTGACGCGGGGTGTCAGTTCACCGGGCGATCGTTCGGCCAACGACGACGGCAGGTACTCCTTGATCGCCACCAGATGCTGGTTGTCGCCTTCAGCCAGGTACACCACACCGAACCCACCCGCCGCCAGCTTCTTCACGATCTGGTAGCCCCCAACCACGGTGCCCGAGGGCAGCGGAGCAGGCTTGGGCTTGGACATAATCGATTGGATTTCAGGGGCGCGAGCGCGATGGCTGTTTATAGCATGACGGGTTACGCCAACGCCGCAGAAACGGCGGCTGCGGGCGGGGCTGTGGTGACCGTGGAAGCACGCTCGGTAAACGGCCGGTTCCTTGATTTGGCGCTGCGCCTGCCGGATGAATTGCGTGGGCTCGAACCGGCACTGCGCGAGTTGCTGACGAGTCGGTTCAAGCGCGGCAAGATCGAGTTGCGGCTGGCCACCTCACAGGACGCTGACGACACCTGGCCCACGCCAACTTCCGAGCAGATGAACCGCTTGTCGCGGCTGGAAGGCACGGTGCAGGGCTGGCTGCCCAACGCCCGCCCCTTGTCGGTCAATGAGGTCATGCAGTGGTGCCGTGGCGGCACCGCCACCGTGAAACTGGACGACGCCGCGCTGGCGGCCGCGCGCCACTGCATCCAGGGCCTGGCCGAAGCGCGCGCGCGCGAAGGTGCCCGCCTGGTTGCGATGCTGTTGGACCGCGTGGGGCGGCTGCGTGAACTGGCTGCGCTTGCCGTTCCGCTGGTGCCGGCCGTGGTGCAACGCCAGCAGCAGCGGTTTCTCGAACGTTGGCATGACGCACTGCAAGCCACCCATGGCGCCGCCGCCGTGGCGCCGGAAGCCCTGCACGAACGAGCCTTGAGCGAAGCCACCAGCTTTGCCATTCGCATCGACGTGGCCGAAGAACTCACCCGTCTGGCGTCGCACCTGGAAGAGATCGAACGCCTGCTCAAGGCCGGCGGTGAACTGGGCAAGCGGCTGGACTTCCTGATCCAGGAACTGCAACGCGAGGCCAACACCCTGGGCAGCAAAAGCGCCGCCCTGGAACTCACCGGCCTGGCGGTGGAAATGAAGGTCGCCATCGAGCAGATGCGTGAGCAGGTGCAGAACATCGAGTAGCTTCTCGGAAGGTATCAGGCAAAGCCCTGAAATCAGCCAACCCAATGTCGCCTGCGTGTGACTCAGCGCGCAGGTGTCACGCGCCACACCGTGTTGGACAGGTCGTCGGCCACGATCAATGCACCCTTGGGGTCCAACGTCACGCCGACCGGGCGGCCCATGGTCTTGCCGTCGGCCTGGAAACCGGTGACGAAGTCGACGGGCGGGCCGCTGGGGCGACTGTTGGCGAAGGGTACGAAGATCACCTTGTAGCCGACCGGATCGTCACGGTTCCAGCTTCCGTGCAGACCGACGAAAGCGCCTTCGGCAAACGGTGCGGGCAGCCCAGGCTGCACGAAGGACAGTCCCAGCGGTGCCGAATGCGATTGCAAGGCGAAGTCCGGGCGCACACTGGCCTGAACTTGTCGGTCGTTCTGCGGCTGCACGCGGCGGTCGACATTGCGGCCCCAATATGCGTAGGGCCAGCCATAAAACGCACCTTCCCGCACCGAGGTCAGGTAGTCCGGCACCAGGTCGGGGCCCAGTTCGTCGCGCTCGTTCACCACCGCCCAGAGTTGCCGGCTTGCGGGCTCGAAGGCGAGCGCTGTGGGGTTGCGCAGGCCGGTTGCAAACGTCCGCGTGGCGCCACTGCTGGCTTCGATCTGCCAGACCACGGCACGGTTCTCCTCCACCGCCATGCCGCGCTCGCCGATGTTGCTGTTGGAGCCGATGCCAACGTAGAGATAGCGGCCGTCGGCATCGGCCGCGAGCGACTTCGTCCAGTGGTGGTTGATGGCTGAAGGCAACCTGGCCACCGTCACAGCAGCCACGGTAGATCGCGTCTGCCCGAGCGTGTACTCCAGCCGCACCAGCGCGTCCTGGTTGGCGACATACAGCCGGTTTCCAACCAGCGCCAGGCCGTAGGGCGCATTGAGGTTTTCGGCGTAAACCCAGCGGCCTTCGTAGATGCCATCACCATCGGCATCTCGCAGCAGGGTCAGTTGGTTGCCGCCTTTGACGGACGTCGTGCCCTTGGATTTGATGATGCCGGCGATGACGTCCTTGGGTCTCGAGGCAGGTGCGCCCCCGCCCTTGCCTTCTGCCACCAGGATGTCGCCATTGGGCAGCACCAGCGTCTGGCGCGGAACTTTCAGGTCGGTGGCGATGGCCTTGATCGTCCAGCCCTGCGGCACCGAGGGACGGCGGTCGCCCCAGCCGGTTGGCTCGGCAATGCGCATGCTCGGCAGCAGTCCGCGTTGCGGTGGCGGCAACTCCGGGTTGGCGCCGTGTTGTCCACTGCCCGGCTCGGCCGCGGCAGCGCTGAAGGCCGCTGTGGGGCCAAGCATCACGACGGCAGCGACAGCCCCTGCGATACGCAGGCCCCGGGTCGTCATGCGGTCCTCCGCAAGCAGCCTGCGAGCCCGACTGCGCTGGCCGCCGCGGCGAGCACCACCACCACGGCCGACAGGATCAGTCCGGTCGGCATCGCTGCCCAGCCGTCCTTGGCGTGGACCAGGGCATTGATGAAGCCGATGACGAAGGTTGCCAGCAGCAACGTCAGATAGGTCAGGTTGCGGCGATGGCGCGTGGCTGACGAGCGCAACACATCCACAGCGCCCCACAACAGCGCCGGGCCCGCTATGAGCAGGCCTCCTGCGATCAACCACGCGGCAAAGTTGACCCACTGCACCTGGTAGCTGCTGGCATAGGCCCAGTCGCTGAACAGTGCGCCGAGGAACAGCGGTACGGACGAAAAGGCGATGACGGCATGCATGACGGTGTTCGCGGCAAGTTGGATGCCGATGGTCTGAGGATTTGGAAAACCTGTTTGATACCCAATCGCACCATCGGCCGTTGCGGGGCGAACGTCTGTATGCCGGCGAACACTGCGCGGCGTTGCGCTGCGCGGCGGGCCCGATCTGGCCGTATCGGCACGGATACGGGTGCGAGAGACTGTATATTCATCCAGCTTTCACTCCCTAGGTGCGTGTGCAACTTCAAGCCAAGCTGGCCATCCTTGCCGACGCTGCCAAGTACGACGCTTCGTGCGCGTCAAGCGGCGCGAACAAGCGCCATTCGCTGGGCGGGACCGGCATCGGATCAACCGAAGGCATGGGCATCTGCCACAGCTACGCGCCCGACGGCCGCTGCATCAGCCTGCTGAAGATTTTGCTGACCAATTTCTGCACCTACGACTGCTTGTACTGCGTCAATCGCGTCAGTTCCAACGTGCCCCGTGCGCGCTTTCGTGTCGACGAGGTGGTGCAGCTGACGCTGGACTTCTACCGCCGCAACTGCATTGAAGGCTTGTTCCTCAGTTCGGGCATCGTGCAAAGCCCCGACCACACGATGGAGCAGATCGTCGAGGTGGCGCGCTGCTTGCGCGAGGACCACGACTTCCGCGGCTACATCCACCTGAAGACCATTCCCGATGCCAGCCCCGATCTCCTCGCTGCTGCCGGGCGCCACGCCGACCGGCTCAGCATCAACATCGAGCTGCCCACGCCTGCCGGTCTGCAGGCGCTGGCGCCCGAGAAGGACGGCGCCGCCATCCGGCGTTCGATGGCCCGCATGCGCATCCACATCGACGAGGCCAAGGAAGCGCGCAGGCCGGTGGCAGTCAGCGTCACGCCCGGCCTGCCGGCGCGGCGCATCCCCGCGCCGCCTTTTGCGCCCGGCGGGCAAAGCACGCAGATGATCGTCGGCGCCGACGCCGCCGACGATCGCAGCATCCTGTCCACCAGCGCCGCGCTGTACGCAAGCTATGGATTGCGGCGCGTCTATTACTCGGCCTTCAGCCCCATTCCTGACGCTTCGAGCGCGCTGCCGTTGCAGGCGCCCCCGCTGATGCGAGAACACCGGCTTTACCAGGCGGACTGGCTGACACGGTTCTACGGCTTTCGCCACGACGAAATCCTGCCCGCTGACAGCGGCATGCTGTCGCTGGAGTTCGACCCCAAGCTGGCCTGGGCTCTGGCCCACCGCGCACTGTTCCCGGTCGACCTGAACCGGGCGCCGCGAGAGATGCTGCTGCGCGTGCCCGGACTGGGCGTGAAGACGGTGGACAAGCTGGTTGGCGCGCGCCGTGTGCGGCGCCTGCGCTGCCGCGACCTGGCGCAACTGCGCGTCTCTTTAAAGAAGGTGCTGCCCTTCGTCGAACTCGTCGACCACCGGCCGCGTCGCGAGGCCGACACGCCCGCGCTGGCTATCGCCATGCGGGCGGTACCGCGGCAGGCCGACTTGTTCGCGGACGCCTGAGGGAGCCCCTTGCTGCATTGCGTGGTGCTGGCCAGCGAGGTCGACATCGACGGTTTCCGCGCTGCAGCGCGGCGCCTGCTGCAGCAGGGCGTGGAGCCCGACGCCGTCGAGTGGTCGGTGGCCGGCAGCGCCGCCCCCAGCCTGTTTGCCACCGACGCAGCCGCGCCTACCGGGGGCAGCGGCACGTCCACCGGTCCGTTGCGCGACGCCCCCCGCGTGCCGGCCGACTTCGTGGCGCTTTGCTTCGACGTGCTGCAGCACGCCGACCCCGGCCGTTTACAGATCTTGTACCGCCTGTTGTGGCGGCTGCAGCACGAACCTGGCCTGCGCCATGACGCGCTTGACCCGGGCTTGGCGCAGGCCCGAGGGATGGCGCAGACCGTGCGGCGCGAGCAGCACAAGATGAAAGCCTTCGTGCGCTTCCGCGAAGTTCAAGAACCGGGCGCGGCGGCGGGTGATGCGCCACTGCACGTCGCCTGGTTCGAACCGGCCCACCACGTGGTGGAAGCCGTCGCGCCGTTCTTCATGCGCCGGTTCGCCAATATGCGCTTCGTGATCCTGACCCCGGAACGCTCGGTGCACTGGGACGGCAAGTCCCTGAGCCTGGCTGCAGGTGCGGGCCGCCATCAGGCGCCTGCGGCAGACGCGGGCGAGGCCCTATGGCTGACCTACTACGCCAGCATCTTCAACCCGGCGCGCCTGAAGCTGAAGGCGATGGAGAAGGAGATGCCGCGCCGTTACTGGAGCAATTTGCCCGAGGCGGTGCTGATCGGCGGCTTGTCCGCCGCGGCGCACGAGCGCAGCGCGCGCATGATCGAACGCGCGCCGCAGCCCACGGCGCGGCGGCTGCCCGCTGCACCGTCGGCCATCGCCAGCCCGCGCTTCAGCAATTCATTGCAGGCCGCGCGTCATGCCGCGATGCAGTGCTGCGACTGCCCCTTGGGCGCGTTGGCCACGCAGACCGTGTTCGGCGAGGGCCCGCAGAACGCGGCGCTGATGCTGGTGGGCGAACAACCCGGTGACGAAGAAGACCTGCAGGGCCGCCCTTTCGTCGGTCCTGCGGGGCAGCTGCTGACGCGCGCCATGCTGCAGTTGGGCTGGCGGCGCGACGCGGTCTACATGACCAACGCGGTCAAGCATTTCAAGTACGAACCGCGCGGCAAACGCCGCATCCACAAGACCGCAGCGCAGCGCGAAGCCGACGCCTGCCTGCACTGGCTGGAAAGCGAAATCCAGCACGTCAACCCGCAAGCCATCGTGGCCCTCGGCGCCACGGCGGCGCGCCAGTTGCTGGGGCGGCCGGTGGCCGTCATGAAAAGCCGCGGGACATGGTTGACGCGAAACGACGGCGTCCCGGTTTTAATAACGCTGCACCCGTCGGCGCTGTTGCGCATGGACGAAGCTGACCGCGACGCGGCATTCAGCGCCTGGCTGACCGACCTGGCGCTTGCGTCGGGCTATGCCATGCCGCGCCTTGCGTGACGCGGCGAAGGGCATGCCGCAAGGTGTCGCGGTCGAGGCCGGATAGCCAGTCCCGCAGGATCACCACGACCTTGTTCATGGTGCCCCGCACGGACGAGTCGTCCTTGCCTGCAGCGCGAAAACGCAGCAGTTCTGCAGCTTGCTCGGCGGCATGCTGTTCGTGCCTGTCCGTGAGCCGGCGAATCACCGCCTGAATGTCGGGCTCAGCCCGCGCAGACAT
>ENA-OBIT01001012-OBIT01001012.1-metagenomes-genome-assembly--contig:-NODE-1012-length-11246-cov-7.21428_pt1 | contig 11246 bp, 8 predicted proteins | sample MGYA00153386_OBIT01 | MGnify analysis MGYA00153386 | reverse complement strand
CAGCGTGCGCCGGCCGCGGAAGTCGAACAGCGTCACCGCCGCGGCCAGCGCCGAGCCCAACAACACCACACCCACGCCGACACCGCCAGCCAGCAGAGCCGATTGCGCCGCGTACCCCGGCAGCACGGTGGCCCACTGGTGGCGCAGCACGGCCAGTGACGACGCGTCCAGCGCCAGCCAGGCCCCCAGCACGCCCCACACCGGCAACGCCAGTAACAGGCACAGCAAGGTCAACAACCCGCGCAAAAGCCAACCTGCAAGCCAACCGCTGGGCCCGCTGTTGGGCGAGTTCTTCGGCAAAGTGATCGGCAAGTTTTGAGCCTTATGCGCTACCCATGAGTTGCTTCTGAATCGCTGACGAGCTGCTATGAGCCAGTTGGGCCAGTAATGGGCGAAACGGAATGCGAATGCTTTTCATTCAGGTCGCGATTATCATCGACGCATGTTCTTGAACCTGCATGCCGTGGCGGTGCGCTACGCCCAATCGACCGCCCGGCGCGACGCCGTTCACGGTGTCAGCCTGGGGCTGACGGCGGGGCAGATCGGCGTGCTGATCGGCCCGTCCGGCTGCGGCAAGACATCGCTGCTGCGCGCCGTGGCCGGGCTGGAGCGCTGCAGCGAGGGCCGCGTCAGCGTCGCGGGCGAGACTTTGTCTGATGCCACACGCGGCGTGCATGTGCCGGCTGAATCACGCCAGGTGGGCATGGTGTTCCAGGATTACGCCCTGTTCCCGCACCTCAATGTGTATGACAACGTGGCCTTTGGCGTGCACCACCTGCCGCGCGCCGAGCGTGCCGAGCGCGTGCGCCAGGTGCTGGACCTGGTGGGCCTGGCGCACGCCGCCAAGCGCCCGCCGCACCAGTTGTCGGGTGGCCAGCAACAGCGAGTGGCGCTGGCCCGCGCGCTGGCGCCGCGGCCGCGACTGCTGCTGCTGGACGAGCCCTTTTCCAGCCTGGACGTGGACCTGCGCGAGCGCCTGGCGCAAGAAGTGCGCGTGATCCTGAAGGAAAGCGGCACCACGGCGCTGCTCGTCACGCACGACCAGCTTGAGGCTTTTGCCGTCGGCGACGTGATCGGTGTCATGAACGAAGGCCGGCTGGAGCAGTGGGACGACGCCTACACGCTGTACCACCGGCCGGTCAGTCGCTTCGTGGCGCAGTTCATCGGCCATGGCGTGTTTGCGCCGGCGCAGATCGTGGCCTGCGCGCACGGGCCTTGTGTGCACACGCCGGTGGGCGAGATCAACGACGTGGCCGGCTGCCCGCTGCCGGATGCCTACCCGCACGGCGACTGCGACGTGCTGCTGCGTGCCGACGACATCGTGCATGACGACGCCTCGCCGGTGCGCGCGCTGATCGAGCGCAAGGCCTTCCGCGGCTCTGAATTCCTTCTCACGCTGCGCCTTCACAGCGGCGAACGGCTGATGGCCCATGTGCCTTCACACCACGACCACGAGGTTGGCGAGTGGATCGGTATCCGCGCCGAGGTCGACCACGTGGTGACGTTTGCACGCGAGGCCGCCGCCCCGGACTTCGCTCGCCTGGCCGCCGACACGGCCTGAAACGCAGCGCGCCGAGCGCCGCGCACAGCTGCACGTTGCGCACTGCAACTTTCCGGGCCGGCCGCGCTCGAAATGTCGCCCGGTCCTATACTGAAATTTAATTCCGAACGCTCGAAAGGCGCATGAACACAATGGGTGCCAAACTTAAAGTTGCAGGCCTGCTGGCCGCCGGCGCGGTTGCCGGCGCGCTGGCCACCATGCAGGTCACCGCCGTGGCGCGCAGCAGCCTGGCGCCGATGCCGCTGGAAGAACTGCAACAGCTGGCGGCCGTGTTCGGCATGATCAAGAACGATTACGTCGAATCGGTGGACGAGAAAAAGCTCATCAGCGACGCCATTGGCGGCATGGTGTCCGGGCTGGATCCGCATTCACAATATTTCGACAAGAAGTCGTCGAAAGAGCTGCGTGAAAGCATGGGCGGCAAGTTCGTCGGCATCGGCATCGAGATGGGCATGGAAGACGGCCTGGCCAAGGTGGTGTCGCCCATCGAGGGCTCGCCGGCCTTCCGCGCCGGCCTCAAGTCGGGTGACCTCATCACCCGCATCGACGACACCGCCGTGCGTGGCATCACCATCGACCAGGCCGTCAAGCGCATGCGCGGCGAGCCCAATACCAAGGTCACACTCACCATCTACCGCCCGACCGAATCGCGCACATTTCCCATCACCCTGGTGCGCGAAGAGATCCGCGCTGTCAGCGTTCGCGCGCGCATCGTCGAACCGGGCTATGGCTGGATCCGGGTCAGCCAGTTCCAGGACCGCACGGTCGACGATTTCGTGAAAAAAGTCGAGGATCTGTACAAGCAAGACCCCAATCTCAAGGGCCTGGTGCTAGACCTGCGCAACGACCCAGGCGGCCTGCTCGACGCGGCCGTGGCGCTGTCGGCGGCCTTTCTTCCCAGCAACCTGGTGGTGGTCACCACCAACGGCCAGACCGCCGACGCCCGCGCCACCTTCCGCGCCAGTCCCGAGGTGTATGCGCGCCGCGGTGGGGTCGACCCGCTGAAGCGCCTGCCCGCCGCGCTGAAAACCGTGCCGCTGGTGGTGCTGGTGAACGAAGGCTCGGCATCGGCCAGCGAAATCGTGGCTGGCGCACTGCAAGACCACAAGCGCGCCACCATCATGGGCGCCCAAACCTTCGGCAAGGGCTCGGTGCAGACGGTACGGCCGTTGTCGGCCGACACCGCGCTGAAGATCACCACGGCGCGTTATTACACGCCCAACGGGCGCTCGATCCAGGCCACCGGCATCGTGCCCGATGTGTGGCTGGACGAAACCGCCGAGGGGAACGTCTTCGCCGCCCTTCGGCTGCGCGAAGCCGATCTGCAAAAGCACCTGGCGGGGTCTGAAGAAAAAGACGTGGCCGGGATCGAAAAGGCGCGCGAAAAGAACCGTGAAGAGGCCCGCCTGCGGCTGGAAGAGCAAGTGGCACGCTCGAAGGAACCGATCAAGCCGCTGCCTGAATTCGGCACGGCGGAAGATTTCCCGCTGTTGCAGGCGCTGAACCAACTGCGTGGCGCGCCGGTGGTTGCCAGCAAGACCGCCAACGAACGCAAGGCCGCACTCAGCACGAAGTGATTAGCCGCCGTCGACCGACCGCACGGGCCCGCCTTACCGCGGGCTCGCTGCATTCCACCGCCGTGTGAATCGGCCTGCACCGGCCCGCCGCCCCACCGCCCCACCGCATGAACGACCAGCAATTGCTGCGCTACGCCCGCCACCTGATGCTGGACGACATCGGCATCGACGGGCAACGACGCCTGCTATCCGCACATGCCCTGGTGATAGGCGCTGGCGGCCTGGGCTGCCCCGTGGCCCTGTACCTGGGCACGGCCGGCGTGGGGCGCATCACGGTGGTGGACGACGACGACGTCGATGTCACCAACCTGCAGCGCCAGGTCGCGCACAACCAGTCGCGCTTGGGCCAGCCCAAGGCCTTGTCGGTGCAGGTCAGCGTGGCCGCCATCAACCCCGACGTGGGCCTGCGCGCGGTGGTGCGGCGCGCCGATGCGGTATTGCTGGACGAACTGGTGCCGCAGGCCGACGTGGTGCTGGACTGCAGTGACAACTTCAACACCCGCCAGGCCGTGAACGCGGCCTGTGTGCGCCACCACAAGCCGCTGGTGTGGGGGGCGGCCACCGGCTGGGACGGCCAGATCAGCAGCCATGACAGCCGCGACACCCAGTCGCCCTGCTATGCCTGCCTGTTCCCTCCCGATGTGGCGTTTGAAGACATGGCCTGCGCGCAGATGGGCGTGCTGGCGCCGCTGGTGGGCATGGTGGGCAGCATGCAGGCCGCCGAGGCCATCAAGCGGCTGGCCTGTGCCGGCAGCGCTGCCAGCCTGGTCGGCTGGCTGTGTTTGCTCGACGCGCGCGGCATGGCGATGGACCGCATCCGCGTGCAGCGCGACCCGGCCTGCGGCGTGTGTGGTGCTGCCGGCCCGACCACCGGCCAGGCTCCACAAACCCCATTAAGCTCAAGTTGATGAACGCAGACCGCCCACCGCTGGCCGCACGCAACTTCCCCAGCGCTGAAGAAGAAGTCGAGGCACTGCCGCCCACATCGCCTTACGACGGCCCGCGCAGCGCCTACCGGCTGGCCTTCACCGACACCGATTTCTTGCTGCGCGACGAGTTGCGCCCGGTGCGCATGCAGCTGGAGCTGCTCAAGCCCGAGCTGGTGCAGAACGAACAAGGCATCGAGTCGACCATCGTTATTTTTGGCAGTGCGCGCATCCTGCCCGCCGACCAGGCCACTCAACAGTTGCACCTGGCGCGTCAAACCGACGACAGCACGGCGGTACGCCGCGCTGAAACCGCGCTGTCCATGAGCCATTTTTATGAAGAAGCGCGCCGCTTTGCCGCGCTGGTCAGCCAGCGCACACGCGACTTCGAAACGCCCGTGTATGTGGTCACGGGTGGCGGCCCCGGCATCATGGAAGCCGGCAACCGCGGTGTCTTCGAGGTGGGCGGAAAAAGCATCGGGTTGAACATCGTGCTGATGCACGAACAGGCGCCCAACCCGTACATCACGCCCGAGCTGTGTTTCCAGTTTCACTACTTCGCGCTGCGCAAGATGCACTTTTTGATGCGCAGCATTGCGCTGGTGTGCTTCCCGGGCGGATTCGGCACGCTGGACGAACTGTTTGAAACCATGACCCTGGTGCAGACCGGCAAGAGCCGGGCCCGCCCCATCCTGCTGTTCGGCCGCACGTTCTGGGAAAAGCTCATCGACTTCGACCACCTGGTGGACACCGGCATGATCAGCGCACGCGACCTGGGCTTGTTTCACTTCGTTGAAACCGCCGAAGAAGCCTGGGCGTTCCTGTCGGATCACTACGGATTTGATTTGCCGCAAACCACGACCGGCGAATTCGCATTGGATATCTGAATGCCCGCCCCAACACGCCTGCGGCATCGTCCCCCGCGGGGATTTCGTTCCCCACGGGACTGCCCGGCGTCGAACGAGAAACAGCCATGAACAAACACATCAGCCTGATCGGCGCGCCCACCGACATCGGCGCCGGCGCACGCGGGGCGAGCATGGGGCCTGAAGCGCTGCGCGTGGCCGGCATCCAGGCCGTGCTCGAAAGCCACGGCCTGACGGTGCACGACCGTGGCAACGTGGCCGGCCCGGCCAACCCCTGGCTGCCGCCCAGCGATGGCTACCGCCACCTGGCCGAGGTGGTGGCGTGGAACCGCGCCGTGCACGAGGCTGTGTACGGTGAGCTGCAGCGCGCTCACCTGCCCATCCTGCTCGGCGGCGACCACTGCCTGGGCATCGGCAGCATCAGCGCCGTGGCGCGCCATTGCCGCGACGCCGGCAAGAAGCTGCGCGTGCTGTGGCTGGACGCCCACGCAGACTTCAACACCAGCATGCTCACGCCCAGCGGCAATGTCCACGGCATGCCGGTGGCCTGCCTGTGCGGCCACGGGCCGCGCGAACTGGTCGAAATCGGCGGCACGGTGCCGGCCATCAGCGCCAAGGTGGTGCGCCAGATCGGCATCCGCAGTGTCGACGCCGGCGAGAAGCGCTTTGTGCATGAAATGGGCCTGGAAGTCTTCGACATGCGCTACATCGACGAGATGGGCATGCGCCACACCATGGAACTCGCCCTGGCCACGCTGGACGACAACACCCACCTGCATGTCAGCTTCGATGTCGACTTTCTCGACCCCGCCATCGCGCCCGGCGTGGGCACCACCATCCCCGGCGGCCCGACCTACCGCGAAGCGCAGTTGTGCATGGAGATGATCGCCGACACCGGCCGCCTGGCCAGCCTTGACGTGATGGAGCTCAACCCCGCGCTGGACGTGCGCAACCAAACCGCCGAGCTGGCCGTGGACCTCATCGAAAGCCTGTTCGGCAAGAGCACGCTGATGCGAAAGTAGTCTGGGTCGCGGGGGGTCTGCTGCCTGCTGTGGCTCAAGCTTGGTCGCGGTCTGCCGAAACTGTTGAAGCCAGGGCACGGCGCCCTGTTGACCTCACAGTTATCAAAGCAAGCCCGACATGCAAAATTCCGTGCGCTTTAGCCTGTCCCGGCGTCTCGTTCTGGCCAGCGTGGGGCTGGTCGCCGCGTTGATGGCGGTGGCGGTGGGAGTCGGCTTCCTCACGACGAATATCCGCAGCAACGTCGACCATGTCGGCGCGCATGTGGCGCCGCAGCTCGAACGCATTGCCGAGATCGAATTGAACGTGACCCGCGCGTCGCTGCAACTGCGCCACGCCATGCTGGCCCGGACACCCGAAGAAAAGGCCGCTGCGCTGGCAGACGTGGGTGAACGCAAGCGCCTGGTGGAAGAGCGCCTGGCGGAATTCGGGGGTGCCGCCACCACACCAGAAGGCTTGGCGGCCTATGCCCCGATGAAGGGCCTGACTACCCAGTTCTGGGTAGTGGGTGGCGAGAATGTTGCCCTGATAAGCCAAGGCCAGCGGGAAGCCGCCTTCGCATTCCTGGCCGACAGAACCGTGCCCGCGCGAAACCAGCTGCTGGTGCCGCTGGCTGCCGAGAAGAAGCGCCTGGGCGTCACGTTGAACAAGGAATTGACGGAGATCTCGAAGCAGGCCGGTGACGCCCGCCTGGCCGTGGTGGCTGCGGTGGTGCTGGTGGGACTGGGGCTGTCCGGCTTCGTGGCCTATGTGGTGCGTGTCATTCACGCCCTGGGTGGCGAACCGGCCGAGCTGAAGCGCGTGGCTGATGCCGTGGCTGCCGGCCGGCTGGACACCCCCATCCAGCTGCGTGCCGGCGACACCCACAGCACCATGGCCGCGCTCAGCACCATGACGCAGAACCTGGCGCGCACCGTGCAGTCGGTGCGCGAAAACGCCGAGAGCGTGGCCACTGCCAGCGCGCAGATCGCCAGCGGCAACGCCGACCTGTCAGGGCGCACCGAGCAGCAGGCCAGTTCGCTGCAGGAAACCGCCTCGTCGATGGACCGGCTGGGCGCCACCGTGCGCCAGAACGCCGACAGCGCGCGCCAGGCCAATCAGCTGGCCATGAGCTCGTCCGCCGTGGCCCAGCAGGGTGGCCAGATGGTGATGCAGGTCGTCGAAACCATGAAGGGCATCAACGACAGCAGCCGCAAGATCGCCGACATCATCAGCGTCATCGACGGCATTGCCTTCCAGACCAACATCCTGGCGCTGAACGCCGCCGTGGAAGCCGCTCGTGCAGGTGAACAGGGTCGTGGATTTGCCGTGGTGGCCAGCGAAGTGCGCAGCCTGGCCCAACGTTCGGCCGCCGCCGCGCGTGAGATCAAGACGCTGATCGGCGCCAGCGTGGAACGTGTCGAGCAGGGCACTCAGCTGGTGGACCGCGCAGGCGCCACGATGCAGGAGATTGTGGCCAGCATCCAGCGCGTGACCGACATCGTGGGCGAGATCAGCTCGGCCAGCGTCGAACAAAGCAACGGCGTCAACCAGGTCGGCCAGGCAGTGTCGAAAATGGACGAGGCCACGCAGCAGAACGCGGCACTGGTGGAACAAAGTGCAGCCGCCGCCGAAAGCCTGCGCCAGCAGTCGCAGCAACTGGTTCAGGCAGTGGCGGTGTTTCGCCTGGCCTGACAGCCGCCGCGGCGCCCGACGCGCCGGGCGCCTGCTGCTCGGGAGTAACCCTTGCAAAACGTTGCCAGCTTTGCCGGAGGTTTGCAAAGCTTCACGTACCGGCCGCCTCGGCCGCCCCGCTTTGAGAGAAGATCGCGCTTGGCCACGCCCTGTCGGCGCAAGCCTTTGACTTGGAAGGCCAGCTTCATGCAAGACGACATTCTCGAACGCCCGCTGGCCACCGTGCGTGCGGCGCCAGCGGTGCCTGCTTCTGAAGCCGGGGACGCAGTGTCCGGCTCGTTGTCGACGGCGACGGCTCTCGGCAGCGCAGCCCTGATGGCGGCCTGTGGCGGCGGCGGCGGGGACAGCGCTGTCCCCGCGGCTGCGCCTGCGCCTGCGCCACCCGCAGCAGCCTCTGTCAGCGCGGCCGAGGCGTCGCGCTTTCTGGGGCAGGCCGGGTTTGGTGGCACCGATGCGCAGATCGGTCGCGTGCAGGCCCTGGGCTACGGCGGCTGGGTCGACGAACAGTTCGCCGCGCCGCGCACGCTGGGCCACTACGACTGGATGGTCGAGAAGGGCTACGCGGTCACGGCGAACATCAACAATTTCACCGGCACCGACAACACGCTGTGGCGCAAGCTGATCAGCTCGCCCGACGTGCTGCGCCAGCGCATCACGCTGGCACTGTCGGAGATCTTCGTTGTGTCGATGACCGGGCTGCCGATCAACTGGCGTGGATTCGTGGCGGCGGCCTACATGGACGTGCTGGAGGGCAATGCCTTCGGCACTTACCGCACGTTGTTGGGCGAGGTGACGCTGTCCCCCGGCATGGGCAGCTACCTGAACATGCGCGGCAACCTGCGCGAGAACACCGCCACCGGCCGCGTGCCCGACGAGAACTATGCGCGCGAGGTGCTGCAGCTGCTCAGCCTGGGGCTGGTGGAACTCAGCCCCGACGGCACGCCGAAGAACGGTGTCGCCACCGACACCTATGGCCAGGACACCATCACCGGCCTGGCCAAGGTGTTCACCGGATGGAACAACGACGCGGCCAACAACACCGACCCCGGTTATGCCCAGCGGCCGATGGTGTTGAACGCCGCCAACCATTCGCCCAGCGCCAAGCAGTTCCTGGGCGTCACCATCGCCGCCGGCACCGCGGGTGCTGCGGCCCTGCAAACGGCCCTGGACACGATCGCCGCGCATCCCAATGTCGGCCCGTTCATCAGCAGGCAGTTGATCCAGCGTCTCGTCACCAGCAACCCCAGCGCTGCCTACGTGGGCCGGGTGGCTGCGGTGTTTGCGAACAGCGGCGCTGGCGCGCGCGGCGACCTGAGGGCGGTGATCAAGGCCTTGCTGTTGGACGACGAAGCCCGCCGCGCCCCCGTGGCCAGCGAGACCACGCGCGGCAAGTTGCGAGAACCCGTCGTGCGCTTCATCCAGTGGGCGCGCACCTTCAATCTGGCGTCGCCCACGGGCATCTGGAACATCGGCAATGTGTCCGACCCCTCCACGCGCCTGGGCCAGAGCCCGTTGCGGTCGCCGTCGGTGTTCAACTTCTTCCGGCCCGGCTACGTGCCGCCGAACTCGGCCCTGGGCACGCTGAACTTGAGCGCGCCCGAGTTCCAGATCACCAACGAGTCCACCGTCGTGGGCTGGGCCAACTGGGCGCAAAGCTTCGTGCTGGGCGGTGTCGGCGAGACCCGCCCGGACTACACGGCCGAGCTGGCTCTTGCCACCGACGCCACGGCGCTGGTCAAGCGGGTGTCGCTGCTGCTGTCGGGCGACAGCCTGTCGGCCGCCACGCTGGCCACCATCACCACGGCCGTGGGCAGCATCGGCGCCACGACCGACGCCGGCAAGCTCAACCGGGTGTATGCCGCCGTCCACCTGGTGCTGTGCGCGCCTGAATACCTGGTCCAGGTCTGAAGGGGCCCCTCGATGAACAAGCTGCCTACCTCGCTCGCCAACCGCCGCGCCTTTCTGCAGCGTGCGGGGCAACTGTCGCTCACCGGTGTCGCTGCACCCTGGGCGCTGAACTTGGCCGCCATGGCCGAAGCCGCGGCCCAGACGGCGACCGACTACAAGGCCCTGGTGTGTGTCTTCCTGTACGGCGCCAACGACCATGGCAACACCTTGCCGCCGTACGACGCAGCCACGCATGCCAACTACGTCAACATCCGCGGCAGCCTGGCCACCGCGCGCGCCAATCTGGCAGCCACGGCGCTGACGCCCACGGTGGCGCTCCCCGGGGGCCGGCAGATGGCGCTGGCACCCGAGTTGGCGCCGCTGAAGACCCTGTTCGACGCCGGCCGCATGGGCGTGTTGTTGAACGTGGGCACGCTGATCCAGCCGACCACGCTGGCGCAGTACAACGCCAGGAACGTGCCGCTGCCGCCCAAGCTGTTTTCGCATAACGACCAGCAGTCGGTGTGGCAGAGCTCGCTGCCCGAAGGCGCCATCTCGGGCTGGGGCGGCCGCGTCGGTGACCTGTTCCAGTCGGGCAACGGCAAGAGCACCTTCACCTGCGTCAATGTCAGCGGCAATGCGGTCTTCATGAGCGGGCGCGACGCGGTGCAGTACCAGGTCTCGACCACGGGGTCGGTGGCCCTGCGCGGCATCCAGGCGCCGCTGTTCGGGTCACTTGCCTGCAGCGACGCCCTGCGCGCGCTGACCACGGCCAGCCGCACGCACCTGATGCAGGCCGAGCACACCCGCGTGATGGCGCGCGCCATCGACGCCAATACCAGCCTCAGCGCGGCATTGACCGGTCTGCCTGCCCTCACGACCACCTTCGACACAGCCAACCCGCTGGCCATGCAACTGCAGATGGTGGCCAGGATGATCGCCGCGCGCTCTGCCCTGGGGGCCAGGCGGCAGGTGTTCTTCGTGTCGATCGGCGGCTTCGATCTGCACGACTTTCTCGTCGCCCAGCACCCCGGGTTGCTGGCCAACGTGGGCGGCGCCATCAAAAGCTTCTACGACGCCACGGTCGAGCTCGGCGTGGCCAACCAGGTCACCACCTTCACCGGCAGCGACTTCGGCCGCACGCTGACCAGCAACGGCGACGGCAGCGACCACGGCTGGGGCAGCCACCAGTTCGTGGTGGGCGGCGCCGTCAAGGGCCAGCGCTTCCACGGCCAGTTGCCGGCGTACTCGGTGAACGGCCCCGACGACGTCGGCCAAGGGCGGCTGCTGCCCACCACGTCGGTGGACCAACTGGCGGCCACCTTGTCCAAGTGGATGGGCGTGAGCGACACCAACCTGCCGCTGGTGGTGCCGAACATCGGCAACTACACGGTGCGCGACCTCGGGCTGTTCAACTGACGACGGCCACTGGCTGGGGAGGGCCCCGCACCGACGGGGCGTGTCGGCAGAGGGTTGGGGACGTGCTGAGCACCGATACCATGCCGGCCATGCCCAACACCAATCCCTCCTGGCGTGCATTGCGGCGTGCGTGCGCCATCCTCCTGCTCGCGTTTACGGCCGCGGCCGCGGCCTGGGCCCAGGCCCTCACGCTCGACCTGCTGGCACCCGCCGACCCGCGCGCCGGCACCACGCGCGACTTCGTCAACGTGCTGGGGCGCACGGCACCGGGCAGCACGGTGCGCGTGGGGGGCGTGGCCGTCACCGTCTACGCCAC
>ENA-OBIT01001011-OBIT01001011.1-metagenomes-genome-assembly--contig:-NODE-1011-length-11247-cov-6.28485_pt1 | contig 11247 bp, 10 predicted proteins | sample MGYA00153386_OBIT01 | MGnify analysis MGYA00153386 | reverse complement strand
CTGCTCGCCAGGGCAGAGCGCCTACAGGTGTACCGGCGGGCGCAGCCGCCACTTCTGGATAACACGGTAAATGCAGCAAAGCACAGAAGAAAACCTCATTGGGCACTTTGAACGACCAGAGTTGTTTCTTGCTGGGCTTGACGCGGAGACTGCCGCCTCGCTGATTTCAGCTGCTGCTGATGTCGCTTTGATTCTCGATGAAGTCGGTGTCATTCAAGACATGGCTTTTGGCAACGACGAGCTCAAAAAGCACGGCCACCTTGATTGGCTGGGTAAGCCTTGGCTGCAAACCGTTACAGCGGAAAGCCAGCCCAAAGTTGCCGAAATGCTCAAAGAAGCTGAGCTTGGCGATAGCACCAAATGGCGGCATGTTAACCACCCGTCGGCCGACGGTGCAGACCTTGCGTTTTTGTATTCGGTGGTGCCGGTCAACCGTGCATCTGGCAGAAAGCATGCCATTGCGTTCGGCCGCGATCTGCGCTCACAGGTGGTGCTTCAGCAGCGCCTGGTCAGTGCCCAGCTGTCAATGGAGCGTGACTATTGGCGCTTGCGCCACGTTGAGACGCGTTACCGCCTGCTGTTTCAAGTCGCTGCTGAGGCGGTTCTTATCCTTGACGCGACTACCGAAAAACTGGAAGAGGCCAACCCTGCTGCATATAAACTGCTCGGCGAGAAAGCGCGGCAGGTTGGCTGGGTCATGACGCAGAGCCTGGATGCCTTGAGCATTCCGGCGGTTCAGCAGTTGTTTTCCTCGCTGCGCGCATCGGGGCGCGCTGAACCTATCACCGTCTGTTTTGGCGATGCGCCCGAAGTGTTTACCTTGTCTGGGTCGCTGTTCCGTCAGGAGAACTCGACCCACTTGCTGGTGCGCATCACGCCTTTAAAACCCGCTTCAGGAGCGAGCGACAGTGCTGCCACCAAGATGCTGATGAGCGCAATTGACAGCGCGCCTGATGCGTTTGTCGTGACCGACGTGCAGGGCCACGTCTTGTCGGTCAACCGCGCATTTTTAGAACTGACCCAGCTTGCAAGTGAAGAGCTGGTACGCGGAGAATCCCTGCAAAAATGGTTGGGCCGCAGTGGCGTTGACCTGAATATTCTGATTTCCAATCTGCGCCAGCGCGGCACGCTGCGCCTTTTTGCCACCACGCTTCGCGGCGAATACGGTTCAACGTCTGAAGTCGAAATTTCCGCGGTATCGATTACGACCGGCAGCCAGCCGTGTTTGGGTTTTACCATTCGTGATGTGGGCCGGCGCCTGAGCAACGATGCGCTGACCACCAAGGAGTTGCCACGCTCAGCCGGACAAATGACAGAGCTGGTAGGGCGCATACCGCTGCGCGACATCGTCCGTGAAACGACCGACTTGATCGAGCAGCTTTGCATTGAAGCTGCGCTGGAACTCACGGGTGACAACCGTGCTGCAGCCGCTGAAATGTTGGGACTGTCGCGCCAAAGTCTTTACGTCAAACTCAAGCGCTTTGGCATTGGCGGAGATGTCGCTGTCGACGGTTGATGCAGTGATATAAGCCAGTTTTTGCTATTTATTTAATAGCTGCTTGCGCCCGTATCTACAAGGCCACAGGCAAAAAATACTTAAAAACAGGCCTTTAGACGGAGCGCTTTGGTCTCAGGCGCTACCAGCCGCATGGTTGAGCAGTTCAAGCTGCTGGCGGTTGATGCCGAGCAAACTGGCTGCCTTGTTCAAATCCGCACCAGCGCGTTCCATCGCCATGCGAATAAAGTTGCGCTGCAAAACTTCTGCAGCACGGCGCATCAGCTCTGGAAGCGCCTCGCTGCCGACCTGGTCGCACAGCACCTTTACCGCCGCCTGCATGGGCTCAACGGTCATCGCCATTTCACCACCGGAACTGGGCACCACCCGAATGCTAAAACCAATGCAGGGCGGGTCAATTTCGCTGAGCAGCGTGGCGGCAACTTCAACCGGTTTGAGCTGCGCATCGCTTTGCAGCGCTGCAGAAGGCATGAAGTCAAGCATGCGCTCGCGCTGCACGCGCGACAATACATCTGCAAAAGGAGCGTCGGGCACGCTGATCCAATCTGACAAAGGGCGGCCGCGCACCGATGCTTCGGTCCCAGCCTGCACCAGCTTTAAAAATGCAGCATTGGCCATCAGCACGCCGCCGTCCACATCGGTCACGGCTACGCCGTCGGTAGCGCTGTCGACGAGACGTGCCAACGTTGCGCCCAAATCGCTTGGAGAGCCCAGCGACGAGGTTGCGCGAATGCGCACCAGCAGTTGCTGCGTGTCCACCACCCGAAACGGTGTGGCGGTGACACTGGTGCTGCTGACTTTCCCCATCAGGTGCGCGCGGGTTTCGGCAGACTGTCCGCTCTCCAACACCGTGGCGAGCATGGCGTTGACGGCGTTGCGCGAAGCACGTTCAAAGCCAAACACAGCGCTTTGGCCCACCACTTGTGTGGGCGTCAAATCAAACAACTCGCAGGCGCTTTGGTTGGCCTCCACGATAGCCAGCGTAGCACCGTCGACCACAATGACGGCATCGGTCGCCACCTGAAACAGCAAACGGTAGCGCGCCTCAGATTGGCGGGCGCGGCTGTAGTTCCGCTCCATCTCCTGCTGGGCACCTAAAAACCGTTGTTGTAAGGCGGCACTGATCCCCAAGTCCCGGCCCACCGCCAAGATGGGCCCGCGCGAGCCAAGGCGAATCGCCGTATAAGCCACCGGCACGCTGGCACCACCGGTTCGGCTGGTGTGGTTGACTTCGCGCTTTTTGGTGGCGCAGGTCGCAGTAGCTTCGGCCATCAGGCGCTCGAGCTTTGGGCGGCTTTCAACCGTGACGGTGTCCGACCAGCGGTGGCCAATCCATTCGTGCGCGTCACTGGCCAGTGGTGTTGAGGCGCGCTGGTCAACGCGCTGGATAATGCCGCGCTCATCAATCACCAACGCGATATCTCCACCCAGTGACACCATGGTTTGGGCCAGCTCGGGCGCCCACTCTGACAGTGACTCCGAAAACAAAGCAGCGTTGTTAGCTGTAGTCATGACGCACCTCTAATCCAATGTGGCCGACACATCAAAATAGACTTCGGCCCACAGTGCGCGACGGATCAGCAAGCGCGCTGTGGTTTTTTAAGTGTTTGCCTCGTTCGGCATAAATTCAGTATACACTGTAAACTCTACTTGACACAAGTAAGTGTCAATTAAACAATACACACATGCTCGCATCGACTTTAGCGCACCGCCCAACCCTCGCAACGGTAGCGGAGCTTTTCAAGCCCATTACCTGGTTCCCCCCGATGTGGGCGTTTGCCTGCGGTGTGGTGGCCTCGGGTGTGTCGATGAACGGAAAGTGGTTGTTAGCGGTTGTGGGAGTCGCTCTGGCCGGGCCTTTTGTGTGTGCTACCAGCCAGGCTGTAAATGACTGGTATGACCGCCATGTTGACGCTATCAACGAGCCGATGCGCCCTATTCCCTCAGGCCGTATGCCCGGCCAGTGGGGGTTCTATATCGCTGTGTTGTGGACTTGCGTGTCGTTGGCGTTGGCCTCGGCACTGGGGCCGTGGGGCTTTGCAGCGACGATCGTGGCCTTGCTGCTGGCCTGGGCCTACAGCGCCCCGCCCATCCGATTGAAGGAAAACGGCTGGTGGGGCAACGCTGCTTGCGGCTTGAGTTATGAGGGCATTGCCTGGGTGACCGGGGCGGCTGTGATGGCAGGCGGCCTGATGCCTGACGCACGCTCGCTGGTGCTGGCGCTCTTGTACAGCGTTGGCGCTCACGGCATCATGACGCTGAACGATTTCAAGGCGGTGGAAGGCGACCGCCAAATGGGCGTGCGATCCTTGCCGGTGCAATTGGGTATCCAGCGTGCGGCGCAAGTGGCGTGCTGGATGATGGCGGTACCGCAGCTCGCCGTGGTTGCGCTTTTATTGACGTGGGACAGGCCACTGCACGCCATTGGCGTGGCGCTTCTGCTTTTTGTTCAGCTTGGCATGATGTACCACTTTTTGGCGAGTGCCAGCAAGCGCGCGCTTTGGTATAGCGGTTTCGGCGTGCCATTTTTTGTGTCGGGCATGATGGTTAGTGCGTTCGCGGTGCGCGGCCTGGTGGCGCCAGCATGAACAATTTCGGCTGGCTCAGCATTGCCCGGGTTGGCCTGGTGCAGGCCGCCCTTGGCGCGATGGTGGTGTTGACCACCTCCACTTTGAACCGCGTGATGGTGGTTGAGCTTGCCTTGCCCGCCATGCTCCCTGGCTTTCTGGTGGCGCTGCATTACATGGTGCAAATCGCCCGGCCGCGCATGGGCTTTGGCTCTGACATCGGCGGCAGGCGCACGCCCTGGATTGTTGGCGGCATGGCTGTGTTGGCCGCTGGCGGCGTACTGGCCTCAGTCGCCACGGCATGGATGGGTACCAACCGGCCTGCTGGAATAGCGCTGGCAGTATTTGCATTTGTCGTGATTGGCCTGGGCGTCAGCGCCAGCGGCACTTCGCTTCTGGTCATGCTGGCCAAGCGGGTTGATAAAGGCAAACGTGCTGCCGCAGCCACCATGGTCTGGATGATGATGATTTTCGGTTTCGCAATAACTGCAGGCGTTGCCGGTAAATTGCTTGACCCATATTCACCTGAGCGTCTGGTTGGCGTTACGGCTGCTGTGTGCGCCCTGGCGTTTGTCATGGCATTGGTTGCGGTTTACAAACTGGAGGGTCCAGCAGTACAAAATCCGGAGGCTGAAAAACCAGCGCCCGCAAAACCCGGCTTTAGCCAGGCGCTGGGCGAAGTCTGGGCTGAACCCGCTGCACGGCGTTTTACTATTTTTGTTTTCGTGTCAATGTTGGCTTTCAGTGCGCAGGATCTGATTCTGGAGCCGTTTGCAGGCACGGTATTCAACTTTACGCCCGGCCAGTCCACACAGCTGTCTGGTGTGCAGCACGGCGGTGTGCTGGCAGGAATGATTTTGGTGGCGCTGGCGGGGCTGGTTGGCGCGCGCTGGAGCCACAAGCCCCACCTGCGCTATGTGGGTTCTTTGCGCGGCTGGACCGTCGGCGGCTGCCTGGCATCAGCCGTGGCGCTGGCCGGCTTGAGCGCAGCTGGCCTTGCCGGGCCCGGCTGGCCACTGCTGGCAACCGTTTTTTGCCTCGGTGTTGCCAACGGCGCGTTTTCGATTGGGGCCATCAGCTCGATGATGCGGCTCGCTGGCGAGGGCCGGCGCGCGCGCGAGGGGGTTCGCATGGGCATGTGGGGCGCGGCGCAAGCAATAGCTTTTGGCTTGGGCGGGTTCATGGGTACGGTAGCCAGTGACGTGGCGCGCTGGCTGATTGCTTCCCCGGGCGCAGCTTATGCCAGTGTGTTTGGTTTGGAGGCGCTGCTGTTTGTTGTGTCTGCGGTGCTGGCGTGGCGGGTTGGAAAGACGCCAGCAGTACAAACGCTGACACCCCAATCGCGGGAGGCTGGCTGCACTCCCGCAACGATGGTTTTTGCAAGTGATATCGCAAGATAAAAGGTGAACAACATGGGTTTAACTGAAACTTTTGACGTGGTGGTTGTAGGCGGTGGGCCAGCAGGTGCCACGGCGGCGCGCAAGTTGGCGCTCCAGGGCCGTTCGGTGTTGCTGCTTGACCGCGCAGGGCGCGTCAAGCCCTGCGGCGGCGCAATTCCGCCGCGGCTGATCAAAGACTTTGAAATTCCCGACAAGCTGCTGGTGGCGCGCGCAACTGCTGCGCGCATGGTCTCGCCGACCAACAAGCATGTGGATATTCCAATCGACAACGGCTTTGTTGGCATGGTGGACCGTGAGCATTTTGACGAGTGGCTGCGCCAGCGCGCAGTTGCTGCTGGCGCGGTGCTGCGTACCGGCACTTTTGACCGTATTGAGCGTGACGCTGCGGGTGCAGCCACAGTGCATTTTCAAGCGCGGGGCCGCGCGGGCCGCGCCGACAGCACGCCCGGCTGCGTGCGCGCACGCGCCATCATCGGCGCGGATGGAGCGAAATCCGAAGTGGCGCGTCAGGCAGTGCAGGGCGCTGCGCAGGCCAAGTGCGTGTTCGCATATCACGAGATTGTTCGCGCCCCGGCAGTCAAACCTGCTGGTTACGACGGTGCTCGTTGTGATGTGTTTTACCAAGGCAAGTTGTCGCCTGATTTTTATGGCTGGGTCTTCCCGCACGGCGACACCCTGAGCATTGGCACCGGCAGCGCTGACAAGGGCTTTTCATTGCGCGGCGCAACCGCCCAGTTGCGCCAGCAGGCCGGCTTAGAGGGCGCAGAAACGCTGCGCCGCGAAGGCGCACCGCTGCCCATGAAGCCCCTCAAGCGGTGGGACAACGGCCGCGATGTGGTGCTGGCGGGCGACGCAGCAGGCGTGGTCGCACCGGCTTCAGGCGAAGGCATTTACTACGCCATGGTGGGCGGTGAGCTGGCCGCCCAGTCGGTACAAGAGCTGCTGGATACCGGCAATGTCGCAGTGCTGAAACTGGCGCGCAAACGTTTCATGAAAGAGCATGGCCTGGTGTTTGGCGTGCTGGGAATCATGCAGTGGTTTTGGTACAGCAGCGACCGCCGCCGCGAGCGCTTTGTGAAAATTTGCGAAGACCGCGACGTGCAGCAGCTCACTTTTGAGTCCTACATGAATAAAAAACTGGTACGCAAAAAACCCATGGCGCACATTCGTATTTTCTTCAAAGACATGGGCCATCTGCTGGGCCTGGCAAAAGTTTGATGGCAAGCCGTCTGCGCCATGAATGAAGTTCTGGCGCAACTTTTTCTCAGTGGGCGAGTGGTCGACTTTGCGATTGCCATCACTGTGATTGAGTGGATAGTTTTGACCGCTTATTACCGGTCGACGGGCCGAGGAATTGCCCCGCGCGATTTCTCTGCCAATATGGTTTCGGGTTTGTTTCTGATGCTGGCACTGCGCTCTGCATTGACGGGCGCAAGCTGGTTAATTGTGGCGCTGTGTCTCAGCGCATCAGGGGCGGTGCACGCCTACGATATTTGGCTCCGCTGGCAGCGTTAGCAAAAGCCAAGCCGCCAGCCGGACGTCCGAAGACTCAGTCGATCAATTAAGCCGCTTTTTTGACCCAAGCGCTGCACCAGCCTTTTGCTGCCACCTGCTTACCTGCAAACAACGGGCATGCGCCGGCTGCGTCGGCCGCTTTGCCAGCATACAACTGGCAATTGGCGCAGTTTTGTTCTTTGGCGTGCTTGGGGTACTTTTTGGCGTCTACCTTGGTGGTGTCTGCTGCGTAACCCAAGCCAACGGCTGCCGGATCTTTTTCATTGACCATGGCCGGGGCTTGCGCCAAAGCGTTGGCGGTTGCGCCAGTGGTTGCGGAGATGGCTACTAGCTGCATAAAAATGCGGCGATTGCTGTTGTTCATGGTGATGAGATTTTTAGTTACAGAGTCCTAAACTATGCCATAACTTACCGGCTGGTTCAAATAGCTACCAAATAGTCGCAGCAAAGCGCTAAAGTACCAGAGGTTAAAGCAATTCCAGAGGCTGCATAAAAAGCGATGTGTGACCAATAAATACAGGCGCAAGCAGCTATAAAAAACAGAGTAAATTGTCTGCTTGCGAAAAATTAAACGCTTGCCTTAAACGCTTTTTTTACGCGCCTCGTAACGCCGCATCAGTGGCGTGACCGACACCCCATGCACCACCACTGAACACACCACCACCACCAGCGTGACGGACAGCAGCTGCTGCGCAACGCCGCGCTCAAGACCGTGGTTGATGGCGAACAACAAGTAATACAAAGAGCCAATCCCACGAATCCCAAACCACGCCATCAACCGGCGCTGGTTGGGTTTGGCGTCGGTGCCCAGCAGCCCAATCGCCACCGCAGCGGGGCGAATCAGTAAAAACAGCAGCGGTACAAACCACAAATAGCGCACGTCCAATCGAACGCTCGCCAGCAGCACCCCCACCACCAGCACCATGCCCACTTCTGCAAAGCTGTCGAGCTGGCTGTTAAAGCGCTCGACCTGCCGCATCATGTGGGCCGGAACTTCCCCGGTGCCAGCGGGGGCTTTTTCGGGAAGGGCGAGTTCGGGAACGGTTTGTTCGCGGGAATCCGGTACGGGCGCGGAATGGTCAATGCGGCGCAGCGCCACCCCTGCCGCAAACACCGCCAAAAATCCGTAGGTGCCCAACAACAGCGCAATGCCGTATGTCAAGGCAATCAGGCCCAGCGCAATAAACTCGTCAGAGCCAAGAGCTTCGAGGTGCTGTGTGCGCATATACACAATCGCCCGGCCGACCAGAGCGCCCAGCGCAAAGCCCAGCGCCAGGCCACCGATGACTGCCCACAGCACGTCAACGGCCCACCAGCGCCAAAAGTTGTTGCCCATATCATGCAAACCCAGTAACCCCAGCCCCAGCATGACAAACGGAAAAGCCGTGCCGTCATTCAGACCACCCTCGCCTGTGAGCCCCAGGCGGAGCCGGTCGCGGTCGGTGATATCCAGCATTTGCACGTCTGAGGCCAGCACCGGGTCAGTTGGCGCCAAAATTCCGCCCAACAACACCGCTGCACCCAATGGCAAGTTCAGCAGCCACATACCGGCAGCGGTGATCAAACCCACTGTAAGCACCATCGAAACGGTAGCCAGTTGCACCGGAATGCGCCAGCGAATGTCTTTTCTCTTCAGCTCAAACTTCATGCCGACGGTAAAAAGTGAAATCAGCAGCGCCACCTCGGCGAGTCGTTCCAGCAGCAGTGTGTTTTTAAACGCGTCGAGTTTCAACAGGTTCCAGCCCAGGGGGCCGATGGCCACGCCCGCGACCAGATACAGCATGGCGGCGCTCATGGGCAGCCGCGTGATAAAGGAGTTGCCCAGCGTCTTGGCAATAAGCAGCACACCAAAAACGATGCAACCGAGGGTAAAAGCGTCGTTGGCGTTCATGCTGCAAGGCTAGTCGCAATGGGCGCGTTGCGGTGTCCAGCGTACCCGCAGTCCACTGTAGGTTACCAGCCCGAGAGCTTTTTAAGCACAAAAGGCACGTCTGGCGCGTCTGGCACCGCGCTGGCGCTGGTGTCCTTCCACAACCCGGTGACTTCGCGGCCACAGGTGCCGCTTACCAGCTGGCCATTCCAGGTGCCTGAAATGCTGATGTTGTTGCTGGACTCATCCAGAATCACAAAGCCGTCTTCCACATCGCCCGCCAATGCGGCTTTCTCAGCGTGGCCGTTTTTACCATTTGCGCTTTGGGTGGAAGGCAATTTGCGCGTCACCACGCCTTGCAGGCTGTCTGAAAACTCTTCGTGCTTTTTCAGCAGCATGGCGGCATTTGGTGGCAAGCCGGAAGGTGGATTGGTAAAGGTGACTTGCCACATGCCGTACAACTGCGGCGCTTTGATGTCTTTGGTGGCTGCGCACGGTATGTTTAGCGAATTTTTGTTACTGTTTTGAGCCATAGCCCAATGAATATGGGCGCAAATAGCTATTAAAAATATAGCAAATGATTTGAGTGATCGTAGCTTCATGGTCATCCCCAAGCGGGCACGGGTGATGCCTCAGCCGTTGCTTGCGCCGCAGCAGCGTCTAACGCACGCTGCGCAAACTCAGCCCGCAGCGCCTTGATTTTTTCGCGCGGATCTTCCCTGATGGTTTCTTTGCTTAAAGCCATCTCGGCAATGAATCGGCTGGGCAACCCGGCAATCGTGTCGCGCCCTTTTCTGCGGCGGCGTAACCAGTTCACAGCCAGGGTGCGCTGCGCGCGCGTGATGCCGACGTACATCAGGCGGCGCTCTTCTTGCAGGCGCAGGGCGATGTCATCCTTGTTGTCCCCATTCTCATCTTCCATTTTGAACGGCAGCAGTCCTTCGTTGACCCCTGCCAGCACGACATGCGGCCACTCCAGCCCTTTGGCAGCGTGCAGGGTTGACAGTGTGACCACGTTCTGGTCGCCTTCGCGTTCGCTCAGTGTTGACAGCAGCGCAATGCTTTGCACGACTTCGAGCATGGTTTTGGTAGGCGCTGTGATGACCGCACCAACTGCCTCTTCACCATCCTGCCCACCACAACGCTGCGCCATCCACTCGCAAAAGTCCATCACGTTGGTCCATTTGGCAGCGGCAATTTTTTCGCTGTCTTCGCCGTCATACAGGCTTTTTTCGTAATCGATTTCTGTGAGCCAGTCTTTTAAAAACACCAGCGCATCTTCCGCCCCCACCGTGCGTTTGGCGCGGTATTCCAGATCGTTCAGATACCGGCCAAATTCATGCAAGCTGGCCACGGCTTTGGCTGGCAGCACCGAGTTGAGTGAGTTGCTGAACAGCGCTTCAAACAAGCTCAATTTGTATTGGTTAGCGAAGGTGCCGAGCGTGCCTAATGTGGTGTGGCCAATGCCGCGTTTGGGCGTGGTTACGGCTCGCATAAAGGCCGGGTCGTCGTCGTTGTTGGCCAAAAGGCGCAGCCAGCAGCACAGGTCTTTGATCTCGGCCCGGTCAAAAAAGCTTTGCCCGCCGGACACCTTGTACGGAATGTTGGCTTTGCGAAAAGCCTTTTCAAACGGCTTGGCCATGTGGTTGGCGCGGTAAAGCACACAAAAGTCTTTCCATTCCCTGTATTGCCCACCTGCCGCTTGCAGCGTGCCTTCAGCCCGAAGGCTCTGGATGCGCGCCACCACGCGGCTGGCCTCGTGCTCTTCACTGTCGCAATCGACTACCCGCACAGGCTCGCCTTCGCCCAACTCGCTGAACAGTGTTTTCGGAAACAGTTTGGGGTTCGGCGCAATCACGTTATTGGCCGCACGCAAGATGGCGCTGGTAGAGCGGTAGTTTTGCTCCAGCTTCACGACCTTCAAATTGGGGTAGTCGATGGGCAACTTTTTCAGGTTGTCCAGCGTTGCGCCGCGCCAGCCGTAAATCGACTGGTCATCGTCACCCACAGCGGTAAAACGGCCGCGGGGACCGACCAGCAGCTTGAGCATTTCATACTGCGTGGCCTAACGATTCCTGCCATTTAACACGCACCGCATCATGCTCTTTCAAAAGCTTGAGCGGCAAGCCAATTAGGTCGTCAAAGTCCACACTCTGGTATGCCGTCAGGCGCTCTTCGTATCTGGCCATGATGCGGGCCGTCAGGGCTTCTTCTTCACCACTGGCAATCGCAGCGGCCTGGGCTGAATTGAGCCCCATGTTCTTCCAGCGGCTGATCGTCCATTGCCACTGCCGCGCGGTAGCTGCATCGGTACCGCCGCCCGCGTCCTTGATGATGCTGGTCACGTCATCGGTATCGAGAATTGAAAACTGTTTTTTC
>ENA-OBIT01001009-OBIT01001009.1-metagenomes-genome-assembly--contig:-NODE-1009-length-11253-cov-10.0163_pt1 | contig 11253 bp, 10 predicted proteins | sample MGYA00153386_OBIT01 | MGnify analysis MGYA00153386 | reverse complement strand
ACGACAAATTTGGGACGATCGTTAATCAGGTTTAATAAATGTTTGATTTCGCTAACTAATACTGGCTGAAATTTGCTAGTATTGGGCATCGGCATCCAGCGCGGGATGTATAGTTTGAATAGATCGGTTTGTCGATCGAGTGGAAATTTAACTGAAGTCATTTCACCTAGCCCTAGTTCTTGACGATAACCGATCGCTTTGGTGTTTAAATCTACCGAACTAGTAATTAATATCGATGGCTGACGCTCCCAAATGGGGGTAAGTTCGGTAACTAAATCTGTCGGAGCGATCGCCAGCGTAAATGTACCGCGAGTTCGATCTATTTCGGCTGAGACTAATCGATCTTTTTTAGATAAATCTAAATAAAAGCGTTGCCAGTTGGCTGGTAATTCGGAACTAAGTAATTTACTCAATGAATCGATAATTAATCGATCGCTCTCATCTAATAGATAGCAATTGTAGGGATTGATCGGACGTTTCCATAATGCCGCCATCAAGCTAATTTTGATGTCGATAATTTTCTCGCGAATATTTGCTGGCTGACTCAGCCGGAGACTATCCCAATCTGGCGGATTCAGCCTGACAGTTAGTAATTCTTGTGCCCAATTGTCCAATTCATCCGCACCATCGATCGCGATCGGATTACTTACTACTGAGACGTTACGATCTAATTGTAGACTCAACCAAGATTTAGGATCTGTTATCCACAAACCGTTAAATTCAGGCGGTGGAGAGTCTCCACAATAGACTGGCTTAGATGTGCCCAACCATTGCTGGAGTTGAGGTAATTCTGTCTCAATTAATCGAGCTTGAAAAGCCTGAGGAATAGCGATAGTGACAGATTCATGCCAGAGCAGCGCGGGAATCAGATAACTGAGCCGATACTTGCCCTCCAATCGATGAGTAGCGATCCCAGTCTGAATCAGTAACGATTTGGATGTGCGGAAGGCGCGGGCGACTAATCGAGCCATCGTCAAATGATGATTCCAATCAACAATCGCTGGTTGATTTCGCAACAGATCGCGGAAGATAATATGAGTGGTGACTTCGATCGGTTGAGACATGAATGATGATGGTGTGCCGATCCTGGAGAAAATCGCGATCCGATTCGGAGATTATTTATCGATCTTAAACTGTTTATTCATTACTTCGCCAGTAATCCCTGGTTTTGGATCCTGTGGCTAATTTTTTGTTACTACAAATTGAACGTTGCGATTTTGACACATCCAGAGATACGATAGGGATACCGACCTTAAATTTTTACGAAAATATCGGTAGTAATTTCTATGTACATTGTGGACTATAGTCCATCTGCTTTAAAGTAACCATCTTCTCTAGAATCTGACGAGCTAGTCTCCCAGGAAGGAGGAGGCTAGGAGGTTTTATGCTAAATCGAGAAGGTTCGATCGAATTGTCTGAAATCACTGACTTGAATCAACTCAAGTTAGAACTGAATGATTTACCAGCGGTGGATGTTGGTGATTATATTGGCGAGTTGCCTCAAGAGCGACGCGCGATCGCTTTTAGGTTATTATCCAAGGGTTGCGCGATCGATGTATTTGAATATCTCCCCACTGAGATTCAAGAAGAGTTGATCGAGGCTCTCCACAATACTCAAGTTTCGCAGATTATTGAAGCCATGCGTCCCGACGATCGCGTGGCATTATTTGACGAGTTACCAGCAGGGGTAGTCAAAAGATTATTACCCCAACTCAGTCCCGAAGAACGTGCGGCGACGGCGACGATTATCGGCTATCCTGAAGGTACCGCCGGACGGGTAATGACGACTGAATACGTGCGACTGCGCCAGGGTTTGACAGTCGGCGAAGCTTTGACAAAAATCAAACAAAGCGATCGCGACAAAGAAACAGTCTACTATGCCTATATCACTGACGATAGCCGCAAGCTGATGCAGGTAGTATCGTTGCGGCAATTGGTATTTACATTGCCGGATGCCTTAATTAAGGATATTGCTAGCGATCGAGTGATCAAAGCATATACCGAAACACCCCAAGAAGATGTCGCTAGGCAAATGCAGCGGTATGACTTAATCGCCGTACCTGTAGTCGATCGTGAAGATCGATTGGTTGGGATCATCACGATCGATGATGTCATCGATATCTTGGAAGAAGAAGCCACCGAAGACATCCAAAAACTCGCTGGGGTGGGTAGTGGTGAAGATTCTTCCTTATCTCCCCCCTGGACTAAATTACAGAATCGGCTGCCGTGGTTGCTGGGAATTATGGCATTATATATCGGCGCATCTAGTTCGATCGCCCCCTTCCAAGATACGATCGCCAAAATACCAGTACTAGCCGTAATTATGCCCCTATTTTCCAATACTGGTGGTGCAGTCGGTACTCAAGCCTTAACCGTTACCATTCGCTCTCTGGGTGTTGGGGAAGTCACTACCAGCGATACACTCAAGATTCTCGGCAAAGAGGTGTTAGCAGGGCTAGGAACTGCGATCGGACTCGGTTTGACTATGATCCTCCTCGCACTGATTTGGACACCGCCCAGCGAACGCTGGGTAGCAGTAGTGGCTGGGAGTGTGATGGCATCGAATTCAATCATTGCGGTGACATTGGGGACATTACTACCGATGGGTTTCAAACGGATAAATGTCGATCCGGCTCTAATCAGTGGGCCATTAGTGACAACATTATTAGATACGATCGGATTTATTCTGTTTCTGTCTTTGATTACGATCTCAGTAAATGTCTGGCACCTGTAAAAGATCGAGGTGGGGCGTTCGCGTTGGCGTAAGCCTGCCGTAGGCACAGCGTACCGGAGGTAATCGGATTTGGTTAGAGCGGATAATACCGAAAACCCCAATTATCAATTATCAATTATCAATTAATTTAATAATGACTTGGACGCGCCGACATATTTTATCCCTAGCCGACTTTACCCCAGCGGAATACGATACCGTCCTTCAGACAGCGACTAGCTTCAAAGAAGTATTATCTCGCCCTGTCAAGAAGGTACCCACACTCCAAGGGCGGGTAGTTGCCAATCTATTTTTTGAATCCTCCACCCGTACCCGCAGCAGTTTTGAATTAGCCGCCAAACGTCTCTCCGCTGATACCCTCAATTTTGCAGCGGCGACATCCTCCCTCACCAAAGGCGAAACTATTCTCGATACCGCCAAAACCTATCTGGCGATGGGTGCCGATTTGATGGTAATCCGTCACAAACAAGCCGGAGTTCCCCACGCGATCGCTACAGCACTGGATACAATGGGGATGAAAGTCGGGATCTTGAATGCTGGTGACGGACAACACGAACATCCTTCTCAGGCATTATTAGACTTACTGACAATTTGTGCGACGATCGATCCAGTCGATCCGCGTTTATCATTACTTAAAGACAAGAAAATCGCGATCGTTGGGGATATTTTACATTCTCGTGTGGCTCGATCGAATATCTGGAGTCTCACCGCTAGCGGTGCTCAAGTCCATCTGTGCGCCCCACCAACACTACTTCCTGCTGAATTTGCCGACTATTGCCAAGAACCGCGCCAGGGTATCGAACAATCCAATTTATTCATCCACTGGCAACTCGAACCTGCTCTCCAAGATGCTGACTTTGTGATGACATTACGACTGCAACAAGAGCGGATGACCGACCATTTGTTACCCAGTTTACGCGAGTACCATCAACATTATGGCATCACGCGAGAACGCTTGAAACTGTGTCATCCAGATGTCAAAATTCTTCATCCTGGGCCGACAAATCGCGGTGTAGAAATCACATCAGATCTGATGGACGATCTAGATTTGAGCTTAATTTCCGAACAGGTAAACAATGGTGTCGCGATTCGGATGGCATTACTTTACTTGATGGGTAATACTAAGGATAATAACTGAGGGTGATCCTGTGGTGGTCAATGCTCATTCATATCTTGCAGCAACCTGCAACACCCGACCAAATTAATGAGATGCTTCAAGCTAATCGCTTCTACATCAAAACAGTCATAGATATCCGCCAGCTAATTTTGGCAGGTGGCGGTGAAATGCACTCTGATTGCGAAATTATATTGCTCGACAATTGCAGTCAACAGCAAGATATTTGGGGTGCAAGTTGGAATCCGATTTCTCAATCGATTTTCTATGAATCAATGGTCAATCTCCGTCCACGTCAAAACAGATCGATGGAAATTTTAGATCCAGAAATCCGCAAATTGGTAAAGGAGATCGTGGATAGATTATTAGGAGGTATATGAATAACTGGACTTTAGAAGAAGTTGCCTTTCGGTGCGATCGATTGTCCCTACGAATGGAACGATTGGCACAGAACTTTCTCCGAATGGGATCTCTGAGCTTGGAAGGAGTCGATGCGGTGGCTGTGCTGGAGATCGTGCGAGAAAGTAAAGTGTTTATAGAACTCACTGCGATCGATTTGGATGTGGAGAGTGCGTTTGAACTGGCTCAAATCCAACGCCAGTTGTCTCGATGGCATCTCCACTGGCTGGAGACTTGGGCAAACGATTCTAGTCGGCGCGAAATCTCGCTCTTGTCTCAGACTTGGGCAAATCGAATGCGAGAGATGGCAGGAGTTTTTGTTTGAGCAGGAAAATGTCCATCTAGTTGGTATCCATTTGAGCCTAATCGGAGCGGCAAATTTAAACTAAATCATGTTTGAGATTTCTAAAAACCTCAGTATTCCACTTAGTGAAATTGATATTAGTGCCATTCGATCGCAAGGTGCTGGTGGTCAAAATGTCAATAAAGTAGCGACTGCAATTCACTTACGATTTGATATCGTCGCATCGTCATTACCCGATCGATATAAGGAGCGGCTGATCCAATTGCGAGATCGACGGATTACTACTGAAGGTGTAATTGTGATTAAATCTCAGGAACATCGCAGCCAAGAACGCAATCGGGCGGAAGCTTTTGACAGGTTGCGATCGTTAATTTTGAGCGTCACAGTAGTCGTATTACCTCGGAAGCTGAGAACGCCAAGCCAAGGACAAAATCGGCGACGATTGGAGGAAAAGAAACGGCGATCGCAGATGAAGGCATTACGCAAGATCGTGGAATAGTTGACAGTTGACAGCTTGCACTGTTGGCGTTAGCCTTGCCCTTGGCAATGCGAAGCCGAAGTGTTGACAGCCAATAGTTATCGATTAAGCTAATAACTATTGAAGTCGCTCAGTTACAACTACAAGGACAACCCTTGTGGACGATCGCCTGTGAATATTTAGGTGATAATATAAGTATCGATCGACAGTTTTTGCCATTGGTTAGATCGCTAGTCTACAGCTATCCATGCTGGACATCTGCACCGATAATTTCTAGTGGATATCCCGAATGGCTAACGATCGCGACTAAAAACTTCAGTGGTTTCACGGAGTAAGAACTAAATCTTCAGTTATATCGTCAAAAGCATTGTTATTTAATCTTTAGCTTTAAACTTTAAATTTGTATGACTGGTGCTGCGATCGCGATTTCTTTAGGGTGTTGTCTATTGTTTTTCGCATGGCTTCAACGCCATCAACTTCCCAAGGCTAAACGAATTAACGCCAACCGCAAGATTAAACCACAACATCCCCAGCTAGAGCGCAAATTATTAAAACTACTAGGTGGCGATCGAAATACAGCCAATCGCCTAATTTTACAATCTCGCCGCAGATATCCAGACAAATCTGCCGATTGGCATTGGGAGAAAGCAATCTACGATCTAGAACGAGATCGATGGAGATAGTAGCTCTTAAATGGGGAACAGTAACTAGTAAGCAACTGATTACTATTCACAAACGACCTCCGACACATGGAATACATACCTGGAATGATAGCTTATTTTATTGGGGGATATATTGCATGTGTGAGTAGAGTATTTATTTGGACAATTGCATCGCATTGGACAAAGATCTGGGTTGCAGATGCCAGTCAAGGAGATAGCCAGATTTTGGCACTTACATTTGTAATTACGTTATTTCTGGTGTTTGGGATTTCGGTGTTTGTGTGGTCGATCGCCAACCATATTAACTACAAGTTTACCGAAAAAGGCTTTCCTGCCACTGCTTCGGCTGCTATGGCAATTGCATTCGCCGTCGGGCAAAATGACTGGTTGACTGAAGTTGCTGCGAAAATGACTTATGCGAGTTAGGTTTTAGGTTTTAGGTTTTAGGTTTTAGGTTTTAGGTTTTAGGTTTTATAGCGATTCTAAATGAGCTTAACCTCTAAAGGGCGGGCATACTCACATCTTGCACCAGTCTGAAAGTATTACTGATTAGCGTAGATCTCAGGGTACCCCCAATACGGTTCGGATCAGCCCCCCACCCCCCAATTTTGAGGGAGCAAGATCGATCTTGCTTCCCCAAAATTGGGGGATTTAGCGGCGCGATATGGGCGGGGTTCCCCACTGGACGGGTCTCCCGACCAGTACGCACATATAATCGCGACAAGACAGGGGGCGATCTTCACTAGCGAATCGATTAACCGAACCGGATTGGGGTGGCTATAGGTTGGATGGGCAAAGGTTGCGCTAGGATAAGGTGTGCATCACTTTGACTAAATTATGGCGAGAGTGCCAATCCTCACTTACGATCGCGGAACATTACTTTTACATCCACCACCAAAGGGTAGGGGCTGGATGGAATATGCGACGTGGGACGATCGCGTTGAGAAGTTTCGGATTCCAGGGATTAATTATCGCCAAATCATCGAGGTACTCCAGCAAGAAAACACCGATTTCATCGATAAGGCGAAAGCATTTGGATCGCTCGAATTGGACTCCCAACTGAGCCTCGAACCCTATCCCCATCAAGCAGCAGCTCTACTAGCTTGGAAACAAGCGGGAAGGCAAGGTGTAGTCGTATTGCCGACTGGAGCAGGCAAAACTCTAGTCGCCCAGCTTGCGATGGCTGCTACCCCCCGCAACACGTTGATTTTGGTACCAACGATCGACTTGATGCACCAGTGGTACGCTCAGTTGTTGACGGCTTTTCCAGGGACAGAAATTGGTTTGCTCGGTGGTGGTTCTCGCGATCGATCGCCGATCTTAATTTCTACTTATGATAGTGCGGCGATCCAAATCGAATCGTTGGGTGATTTATATGGTTTATTAATCTGTGATGAGTGCCATCATTTGCCGACGGATTTTTATCGGGTAGTTGCGGAATATTCAATCGCACCTTATCGACTGGGATTGAGTGCTACTCCCGAACGTAGCGACGGTAGACATCAAGATTTAGACATATTAATCGGGAAGGAAGTTTATCGTCAAACAGCCGCAGATCTGGCGGGTTCGGCTCTAGCTCCCTATCGAGTCGAGCAGATCAAAGTTAAATTAAGTGATGAAGAACTCAGTCGTTATCATAAATTAATTGAAGAACGCGATATTTTCTTACGTAGTCAGAAGATCTCCTTTGGAAGTATCGATGGCTGGCAAAAGTTTATTAGAGCAAGCTGTCGATCGACTGAAGGTAGACGGGCGATGTTAGCTCATCGCGAAGCCAAGGAAATAACACTATCAACTAATGGTAAGTTACGAATTTTAGCAGAAATTCTCGATCGACACTATCCCGAAGCAACATTAATTTTTACCAGTGATAATGCTACTGTTTACCGCATCGCTCAAAGCTTATTAATTCCCGCCATTACCCACCATACCCCAGTCAAAGAACGCCATCAAATTTTGACGCACTTCCGTGAAGGTACTTATAATGTACTGGTTGCATCTCAAGTATTAAATGAAGGTGTCGATGTACCTGCGGCGAGTATTGCGGTGATCTTATCTGGTACTGCTTCCCCACGAGAATATATCCAAAGATTGGGACGAATTTTACGCAAGGGAAAAGCTGATAAGCAAGCAGTATTATATGAGGTAATTAGTGAAGGTACCAGTGAAGAGCGCGTTTCGGCTAGACGACGCGGGGAGATGTCCGAAAATAATAAACCAGAAGTAGCCAAAGTAATTCAGTTACCAATTAGATATGGACAATCTGTCGATCGATCGCGCAAAGCCGCAGAAGCAGATCCCGATCCGTCACATTTAGATCCCGACGGTAAGTTAAAGTATTAACGATTGTCTTTACCATCCACCATCCACCATCCACCATCATGACTAAACAAATTATTAAAACCGATCTCGCACCCGCACCAGTAGGGCCATACAATCAAGCGATCGTCGCAACTGGTAAAATGTTATTTGTATCGGGACAAATCGCGATCGATCCAGCAACCAATCAGTTAGTCTATGCTGGAGATGTTGCCAAGCAAACCGAGCAGGTGATGGCCAATCTAACGGCAATTTTAACAGAAGCTGGCGCAACTTTTGAAGATATTGTCAAAACGGGTGTCTTCCTCAAAGATATGAATGATTTTGCGACGGTGAATGGAGTTTACGCGCGGTACTTTGATGAAGCAACTGCTCCAGCGCGGGCTTGTGTAGAAGTCGCTCGTTTACCAAAGGATGTATTAGTCGAGATTGATTGTATTGCCGTAATTGGATAATCTATTATTAGCGATCGCTCTACAGGGTAAATGCCTAAATATTCTCTAGTCATTCCAATTTACAATGAAGAAAGTACGATTCCCGCACTGTATCAGCGGGTAAGTGCGGTGATGGATCGATTGGATGATACTTCAGAATTGATTTTGATTAATGATGGGAGCCAGGATCGTACTTTAGAATTATTGCGAGAATTATACGAGCGAGACGAAAGAGTAGTATACCTCAGTTTGGCACGTAATTTCGGTCATCAAATCGCCGTCACTGCTGGCTTAAATTATGTCCGAGGTAAAGCAATTATTGTTTTAGATGCAGATCTGCAAGATCCACCAGAATTAATTCCCGATCTGTTGGCATTGTGGAAACAAGGATATCATGTCGTTTATGCTCAACGCACCAAAAGAGTGCGGGAAGGCTGGTTTAAACGCCTGTGTGCCTATGCTTTCTACCGTATCCTCAAACAACTCGCTAATGTGGATATTCCCACGGATACAGGCGATTTTTGCTTGATGGATCGACAGGTGGTGGACTTACTAAATCAAATGCCCGAACGCAATCGTTATCTGCGGGGTTTGCGATCGTGGGTGGGTTTCAATCAAATTGCTTTCAAATTCGAGCGCGATTCACGATTTGCTGGAGAAGTAAAATATACTTTTGCAAAAAGCTTTGCGTTAGCAATTAATGGGTTAGTTTCTTTTTCAAGTATTCCGTTGCGATTGTCTACTTATTTAGGTTTATTCTCAGCAGTTGTCGCGATATTTATGGCGTTGCTGGTTCTTTACTGGCGGATTTTTATTCCCCATTCTACGCTGACTGGCTTTGCGACGATCGCGATCGCGATTTTCTTTTTAGGTGCGGTGCAATTAATTAGTATTGGAATTTTGGGTGAATATATCGGACGCATCTATGAGGAAGTCAAAAATAGACCTTTATACACGCTCTCAGAAGTAGGACGTAAACAGTTGACAGTTGACAGTTGACAGTTGAGAGGATGTTTGAGTTGTTGCGTAGTCCTTTACCCCACCCCAGCCCTCCCCTTTACAAGGGGAGGGAGTAAATAGAGCATCCCCCTTGATAAGGGGGGGTTGGGGGGGTCAGCCCATCGATCGGAAATCTAGCCGACTTGTCGGTACGCGGTAGCTTAAAAAAGGGGGAACCGAGCGACGATAGTAGAAAGAAGCCGCAGTAGATACTCGATCGACGTAAATGCTAGGCTCTGTCTCAGCTTTGGCTTTGGTAAAATGCCGCGATCGCGATTGGGAAATATCTAGTTTAGGTATTAGGCACACCGAGCGTATTGAATACCATTCTGTTAAACTTGGAAATTGAATACCATTCTGTTAAACTTGGAATTCGATTCCGCAAGGCGGAGGCTACTTCTCTTCTCTTCGAGACGCTACGCGAACGACTACGCTCAGTACAAGTACGCCAACGATAAATTTCCTCCGTGGCAATTATTTGCAACATTTTTGAGGTTGAGAACAGAATTTAGATCTGCTACGATCGACTCATTCAATTATATTGGATAAGTCGATCGTTAGAGCACGTAAAATTGTTCCAAATGTAATTTATGAATCTCCAAACCCTCACCGTCTTGATTGTTGAGGACTTGGCGACAGATCGAGAGCTATACCGACGCGCACTCCGTCAAGACTCAAGCTGTGTATACGATCTTTTAGAGGTAGAATCTGTAGCAGCGGGATTGGCATTGTGTCAGACACGATCGATCGATGCTGTGTTGTTAGATTATCGGCTGCCCGATGGCAATGGGCTAGATTTTCTAGAGCAATTATCGGTGCAAAGTAATGGCAGTAGTCCGCCTGTAGTGATGATATCGGGGCAGGGTAACGAAAAGATTGCCGTTCGCGCCATCAAACTAGGTGCGGAAGATTATCTAATCAAGAGCGATCTGACAACAGAACTATTACTCGCAACGCTCCGCAGTGCGATCGAGAATACCCGCTTGCAAAGGCAATTGAGACAGTGTGAAGATCGGTTTCAGACATCTGTGGAAAATATGCTCGACTGTTTTGGCATCTACTCAGCGATTCGAGATGGTGCCGGGCAGATCGTCGATTTTCGACTTGACTATCTGAATGCGGCGGCAATGCAGAGCAATCGGATGGCAGATGCGGACATGGGCAAAACTCTCTGTGAAGTACTTCCAGCCCATCGCGAGACGGGATTGTTGGCTGAGTACGCGCAAGTGGTCGAGACGGGAATACCGCTACTCAAAGATGATTTAGTGTACACGGATGTATTTGGGGGCAAGCTGCTGACGAATGCCTACAACGTGCAGATTGCTAAATTAGATGATGGGATTATGGCTTCCTGGCGGGATATCACCGCCCAAAAACAAGTCGAACTCAGTCTAACAGCAGCCAATCGGCAGACTACGACGATTTGGGAAAGTATGACCGATGCGTATCTGACGCTCGATCGCGACTGGCGGCTCGTCTACGCCAATTCAGCAGCAGATCGAATATTTTACCAATTAGTGGGTTTAACACCAGCAGAATTTTTAGGCGAAAGTCATTGAGAAGTGTTTCCCTGGACGCTGGGCACGATTGTCGAGCAGGAGTATCGGAGAGCTGTTGCCGATAAGGTGGCGGTAAATTTTGAGATATTTTATCAGCCAACTGAGACTTGGTTCGAGGTTCATGCTTATCCCTCAGATGTCGGTTTAGGGATATATTTTCAGGATATTGACGAACGTAAACGGACTGAACTGGCGCGGATCTTCGCCGAACGAGAGATCGATCGCTTTTTCGATATATCGATCGATCTGCTGGG
>ENA-OBIT01001008-OBIT01001008.1-metagenomes-genome-assembly--contig:-NODE-1008-length-11258-cov-6.35821_pt1 | contig 11258 bp, 12 predicted proteins | sample MGYA00153386_OBIT01 | MGnify analysis MGYA00153386 | reverse complement strand
GCGGCCCCAGCTCGCGCACCCGGCGCAGCAGCCGGTTGGCGATGCGCGGCGTGCCGCGGCTGCGCCGGGCGATTTCCAGGGCGCCTGCGGCGTCGGTGGGCACGTTCAGCAGCCCGGCACTGCGCGTGACGATGCGTGTCAGTTCCTCGGCGGTATAGAACTCCAGCCGCGCCACGATGCCGAAACGGTCGCGCAGCGGGTTGGTCAGCATGCCCGCGCGCGTGGTGGCGCCTACCAGCGTGAACGGTTGCAGGTCGAGCTTGATGCTGCGCGCGGCCGGGCCCTCGCCGATCATGATGTCGATCTGGTAATCCTCCAGCGCCGGGTAAAGGATCTCTTCCACCACCGGGCTCAGCCGATGGATTTCGTCGATGAAGAGCACGTCGTTCTTCTCGAGGTTCGTCAGGATGGCGGCCAAATCCTTCGGCTTTTCCAGCACCGGGCCGCTGGTCTGGCGCAGGTTCACGCCCAATTCATTGGCGATGATGTGGCTGAGCGTGGTCTTGCCCAGCCCCGGCGGGCCGAACAGCAGCACGTGGTCCAGCGCCTCGGCGCGGCCACGCGCGGCGCTGATGAAGATCTCGAGCTGTTCGCGCGCCTTGGTCTGCCCGACATATTCGGCCAGGCCTTTGGGGCGCAAGGCGCGTTCGATGGCTTCTTCGTTGGGCGACGCCGCGGCCGTGCTGAGCACGCGCGGGCTGGGTGCGGCCGCAAAATCGTCGGTCTTGATCGCCATGGCGGGATTATCGGCGTGGGCCGCCACAGGCCGCCACGGGCTGGCGGCGCCGGTTTACGATCCCGATCCCACTTCAATCGAGCCTGCATGTTCGCAATTAGCACCGCTGCCGCCGCACTGGCACTCACATCCTTCGCCGCCTTCGCGCAGACCACCATCACCGACCCGTGGGTGCGCGGCACCGTGGCCCCGCAAAAGGCCACCGGCCTGTATGCGCAGATCACTTCGACCCAGGGCGGCCGGCTGGTGTCGGTCACTTCACCTGTGGCCGGTGTGGTGGAAATCCACGAGATGAAGATGGACGGCGACGTGATGCGCATGCGCGCCGTCCCGGACCTGGCCCTGCCCGCCGGCAAGGCCGTGGCGCTGAAGCCGGGTGGCTACCACGTAATGTTGCTGGACCTGAAGCAGGCGCTGAAGGCCGGCGACAGCGTGCCGGTGACGCTGGTGGTGGAGGGTGCCGACAAGAAGCGCGAAACCATCGAGGTCAAGGCGGCAGTGCGTGCGGCGGCGCCTGCCCCCGCGCATGAGCACAAGCATTGACGAGCAAGCCCTCCAATCGCTTTCCAACCCGGCGCGTGACGTGCCCCACAAAGAGCCCCGCACTATGTTTTCGCACATCATGATCGGCACCAACGACCTGGAGAAGTCCAGGACCTTTTACGACGCGACCCTGGGCGCGCTGGGCGTGCCGGCGGGGTTCGTCGACCGCCACCGCGTCTTCTGGCGCACGCCGGCCGGCGTGTTTTCGGTCAGCCTCCCCATCGACGGCCAGCCCGCCACGGCGGGCAATGGCAGCACCATCGGTTTCGTCTGCCAGTCGGCAGAGCAGGCCGACGCCTGGCATGCCGCAGGCTTGGCCGCCGGCGGCAGCATTTGCGAAGATCCTCCTGGCGTGCGGTCGGGGCCCGCCGGCCCCCTGTACCTGGCCTACCTGCGCGACCCCGACGGTTACAAGATCTGCGGCATGCACCGCCTGCCGCGGGCCTAAGGCCGTCGGTGCCGGCCCGGGTCAGAAGGCCACGCGCAGGCTGACCCGCACCGTGCGCGGCTCGGCCGGGTGCACATGGCGGTCGGCCACGGGCGCGGCCTCACCCGGGAGCCTGGATTCGTAGAAGTACTGGATGTCATTGACCTTTCGGTTGCCCAGGTTGAAGACATCCATCGTCAGCTCGGCCGTGGCGCCGAACTTGCGCGCAAGGCGCAGGTTGGTGGTGATGGCCGGGGCCGAGCGCACGCTGTTGTCCTCGGTCAGCGGGCCGGCGCCCAGGTAGCGCCACTGCAGGCTGGCCGACCACGGGCCCAGCTCGCGCAACGTGGCCACCACCGAGGCCACGCGGTCCACTGAATTGGGGATGCGGTCGCCGTTCACGAACCGTGAATGCGTCCAGGCGAAATCGGCGTCCACCAGCAGCCAGGGCAGCGGCGTCCAGCGATTGTTGAATTCCACGCCGCGGCGCGTGCTGGCGCCGCTGGCCTCGGTGGCGCCGGCGTCGCCCACATAGACGAGTTCGGAATCGAAGTCCAGTTTCCACAGCGCAAGTGAACTCTGCAGGCCGGGGATGAATTCGCTGCGCGCGCCGACCTCGAAGCCGCGCGACGACACCAGCGGCGGCACCTTGTCGGCTGGGTCGCCGGTCTGGGGGTCGCGGGTGATGGTGGTGCCGCGGGCGTCGTTGCTGTGCAGGCCGCGGCCGGCGTTGACGAAGAATTCGGTCTTTGCGAACGGCCCCGCCACCAGCGTGAACTTGGGGCTCACCTGGGTGGCTCTGGCGCTGCCGCCGTTGTCGGCCAACGACAGGGCGGTGACCTGGTTGTCCACCCGGTCGGTGCGCAGCCCGACGATGCCGCGCAGCACCGGGGTGAACTGCAACGCCGTCTGGCCATACAGCCCCAGCTGTGTCTCGCGCACCCGGTCTTCGCGCGTGGTGGCCGTGATGCGCTGCGCCACGCTGTCGAACAGGCCGACACGGATGCGGTCGTGGCGCAGTTGCAGGCCAAACTCGCTCTGCGCATCCAGGCCGAACAAGGCGTGGGCGGTGCTGCGGCTGGCGCTGAGGCCGAACACGCTGCGGCTGTCGCGCTGCTTGAACTGGTCGCCCTCGGTCGGGTTGTCCAGTGCGTAGGTGAAGTTCGAATTGAGGTCCAGCCGGTAGCGCATCACGTAGCCGGCGATCTTGGTGCGGGTGCCGTCGTCGCGCTGATCGTGCCACTCGGCCGACAGGCTGCTGCGCTGGGTGCTGCCGCCGCTGGTGGCGTCCACGGCGTCGAAGCGACCGAAGGCTCGGCCGTTGTACTGCCCGGCGTCGACCAGGCGCTGCGGCACCTGGTCGGTACTCGCCCAGCGCGCGTCGTAGGCCATCAGCCGGGTGCTCCAGCCGCGCGCGACCGTGCCGCCGCTCAAGCCCAGCACGGCGTTGCTGCGCTTCAAGCCTTCGCGCAGCGTCCACGGGCCGTCGTTTCGCATCAACTCCAGCGCGCCGAGCAGTGTCACGCCATCGGCCAGGTCGAATGACGCACCAGCGACGCCGCGCTGGTAGCCGCGTTCGCCCAGGGTGAGCTGGCCGAAGGGCGCGTCCAGCTTCTTCACGTAAACGATGTCGGCAGCGCCTGCGCTGGAGAAGTCGCCGCTCTGCGCGAAGTAGGGGCCCTTGCGGTACTCGATGCGCTGCACCAGCTCGGGCATCAGAAAGTTCAAGTCGCTGTAGCCCTGGCCATGGGCGTGGGTGGGCATGTTGACGGGAACACCGTCGACCGAGGTCGCGAAATCAGTGCCGTGGTCGAGGTTGAAGCCGCGCAGGAAGTACTGGTTGGCCTTGCCGTCGCCCGAGTGCTGGGTAACGATGAGGCCGGGCACGAATTCCAGCACCTCGCCAGGGCGCAGCGCCGGGCGGCTCTTCAGCAGGGCCGCTTCGATCACGCCCTGCGAGGCCGCGTCGCTGGTTCCGATTGCGTTGTCGTAGTGGCCCGTGACGGTGACCACGGCTGCCGGCGTATGGGCATGCGCGGCTGCGCCCGCCATGGAAATCAGTGCAAGCGTCAGGGATTTGAGTCGGATCATGGTCGGCGTCATCTGAACAACGGGGCGGGTTGTATCCCGCAACGTGTCGCAAACATGTGTCGATTGGATGACCACATCATGGGCAAGGCCGGTCAGCGGTTCAGGGCCTTCAATGCCAACTTGATGCCCTCGCTGACGCCCACGCCTGGTGGCAAGGCCTTCAAGGCGGCCTGCGCTTCGCGTTCGTTGTAGCCCAGTGTCTGCAGCGCCTGGGCGATGTCGCCCTGGTTGTCGCTCAGCGGGGGTGCGCCGGGCATCCCCAGGTCGGGCCCGAGCTTGCCCTTCAGTTCCAGCAGCAGCCGCTCGGCCGTCTTCTTGCCGATGCCGGGCACCTTCACAAGCCGCGCGCTGTCCTGCCGCGTCACCGCCTGTGCCAGCTCGGCCACGCTCAGGCCCGACAGCAGCCCCAGCGCCGTGCGCGGCCCCACGCCGCTGATCTTGACCAGCTCTCGAAAGGTCGCGCGCTCTTCATGGGTGGCGAATCCGAACAGCACCTGAGCGTCTTCGCGCACCACGAAGTGCGTCAACAACACCACCGGGGCGCCCAGCGCGGGCAGGTTGTAGAAGGTGCTCATGGGGACATCGACCTCGTAGCCCACGCCCTGCACGTCCACCAGCACCATGGGCGGCGACTTCTCCGCCAGGATGCCGCTGAGGCGACCGATCATCGTGGCGGCCTAGGTCTAGGCCTGGTCCAGCAGGCGCGCCAGCAAGGCCCGCAGCTGCGCGTCGCCGGACTCGCCCACGCTGTGCTGCGCGATGGCACCGCGCCTGTCGATGACGAAGGTCGTGGGGGTGATGCGCACATCCCCGAAGGCCCGCGCCACGACGCCGGTGTTGTCGATGACCACCCCAAAAGGCAGCTGGCGTGTCTGCGCGAAGTGCGACACCGCAGCCGGGGCGTCGTACTGCATCGCCACGGCCAGGGTCTGCAGGCCGCGTGCGGCAAATTCCATGTGGGTGGCCACCAGCGCGGGCATGGCCTTGATGCATGGCGCGCAGCTGGTGGCCCAGAAATTCACCAGCACGACCTGCCCGCGCAGCGCCGACATGCGCCCGGCGCTGCCGTCAAGCAAGGTGTAGGACACATCCGGTGCAGACCCAAGTGCATTGCAGGCAGACAGGCCGCTGCTGAGAGCCAGCATGGCCACCAAGGCGCGGCGGCGTGCAAGGTGGGGCCGGTCCACACAGGGGAGCAAGTTCATGATTCGAAGGGATGTTACGGCAGGGCTGGCATTGCTGAGCATGTGTTGCTGGCGTGGTGCCGCCGCTGCGGGCTTGTGATCGTGCGCGGCGGCGACACCGCCGTGCCGGAATTCTTCGAGCGCAAGACGCGCACGCCGTTGGGCGAGAAATTCCTGCCCTTCGTCACCCGCGCGACCGAGAAGGTGTTCCTGGCCGATCGCTACAACAAGGTGGCCGCCCATGGTGTCGGCAGGGGTCCGATCAAGGCCGACGACGCCAACGTGCAGAAGTACGTCACCGCGCGCACGCTGAATGGCTCCGCGCCGACCCGGTGGCCACGGGCAGCGCATTGTTGAAGCAGGTGTTCAGCCGCTAAGGCTCGGTGCGGGCGGGGCCGATGACGTTGTGCGCTCGCAACGCCTGGCGCGCCGATTCGTCCACGCCCAATTCGGCCAGCACCTCGTCGGTGTGCTGGCCCAGCAAGGGCGGCGGGCGGACCAGCTGAACCGGCGTGGCCGACAGCTTCATCGGGCTGGCCACCAGCGACAGCCGGTCGCTCAGCGGGTGGGGCATGACCTGCTGCATGCCTCGCGCCTGCACCTGCGGGTCGGCAAACACCTCGTCCAGGTCGTTGATGGGGCCGCAGGGCACGGTGGCCGCTTCCAGCGCGGCCAGCCAGTCGGCGCGCTTGCGCTGGCGCAGACGGGCGGCCAGCAAGGGCACCAGTTCGGCGCGGTGCTCGACGCGCAGGCGGTTGGTGGCAAAGCGCGGGTCTAGAGCCAGGCCTGGGCAGTTGGCCACGCCGCAGAAGCGCGCGAACTGGGCGTCGTTGCCCACGGCCAGGATCAGATGGCCGTCGGCCACCTCGAACACCTGGTACGGCACGATGTTCTGGTGGGCGTTGCCCGCGCGGCGCGGTGCCTGGCCGGTGGCCAGGTAACTGGCACCCAGGTTGGCCAGCATGGCCACCTGGGTGTCGAGCAAGGCCATGTCGATCGCCTGGCCCTGGCCCGTGGCGTCGCGGTGGCGCAGTGCGGCCAGGATGGCCACCGTGGCGTACATGCCGGTGAACAGGTCGGCCACCGCGACGCCGACCTTCTGCGGGCCGCCGCCGGGCAGGTCGTCGCGCTCGCCGGTCACGCTCATCAGCCCGCCCAGGCCCTGCACGGCGTAGTCGTAACCGGCGCGCTCGCGGTAGGGCCCGGTTTGGCCGAAGCCGGTGATCGAGCAGACCACCAGGCGCGGGTTCGCGGCGCACAGCGTCTGGGCGTCCAGGCCGTAGCGCACCATGTCGCCGACTTTGAAGTTTTCTACCAGCACGTCGCTGCGCGCGGCCAGTTGTCGCACCAGCGCCTGGCCCGCGGGCTGGGCCAGGTCGATGGTGACTGATCGCTTGTTGCGGTTGGCACCCAGGTAATAGGCGGCCTCGGTGGTGTCCTGGCCTTTCGCATCCTTCAGGTAGGGCGGGCCCCAGCTGCGGGTGTCGTCGCCGCCCGGGTGGCCGGCGCCGGGCGGGCGTTCGACCTTGATGACGTCGGCGCCCAGGTCGGCCAGGGTCTGCGTGCACCAGGGTCCGGCCAGCACCCGCGACAGGTCGAGCACGCGCACGCCGGCCAGCGCGGCCGGGGGCGAGGGCGAGAGCGGGGGCGGGGCGTGGTCGTCCATGCGCGGCATTGTCTGGCAGCGGCTGCGGATAATCCTGGGGATGTTGATGTCTCGACCCTGGGCCCAAGGGCTCGTCAGTGCTGCCGTGCTGGGCTTGGCCGCTTGCGCTCCTGCACTGGACTGGCGAGACGTGCGCGCCGCCGACGGTGCCGTCATGGCCCAGCTGCCCTGCAAGCCCACCACCCACACCCGGAAGGTGATGCTGGCCGGGCGATCGGTAAATCTGTCCCTTCAGGCCTGCAGCGCCGGCGGCCAGACCTGGGCCCTGGCCTGGGCTGATGTGGTCGACCCGGCGCTGGTCGGGCCGGCGCTGCGCGAGCTGCGGGATACGGCCGCGGCCAACATCGGCGCGCAGTCGTCGAGTCCGTTGCCGCTCAGCGTGCCGGGTGCCACGCCGCATGCCGACAGCACCCGGCTGCGGCTGGAGGGCTGGCGCGCCGACGGCCAGCCGGTGCGCGAGCAGATGGCGCTGTTTGTCCGCGGCACGCTGGTGGTGCAGGCCACGGCGCTGGGTGCTGCGCTGCCCGACGACGCGGTGGACACGTTCTTCTCATCGCTGCGAGCCGGTCCGTGACCGGTGTGTCGCGGCGCGCGGCCGTCGTCATCTTCCTTGCCTTCGCGTTCGCATACTTCCTGTCGGCGCTGCTGCGGGGAGTCACGGCCACGCTGGCGCCGGTGTTCAGCAGCGAGCTCGGCCTGCGCTCGGCCGACCTGGGCCTGCTGGCCGGCGCCTACTTCCTGGGTTTTGCGCTCCTGCAGCTGCCGCTGGGCCGCGCGCTGGACCGTCATGGGCCGCGGCGCACCCTGCTGGTGTTGCTGGCGGTGGCCGTGTTGGGGTGCGCGGCCTTCGCGCAGGCCGGCAGCTTGTGGGGCTTGATCGCAGCCCGGGCGCTGATCGGGGCTGGCGTCGCGGCCTGTCTCATGGCCCCGCTCACCAGCTATCGCCATCTGTACACGCCCAGCGCCCAACTTCGGGCCAATTCGTGGATGCTCATGACCGGATCGCTGGGCATGGTGGCGGCCACGCTGCCCGTGCAGTGGCTGCTGCCGATATGGGGCTGGCGCGGCCTGTTCTGGTGCTTGGCCGGGCTGCTGGTCGCTGCGATGGCCCTGGTGGCATGGCGCGTGCCGGTGGATGCGCCGATAGACGCGGCTGCCGCAGCGCCCGGCGACGACGCCCAAGCGGCCGGGCAGGGCTACGCCGCCATCGCCAGGCACCCCCTGTTCCTGCGCATGGCGCCGCTGGCCTTCTTCGTCTACGGGGGCCTGATTGCCGTGCAGGCGCTGTGGGCGGGGCCCTGGATGACGCGCGTGGGCGGCGCGTCGGCCGGACAGGCCGCGCAGGGCCTGTTCATCATCAACCTGGCCATGCTGCTGGCCTTCATGGCCTGGGGCGCCGTGATGCCGCGCCTGGCCCGGCGCGGGATCTCGGCGGTCTGGCTGATGGCGCGCGGCCTGCCTTTGTGCCTGGGTCTGCTGTTCATCAACATCGCACTGGGCCCGGCTGCGGGCGCCTGGCACTGGGCCGCCTGGTGCGCCGCCTGCACCTTTGTTTCGGTCAGCCAGCCGGCGTTGGGCCAGGCCTTCGCGCCGGCCCAGGCGGGGCGCGCGCTGTCGGCCTTCAACCTCGTGATCTTCAGCGGCGTGTTTTCCATCCAGTGGGGCATGGGCCTGCTCATCGACGCCTTCATCGGTCTGGGGTGGACGACGCTGCAAGCCTTTCGCGCTACGTTTTTCGTGTTTGGTGTGTGCGGCGTGCTCTCCTATGGCTGGTTCTTGCGGCAGCAGCCGGCGGCTGCCGCTAATCCGGGCTAACCTTCGCCATGCCTTCGCTTCTCATCGTTGCCCACGCCCCGCTGGCCAGCTCATTGCTGGCCGTGGCTCGGCACGTGTACCCCGAATGCAGCCGCACGGCGGCTGCGGTCGACGTGGCCGCCGGCGGCGCACCGGAAGCCGTGGAGGCGCAGATCCGTGCCGCACTGACCGATTTGGGAGCCGAGGAAGTCCTGATGCTCGTGGATGTCTTCGGCGCCACACCCTGCAACGCGGCCTTGGCGGTTGCCGACGGTCAGCGAATTCGGGTCGTGGCCGGCGTGAACGTGCCGATGCTGTGGCGCACCTTGTGCTACGCCCACATGCCGCTCGAAGACCTGGTGAACCGCGCCCTGGCAGGCGCCACCCAGGGCGTCATGCACGTCTCCGTGCCGCACCTGCAGAATCAGCCCAGTTCGCCTGTCCACCATGATCAAGTCCACCATCACCATCAGCAATAGGCTCGGGCTGCACGCCCGTGCATCGGCCAAGCTGACCAAGATGGCGGGCGGCTTCAAGAGCGAGTTGCACCTCAGCCGCAACAATCGCCGCGTCAATGCCAAGAGCATCATGGGTGTGATGATGTTGGCCGCCGGCATGGGCAGCGAGATCGAGATCGAGGCCGATGGCCCCGACGAGAGCGAGGCGATGGCGGCCTTGCGGATACTGATCGACGGGCGCTTCGGCGAAGCCGATTGAGCACCGCCCGTTGGCCTGGCAAGCGGAACATGCCGGTCGACGCATGAGCATCCAGGTCTTCGGCATTGCGGTGTCCCGGGGGGTGGCCATCGGGCGCGCCGTGCTCGTGGCTTCCAGCCGCATCGACGTGGCGCACTACTTCGTCGCGACCGAACAGGTCGCCAGCGAGATCGCACGGCTGCATGCGGCGCGCGATGTAGTGTCCGCCGAGCTCGAGGGGCTCAAGCGTGACATGCCCGCCGATGCGCCCCACGAACTGGCGGCCTTGCTCGACGTGCACCAGATGATCCTGCACGACGAGTCGCTGACCGGGGCCACGCAGGTCTGGATCGACGAGCGTCACTACAACGCCGAGTGGGCGCTGTCGGCGCAGCTCGAAGTGCTGGCGCGGCAGTTCGACGACATGGAAGACGCCTATTTGCGCGAACGCAAGGCGGATGTCGAGCAAGTCGTCGAACGCCTGCTGCGGCAACTGTCGCATCAGGCCGGCCGCGCTGCGGGCGCCATGGCGTCGGCGCCGCCTGCGCGCGACTTCGGCGGCGCCGACCCCCTGGTCCTCGTGGCCAACGACGTGGCGCCGGCAGACATGATGCAGTTCAAGCGCAGCGTGTTCATCGGGTTCGTGACCGATGTGGGCGGACGCACCTCGCACACGGCCATCGTCGCGCGCAGCATGGACATTCCGGCGGTCGTCGGTGCGCGCGAGGCCAGCCGGCTGATTCGGCAGGACGATCTGATCGTCATCGACGGCGACGCTGGCGTCGTGATCGTCAACCCGTCGGACATCGTGCTCGAGGAGTACCGTTTCCGCCAGCGCCAGATCGTTCTGGAGCGGGCCCGCCTGGACCGCCTGCGCCACACGCCGGCAGTGACCCTGGATGGCCACGCCGTGGAGCTGCTGGCCAACATCGAGCTGCCCGCGGACGCTGCTGCCGCGCTGGAGGCCGGCGCGGTGGGCGTGGGGCTGTTCCGCAGCGAGTTCCTCTTCATGAACCGGGAGGGTGTGCTCCCTGGCGAGGACGAGCAGTTCGAAGCCTACCGCGATGCGGTGGTCGCGATGCGTGGGCTGCCAGTGACGATCCGCACGGTAGACATCGGTGCGGACAAGCCGCTCGAACGCATGAGCGCACAGGAGCATCGCAACGAGCACGGCCTGAACCCTGCGCTGGGCTTGCGAGCCATTCGCTGGAGCCTGTCCGAGCCGAGCATGTTCCGGCAGCAACTCAGGGCCATCCTGCGTGCCAGCGCCTACGGGAAGGTGCGCCTCCTCATTCCGATGGTCGCGCAGCTGGCCGAGGTGCGCGCCATCATGGAGGCCGTGAGCAGGGTGCGTCAGCAACTAGATGACACGGCTGTCAGCTACGGTCGAGTCGAGGTTGGCGCGATGATCGAGATCCCCGCCGCCGCTTTGATGATCGAGCGCTTTCTGCGGCACTTCGATTTTGTTTCCGTGGGTACGAACGACCTCATTCAGTACACGCTGGCCATAGACCGCGCGGACCAGGCTGTGGCGCACCTCTACGACCCCTGGCACCCTGCGGTGCTGCAGTTGCTGCACCAGACCATAAAAAGCGCCAACGCGCACGGACGAGGCGTCAGCGTGTGCGGCGAGATGGCTGGTGACCCGGCGTTCACCGAGTTGCTGCTGGGCATGGGCCTGCGCAGCTTTTCGATGCACCCGGCGCAGATCTCGTCCATCAAGCAGCGTGTGCTGCGTGCCGACACGCGGCAGCTGGCTGCAGCCGTAGCAATGGTTCTCGATGCTGCGGACCCTGCGGCAGCAGCCGCGGAACTGGCAGCATCGCGCGGAGCCCGGTAGACAAGTCGGAGCGCCAGCTTGCGCGGGTCGACAAAGCCGTGCTATAGTCATAGGCTCGGCTCATCGGGCACAAAGCACAGCGGTCAATGACCAACAGCCAAATGCAAGAGAGTCGAGAGAAGTAGAAAGAGGCCGACGGGCTTGACAAGTTTTAAAGAAACGTGTCAAAATCGAAAACTTCGCTGGGTGCTAACAAGCACCGCAAACAAACAGCGGCGCCGCAAGGCAAGCTCTTTAACAAACTACAGCCGATAAGCGTGGGCGTTTGAAGGCGAGTGCCA
>ENA-OBIT01001007-OBIT01001007.1-metagenomes-genome-assembly--contig:-NODE-1007-length-11264-cov-15.4191_pt1 | contig 11264 bp, 9 predicted proteins | sample MGYA00153386_OBIT01 | MGnify analysis MGYA00153386 | reverse complement strand
TAAAAATCACTGCTTAGCAAAATCAATTGGCGATGCTTCTTGGTATCAGTTCAGAGTGTTCTTAGAATATTTTGGGAAAGTGTTTGGTCGGATTACCATCGCGGTAAACCCTGCTTACACAAGCCAAGAATGTAGTAATTGTGGGGAAGTCGTTAAAAAATCTTTATCCACTCGCACCCACGCTTGTCAGTGTGGATGTGAAATGGATAGGGATCGTAATGCTGCAATTAATATCCTCAATCGCGGGATAGGTACGACGGGGCACGTCGGAACTTCGATCCTTGAGGTCGTAAACGCTTAGGGAGACTGGATCTCTGGGTCAGGTGCAGCAATGTTCTTGATTTAAGTCCGATCGCTGAACTAAGAATCCTCACGCTCATCTGAGCCCAGGAGTGTCAACTTCTGCGTTCTAGTTTGTACCTGCGATTAACCTGTACTTGTTTCTCGGACGATCGATCGCCCGCGCCTGAATTTTCAAAGCTAGCCCCCCATAACTGCAAATTCAGTGCCAAACTGTTCGCAGCGAACAGTCGATCGAGCAATCAAGCCCGAAATTGAATAAATGATCCAATTACCTATAAGATTTCGCGACCCATACCCCTCTAACTGCCATGAAAATACTTAAAATCCAGACCTTACGCGGCCCCAACTACTGGAGCATCCGACGCCACAAACTCGTCTTGATGCGTCTGGATTTAGAGGAATTGGCAGATAAAACCACATCTGAAATTCCTGGCTTCTACGAAGGGTTGACCGCCGCACTCCCGAGTTTGTACGACCATCACTGTTCTCCCGGCCATCGGGGAGGCTTCCTGCAACGTGTCAGAGAAGGCACGATGATGGGACACGTAATCGAACACGTAGCCCTAGAACTTCAGGAAATGGCAGGAATGCCGGTCGGGTTCGGTCGCACCCGCGAGACTGCGACACTAGGCACTTACCAAGTCGTAATCGAGTATCAAAACGAACAAGCAGGTCGCTATGCCGCCCGAGCGGGCGTGCGGATGTGCCAGAGCATTGCCGATACTGGTTCTTATCCAGCAGCAGAATTAGTCCAAGATTTAAGAGACCTCAAAGAGTTTGGTTTGTCGGCGGCCCTGGGCCCGAGCACGGAAACACTGATCAAGGAAGCAGAAGCGCGGGGCATTCCCTGGATACCTTTGAGCGCCCGGTTTATGATTCAACTCGGCTACGGAGTTCACCAAAAGCGGATTCAGGCAACTCTGAGCAATCGCACGGGAGTTTTGGGGGTAGAACTAGCCTGCGACAAGGAAGGTACCAAAAATATCCTCGGCGCTGCGGGTGTGCCGGTTCCGAGAGGGACGGTGATTAATTATTTGGACGAACTGCGCGGGGCGATCGAAGATGTCGGCGGTTATCCGATCGTCCTCAAGCCCCTAGACGGCAACCACGGCCGGGGCATTACGATCGACATCAATTCCTGGGAAGTAGCAGAAGAAGCCTACGACTTAGCCAGCGCAGCATCGAAAACCAAAAACGTGATTGTCGAGCGCTACTACACCGGGCGCGACCACAGAGTATTAGTAGTCAACGGACAAGTCGTAGCAGTCGCAGAACGAGTCCCCGCTAACGTCGTCGGAGATGGCAAGTCTACAGTAGAACAGCTCGTTGAAGAAGTAAATCGCGACCCGCAGCGGGGAGACGGACACGACAACGTGCTCACCCGAATTACGATCGACAAATTGACACTCGATTTGCTGCAAAAACAAGGATACGCGATGGACTCGGTATTGCCGGCCGACGAAAGAGTATTCTTGCGCGCCACAGCAAACTTGAGTACCGGTGGCATTGCAGTCGATCGTACCGACGAAATCCACCCCGAAAACGTCTGGCTATTTTCCAGAGTTGCCAAAATCATCGGTTTAGACATCGCCGGCATTGACGTAGTAACTTCCGATATCTCGAAACCATTGCGCGATACGAACGGAGTCATCGTCGAAGTCAACGCCGCACCGGGTTTCAGAATGCACGTCGCGCCGAGTCAAGGTTTGCCCCGCAACGTCGCCGGCGCAGTCTTCGATATGCTATTCCCCTCGCCTCAACCCAGCCGGGTGCCGATTTTAGCCGTAACCGGAACCAACGGCAAAACTACGACTACTCGCCTACTGGCCCACATTGTCAAGCAAACCGGTCAGGTTACTGGTTACACAACTACCGATGGCACTTATATCGGTGAATATTTGGTCGAAAGCGGAGATAATACCGGGCCGCAGAGCGCTCAGTTGATTTTGTCCGATCCGACGGTGGAAGTGGCCGTGCTCGAAACTGCTAGAGGCGGAATTTTGCGATCGGGCTTGGGATTCGACCAGTGCGATGTCGGCGTCGTCTTGAACGTCGCGGCCGACCACTTGGGCATTGGCGACATCGACACCGTGGAACAACTAGCCAAACTCAAGAGCGTCCTCGTCGAGTCGGTAATGCCCAAAGGCTACGCAGTTTTGAATGCAGACGACCCGCTAGTCGCACAAATGGCGCAGCGTGTCAAGGCTCAAATTGCATATTTTTCGATGAACCCGGATAACGAACTGGTTGCCAGACATACCGCTGCGGGGGGGTTGTCAGCAATTTACGAAAACGGGTATTTGTCGATCTTGAAAGGCGATTGGACGCTGAGAATCGAACAGGCGATTAACGTGCCGCTGACGATGGGCGGACGCGCGCCGTTTATGATTGCTAATGCTTTGGCTGCTTGTTTGGCAGCTTTTGCCCAAGGAGTGAAAATAGAAGATATTCGATCGGCTTTGTCAAGCTTCCAAGCATCGGTTGACCAAACTCCCGGAAGAATGAATTTGTTTAATTTGGGCAGCTATCACGCTTTGCTCGACTACGCCCACAACCCCCACAGCTACAAAGCTTTGGGCAGTTTCGTGCAGAATTGGGATGGAATGCGGATCGGGGTAGTTGGTGCTCCTGGAGACAGACGAGATGAAGATTTTGTCACGCTGGGCAGACTTTCGGCCGAGATGTTCGATCGCATTATTGTCAAAGAAGATATAGACAGGCGCGGGCGAGAACCCGGTGTGGTGGCCAAGTTAATTTGTCAGGGGATTGCAGAGGCGATTTCTACACGAACTGGCGATCGACCTAAACTTGAATACGAGTTGCTTCTCGACGAAACAATTGCGGTCAACAAAGCTTTAGATGGAGCTCCGGCCGGTAGCTTAGTCGTGATTTTACCTGAAGGCGTCACCAAAGCTTTAGCTTTAATCGAAGCGCGGAAACCGATTCAGGAATCTGTGGTAACTCAAGGCCTTGTTACTAAATCCGAGTCGCAAGATAGTTTGAAAACAACTGTTGTGAATCAAGGCTAAACTTCTAAGTCTCGTTAAATTAATAGGTTGGGTTTACTTCTGTTAAACCCAACCTATTTTTTTTAGGTTCCTGCTGCATATAATCTTTACCCACCGATCGCAGTATCATATCAAATCCGTTTGCATCGGAATGATATAAACGGAGAAGAAGGAGGAGACGGCACTGCCGTGTCCCTACCGCGATCAATTGTAGGGACACGGCACTGCCGTCTCCTCTATATTATTCCGGCGCAGCCGGAATTGATATCACCACCAAAACCCTCCTGCACCACGAAACAACAACCCTTCCCCAAAACCCTCAAAGAGCAACTTTCCGCCATCCGCGACTTATTCCGCACCTAAAGCGGCGAATGGACACCAGCCCAAGTTACTGCCCATTTTAAAGGTGCAAATCGCAAACAAAAAGTGATTCTCGACTGTCTAGAAAGCTTGGAAGATTTGGGTATTTTGCTCAGTCATACTGAAAATGGCATGATATTCTGGCATTTGGCGGAAGTTGAAAAGGCTGGGTAAGCTTCGTTGGCAATTGTTAGCAAAAAGATTAAAATAAATTATAGAGTTACGGCAAAAAAATCCCATGCCTCCCGAACAAATTCTCCTACAATACTGGCGCGAACTTGCCCCCGCCGATCGTGCAAAAGTCCTTCAGTTTACTCAAGCTCTAGCGCTCAAATCTTCACCTGAATTTACCCCCAAAACACAACTCGGTCAAACCCTATGGAAACTTCGCCAACGGGCGATCGCCAACGGTATGAAACTCCTCAATGAAGTGGAGTTAGAGCAAGAAATTGCCGATCGTCGAGGTGGCTACGGTGTCTGGTAAACTAACCTATCTGGATTCAGGTGTTTTAGTTTTAATTAGTGCATTTCGGGGCGAACCTTCCATCAGCATTCGTGCCGCTCAAATCTTAGACGATGACACCCGACAATTTGCTACCAGTGGGTTCGTTCAACTAGAAACTCTGCCCAAAGCACTTTATAACAAACAACTCGAAGAAGCAGAATTCTACGAAGCCTTCTTCGGTTCAGTAACGGTTTGGGCAACCGATTTAGAAAACATCTTGAAAAATGGCGATCGCATTGCTCGTACTTATGGATTAGCCGCAATGGATGCAATGCACATTGCGGCCGCACTTCCGTCTATGCTCAAGAATTTATTACAACTGAAAAACTAACGAAGCCCATACACCGAGTCACAGAGCTAGTAGTCATTTCGATTGCGATCGAGTAATCCCGAATGATTTATCTTTCTGATCTCTTCCTCTGCGATCTCTGCATACTCTGTGGTTAAATCAATCCGATCCAAATCAGAATTAATATTACCCCTTAACAACCGCCCACTGAGTCACCGGTGCAAGCGGTTTCCAACCCTGAAAAGAACCGATCGCCCCAACCCGCTGAATCCCAATTCTAATTAATTCCCCGCCGTGCAAAGAATGCCATTGCAAAACTTTCAATTCGCTCTCAACCGTCACCGCATTAACCACTAATCGGCCACCTTCACCCAAGGCATTCCAACAGGTTTCTAACAAAGATTCTGCGGTGACACCACCACCGATGAAAATAGCGTCTGGTTGAGGCAAATTTGTCAAAGCTGATGGCGCTTCTCCCGCAATAATTTTAAGTTCGGGAACACCCAAATTAGAGGCGTTTTCAGCGATGTATTGCAGTCGAGTTGAATGGCGCTCGATCGCGATCGCCCGACAACCCCGATGACTCCGCATCCATTCGATCGCGATCGAGCCGCAGCCCGCACCCACATCCCACAGCAACTCGCCGGGAACCGGTGCTAACGCTGACAGAGTAACGGCTCGAATCTCCCGCTTGGTAAGCTGTCCATCGTGCAAATAAGCAGCATCCGGTAAACCCGCAGTTCGGGGGAAAATCACAGTTTCGCGATCGGCTGTAACTTCGATCGCGATCGCATTCAAATCCGCCAAATCCGATTCATTCCAAGCTGCTGCAACCCCCTCAATTCGCCGTTCTGCATCTCCTCCCATTCGCTCAAATACAGTCATCAAACTGCTGCCAAACCCACGCTGCGTCAACATTTGAGCTACAAAATCCGGCGTATGTCGATCGGCACTCAAGACTAGCAACCGCGCGCCGGGATACAAACCAAGTGCGATCGAGGCGATCGGGCGATTCGTCAAACTGAAAGTCTCAACATCCGCCAGAGCCCAGCCCAAACGCGCGCACATCAAGCTAAAAGCTGATGCTGCGGGAATTATCGTCATTTCCGAAATGGGAATCCAGCGCGACAAAGTGACGCCAATCCCGTGACACATCGGATCGCCGCTGGCGAGCACGCAAATCAACTCACCTCGGCGACGCACGATCTCATCGACGGTTGTTTGTAGTGGAGATGTCCAAACCAACTGTTCGCGGGTGTCGTCCGTTGGTAGCATTGCGAGGTGACGGGCGCCGCCGACAATGATTTTAGATCGATCGAGTAGCGAAAGGGCGATCGCACTTAATCCCGATAATCCATCTTCGCCAATTCCCACCACCGAAAGCCATTTGTGCATTAATTTGATGTCTTATCAAGCCTAAAGAATAATATCGGATTTCCATCCACAATTCTTGATTCTACTTGCTTCATTCCGAGTCTTGCTGCTACTTTTTGTGATTCGATGTTTGGGCGATCGCAACTTGCGACAAGATAGTCAAAGTCAGGTTCGTCAAAACCATATTCTATGATTTTAGTGGCAGCTTCAGTAGCGTAACCTTTTTTAAGAGCTTTCGGTAGCAGCGCGTAAATTAACTGGGGCTGTTCTTCCTCAAAAAAATACCACAAACCAACAAATCCCATAATTGCTCGATCGCTCTTATTTTCGATAAACCACAGACCAAATTGTTTTTCTTCAAACAGCTTTGTGTTCTGTTCGAGCATTTCTTCCACTGGATCTAACGACCAGATTTGACCGTCACACAAATATCTCCTGACATAAGGATCGGTAAAAATTTTGTGGAGCGTGTTGAGGTCGCTCTCTACAATCTGTGTCAAAATTAATCTTTCTGTTTCAAGTATCATATGGCGACGGATGAAGACTAAAATTCATTTTACTCCAATTGGGCGATCGGTTACAGTGATTCGAGCGTGAGGAAGTTATAATGAATGTCTCGATTTTGGCGATCGCCGAGGGTGTTCGATCGACTCTAAATGCTCTCTAATCTAAAATCTAATAAAGATAGCTTTTTTCGGTACGAAGGCTCATATGTTTGAGCCGAAGCGTGCGGCGAACTCGATCGAGGAAAGGAGATTCTGATGGGGAGTAAGAAGGGGTTGACATACATCCTCAAGCTCCGCTATTATTCGACTATATCCAGTATTGTACCGCAACTGCGATACAATTATAAGTTAGCTCGTGTTTAATCTCATAAGTTTATACGTATGAATCTACCTGATTGGCTTTACGAAAAACCAGCACTACCAAGTGAGGAGACATTTGATCGCTTTGTCAAGAGCTTTGAAGGGCAAAAGATTTCTGACCTTCTCTCTGGTAATCCTTCATTTAAAAATGCTGATTATATTTTTTCCAATGAGAATGTTATTGCAGAGTTGAAAACATTACAAACTGACTTTGGAACAACCGATATATTTCGAGCTAAGCACATCGAGCTTGTCAAGAAGTATCTTTCGGAGAGCCGGATGACCCTTAGTGCAATTTTTCATAGTGCAGAACAGCCAAAGGAGTATATGGAAGATCTACTTCGCCTATTTCGACCTGCTTTAAAGCGAATTATTGAGAAAGCAAACACGCAACTCAAAGAAACTAAGAGAGGACTAAATCTTCCAAACACACCGGGAATACTACTTCTAATGAATGACGATTTTCTTTCTCTTGAGCCTAGGTTTATCATGAGTATAATATGTGAAATTTTATCTCACTCGTATTCGTCTATAGATGCCTTCGTTTATTTAACACTTAATCACTACATTGATATTCCGGGTAATAATTATGCAAACCTTCTGTGGATTCCTGTTTATAGTGAGAGAGCACCAGATTCGCTAACAGGTTTTGTAAACAAGTTAGGTAGCCAGGGTAAACGCATCTAGTTACCAGAGAATATTTGAAACCCCTAGTTCTCGTAAAAGTGGGGTTGAGATCTGACAGTATTATCAATAAATATTCATTGATGAGAATACGCTGGGCTTAATCTGATTAAATTCAAACGGTAGATCAAGGCTTTCAGCCGCTGATTATTCTTCCCAAACTAGATGCGTTTACCCTGGTTAGGTAGCCAATGGTTTCAATTTCTGGAAACGGAGACTGGAGAGTTTGACAATAGAATTGTGACAGACGATCCGGACAGCATTTTACAAGCAAAAGCTATTCCACGAAGCCTAGACAAGAGCTAACAATTCAAATGCAGCGGACAGTTAAGAGCCGCTAATGCTGAGTTCAGTTTAGTCTGCCGCCGCTGCGTTTTGCCATTATCTCGTAAACGCTGCCTGACTTTGGAGATGATTCGGAATCTCGATCGAGAGTTAAGGATTCCGGATGTCAAAATTGTGGGTGACGTGTGGCGGATGTTGGAGATGATGCAGCGGATTGCACCGTTCATTGTCGATCGCGCTTATTTCTCCAGGTTGGTTTTAGCGCAACACTGACGAATGAGCCAAAGTCCGCAGATGCGCCAGACAATCTATTTGGGGCGAGATCGCAGGTTACGACACCGTAGAGGGTGACTTTGGCAATTTGAGCGTACCCAGTTTTACCGATTGGCTCGATCAACATCATCGTTTAGACTATAGTCGGCAGATTTGTTAAGAAACTCGATCAATCTGGTTTGAGCCGATCGACTTGTGATATGTTTCTTAAACCTGAAAGCGGGAAAGTCCGGTGTAATTCCGGCGCTGTGCCGCAACTGTCAAAGCCAGAATGCCGATTTCAGGAAGTTTACTTTAGATTCCCTGCGTCGCACGGGGAGGAGTTTCTTTGTTAAATTTGAGTGAATTACCGACTTGTCCGGGCTTATTTTCCGGTTCCAGAGCCCGAGATGGAATATTATCGAGGATGCGGATTCCGGGCGGAATTTTAAATGTAGCGCAGTGTGGGGCGATCGCCGATTTAGTCGATCGATACGGTACGGGCTGTTTGCAAGTAACAAATCGCGCTAATTTGCAAATCCGAGACTTAAACTCGGCAATTTCTGCTGAAGTTTGGCAGGATTTGCAAGCATTGGGATTAGCATCTCGCTTATTTGAAGTTGACTCGATTCGCAATATTATGGCAAGCCCAACAGCAGGGATCGATCGGCAATCATTACTCGATACTCGCCCGCTAGTTATAGCTTGGGATAACTACCTGCAAAGCCATCCCGAATTGTCGGAACTTTCGCCTAAATTCAGTGTCGGATTTGACGGCGGAGAATCTGTTTCGATCCGCGCTATTCGCAACGATATTTTATTGGTAGCAGAAAGGCGATCTACCGCTTCTGAAATTGTATTTAAGCTATATTTAAACGGCGCTACAGAAATTGTAATTCCCGAAGCGAAATGTATTTCAGTATTAGCAGCCCTGACTAGCGCGTATCTTGAATACACAAAAAATAAGCCTCTAATTGAGGGAAAAAAACCGCGTTTGCGTCACCTGCTGGCAGATTGGGGTGTGGAAAAATATCTCGAACAAATACAGCATAATTTACCGTTTGCATTGCAGCGAAGCCCGATCGCGACCTCTGAAAAATCCATCCCCACTCACAAACATCTCGGCATTCATCCCCAACAACAATCCGGTTTCTCCTACATCGGAATCGCACTGCCGCTAGGTAGACTAAAATCTCATCAATTGCGAGATTTAGCAAATTTAGCCCAAACCTTTGCCCGAGGTACTCTAAGACTCGCGCCTTGGCAGAATCTGTTAATTTCTGATATCCCCAATTCCCAGTTATTTGAAGTCAAACAACAATTAGCCGATCGCGGATTCCATTGGTCAACAACCAATTTAGACTCATGTTTAGTTGCTTGTGCCGGTAGCACCGGTTGTGCTTCGGCGATGACTGATACCCAAAGTCATGCCATAGAAATGGTGAAAGTTTTAGCCGAAAAATTGCAGATAGATTGCCCAATCAACATTCATTTCAGCGGTTGCAAAAAATCCTGCGCCCAACATTCTCCAATTGATATTACGCTAGTCGGAATTCAGATAAAAGAAGGAAATGAGATCGTCCCAGGTTATGACATTTACGCAGGTAAAACAGATTCACCTTTGGGGCGGCCAATTTTCTCGGGTGTGAGAGTTGCAGAGATTGCAAGTTTTACAAACAAATTGCTGGAAATATATCAACGATGGCGATCGCCCGACGAATCATTGGGCGAATTTGTAGATCGAAGTGCGATCAACCAATTGAAACAATCGTTAAACAATTGACAATTACCAATTACCAATTACCAATTACCCAATAACAAATGCTTGATTATATTAAAGACGGAACAGAAATCTACACCAAATCCTTCGCCACAATTCGCGCCGAAGCAGACTTGTCAAAACTGCCGCCCGACTTAGAATCCGTCGCAGTGCGCCTCATCCACAGTTGCGGCATGACAGATATTGTCGCAGATTTAGCAGCCTCTCCCGGTGCCGCCACTGCTGGATACAATGCCCTTGTCGCCGGCGCGCCCATCCTGTGCGATTCCCGGATGGTAGCTGAAGGCATCACTCGCAAACGTCTTCCCGCCGACAATCCAGTGATTTGCACCCTCTGGCATCCCGAAATCCCCGAATTGGCGCTAAAAATCGGAAATACTCGATCGGCAGCAGCCCTTGATTTGTGGCTAAATGATTTGGAAGGTGCGGTTGTGGCGATCGGTAATGCCCCGACTGCTTTGTTCCGACTGCTGGAAATGTTAGATGATGGAGCCCCAAAACCGGCCTTAATTCTGGGTTTCCCGGTAGGATTTGTGGGGGCGGCTGAATCCAAAGCGGAACTCGCGGAGAACAGTCGGGGTGTGCCATTTATTACAGTACACGGGCGGCGCGGTGGCAGTGCAATGGCAACGGCGGCCGTGAATGCGTTAGCGAAAAAGGACGAATTATGACTAAGACTACTGGTAAATTGTATGGATTGGGCATCGGGCCTGGCGATCCAGAATTGATTACTTTGAAAGCTTATCGGATTTTGCAATCGGTGCCGGTGATTGCGTATCCGGCGATGGAAAACGGTAAGGTGCTCGCCCGGGCGATCGTCGCGGATTACCTGCGCCCAGAACAAATTGAGATTCCGATGCCGCTGCCTTTTAGTCCGACGCGATCGTCTCAACCTTATTATGATATTGCAGCCGAGAAAATTGCCGCTCATCTGGGTGAAGGACGGGATGTGGCTGTGTTGTGTGAGGGCGAACCTTTTCTCTACGGCACGTTTATGTATCTATTCAACCGTTTGTCGGGAAAATTCACTACCGAAGTTGTGCCGGGAATTTCTTCGACAATGGCGAGTGCGGCGGCGTTGGGAGTGCCGCTGACTTATCGTAACGATGTGTTGAGTATTATGCCTGCGACGCTGGAGGCCTCTGTTTTGCGCGATCGACTGGCGCTAGTTGATGCTGCTGTGATTATTAAGCTGGGCCGACACTTTGCGAAAGTCCGAGATGTGTTGATTGAGTTGGGACAGTTCGATCGAGCACTGTATATAGAACGCGCAACTATGCCGAATCAGCGAATTCGGGCGATCGCAGATGTCGATCCCGCAGCAGTTCCCTATTGGGCTCTCATAATGATTCCCAGCCAGCAAAAGTCTGTATCCTAATATTTCCATGCCTGAAGGCGATCGGCTTCCAGGCTTTCCCTACTTTGTTGTGCATTCTTGCCCATTTATCCAGCATTCTGAATATTGATAGCTTAAGCTTATTTGTCTCATAAGTTAATCTGTTGTTAAAACCCCTTTACAAACTGAAATAAAAGGTTTATGTTATTTACATGGCGGAAC
>ENA-OBIT01001005-OBIT01001005.1-metagenomes-genome-assembly--contig:-NODE-1005-length-11289-cov-3.91481_pt1 | contig 11289 bp, 12 predicted proteins | sample MGYA00153386_OBIT01 | MGnify analysis MGYA00153386 | reverse complement strand
CACCGTGCTGTTCGACGGCGTGCCACTTGCGCAGTGCCCGCCCGCGTGGCACCGGCGTCTGCGGTACGTGGCCCATGCGAATGCCTTGAAGGACGACCTGACTGTGCTGGAGGCGGTGCGCTTCCTGGGGTCGCTGCAGGGGCAGACACCCAGCAACAACGACATTGGCAATGCACTGCGCAGGCTGGGAGTGGGCCTTTTGCACGCCGCGCCGGTGCGCACGCTCAGCCAGGGCCAGCGGCGGCGTTGCGCTCTGGCGCGCCTGGCGCTGCCGTACGAGGCGCACGAGGTATCGGTCTGGCTGCTCGACGAGCCTTACGACGCCCTGGACCAGGAAGGAGTGCAGGCCTTGCACGCACTGCTGGCCGACCATGCCCGGCGTGGTGGCAGCACCTTGCTGACCAGCCACCAGGACGTGTCGTTGCGTGAGCCGGTGCCATCGGTGTTGGACCTCGATGACTTTGTCGTCAGCCCATGAGAGCTCTATTTTTGGCGGTATTGCTGCGCGACCTGCGCCTGGCCGCGCGTCGCCGCATCGATGCCTTGCTGCCACTGGTATTTTTCATCGTGGCGGTGAGTTTGTTTCCGCTGGGCGTCGGGCCAGAAACGCAGACGCTGCGCCACATCGCTCCCGGCGTGGTCTGGGTTTGCGCCTTGCTGGCCACGATGTTGTCGGTGCAGCACCTGTATGCGGGCGATCTGGCCGACGGTTCGCTGGAGCAGATGCTGCTGGCGTCCGAGTCGCCGGTGGCGGTGGCCGCAGCCAAGTGCGTGGCGCACTGGCTGGTCAGCGGTTGGCCCTTGATCCTGGCTGCACCCGTCGTGGGGTTGTGGTTCGACCTGTCGGGCCCGGCGTTGGGTTCGCTGGTGCTGGGCCTGGCGTTGGGTACGCCGGTGCTCAGTCTGCTGGGCGGCCTGGGCGCGGCGCTGACGCTGGGCCTGCGCAGCGGCGGCATGCTGCTGATCCTGATCGTGCTGCCGCTGGCCATGCCGGTGTTGATCTTCGGTGCTGGCGCCGTGGCCGCTGTGGAATCGGGGCAGTCGGCCGGCGGCCACTTCTCGCTGCTGGGCGCCTTGCTGATCGCCACCGTGGTGGGCGCGCCATGGGCCACGGCCGCGGCGCTGCGCATTTCAACCGAGTGACCCCGCATTTACCGGGCTGCCGTCGTCACGCCATCATCCGCGCCCTGGACATCATCTTCTGGCCATGAGTTCTGCCACCCGCTTTTTCACCTTCGCCGCACCGGCGCGCTTTTATTCGCTCAGCGGCATGCTGCTCCCCTGGCTGTGGCTGCTGACCGCGGGGCTGGCGCTGACGGGTCTGTACATCGGCTTTTTCCTGGCGCCGGTGGACCGCGTGCAGGGCAACGCGTACCGCATCATCTTCATTCATGTGCCGCTGGCCTGGATCTCGATGGCGTTGTACTTGGCCATGGCCTTTTGGGCGGCCATTGGCTGGGCCTTCAAGGCACGCATGGCCTCGATGCTGGCGCGCGCCATCGCCCCCACTGGCGCACTGTTCACGGCGCTGGCCTTGTGGTCGGGCGCGCTGTGGGGCAAACCCACCTGGGGCACCTGGTGGGTGTGGGACGCGCGGCTCACGTCGTACCTGATCCTGCTGTTCCTGTACCTGGGCTACATCGCGCTGGTGGAAGCAATCGACGATCCCAAGCGCGCCGATCAGGCCGGTGCGCTGCTGGCTGTGGTGGGGGCGGTGAACGTGCCCATCATCTATTTTTCGGTGCGCTGGTGGAACACGCTTCACCAGGGCGCCACCATCAGCGTGTCGGGCGGCGTGAAGATGGCCGATGCCATGCTGACGGCCATGCTGCTGATGACGTTGGCCTGCTGGGCTTATGCCTTTGCCGTGGTGTTCATGCGCGCCCGCGCCATCGTCATCGAACGTGAACAGCACACGGCCTGGGTGTCAGCGCTGGCGCAATCAACCAAGGGAGCCTGACCATGGGTGGGCAATGGGCCAGTGCGGCCGACTTTTTCCGCATGGGCGGTTACGGGCTGTACGTGTGGGGCACCTTTGGCGTGTCGCTGCTGCTGATGGTGGCCGAACCCTTGCTGGCGCGGCGCCGCTGCCAGCAAGCGCTGCGCGAAGCCGCGCGGGCCGAAATCTGGAAGAACTCCGCCCTGTGATAACTCCCACGCATCCACACGGCCGACACCCTTTGCCCCGCACACCATGACCGACCCTGTTCAGACACTCACCCAGCAGATCCAGAAACTGCGCGGCCTGCATGCCCAGGGCCTGATTGGCGATGCCGAATTGCAAAAGAGCGGCGAGCTGCTCGAGCGCCAACTGGTCGACCTGGTGCTGGCCGCGCCTGCGGCCGTGGAACCGGCTCGTGTGGGCGGCAAGCTGGCCTTCACGCTGGTGGGGTTGGTGGTGGCGCTGGCCGCGGCGGGCTACTGGTGGACCGGCTCGCCGGGCACACCGGCCCAGCCGCTGGCCAGCCGCAGCGATGTTCCGCCACCAACCCAGGCCGGGTCCGAAGTGACTGCGCCCGAAATCGGCCGCGAGCAGATTCTGGCGATGACCGATAAGTTGGCGGCGCGCCTGAAGGAAGCCCCCGACGATGCCGAAGGCTGGCGCATGCTGGGCCGCGCGCAGATGGCGCTGGAGCAGCCCGAACTGGCGGTGCAGGCCTTCGAACGTGCTGCCAGGTTGCGGCCGTTGGACGCCGGCGCATTGGCCGACCATGCCGACGCGCTGGCCGTGCGCAACGGCCGTGATTTGAAGGGCGAGCCCACGCGGCTGATAGAACAAGCGTTGAAACTTGACCCGACCCACATGAAGTCGCTCATCCTGGCTGGCACCGCAGCCTTCAACCGCGGCGACTTTGCGGGCGCGGTGGTGTATTGGGACCGCGCCGGAAAGATCGGCCCGGCCGACAACCCCATGGCCGAACAAGCGCGTGCCGCGGCGGTCGAGGCGCGCGAGGCCGGCAAGCTGCCGCCACCTGTGTCCCCGGCCGGTGCGGTGCCCGTGGCTGCCGCCGGCACGGCGGGTGTCAGCGGCACGGTGAGCCTGGCGCCAACACTGCGCGGCCAGGTTTCGCCCGATGACACGGTGTTCATCGTGGCCCGGCCGGCCGACGGGTCGCGCATGCCCTTGGCCATCGTGCGCAAGCGGGTGCGCGACCTGCCGTTCAATTTCACCCTGGACGACAGCCAGGCGATGTCGCCCGCCGCGCAAGTGTCCCAGGCCGGCAATGTGATCGTGATGGCCCGCATCAGCAAGTCTGGCCAAGCCACCGTTCAGCCGGGTGACCTGGAAGGCATCACCGCTGCGGTTGCCGTGGGCAGCACAGGGGTGAAGGTCGAAATCTCGCGCGAAGCGAGCGCTGCGCTGACGAAATAGGGCGCACCGGCCGGGGCCGTCAGCGGCGGACCACGGCGCGCAGCATGGTGGCCAACGCCAGCCCCGCGGCCACCCCCACGCCGTTGGCGACCAGGTCGGCCCAGTCGCCCTGTCGCGTGGGCAGTTGCGTCTGCACCAGTTCAATGAAGCCGCCGTACAGCAGCAGGCCCGATGCCGCCAGCAAGCTGCGACGCAGCCCGGGCGCCGCAGTGAGTCTTGCCGCCAACCCCAGAGCAGTGAAGGCCAGCAGATGGTCAAACTTGTCGGCGCCGTCCATGCGCACTTGGTGTGTCACGGGCCTGAACGCAAACCAGGCCGCCACGCACATCAGCACCAGCAGCAGCACTCGCCATGCCGGTTGCCAACGGGTGTCGTGAAGAAGAGAAATCAGCACTGGCATTTGATGCGATTCTGCTCGCTGCGCAGCGGCTTCACGTCGGGGCTCGCCGGTCGCGGTGATAGCATCCGGGGTTGTGTAAACAAGCCGGTGTAGCTCAGTTGGTAGAGCAGCGCATTCGTAATGCGAAGGTCGAGGGTTCGACTCCTTTCTCCGGCACCAAAGTACGCATGAGGCTCGCCGTTCAATGACCGCCAGCCTCTTTTTTTTCGCCGCGTGATTAACCGCATCACTGGTTGCATGAGCGCCCTGCAGGCTTGCAGCAGGTTGCTGAGGCGACTCCATACAATCCGTTTATGTATATCCTCATTGCCAACGACGATGGTTACCTTGCACCCGGCTTGGCCGCACTGGTCAAAGCTTGTCAGGGCCTGGGGCACATCGACGTGATCGCGCCCGAGCAGAATGCCAGTGGCACGTCAAACGCCTTGACGCTGACGCGGCCGTTGTCGGTGTTCGAGGCCCGCGGCGAGCATGTGCGCGGTTTTCATGTCGTCAACGGCACGCCGTCGGACTGTGTCCATGTGGCCTTGACCGGGCTGCTGCCGCGGCGGCCCGATCTGGTGCTGTCAGGCATCAACAACGGCGCCAACATGGGCGACGACACGCTGTATTCCGGCACCGTGGCGGCAGCCATGGAGGGCTTTCTGTTCGGCATCCCGGCGATTGCGTTCTCGCAGGGTGAGAAGGGCTGGGGCGAAATCGATGCGGCTGCGGCGGCGGCACGGTCCATCATCGACCAAGTGCTCGCCACGTCGCCACTGGGAGGCGAGCCCTGGCTGCTGAACGTGAACATTCCCAACCGTGCTGATGCCATTGATCTGCCGAGGGTGGTGACGCGCCTGGGCCGTCGGCATGCCAGTGAGCCCGTGGTGCGCCAGACCAGCCCGCGCGGCGAGCCCATCTACTGGATCGGCCCGGCCGGCGACGCGCGCGAAGCAGGTGAAGGCACTGACTTTCACGCCGTGGCACAAGGCCTGGTGTCCATCACGCCTTTGCAGGTGGACCTGACCGACCACGCCCGCAGCGCCGCCTGGGCCCAGCGCCTGGCAGCGACGGCGGCATGACCCGGCGGCCGGCAACAAGGCCACCGTGGTGACGCGCCCGGCGCGTGGCGGTCGGTTTCCGCTGGCGCTGGACCAGATGCACGGCGCCGTCGCACGCCAGCCCGGCATGGCCATGCTGCGCCCGCAACGGCCGTTGCAGCACGCCGCAGAAAACGCTGCGCGGAGCACCACCCCCGGTGGCTTGGGGCTGGATTCGGCCGCAGTACGATCGCGCATGGTCGAGCGCTTGCGCGCCGAGGGTGTGAGCCACGAGCCGGTTCTGCAGGCCTTTGCGGCGGTCGAGCGGCATCGTTTTGTCGACAGCGCCTTGGCCACGCAGGCCTACGAAGACACCAGCCTGCCGATCGGCTTGCAACAGACCATCTCCAAGCCTTCGGTGGTGGCGCGCATGCTGTCGCTGCTGTTCGAAAGCGAACACGGCCGCACTTTCGGCCACCTGGGCCGGGTGCTCGAGATCGGCACCGGCTGTGGTTACCAGGCGGCATTGCTGGCGCGCTTGTCGCGCGGCCTGGTATCCATCGAGCGCATCAAACCGCTGCACGACAAAGCCCGCGCCAACCTGGCGCCGCTGCGCCTGGGTGACGTGCGCCTGGTGCATGGCGACGGCCGCCTGGGGCATGCGCCCAGGGCGCCGTATCAGAGCATCGTGGCCGCCGCCGGCGGTGATGAGCTGCCGCTTGCGTGGCTGGACCAGCTGGTCGTGGGCGGGCGACTGGTGGCACCCATGTACGAGGCCAGTCGTGGTGGGCAGGTGCTGCTGGTGGTGGACCGACACGCCGACGGCCTGAGGCGACGCTGGCTGGATGCGGTGCACTTCGTCCCTCTAAAATCGGGCACCGAATAAGTGCAGGGCGGTGGTGCATGAAACAAGGTCAAGTGACTTCCTGGCGCAGTAGTGCGCTGCTGGCCATGACCATGGCCATGACCGCCTTGTTGGTGGTGGGTTGTGCGTCATCCACCCACAAGGCGCCTGTGGAGGACCGCAAACCGGTGGCTCGGCCGTCGGGTTCGGCACCGGCAGCGGCGCCGGTACCGTCGACACCGGCAAGTGTGGTCGATGTTGCTGGCAGCAAACCGCTGCCGCCTGGTTCTGAAAACGCGGGCAAGCCGGGTTTTTATACCGTGCGTCCCGGCGACACACTGATGCGCATAGGTCTGGACTCGGGACAGAACTGGCGCGACATCGCGCGCTGGAGCAGCATCGAAAACAGCAATCTCATTGAAGTGGGCCAGGTGCTGCGCGTGGCACCGCCGGTGGTCGACAGCGCCGGCGTGACCGTGCGGCCCGTGGTGCCCGCCGGCCGTGTTGACACCAAGCCGCTGGACCCACGCACCGCGGGCCCAAACCCTGCCGCATCGGTCGCACCGGCCCGCGAGGGCGATGACGACATGAACTGGCTGTGGCCCGCCACCGGCGCGGTGGTGGCGGGTTTCGACGAGGCCAAGAGCAAGGGGCTGGCGATTGCCGGCAACGCGGGCGACCCGGTGCTGGCTGCCGCTGACGGCCGAGTGGTGTATGTCGGCGCCGGCATCCGCGGCTACGGCAACCTGGTCATCGTCAAGCACAACGCCACGTACCTGACCGCCTATGCCCACAACCAGGCGCTGATGGTGAAAGAAGACCAGACCGTGCGACGTGGCCAGAAAATCGCTGAAATGGGTTCCAGCGATGCCGACCGGGTACAGCTGCACTTCGAGATTCGCCGCCAGGGCAAACCCATCGACCCGGTGCGGTTGCTGCCCGCGCGTTGACACAGCCCCTGGCGCGGCCGGGCGGCTTCATGGCGACTGGTTTCGATTGGCTGGAGGTCGAATCGCTCGACTTAGAAGCGCAGGGCGTGGCGCACCGCGCCGATGGCAAGGTGGTCTTCATCGAGGGCGCGCTGCCCGGTGAGCGTGTGCAGGTGCAGGTTTCGCGCAAGAAGAACCAGTGGGAACAGGGTCAGATGACGGCCCTGTCACGCGAAAGTTCGCAGCGCGTGCGCCCCGGTTGTCCCCACTTCGGCCTGCATGCCGGCGCGTGCGGTGGCTGCAAGATGCAACACCTGCACCCTGCCGCGCAGGTGGCGGTGAAGCAACGGGTGCTGGAAGACAACCTGTGGCATCTGGCCAAGGTGCGCGCTGAATGCCTATTGCGCCCCATCGAGGGGCCGGCTTGGGGCTACCGCGACCGCGCTCGGCTGTCGGTGCGCTTTGTGATCAAAAAGGGGACGGTGCTCATCGGCTTTCACGAACGCAAGTCGCGTTACGTGGCCGACATGCGGGTGTGCCCCGTGCTGCCGGCGCGCATCAGCGCCATGCTGATGCCATTGCGCGAACTCATCGGCGGCATGGATCAGCGCGACCGGTTGCCGCAGATCGAGTTGGCGGCAGGTGACTCGGTCACGGCCCTGGTGTTGCGCCACCTGGAGCCGCTGACGCCGGCTGACTCACAACGCCTGCGCGATTTTGCCGCGGCTCATGACGTGCAGTGGTGGTTGCAGCCCAAGGGACCTGAGACAGTACATCTACTCGACGTAGGCGGCCCCGTGTTGGACTACAGCCTGCCAGAGTTCGGCATCACGATGCCCTTCAAGCCGACGGACTTCACGCAGGTCAACCCGCACATCAACCGGGTGCTGGTCGGCCGCGCCCTGCGCTTGCTGGACGTGCAGCCGCAGCACCATGTCATCGACTGGTTCTGTGGCCTTGGCAACTTCACCTTGCCACTGGCCACGCGCACGCGCAGCGTGCTGGGTATTGAAGGCAGCGAGACGCTGTTGGCGCGTGCGCGCGACAACGCCAAGGCCAATGGCCTGGCCGGCAAGACGCGTTTTCAGGCCCGGAACTTGTTTGAGATCGGTGCTGATGACCTTCGTGCCACGGGCGCGGCAGACCGCTGGCTGATCGACCCGCCGCGCGAAGGGGCTTTCGCGCTCGCCAAGGCCGTGGCCGACCTGCACGGCAGCGCCGGCTGGACATTACCGCAGCGCATCGTCTACGTGAGCTGCAATCCGGCCACATTGGCGCGCGACGCCGGACTTCTGGTGCACCAAGGCGGCTACCGCTGCACCCAAGCAGGGGTGGTGAACATGTTCCCGCACACGGCACACACCGAAAGCATCGCGGTGTTCGAACGGGACACAGCGCCTGTTCAAAGAACATGAAAACGGGGCCTGCTGGCCCCGCGCAATCAGCAATACAACGCCAATGTCAGTCGCTGCTGCTGCCGCCAATGCCCAGCAAGGACAACATGAACTGGAACACGTTGTAAAGGCTGAGGTACACGCCCAGCGTGGCGGTGATGTAATTGGTTTCCTGCCCGTCACGCACGCGCTTCAAGTCGTACAGGATGAAGGCCGTGAAGATGCCCATGCCCAACACGGACAATGTGACCATCAGCGCGCTGGACTGGATGAAGATGTTGGCGATGAGCGCCACCAACAGCATGATGGCGCCGATGTACAGGAACTTACCCATTGGGGCCAAATCGCGCTTGATCACCGACGACAGCGTGGCCATGCCCAAGAAGATGGCGCCGGTGCCTGCAAAGGCCGTCATGATGAGACTGACGCCATTGTTCAAGCCCAGCACAGCGCCCACCAAGCGCGACAGCATCAAGCCCATGAAGAACGTGAATCCCAACAACAGCGGCACGCCCGCAGCGGAGTTCTTGTTCTTCTCGATCAGGTACATCAGGCCAAACGCGCCGACCATGAACACCACCAGGCTGATCATCGGCGACATCGCCTGCGCAATGCCCGTCTGTACGCCCACCCATGCGCCCATCACGGTGGGCACCATCGACAGCGCCAACAGCCAGTAGGTGTTGCGCAGCACGCGGTTACGCTGGGCAGTCACTTCGCCGGTGGCTTGGCCCGGCAGTGTTTGTACAACTTGGTTCATGACGCTTCCTTTTACGGTGCGGGCTGGTTTGCGCCCTAAGTGGACGATTCTAGGCCGCCAGGGCTGCCTGTCAGATAACCCTACGCACACTGTCGAAAAGGGGGTCGTTTTGGCTATGCTCAGGTCATGAAAACCAAATCCATGCTGATGCTTGAAGACGCACGCCGCATTGCCATAGCGGCCGAAACCGAAGCCGCCGGTCGCGGTTGGGCGGTGGCGATTGCGATCGTCGATGACGGCGGAAATCTGCTCTGGTTGCAGCGTGGCGACGGTGCACCCCCGGTGTCGTCCGATATCGCCGCGGCCAAGGCGCGCACGGCGGCTCTGGGGCGGCGCGAGAGCAAGGTCTATGAGGACATGATCAACCAGGGCCGAACGGCGTTTCTCAGCGCGCCCGCGCTGCAAGGCATGCTTGAAGGTGGAGTGCCGATCGTGTTTGAAGGACAGTGCCTGGGCGCCGTGGGCGTGAGCGGCGTGAAGTCCAGCGAGGACGCGCAGATTGCCAGGGCTGGCGTGGCTGCGCTGCCGGCGGGATGAAAAGGTGCTGACGAAAAATCGACCGGGTTACAATTAGGGGATTTTTTTGGCCCGATCGCAGCCCAGCGAAATGCCACAGCTTCCGGGGCATTCGAAGTCTGTTCCACCCTGGTCGTTGAGCCGTAGTGCATCCCCGCGGCAGCCCTAAATCGGCCTGCTGGACGCGTGACTCCGAAAGCCTTGCCTTGTTGCCCGACCTCCCCATTGCCCTGCTTGCCCTTGCCGATGGAAACACCTTTATCGGCACCTCGGTCGGTGCGCCAGGCTACACAGTGGGTGAGGTGGTGTTCAACACCGCGATGACCGGTTACCAGGAAATCCTGACCGACCCCAGTTACTGCCGGCAAATTGTCACGTTGACCTGTGCGCACATCGGCAACACCGGCACCAACCCGGAAGATGTTGAATCGTTACGCATCCAGGCCGCTGGGCTGATCGTCAAGGACCTTGCCCTTCGATCGTCCAACTTCCGCGCTACACGCACATTGGGGCAGTACCTGGTGGACGAAGGCACGGTGGCCATCGCGGGCATCGACACCCGCAGGCTGACCCGCATGCTGCGCATCACCGGCGCGCAAAACGGTTGCATCACCGCCTTTCCCGCGGGTGTCTTGCCCGGCGCCGACGACATGAAGCGTGCGCTGGAACGTGCGCAGGCCGCGCCGTCAATGTCGGGGTTGGACCTGGCGAGGGTGGTCAGTGCCCGGTCGCCCTATGAATGGACCGAAGCCGAATGGCAGCTGGATTCGGGCTACGGCGCGGCGCAAGATACGCGATTCCATGTCGTGGCATACGACTTTGGCATCAAGTTCAACATCCTGCGCATGTTGGCCAGCCGTGGCTGCCGCGTCACGGTGGTGCCTGCCATGACATCGGCCACCGCTGTGCGGCAACTTCAACCCGACGGCGTATTCCTCAGCAGCGGCCCGGGCGACCCCGGACCATGCGATTACGCCATCCGGGCCACTCGCGAACTGGTCGATTCCGGCCTGCCGACCTTCGGCATCTGCCTGGGCCACCAGATCCTGGCGCTGGCATCGGGTGCGCGAACCTTCAAAATGAAGTTCGGCCACCACGGTGCCAACCACCCGGTAAAAGACCTCGATTCCGGCCGAGTCAGCATCACCAGCCAGAACCACGGTTTCGCGGTTGATGACACTTCGCTGCCTGGGCACTTGCGGGCTACCCATGTCAGCCTGTTTGACGGCACCTTGCAGGGCATGGCCCGCACCGACAAACCGGCCTTTAGTTTCCAGGGTCACCCTGAGGCCTCGCCGGGTCCGCACGACATCGGCTACTTGTTCGACCGTTTCACAACGTTGATGAAAACGAAACATGCCTAAGCGCGCCGACCTGAAGTCGATCCTCATCATCGGGGCCGGGCCCATCATCATCGGCCAGGCTTGCGAGTTCGACTATTCCGGCGCACAGGCTTGCAAGGCTTTGCGTGAAGAGGGCTACCGAGTGGTGCTGGTCAACAGCAACCCGGCCACCATCATGACCGATCCGCAGATGGCGGACGCGACCTACATCGAGCCCATCACTTGGCAGATGCTGGAAAAGATCATCGCCAAGGAGCGCCCCGACGCGATCTTGCCCACGATGGGCGGGCAGACCGCGCTGAACTGCGCGCTGGATCTGCACAAACACGGCGTGCTGGCGCGCTACGACGTGGAAATGATTGGCGCCAACGAGCGCGCCATCGAGAAAGCCGAAGACCGTTTGAAGTTCAAGGACGCGATGACCTCCATCGGTCTGGGCTCGGCGCGCAGCGGCATCGCACATTCGATGGAGGAAGCGCTGGTGGTGCAAAAGCAGATTGCCCTGCTGACCGGCGGCACTGGGTTTCCCATGGTCATCCGCCCGAGCTTCACGCTGGGCGGCACGGGTGGCGGCATCGCCTACAACCCGCAGGAGATGGAAGAGATTTGCCGCCGCGGGCTTGACCTGTCGCCGACCAAGGAGCTGCTGATTGAAGAAAGCTTGATCGGCTGGAAAGAGTTCGAGATGGAGGTGGTGCGCGACACACA
>ENA-OBIT01001004-OBIT01001004.1-metagenomes-genome-assembly--contig:-NODE-1004-length-11289-cov-5.46662_pt1 | contig 11289 bp, 10 predicted proteins | sample MGYA00153386_OBIT01 | MGnify analysis MGYA00153386 | reverse complement strand
CGATGCGGCGGGAAAGGCGGGTGGAAAGGTCGGTGTCGCGAGGCAACACATGGGAGTAGGCGGGCACCAGCAACACGTCGTCGAAGGTGAGCGCTTTGCCGAGTAGGCGCATGCAGAGGCTCCAGTCGCAAAGGACGATTATAGGTAGGCCGTGCTGCGCGCTCGTTCCGGCGTGACGCACTGCACAGACGGGCTGGCTGGGGTCGCGACTACACTCTCAAAAATGCGGTGCATGCTTCTTTTGCCCTCGCCGTTGCTGCGCCTGGCCACGGTAATGTTGGTTTGTTGCCTGGCCCTGCCGGCACAGGCCCAGTGGAAATGGCGCGACAAGTATGGGCGCGTCACCGCGAGCGACCTGCCACCCAGCCGCGACGTGCCGGACAAGGACATCATCCAGCGTCCGCCTGACGTGCGCCGCGTCCCCGCCCGGCCCGATCCGGCGGCCTCCGCGGCTTCGGCTTCGGCACCCGGGCAGGCTGCGGCACCCAAGGGGCCACTGGAGCGCGAGGTCGAGGGCCGCAAGTTGGCCGCCGAGCAGCAGCAGGCCGCTAAGGCCAAGGCCGACGAAGACAAGTTGCGCGCGCAGCGTGCCGAGAACTGCCGCCGCGCCCGAAGTCATCTGGCCGCGCTGGACAGTGGTCAGCGCATCGCGCGTGTCAACGACAAGGGCGAGCGGGAAGTCATCGACGACCGCGTGCGAGGCGACGAACAGCGCCAGGCCCGCGAGGTCATCGCCTCGGATTGCCGCTGAGCCCGGCGGCCCGAGCGGGCGCCCACTCAGACTTTGCGGGGCGGCGCCGCCTTGGCCGCGTCGCGGTGGCGTTTGTAGCGCAACCGACGGGCTTCCTTGGGGTCCACCGTCAACGCGCGGTAAACCTCGACACGGTCCCCGTCGCGCAGCAGGCGGTCCGACTCGCAAGCGTGGTTCCACACCCCGACGCGCACCTGGCCCGCATCCAGGCCGTGGCGTTGCAGCACCCCACTCGCCTGCAGCGCGTCAGCCACCGTGCGGGGCTCGACACGCGGCAGGAAGGTCGAGTCGGTGACGCCGGGACGCGGGCAGTACACCACCTCGATGCGCGCGACGCCGCTTTCAGCGGGTGCCATAGACGGCCTCGGCACGGCGCACGAACGAGTCGACGAAGGTATTGGCCACCTTGTCGAACACGGGGCTGACCACCAATTCCAACGCCGGGCTGGCGAAGGAATAGCGCAGTTCGAAGTCGACCTTGCAGGCCCGCTGCTCGCTTCCTGGTCGGCCCAGTGACTTGAACAGCCAGGTGCCATCGAGCAGCGAGAACGGCCCGTCGACCAGGTCGATCGCGACCGACGCGTCAGCCACCTGCACGTTGCGCGTGGTGAACGCATGCCGCACGCCCATGTAAGCCAGGTGGAGGCGGGCCGTGACGCCGTCGTCGTGCTGCTGCAGCACCTCGGCCTTGTCGCACCAGGGCAGGAAGCGCGGGTAGTCTGCGACGGCAGTGACCAGCTTGTACATCTCGTGCGGCGAGTACCACAGGAGGACCGACTTCTTGACGTGCTTCATACAATGGGTTGATTGTAGGAGTCGGCCTGCCGCGCATGCGGCGCCTTGAACATGCCAAACATCGCAGAAAACCGCCGCGCACGGTTCGACTACAGCATCGAAGAACAGTTCGAGGCCGGCATGGTGCTGTCAGGCTGGGAAGTCAAGGCCATACGCGCCGGCCAGGTGCAGCTGACCGACGGCTACGTGCACATCCGCAACGGCGAGCTGTTCCTGATCGGGTGCCGCATCAACGCGCTGCGCACGGCCTCGACCCACATCACTCCCGAGGCCGACCGCACCAAGAAGCTGCTGATGCACAAGGCCGAGATCCGCCGGCTGATCGGCAAGGTCGAGCAGAAGGGCTTCACCCTGGTGCCGCTGAACCTGCACTACAAGGGCGGCCACGTGAAGGCCGAGATTGCGCTGGCCAAGGGCAAGGCCGAGCACGACAAGCGCAACACCGAGAAAGAGCGCGACTGGAACCGCGAGAAAGGCCGCCTGATGCGGCACAAGGTCTCGTCGAAGTCGTAGCGGTTCAGGTCGCGAAGGCGGCCAGTGCCTGCGCCAGGTCGGCCTGCAAGGCAGCGGGCTCTTCCAGCCCGATCGAGAAACGCACCAGGTGGCCCGCCAGGCCACCGCCCGGCCGCAGTTGCGCCAGGTCGTAAGGCACCACCAGGCTCACCGGTCCAGCCCACGAGAAACCGATCTTGAAAAGTCGCAGGCCATCGACGAAGGCGTCGACTTGCGCCGGGCCGAAACGCGCGTCGAACAGCACCGAGAACAGCCCGGCAGCGGCCGTGCACGTGGCGCGCCAGTGTTCGTGCCCTGGCGAGCCTGCCAGCGCGGGGTGCAGCACCTGCGCGACCTCGGGCCGCGCGGCCAGCCACTGGGCAAGCTGACGCGCGGCGGCGTCGTGCGCGTGGTAGCGCAAGGGCATCGACGACAGCGACCGCAGCACCAGTTCGCAGTCGTTGGCGCCCACCCCCAGGCCCAGGCGCATGTGGCAAGCCTTGATTCGTTCGTGCAAGGCCAGGTCGCGGGTGGTGACGGAGCCCATCAACACATCGCCACCCCCGCTGGGGTACTTCGTCAAAGCCTGCATCACGATGTCCGCGCCCTGCGCGAAGCCGTCGAAGGCCAGGCCGGCGCCCCACGTGTTGTCCAGGGCCGTCAGCACGCCCCGTTCGCGCGCGATGCCCGCCAGGCGGGCCAGATCGGGAAACTCCATGGTCACCGAGCCGGCGGCCTCCAGCCACACAAGGCGTGTCGACGGGCTGATGGCGGCGGCCAGGCTGCCCGGTTCCATGGCATCGTAGGCGCGGGGCGTGATGCCCCAGCGCACCAGCTCGTTCTGTGCAAAGGCGCGGCTGGGGCCGTAGACGTTGTCCGGCAGCAGCAACTCGTCGCCCGGCTGCAGCAAAGCCATGTCCACCAACGTCACTGCCGCCAGGCCGCTGGGCGCCAGCAGGCATTGCAGGCCGCCTTCCAGCGTGGCGATGCGCTCTTCGAGCGCGAAGGTGGTGGGCGTGCCGTGCAGGCCGTAGGTGTAGCCGGTCTTGTAGCGCCAGTCGCGCGCACGCAGGCTGGCGGCATCCGGGAAAATGATGGTCGAGGCCTTGTGCACTGCCAACTGCGGCGCGGCGAAGCCAGCCGGCGGCACGTAGGCGTGGTGGATCAGGTCGGTGGCGGGCCGGGCGGACTGCACGTCGTGCGCTCTTTCAGATCGGTTGGGCGACGAGATCGTGGCCGTCGGTGGCCACGATCCGGGCGCGCGTGAAGTCGCCTACTTTCAGCGTCTTGCTGGCCTTCTCCGGCGCCAGCAGCCGCACCAGGCCGTCGATCTCGGGGGCGTCGGCATAACTGCGCCCGGTGCCGCCCTTGCGGCCGAGTGCAGGCGCGTGGTCCACAAGCACCTGCATCGTGGCGCCGATGCGCCGCTTGAGCTTGGCCACCGACACCTCTTCGGCCACCGCCATGAAGCGCGCCTTGCGTTCTTCGCGCAGCGCTTGCGGCAGCATGCCCGGCAGCTCGTTGGCAGCCGCACCTTGCACCGGCGAATAGGCAAAGCAGCCGGCGCGGTCGATCTGCGCTTCGCGCATGAAGTCGAGCAGGACCTCGAACTCGGCCTCGGTCTCGCCGGGAAAGCCGGCGATGAAGGTCGAGCGCACCACGATCTCGGGGCAGGCCGCGCGCCAGCGTGCCAGGCGTTCGAGGTTGCGTTCGCCTCCTTCCCCATAGGCCGGGCGCTTCATGCGCTTGAGCACGTCGGGGTGCGCGTGCTGGAAGGGCACGTCCAGGTAGGGCAACAGCCTGCCCTGCGCCATCAGCGGCAGGATCTCGTCGACATGCGGGTAGGGGTAGACGTAGTGCAGCCGTACCCAGGCGCCGTAGGGCGCGGCCAGGTCGGCCAGCCACTGGCACAGCTCGGTCATGCGCGTCTTCACCGGCTGGCCATCGAAGAAGCCGGTGCGGTACTTCACGTCGACACCGTAGGCGCTGGTGTCCTGGCTGATGACCAGGAGCTCCTTCACGCCGGATTCGAACAGCGCGCGGGCATCGGACAGCACGTCGCCGATGGGCCGCGACACCAGGTCGCCGCGCATGCTCGGGATGATGCAGAAGGTGCAGCGGTGGTTGCAGCCTTCGCTGATTTTCAGGTAAGCGTAGTGGCGCGGCGTGAGCTTGATGCCGGCCACGCCGCGGAACTCCGCACGTGCCTCCGGCACCAAATCGACGAAGGGGTCGTGCGGCTTGGGCACGTGCAGGTGCACGACGTCCATCACCTCTTGCGTGGCATGCGGTCCGGTCACGGCCAGCACCTTGGGGTGCATCTGGCGCACCAGGTTGCCGCCGCCATCACCGGCTCTGGCACCCAGGCAGCCGGTGACGATGACGCGTCCGTTCTCGGCCAGGGCCTCGCCGATGGTGTCCAGGCTTTCCTTGACCGCCTCGTCGATGAAGCCGCAGGTGTTGACGATGACGAGATCGGCCCCCGCGTAGGTCTTGCTGGTCTGGTAGCCCTCGGCGCGCAGTTGCGTCAGGATGAGTTCTGAATCGGTCAGCGCCTTCGGGCAGCCGAGCGAGACGAAGCCTATGGTGGGGATATGGGCGGAGGCGGCCAGATGGGCTGGCGGCGCCGAGAGGATGGCGGTGTCTGTCATGGCACGATTCTCAGGCATCGCGCCCGCGCCGCGCGACACCACTGCACGACGCCACCGCACGACACCAATGCGCGACACCACCGCGCGGCGCTCAACGCTTGGGGGGCGTGAACCCAGGCATGCCGGGGAACAGCGCCCCAGCCTTCTGCATCTGCTCGAACATCGCCTTGCTTTGTTCGACGTAGTTGCCCATCAGGTTCTGCAGCGCCGGCGCCTGTCCGCCCATGAACTGCGCCCACAGTTCGGGCGACAGCTGCTTGGGGTCGTACAGGCCGGCGCTCTTGTTCATGAACTGGCCTTGCAGCTCGGCGAAGGCCTGCAAATTCTTCTCGATCATGGTTCCCATCACGCCCTGCATCGCGTGGCCATAGAAGCGGATGATCTGCGCCAGCGCCTCGCTGCTGAACATGGGCAGCCCGCCCGACTCTTCTTCCAGGATGATCTGCAGCAGGATGCTGCGCGTGAGGTTCTGGCCCGACTTGGCGTCGACCACCTCGAACTCCTGTCCCTCAAGCACCATGCGCTTGACATCGGCCAGCGTGATGTAGCTGCTGGTCTGGGTGTCGTACAGGCGCCGGTTGGGGTATTTCTTGAGCATGCGCAAAGGCACGGCAGCGGCCCCGGTGGCGGCCTCTGCGGGGGCGTTTTCGCGGCCCGCTGCGGGAGCGGCCTTGGCGCTGCGTGATGACGGCATGAGAGGGCTTTCTTGGGGTATGCGCCTCATTCTAGGATTCATGTCCCGCCGCAGCCGTGCCGGTTTTCCCTGCTGGGTCAGGTGGCGCCGCGGGCCACGAAGTGCGGGTTCTCGAAACCTGGCTTGCCGTAGCGCAGCGGTTGACCCGCCGTGTCGCACACCGTGCCGCCAGCCGCCACCAGCACGGCTTGGCCGGCGGCGGTGTCCCATTCCATGGTCCGGCCGTAGCGCGGGTAGACATCGGCCAGACCGCTGGCCAGCAGCCCGAACTTCAGCGACGAGCCCGCCGCCAGGTGCTGCGCCACGGGCCGCCCCTGCAGCAGCGCGTCGACGGCGCCGCGGTCGCCGTGCACCCGGCTGGTGACGACATGCAGCCCCTCGGCCAGCGCGTGGCGGCAGCGAATCTCGCGCCGCCCGCCCGCGTCGTCCAGCCAGGCGCCGTGGCCGCGTTCGCCGGCATACAGGCGGCCCAGCGCGGGCGCGTACACGACACCCAGCACCGGCTCGCCGCCGCGCACCAGCGCGATGTTGACCGTGAACTCGCCGCTGCGGGCCACGAACTCGCGCGTGCCGTCCAGCGGGTCGACGAGCCAGAACGCGGCGCCGCCCTGGCCCACCGCCGCGTCGCATTCGCCGCGGGCATGGGCTTCTTCGGCCACCACGGGTACGCCTGGCAGCAACGCCCGCAGTGCCGGTGTGATGAGCGCTTCGGCACGCAGGTCGGCCTCGGTCAGTGGCGACGCGTCGGGCTTGCCGGTGACGGCAAAGTCGCTGGCGTAGACGTCCATGATGGCCCGCCCGGCAGCGCGGGCAACGGCTTCGACAGCCTGCAAGGTAGCCGACAAGGTGCGACGGTGCATGGGCCAAAGCCTACGCCGCGAGCGCGCCACCGGTCACCCGAGCTTGCCCCCGGACAGCGGCGCAACCCGGACCTGGTGCTGCCGGGCACTGCCGGGCGCTGCCGGCCCGATGCCTAAAATCGCCGTCATGCAACGCAAGCTCTTCGTCACCACCGCCCTGCCCTATGCCAACGGGCCCTTCCACATCGGCCACATCATGGAATACATCCAGGCCGATACCTGGGTGCGCTTCCAGCGCATGCGCGGGCACGCGCTGAACTTCGTCTGCGCCGACGACGCGCATGGCGCGGCCATCATGATCGCGGCCGAGAAGGCCGGCATCACGCCGCAGGCTTTCGTCGCCGACATCGCCGCCGGGCGCGCGCCCACGCTGCAGGGCTTCCACATCGCCTTCGACAACTGGATCTCCACCGACGCGCCGGAGAACCACGAACTGGTGCGCAGCATTTACCGGGCCCTGCGCGATAACGACCTCATCGAAGCGCGCGAAGTCGAGCAGTTCTACGACGCCGAGAAGGGCATGTTTTTGGCCGACCGCTTCATCAAGGGCACCTGCCCCCACTGCGGCGAGCCCGACCAGTACGGCGACAACTGCGAAAAATGCGGCGCCGTGTACGCGCCCACCGACCTGAAGAACCCCACCTCCGCGCTGTCCGGCGCGACGCCGGTGCTGCGCACGAGCGAGCAGTTCTTCTTTCGCCTGAGCGACCCCCGCTGTGTCGACTTTCTGGAGTCGTGGACGCAGGACGGCCGCCTGCAGCCCGAGGTGGCCAACAAGGTGCGCGAATGGTTTGCGCGTGACGAGGCCGGCCGCGCCGCACTGAACGACTGGGACATCAGCCGCGAGGCGCCCTACTTCGGCATCGAGATTCCCGACGCGCCGGGCAAGTACTTCTATGTGTGGCTCGACGCGCCGGTGGGCTACCTGGCGTCGCTGAAGAACCTGCTCGACAAATCCGGCATCGACCTGGACACCTACCTCGCCGACGCGGCGCTGGAGCAGGTGCACTTCATCGGCAAGGACATCGTCACCTTCCACACGTTGTTCTGGCCGGCGATGCTGAAGTTCAGCGGTCGCAAGGTGCCCGACCGCATCTTCGTGCACGGCTTCCTGACCGTGAACGGCGGCGACAAGATGAGCAAGAGCCGCGGCACGGGACTCAGCCCTGTGAAGTACCTCGAGCTGGGCCTGAATGCCGAATGGCTGCGCTACTACATCGCGGCCAAGCTCAGTGCGCGCGTCGACGACATCGACTTCAATCCGCAAGACTTCATCGCTCGCGTCGACAGCGACCTGGTGGGCAAGTACATCAACATCGCCAGCCGCGCCGCGGGCTTTCTGAGCAAGCGCTTCGCCAACCGGCTGAGTGCCGACCTGGGTGTCGAGGGCCGTGTCCTGCTGGACGGCCTGCGCGCCCATGCCGAGCCCCTGGCCACGCTGTTTGAGGAGCGCGAGTTCGGCAAAGCGCTGCGCGAGGTGATGCTGCTGGCCGACCGCGTGAACGAGTTCGTCGACCAGCACAAGCCGTGGGAGCTGGCCAAGCAGCCCGGCATGGATGCCGCCTTGCACGACGTCTGCAGCGTCTGCATCGAGGCCTTCCGCCTGCTCACGCTGTACCTGAAGCCGGTGGTGCCGGCGCTGGCGGAGCAGGTCGAAGCCTGGCTGAAGATCGAGCCCCTGCAGTGGGCCGACAGTGCCCGCGCCCTGGGACACCACACCATTGGCGACTACAGGCACCTGATGCAGCGCGTGGACCCCAAGCTGCTGGACGCCCTGTTCGAACCGCCACCCGCGCCGGTGCTGGAACTTCCACCGCCTGGCGGCGAGCCCATCGCGGCGCAGATCAACGCCGACGAGTTCTTCAAGGTCGACCTGCGCATCGCCCGCATCGTCAAGGCCGAGGCGGTGAAAGGCAGTACCAAGCTGCTGCGGCTGACGCTGGACGTGGGCGAGGCACAGACGCGCAACGTCTTCAGCGGTATCGCGGCCCATTACGCGCCGGATCAGCTCACCGGCAAGCTCACGGTGATGGCGGCCAACCTGGCACCGCGCAAGATGAAGTTCGGCGTCAGCGAAGGCATGGTGCTGGCGGCCAGCCATGCCGACGAAGCGGTTACGCCGGGCGTGTATGTGCTGGAACCCTTCCCCGGCGCCGTGCCGGGTATGCGCGTGCGCTGAAGGGAAAGAGCCCCGAGCCCTCGGGTCGCCCGCAGTGCCATCATGGCGCGGATGAAGCTGCCCCCGCTGCACCCCTTCCGGCCCCGCCTGCTAGACGAGATCAAGGGCTACGACCGGCGGCGTGCGCTGGCCGATGTCGGCGCCGGCCTGACGGTGGGCGTGGTGGCGCTGCCGCTGGCCATGGCGTTCGCCATTGCCGCGGGCGTGAAGCCCGAGGCCGGCATTTTCACGGCCATCATCGCCGGTTTCCTGATCGCCGCACTGGGCGGCTCCAACGTGCAGATCGGCGGCCCGGCGGGCGCCTTCATCGTCATCGTCTACGGCATCGTCGAGCGCTACGGCTTGGCCAACCTGCTGATCAGCACCATGCTGGCCGGCACGCTGCTGTTCGCGATGGGGCTGTTCAAGCTGGGCGCACTGGTGCGCTACGTGCCGGTGCCCATCGTCATCGGCTTCACCAACGGCATTGCGGTGCTGATCGGACTGTCGCAGGCGAAGGATTTTCTCGGCCTCGTCACGCCCAAGCTGCCGGCCGACTTCTTCAGCCAGATCGGCGTGCTGGCCGCCCATCTGAACACGACCAACCTGGCCGCCCTGGCCATCGGCGCGGTCAGCCTGGCCGTGGTCGCCCTGTGGCCCAAGTCCTACGCCATGCCCACCGCGCCGAAAGGCCGGTCAGCCCGGATCCGCCGCCTGGCGGCCCACCTGCCCGGCACGGTGGTGGTGCTGGTCGGCGCCACGCTGGCCGTGCACTTGCTGCACTTGCCTGTCGACACCATCGGCACGCGCTTCGGCGGCATCCCCCAGGCCCTGCCCAGCTTCGCCTTGCCAGAATTCAGCTGGGCGACCGTGAAGCAACTGGTGATTCCGACGCTGACCATCGCCATGCTGGGCGCCATCGAGTCGCTGCTGTGCGCGCGCGTGGCGGACAACATGACGGCCTTGAAGCGCCACGACCCCAACCAGGAACTGATGGCCCAGGGCATCGCCAACTTCGTCGCGCCGTTGTTCGGCGGCATCCCGGCCACCGGCACCATCGCGCGCACCGTCACCAACGTGCGGGCCGGCGGCACCAGCCCGGTGGCCGGCATCGTGCACGCGTTCGTGTTGCTGGCCATCGTGCTGCTGGCCGCACCGCTGGCCCTGCACGTGCCGCTGGCCGCGCTGGCCGGCATCCTGCTGTTCGTGGCCTGGAACATGGGCGAATGGCGCGAATTCGCACGCCTGAGCCGATTTACGCTGCCCTACCGCACCATCCTGCTCGGCACCTTCGGTTTGACCGTGGTCTTCGACCTCACGGTGGCGATGGAAGTGGGCCTGGTGCTGGCCTGCGTATTCTTCGTCTACCGCACCAGCACGCTGTTCCGCATCGAGCCCTTGCCGGCAGGGCAGGCGCCGGCCGGCGTGGTGGCGTTCGAGCTTTTCGGGTCGCTGTTCTTCGGCGCGGTGGGCAAGGTCGAGGCGCTGCCTGAGCGCCTGCCGCCGGGCACGCGCGCGGTGGTGCTGGAGATGCACCGCATGGTCCTGCTCGACACCTCGGGGCTCGACGCCCTGCAGCACCTGCACCGCACCCTGCAGGGCCAGGGCGTGGCGCTGGTGCTGGCCGTGGCCAACGAGCAACCCTCGTCGCTGATACGCCGTTCCGGCTTCGAAGCCCTGCTGGGCGCCGACCACAACGTGCCCACGCTGGATGCCGCGTGGCAGTTGCTGAACGAGCCTCGCCCGCGCCCGCACCCACACCCACACCCGCACCCGAAGTCAGAATCGCCGCATTGAAGGCACGGAGGGTACGCATGGCGGTCACCGATTCCCTGAACAGCGGCGTGTCCCGGCGCGAGGTCTTCGGCTGGGCGATGTACGACTTCGCCAACTCGGGCTACACCACCGTCGTGCTGACAGCGGTGTTCAACGCCTACTTCGTGGGCGTGGTCGCCGACGGCGCGGCCTGGGGCACGCTGGCCTGGACGCTGGCGCTGGGATTGTCCAACGCCCTGGTGATGCTGACCATGCCGGCCATCGGCGCCTATGCCGACGCCCGCGGGGCGAAGAAGCAGCTGCTGATGGCGTGCACGGCGGGCTGCGTGCTCAGCACCGCCCTGCTGGCCGAGGTGGGGCGCGGCGACCTGGCCCTGGCGGTGCTGGCCGTCGTGCTGTCCAACCTTTTCTATGCCTACGGCGAATCGCTCAATGCTGCCTTCCTGCCCGAACTGGCGCGCCGCGAGGCGATGGGCCGTGTGTCGGGCTGGGGCTGGAGCTTCGGCTACGTGGGGGGCATGCTCACCCTCGGCCTGAGCCTGGCCTATGTGCTGTGGGCGCAGGGCCTGGGTCTGCCGGCCACGCACTTCGTACCAGTCACCATGCTGATCACGGCCTTCGTCTACGGTCTGGCATCGCTGGTGACTTTCTGGCTGTTGAAGGAACGTTGGCACGCACAGACCGCGCCGCTGGAGCAAACGGCGCTGGGCGCTTGGCAGCGGCTGGCGCGCACTTGGCACGAGGCGCGGCGCTTCAAAGACTTCACCTCGCTGCTGACCTGTGCTTTTTTCTACCAGGCCGGCATCTCGGTGGTCATTGCCCTGGCGGCCGTCTACGCCGAACAGGTGCTGGGCTTCGAGCAGACCGACACCATGGCGCTGATCTTCCTGGTCAACATCGCAGCCGCCGTCGGGGCCTTCGCCTTCGGCCATTGGCAGGACCGCATCGGCCACCGCCGCGCACTTGCCATTATTCTGTACGGCTGGATCGTGATGACGCTGCTGGCCGTGGCCGCGACCTCGGCGCCGCTGTTCTGGGTCGCCGCCGTGATGGCCGGCCTGTGCATGGGCAGCAGCCAATCGGCCGGGCGCGCCATGGCGGCCCTGTTCGCC
>ENA-OBIT01001003-OBIT01001003.1-metagenomes-genome-assembly--contig:-NODE-1003-length-11300-cov-7.35669_pt1 | contig 11300 bp, 13 predicted proteins | sample MGYA00153386_OBIT01 | MGnify analysis MGYA00153386 | reverse complement strand
TGCTACTTATCCCCGCGATTGACCTGAAAGACGGTCACTGCGTACGCCTCAAACAGGGCGACATGGATCAATCCACCGTCTTCAGCGAGGACCCCGCCGCCATGGCGCGGAGCTGGGTAAATAAGGGTGCAAGAAGGTTGCATTTGGTCGACCTGAACGGTGCATTTGCGGGCAAGCCTAAAAATGACGCGGTAATCAAAAAAATCCTTAATGAAGTCGGATTGGAGATTGAGGTACAGCTAGGCGGCGGCATACGCGACCTCGACACGATTGAACGCTATTTAGACGCTGGCCTGCGCTACGTCATCATTGGCACCGCAGCGGTTAAAAACCCCGGTTTTTTGCAAGACGCCTGCACCGCATTTGGCGGCCACATCATCGTTGGCTTAGACGCCAAAGACGGCAAAGTCGCCACCGATGGCTGGAGCAAAATCACTGCGCACAACGTTATTGACCTGGCCAAAAAATTTCAAGACTTCGGCGTTGAGTCGGTCATCTACACCGACATTGGCCGCGATGGCATGCTCAGCGGCATCAATATGGAGGCCACCGTTAAATTGGCTCAAGCCTTGACGATTCCAGTGATTGCATCCGGTGGTTTGTCCAACATGGCCGACATTGAGGCGCTGTGCGCGGTTGAAGATGACGGCGTTGAAGGCGTGATTTGCGGCCGCGCGATTTACAGTGGTGATCTGGATTTTGAAGCGGCGCAGGCGCGGGCTGATGAGTTGAACGGATGATGTTGCCCCCACGGTCGCTCGCTTCGCGTAGCTTCCTGCACGTTGCAGGCCGCCGCTCGCCAGACGCTTCGCTTTTGCCGCCTGTCCAAACCTGCATTTGCAGGTTTGGAGCCGCAGGCTTCAGCGCCGAGGGTGCCGCTGCGCCTGCAGTCTGGCAAAGCCAGTCCCGCGGCCCCTGCTTGAATCGCTTTACCTCATTCATTGGGTAATCGCCGATACGCGTCCTCTGGTGACAGAGCGTCCAATTCCCATATCTATCCAAAAGCGTACATGTTGGCCAAAAGAATCATTCCTTGTTTAGACGTCACTGGCGGCCGGGTCGTCAAGGGCGTTAACTTCACGCAACTTCGCGATGCGGGTGATCCGGTTGAAATTGCTTCCCGGTACAACGACCAAGGCGCTGACGAGCTGACTTTTTTAGACATCACCGCCACCAGCGATGGCCGGGATTTGATTTTGCACATCATCGAAGCGGTGGCCAGCCAGGTGTTTATTCCGCTTACCGTCGGCGGTGGTGTACGCACGGTGGATGATGTGCGTCGATTGCTTAATGCCGGTGCCGACAAAACCAGTTTTAACTCCGCTGCAATTGCCAATCCGCAGGTGATTGAGGACGCTTCTGCCAAATACGGTGCGCAGTGCATCGTTGTGGCCATTGATGCAAAACGCCGCAGCGACGATGAAGCCAAAACACGCGGACCAGGCTGGGATGTTTACAGCCACGGCGGGCGCAAAAACACCGGGATTGATGCTGTGGCCTGGGCCACAGAAATGGTTAGGCGCGGCGCTGGCGAAATTCTGCTCACCAGCATGGACCGCGACGGTACCAAATCAGGTTTTGACCTGGCTCTGACGCGAGCTGTTAGTGATGCAGTCAGCGTGCCAGTCATTGCTTCAGGCGGTGTCGGTAATTTGGCCCATCTGGCTGATGGCATTCAAATCGGCGGCGCTGATGCGGTGCTGGCTGCAAGCATTTTTCACTTTGGAGAATATACGGTGCTTGAGGCCAAACAGTACATGGATCAACGGGGCATACCTGTGCGGCTGTAGGGGCGAAAAAAAGCCGGACATTTTTACCAAGGTCCGGCTGGGTTTTAGGTTAATTGCCTTTAAGCTTTCGGCAAAATGACCCTGTCAATCGTGTGAATCACGCCATTGCTGGTGAACAGGTCTGTTCCAGTGATGTTGGTCAGGCGACTGCGCTGATCCGTCAACACAAAAGTAGGGCTGATGGTAAAAGCTTCACCTTGAACAGTCGCAATTGGACCCGCCGGAATATCTGCTTTCAGCACTCGGCCGCTGACCACGTGATAGGTCAGTATTTTGGTAAGTAGCGGCACGTTGCTAAACAGCGCTGCTTTGGAAATCCCCAATTCTGTCAGTGCTGCAGCAAAGGCCGCGTTGGTTGGGGCAAAGACCGTGAACGGACCCGCACCACTCAGTGTGGGAACCAAACCGGCGGCAATGACCGCTTCGACTAGCAAACTGAAGGTAGGCGCGCCTTGTGCCGTTTCAACAATCGTTTTGTTGGCTGGCAAAATTACCCTGTCGATGATGTGCACGACGCCGTTGGAGGCCTGCACGTCAGTCGCAATGATCTTTGCAGTACGGTTGCGCCCATCAGTGATGGTTAGTACAGCGTTAGCCGCCTCTACCTTGAAAACACCTTTTTGCAGCGTGGTAATCGCCTTGCCAAGCGGAACGCCAGCTTTTTCAACTTTGGCGCCCAACACGTGATAAGTAAGAACTGCAGTCAGGAGAGGTTTGTCTGCGAGTAGTTGCGCCTTGGTTACGTTCAACTCTGCCAACAGCGCAGCGAAAGCATCGTTATTTGGCGCGAACACCGTGAAAGGTCCGGGGCCCGACAACGTTGTGGCTAAATCCGCAGCCACGACAGCTTCTACCAAAATGCTCAAACTGGGAGTAGCCTGCGCAACGGCAACAATATTAGGCGGGGGGAGTGCGCTTGGCGTTATCGGGTCATCACTGCCGCCACAACCGACTAATAAGGTCGTAGTACCTGCAACGGTTGCTATTCCAGCCAACATAAGTGCTTTTCTGCGATTCATTGTTTCTCTCCAGTAAATGTTTAAAAAGGATGCCGAGTCATGAAGTTGAACTTCAAGTCAATAAATCCTGAACTGAAAATTACTATTCAGTATTTATTGAGACCGGATGGTAAGTAAACAAACTGATCCGTACAAATTAAATTTCAAACAGTTACATTTATACTTGCAGCCTGTGAAACGTGAGGCAAGGTGGAATTCGAAGTCCAGTTTTTCAATCAGTTGCTTCATTTGCCAATCAGCGACAATCTATAGATGCAGTGGCTAGACAACATCAAATGGGACGAAAAAGGCTTGGTTCCCGCTATTGCGCAAGAGGCATCCAGCGGCGATGTGTTGATGTTTGCCTGGATGAACCGCGAAGCATTGAAAAAAACGGTTGAATTAAAACGTGCTGTCTACTACAGCAGAAGTCGGGGACAACTTTGGTTCAAAGGAGAGGAATCAGGGCACGCGCAGACAGTGCATGAAATTCGCCTTGATTGCGACAACGATGTTGTGCTGTTGAAGGTCACGCAGTTGGGGCATGTTCCAGGCATCGCTTGCCACACGGGTCGCCACAGCTGTTTTTTCAGTCTTTTTAAAGACGGGCAGTGGATTACAACTGATCCGGTCTTGAAAGATCCCGCAAGCATCTATAAGTAAGCGCAATGAATCCAACCGACAGTTTGATGCGCTTGGCTCAAACCATTGAAACTCGAAAACCGGCTAACGGTGGCAATGCGGACGCCAGTTATGTCGCGCGTCTTTTGGCCAAAGGCACAGACGCCTTTCTGAAAAAAATAGGCGAAGAAGCTACCGAGGTGGTGATGGCAGCCAAAGACCTGGACTACAGTGCTCCCACACCAGAGTTACGCGCCAGTTTGGTGGGAGAAGTGGCCGATTTATGGTTTCACTCCATGATTGCATTGGCGCATTACGATTTAAGCCCGCTTGATGTGGTGGCTGAGCTTGAGCGCCGCGCAGGCACGAGCGGCATTGAAGAAAAAGCGTTGCGAAAAGCGCAGCAGCGCGAGGCCAACAACGATTAAAAGGAATGTGACATGAACCAAGATATCACCACCATTGAGCCGGATGACGGCCTTAAAACCTGGGGCTGGCTAAGCTACTTTTTGCATTTGGTTGTGGCAGTTGCAGCCATCGTACCGGGAGCGCAGGCGTCGATCACGTTGCTCGCCATCGCGCTCGTGATTGACCTGGTCAAACGCGGCGATGCTGAAAACACCTGGCAGGCCTCCCATTTCAGCTGGCGTATCCGAACCGTTTTGTGGGCAGGCGTTCTGTACCTCGTCACTGCGCCATTGTTTTTACTGCTGTTTGTGCCTGGTTTAATTGCCTGGGCGCTCATTTCCATCTGGTTTTTGTACCGCATAGTGCTGGGCATGGTCCGCATGAACGCGAACCGCGCAGTTGACTAAACATGAACGGCCATGACAACTGCTTGTTTTGCAAAATTATTGCCGGCCAAATTCCCAGCCGTAATGTGTACGAGGACGAAGAGATATTCGCCTTCCATGACATCAACCCGTGGGCACCAGTCCATTTTTTAATGGTGCCGAAAATACATGTCCCGTCGATGGCTCAGCTTGAACTGCAGCACGCGGCGCTTCTCGGGCGCATGATGGTGCTGGCGCCGAAGCTGGCGCTTGAACAGGGCTGCAAGCCTTACCCGGAAGGCGGCTTTCGGCTGGTTACAAATACGGGCGCCGAAGGTGGACAAGAGGTGCATCATCTGCATTTCCATGTCATGGGCGGGCCGCGTCCGTGGTTGCGAGGCCAGGCCCAATGAGATACTGCCACCACATGACACGCAAGCCCTTTAGAATCAAGTCATCATCGGTAAATCTGTAAAGCGCGTAACTGCATCCTATTAGGAGTACATCATGGGTTCATTTTCTATTTGGCACTGGGCAATTGTTCTGTTGATCGTGGTGATGGTGTTTGGCACCAAAAAGCTGCGTAATATGGGCGGCGACCTCGGCGGTGCGGTTAAAGGTTTCAAAGACGGCATGAAAGACGGTGGAACCACCGCCACCGACGATAAGGCGGCGACCCAGGTTGCCAACGGCCAGGCGGTGGATAAAACAACAATTGACGTTGAAGCCAAGCAGAAATTGTGAACCCCCACGTTTGTCGCTTCGGGCTTACCGCGCTCTGTACCTTTCCACACGAAAGGGGCTTTCCTTGCGTGGGGCGGCCCGGCGCCGCGGCTATTAGCTAGCCATGATCGACTTAGGCGTATCGAAGATCGCACTGATTGGCGCCGTGGCGCTGATCGTGATTGGTCCTGAAAAACTGCCGCGCCTCGCGCGTACCATCGGGACGCTTTTGGGCAAGGCACAGCGCTATGTTGCTGATGTCAAGCAGGAAGTCAGCAGATCGATGGAGCTTGACGAGCTCAAAAAGATGAAAGACACCGTTGAAGGTGCAGCGCGCGACGTTGAGAATTCTATTCAAACGAACGCCAGCGATTTTGAGAAGTCGTGGTCTGAAACCACAGGTGATTCGAGTTCAGTTTTGGCTGAGCCAGAAATGCCGCCCGAATACAAACACCCTAAAAAGAAGTGGCGCCTGAAAACTGGCGCAACTCCGCAGTGGTACAAGGCGCGGTCGGGTATACGCACACGGGCGCAGTCCGGCGCGGCGCGTGTTGCCCGCTTCAGGCCCGTCAAATCCAGTTAAACAGCACTGCGCAGCGTGACCGTTCTGCGCGGTGAATTCCCATAGATTCCATGTCCGACCCCTCCACTGAAAAGCCAGCAAAGCCGCCCAAGCCAGACGAGCTGGCCGGTAGCGAACAGCCTTTTGTTCACCACCTGATGGAGCTGCGCAACCGCATGATTTGGGCGGTTGTTGCGATTGGAATTGCGGCGGCGGGGCTTGCAATTTACCCAGGGCCGGGCGCGCTGTACGACTTAATGGCGGCTCCGTTGGTGGCAACACTTCCTAAGGGTGCAACCCTGATAGCAACCAACGTGATTTCGCCGTTCGTGGTGCCGATCAAAATCCTGTTCATGGCCGCATTCATGATTGCGCTGCCGGTGGTGCTTTATCAGGTGTGGGCGTTTGTGGCACCGGGGCTTTATTCGCATGAAAAAAAGCTGGTGATGCCGCTGGTGATTTCCAGTACGCTGCTGTTTTTTATTGGCGTTGCGTTTTGCTACTTTGTGGTGTTTGGGCAGGTGTTCACGTTCATCCAGAGCTTTGCACCAAAGTCCATTACCGCCGCGCCAGACATTGAAGAATATTTGAACTTCGTGCTCGGCATGTTCCTGGCGTTCGGACTGGCTTTTGAAGTGCCCATCGCCGTTATTTTGTTGGTGCGAATGGGCGTTTTGACAGTTGCCCAGCTGCGCGAGTATCGGGGCTACTTCTGGGTGATTGCCGCTGTCGGCACAGCCTTGGTGACGCCGCCCGACGCTGGCTCTATGCTGATGCTGCTCGGCGTGGTGGGCGGGCTGTACGAGGTGGGCATCATTGCTGCGCAATTGTTTATAAAAAGCACTAAAGCGCCTGCAACCGACGCAGATACTGAGGCTGCAAAGCCTTAATCGTTCGGGTAATCCGGGTTTTCAGTTGTTTTTGAAGCGTTTTATGCCGCTAGCGCAATAAATATGGGCGCAGGCAGCTACTGTTTTGATAGTAAAGCGGATCTGAGTTAAATCATCTGCGTGGTCTTGCTGGCACCCATCTCACGGCGGTACCACTCGTGGAAGTGCTGCATGCCGTCTTCCATCGGGCTTTGGTAGGGGCCAAACTCGTTGTCGCCGCGCAGCATCAGTGCCTTGCGGCCTGCGTCCATGCGCAGTGCAATCTCATCGTCTTCTACACAGGTTTCCATGTAGGCGGCTTGCTGTGCTTCTATGAATTCGCGCTCAAAAGCGCAGATTTCTTCAGGGTAGAAAAACTCCACCACATTCAGCGTTTTGTTGGGCCCACGCGGGTGCAGGGTGCTGACCACCAGCACATGCGGGTACCACTCCACCATCACGTGCGGGTAGCAGGTCAGCCAGATCGCGCCGTATTTGGGCGGCACACCTTTGCGGTACTGCAGCACCACGTCGTGCCATTTTTTATAAGTGTCGGTGCCGGGCTTGCCAAGCTTGTCAGACACACCAACAGTTTGCACCGAGTAATTGGGTTTCAGTTCCCAATGCAGGTCGTGCGTCGTGACAAACGATCCCAGTCCGGGGTGAAACGGGCCGACATGGTAGTCCTCCAGGTAGACCTCAATGAATGTTTTCCAGTTGTAGTTGCAATCGTGCAAATGGACTTTGTCAAGCTGGTAGCCCGAAAAATCAAGGTCATGCGCCACATCCAGCGCCGCCATTTCAAGCGCAACGTCGCGCCCCGTGTCTTCAAAAACCAAGCCGTTCCAGGTCGTGGTTTTGTATCGGTTCAGGTTCAGGCAAGGGTCGATCTCAAAGTGTGGCGCTCCGATGAGCTCGCCCGATGTGTTGTACGTCCAGCGGTGCAACGGGCAGACAATATTTGTGCCGGTATTGCCACGGCCTTGAAGCATGGTCGACTGGCGGTGGCGGCAAACGTTGGATATGAGCTCAATACCAGCCGCATTGCGCACCAGCGCCCGGCCTTCGCCTTCGTGCGGCAGGGCGTAAAAATCGCCCAAATCCGGCACTGCCAACTCATGTCCAAGATACTTCGGCCCGCGCGCAAACAGTTTCCTCTGCTCTCGCTCATAAATCGCTGCATCGAAGTAACTTGAAATGGGTAGCTGGCTGGTCGCTTGCAGCAAGCGAAGGCTTAGATCAGACATGCAATAGTGGCGGGCGGTTGCCGCATCGGGGAGTAGAACGCAATTTTACCCGTGCGCTGATTGGTGAATAGTAAAAACCGAGCTGTAACGCTTTAAAATCAAGTCACACTCATTCATAGTTATGGCCAAAACATCATCGACTTCCACCCCAGCTTTGCCAGCCACCTATGAGGCAGCCCTTAAAGAGCTTGAAAGCCTGATCTCCGGTTTGGAGTCCGGTCAGTTGCCACTTGACCAGCTGCTGACGGGTTACCAGCGTGGAGCGCAGCTGTTGGCTTTTTGCAAGGGCAAACTGGACGCAGTAGAAACCCAAATCAAGGTGCTGGAAGGCACAGAACTCAAGCCCTGGGCTTGATGGCGACTGGTGCGCAACCTCAACCCTTTCCTAAACCAGGCAGCTTCGTTTAACGTGACTGAATCCCCTGTCTTTCGCCTTGCCGATTGGAGCGCGAGCCAGCGCAATGCGGTTGAACTGGCCTTGGGTGAGTGGGTTGCCAACCCAGAGACTGCGCCTGGCCCAGCGGGCCTGAGCGAGGCCATGCGCTATGCCGTTCTTGATGGTGGAAAGCGCCTGCGTCCTTTGCTGGCCCTGGCAGCTTCAGAGGCAGTCAATGGGAATCGTGGCGCAGCAATGCGTGCGGCGTGTGCGGTGGAGTTGATCCATGCATATTCTCTGGTTCACGACGACATGCCGTGCATGGACAACGACCTGCTCCGCCGGGGAAAGCCCACGGTGCACGTCAAGTTTGGCCAAGCGCAGGCGCTATTGGCGGGCGACGCGTTGCAGGCTTTGGCTTTTGAAGTCCTGACGCCTGACGATGGCTCGGTTGACAGCGCCCTGCAGGCGCTTTTGTGCCGCATGCTGGCAAGCGCCGCTGGATGTAATGGCATGGCTGGTGGCCAGGCGATTGATTTGGCCAGCGTTGGCCTGCCGCTGGATGCTGAACAGTTGCACCAGATGCACCGGCTCAAGACTGGCGCTTTGCTGCGGGCCAGCGTCATGATGGGCGCAAGCTGCGGCAATCCATCGCCGCAGGTACGAGCCGCACTTGGCGAGTATGGCGCCTGCGTGGGGTTGGCGTTTCAGGTGGTTGACGACGTGTTGGATGTCACGGCTGACTCCGCCACTTTGGGTAAAACTGCAGGCAAGGATGCTGCGCAATCCAAACCGACTTTTGTGTCCATCATGGGTCTTGAAGAGTCGCAGGCCTATGCATCGCAGCTGCTTGCCAGAGCCCTTGCCAGCCTCGACACCCTGGGGCCGGATGCTTCAGGGGCTACATCCGCATTGCGGTCGCTGGCTGATATGCTGGTGAATCGTCAACATTGAGCCCGAAAGCGCCTGAGTTGTGCAGTACCCCGAACTTGATTTAACCGACTTGAAATCACGATGACTCCATTGCTAGACACCATTGAAAGCCCGGCAGATCTGCGCAAACTGAGCCGCGCACAGCTCGTGCCGCTCGCCGACGAGTTGCGTGCCTATTTGCTTGATACAGTGTCAAAAACTGGCGGGCATTTAAGTTCCAATCTGGGTACGGTTGAGCTGACCGTGGCGCTGCACTATGTTTTTAACACCCCTGAAGATCGGCTCGTATGGGATGTGGGCCACCAAACTTACCCGCATAAAATTCTCACGGGCAGGAAGGGCCGTATGGGCACCCTGCGTCAATTTGGCGGGCTGTCTGGGTTTCCGCGACGCGACGAAAGCATCTACGACACCTTTGGGACTGCGCACTCTTCAACGTCGATTTCTGCAGCGCTTGGCATGGCGATGGCTGCCAAACAAAAAGGCGAAGACCGAAATTCAATCGCCATCATTGGTGATGGCGCTATGAGCGCTGGCATGGCGTTTGAAGCCATGAATAACGCCGGCGTGCAAGACAACTCAAAATTGTTGGTCGTGCTGAACGACAACGACATGAGCATTTCGCCGCCTGTGGGTGCGCTCAATCGCTATTTGGCGCAGCTGATGAGTGGCCGGTTCTATGCCTCTGCCCGCAGCGTCGGCAAGCAGGTGTTGGGCATCGCGCCGCCCCTGCTTGAGCTGGTCAAACGCCTGGAGACGCATGCAAAAGGCATGGTTGTGCCAGCCACGATGTTTGAAAACTTTGGGTTCAACTACATTGGCCCCATCGACGGCCATGACCTTGAGTCTTTGATTCCCACGCTGGAAAATATCAAGCAGCTGATGAAAACCAGCAACAGCCCGCAGTTTTTGCATGTGGTCACCAAAAAAGGCCAAGGCTACGAATTGGCTGAAGTTGACCCGATTGCGTACCACGGCCCCGGCAAGTTTGACCCGGCGATCGGCCTGCAAAAGGCAACGGTGGCCCCAAAGCAGACGTTCACTCAGGTATTCGGCACCTGGTTATGTGACATGGCGGAACACGACAAACGCCTGGTAGCGATCACGCCTGCGATGCGCGAAGGTTCAGGCATGGTCGAATTCCACAAACGATTTCCTGAGCGCTACCACGACGTCGGCATTGCGGAGCAGCACGCGATTACCTTTGCTGCCGGAATGGCCTGCGAAGGGCTCAAACCTGTGGTCGCGATTTATTCCACTTTCTTGCAGCGCGGATACGACCAACTGGTGCATGACGTCGCTCTGCAAAACCTTCCGGTTGTTTTTGCGCTTGACCGTGCAGGTCTGGTTGGCGCGGATGGTGCCACCCATGCCGGCGCGTATGACATCGGCTATTTGCGCTGCATACCCAACATGAGTATTGCCTGCCCAGCAGACGAGCGGGAGTGTCGAATGCTGCTGAGCAGCGCATTTGAGCAAGACCATCCGGTTGCTGTGCGGTACCCGCGCGGCGCGGGTGCGGGCGTAGCTTGCGAAGTTGGCTTGCAGTCTTTGCCATTTGCAAAAGGCGAGATTCGAAAGACCGGTTCTGGCGTAGCGATTCTGGCTTTTGGAACCTTACTGTACCCCGCGCTGCAAGCAGCTGAAAAACTCGGTGCTACTGTGGTCAACATGCGCTGGGCCAAGCCACTGGATGTTGAGCTGCTGTTGAAAATTGCAGCAAGCCACGATGCTTTGGTAACGGTAGAAGAGGGCGCCATCATGGGCGGTGCGGGGAGCGCGGTGAGTGAGGCATTGCATGCCGCTGGCATCAACAAGCCGGTGCTCCATCTGGGCTTGAAAGACGAGTTTATTGAACACGGCGACCCAGCGAAGCTTTTAAGTTTGCAAGGGCTGGATGCCGCCGGGATTGAAGCGGCGGTGCTGGTCCGCTTTTCTAATTGGATTCGCGGCAGTGATCCGGTCCGCGCGGCCCTCAAATCCGTTGCTTGATTCCGCAGGGGTCAGGCTAAAACTACGGGTAAAAACTGGGTAAAAAGGGCGACAACCTCTGACAAAATAGAAACGCCGGGCGAAGAGCTGAGGTTTCTGTTCGAAACCATTGGCGGCGACTCGGTAAACCAATGCAGAGTCGCAGTACAGGTAATCTGGATAACCCTTTTGGAGAGAATCAATGGATCGTCGTTCCCTAATTAAAAATGCCGGTATCGCTGGCGTGCTGGCTGCTGGTGTAGCACCTGCAGTACATGCGCAGGCTGCGGTTCGCTGGCGCCTGTCGTCCAGCTTTCCTAAAGCGCTCGACACCATCTACGGTGCGGCTGAAGTGTTTGCAGCCAAAGTCAAGGCCATGTCCGGCGGCAAGTTTGAAATCTCCACCCATGCTGGTGGCGAGATCACCCCACCGTTTG
>ENA-OBIT01001001-OBIT01001001.1-metagenomes-genome-assembly--contig:-NODE-1001-length-11343-cov-4.59089_pt1 | contig 11343 bp, 10 predicted proteins | sample MGYA00153386_OBIT01 | MGnify analysis MGYA00153386 | reverse complement strand
ACCCGAGGTGGCACTCCGCCAATACCTGCCGCTCAACGGTCGTTGAGGCCGACGGCTGCTCGTGCAGGAACCGACCCTTCATCGTAATTTTTATGACGGACACCCCTCTCGGTTCAAGTGGTTGATTAAAGCTTCCACTTTGGCACGTTGATGCAGTTACGGGTCAGGGCGTCCATCCCATTACTTACCGAAGAGCCCTTTTTTGTGCTCTACGCCGTCACCGGCGAAAAGGCCTGCGCCCGGCGCGCCAGCGCACTGTGGAATGTGTCGCGGGTGTTTGCCCTGCTGGGCTTCAACCTGCTGGTCTGGGGCCACGTGGCCTGGTGGCTGTGGAGCATCTGGCGCAAGTGATGGTTGCGGCATGGGGTATGGCGCATCGTCGCCTGATCGTCTGCATCTGGTTTGTCGCAACACCGCGCACTGCGGTGCGCTGAGAGCCTCTCGACTTTGAAATGCACCTGCGCATGAATCCTCATACGCAGTTCTGCAATTCAACAGTGGGAGGTCCATCGTGGACAACAGTGATCTGATGACAGGTTCTTCTAGTTCTTTTACGGCCACGCAAACCGGCCCGGCGCAAAGGGCGCCAATGACGAGCACCAGCTACGGATCTGACTTGCCGCCCCGCGGTGGGTCCAGGGCCAGCCCGGTAGTGATCGGCGCCCCTATTCAATCGGCCAGCGCAAACTCGCGAATCAAGGATGGCAGCGAAGGCGAACCGGCACTCAGCGCCGGGCCGCAAGAGTCTGGCGCCGAGTTCGGTGGCTTGCTGGGCGGTATGGCTTCGCTCTTCGCGGAGGTGGGGCAGTCCGGGCAGACAGAGTCCGGTGCTGACCAAGCCGAAGCCAGCGCTTCCGAATTGGAGTCTGTGGGTGAAAGCAGTGGCGCCTTTGGTGACCTGACGGTGATTCCAGGCTTTCGCCGCCGCACCGCGGCCGCCGAGTCCGAGTCCGAAGGCGAGGCCGCCGATGTGCCCGAAGTGGGTCAGGCCCTGGGCGGTGGCGAGTCCAACACCGAGTTTTTCCCGTTTCTGGCCGCGGCGCTGCCCAAGCTGCTGTCTATCGGCGCGCCCTTGATCAACACCATCATGGGCAAGGTGGGGCCGGCGGTGCAAAGAGCCGTCAGCAATGTCGGCGCTGCGGTGGCCAGACCGGGTGCGATTCGGCGCCGGGGTGCTTCCAGTCAGTCGGCTGTACTTGAGCAGATTTTGCGTTTGCTCAAATCGAGGGCATCGACCGAGAGCGCTGGGGAGGAGTCGCTGAGCGAGAGCGACCGCGAGTTCGCCGCTGAGGTGGCCGCAGCCATGGAGGTGATCATCGGCAACGATGACCGCATCCGCATCTCCAACACCACTGACGTGCCGTGGCGCTCCATCGCGGCCTTGCGCATCACCTTTCCCACCGGTGCGGTCTACCGCGGCACGGGGTTCTTCATCGGGCCGCGTGTCTTGGCAACCGCCGGGCACTGCGTTTTCTTGCGCAACCAAGGTGGCTGGGCGCGTTCCGTCGAGGTGATTCCAGCCATGAACGGCGGCACCCGCCCTTATGGCACCGCCCGCTCCAGCACTTTTCGTTCAGTCGCCGGGTGGACGGTTCAAGGGCGGCCAGAGGCTGACATCGGCTGCATCGTCTTGCCACAAGGTGGCTTGACTGGAAACCCAGGCTTCTTTGGCACGGCGGCTCTGTCGGCTTCTCAGTTGCGGGCACAAGCCGCAGTCATGGCGGGTTACCCGGGCGACAAGCCGTTTGCCGAGCTTTGGGGCATGGCCCGGGTGATCAAGACGGTGACCGACAGGACCTTGGTCTACGACATCGACTCGATGGGCGGCCAGAGTGGTGGGCCGGTCTACATCAAGCGCAACGGCAGGCGCTACGTGGTGGGGATTCACAACTACGGCGCGCAGAGTGGCAACTCGGCCACCCGTGTGACACCTGCGGTCTACGACGTGCTGAACCGCTGGAGCACACTTTGATCTGAAAAGTGTTTGGGGGGCTCCAGTGCATGGGGCCCCTTTTTTTTGATTAGGGTCAGGTTTGAAGGGTGTGCTGGCCCGCTGGGCTCGGCGCGGCATGAATTTCCATTGCGGGAGCCATAAACAATGAACGGAACTATTCTGGGTCAGGTCGTTAGCCAGGCCAACTGCGGGCCAGTGGCCGGTGCCAAGGTCTTGATTCGAGGCCTTTCGCCAGCCGGCAAAGTATTGAGTTTGAACACCCGAAGCGACGGCGCTTTTGTAGCGCGCGGTCTCCTGCCAGGTCTGTGGGAAGTGGCCACGCAGGGCGCAGCACGGGTGACGGTCGACGTTTTGGCGCGCGCCACAACGCCGGTGATGCTGGAAGTGCGGGAAGGGTCAAGCTCGGCGCCCGAGCCTGATCTGGCGCCTTGGCAATGGCCTGTCATGGCGGCTGAGCCGCTGACCGGGGCCGCGGCTGAACCAGACCTGTATTTGGAGCGACCGGGCGCTGCAGGCACTGACACCGGGTCGTGCCTGGGCGGGCCAGAACCCGGCAGTTGGGCGCCGACAGAGCCGACGCCAGCCGACGTAGTTTTTTTCCCGCAGCGCCCAGGTGCCGCCGTGGGCTGGGTACGCGATTCGCGGCGTGGGCAGTACGTGGCCAATGCCACGATCACCTGTTTTTCCAGTCAAGGATCGGCTCCCGACATCGCACCCGTCACCGACGCTGCGGGCCGCTTTTTCCTGGACGGCCTGAGCGAAGGACTGTGGATCGTGCGCGCGCTGGCGCAAGACGGTCGTGTTGGTGAATCGGTGCTGGCGATTCGGGCAGGCCTTCGATCCCAATTTGACATCGAGCTCGACGCGCCCGGTGGGCCAGACTCCGTCACCGGCCTGTTGTGACGGCCCAGGCCGAAACCTGAGTTCACCGGCGCAGAACACTGCGCCGGTGTTTCGCCCTTCAGGCCTTGAAGCTGGTTTGGAAGGTCGCCAGTGGAAAAGTCGGAATCGACGGTGTCAGCAGCTGCACCATCACGGTGGCCTCGTGATACCTGCGGATGAAGTCGACCCAGCGCGTGTTTTTGAGCAGGTCAATGACGTGTGGCTGGGCTTTGGGGTCGGCGTCGACCTTGCTCATGTAAAAGGGCGTGCGCCAATCAAAAATGCCGATGCGGCCGGGGTCGGGGAAAAAAATGTTCATGGCCAGGTCGTCGCTGTCAAAGTTCCACCGCTCCTGTGGCGCCATGTAGGGGCTGCCCGATGCGCCGTAGGCCTTGACTTGAGAAAGCGCCAACTGCAAGGTTTGTGCGCTGGCCGATACCGGGTCGTTGATGCGGGCGGCCGAGAGGCTGGCAGCCAGGCTGCGCAGGTCGGTCAGGCTGTCCGGCTCGACCAACTTGAACGGCTTTTGGGTGTCGTAGCGCTGCGCCTTTTTCACCGCAGCGGTGATGGCCGGCAGCTGGGCGGGCAGGCTGGCCAACAGATCTTTGGCCAGTTGATCCAGCGCCTGGGCAATGGCTGGCATGCGCGACAAGTCGATGGCGCCGCCAACGGTAGGGTGCGGCAGCGGCAATGCCGCCAGCTCATTGGCGTTGGCCGTGGCCAGCCAGCTTGCCAGCTCTTTGCGGCTGGCTTGGCCAACGGCCGCCAGCTGAGCAAACACTTTGGGGTAGTAGCGTCCGGCGGTGAAGAAGTTGTAGTTCAGGTAACCCACAGCGTAGTGGGCGTGGCGGTGAATCGTGTGCAGGACTTCGGTGCTGAAGTTGAAGCAGTTGTTGAAGTGAACGATGGCCACGCGTTGGTCGCCAACGGGTCGACAGGCCATACCCTGGGCCAAAGCCCAGCCCAGGCCCCAGGTCGAAATGGGGTAGTGGTTGCCGGGCAGCAAGTTGCCTGCCAGCGTGGACTCGGTCATGGGCAAAAAGGGCTGTCCGTCGTCCGGCAAAGGTTTTTGACCACCTTGGTCGTCGGGGCGAATCAGCCATGCATGGCGCCGCTGAAGACCAGCTTGGCCCAGGCCGCGGGTGACGCTGTTGGCCTCGGGCGTGAGTTGACTGGCATCGATCTGGGGCAAGAAGCCAGCACCATGGCCTTCCAGCGACAGTACGATGTCGGTGTTGGGAAACAGCGCGTTGGCGTGCTGCAGAAGGCTGGCCAGGCTGCGCGGAGATCCCATGTCGTGTTTCCACAGGCTGCTGGCGCTCAGCGTGCTTCGGGCCGATGCCGAGACCAGGCTGGTGTTGTCGTCGCTGCGGTCGATCAGGGCGCACACGTTCAGCCCCAAGTTGGCAACTTCCTGGAGCGCCTGATAGAGCGGGTGCTCCGACACCCTTTGGGTGCCGCCGTCGGGATAGGTGCTGAGCTGAACATCGCTGCCGAACGGCGCGTAGACGACCAAAGTCAAAGCGCGAGCCGGGCAGGAGTATTTGTCGCTCTTGAGTCGGGGGAGGGGATCAATGGGGTTCATGGTGTTCGGTCCTTGGTGGGCGTCGGATGTGAAGGGCAGCCCCTGCGTTTGGGCGCTGTTTGCGGCGCCGACTTTGACCTGTTCAGGAAGGGCTGTGCACCCCCCAAAAGCCATCTGCTGTCGCCATGCTTGAGACGATCATCAGACGATCAGGCAGGCCGGTGAGCCTGGCAGGGCCGGCCCGCGCTGCTGAGCCAAGGTTTTCCGTGGTGGTCACCGATGGCTGGCTCGGACCGCGGTCATGGCCATAAGTCAAACGTCTGCTTCGCGCAAAGTCCGCTCCCGGCTTGCACTTGGCTTGTGGCCGTTGCTGTTGCCAGCCCTGCTCAATGCACTGCGAGCTGGCACGCTTGCTCAGCATGTGGCACGTCGGCCGCGTTTGACGCGCCAGCTGTTGGGCCGGCTGGCTCCGGTGGCGCTGTGGGTCATGCCCGACGACCCGCTCGACCCCGGCCTGGTGTCCTTGCTCGTTGGCGAGAGTTTGCACTGGGCGGCTGAACAAACTCGCCCGGACGGCCGTGCTTGTGACAGCCCGGTCCCTGTGCACGCCTGGCTGGGCAACCGGCACTGGCGCTCGTTGTTGGCGCTGCTTGCCTTGCACCATCTGGTCCAGGTGCCCAGCATGCCCGAACGCTACAGAGGCCGACGCGACGAACCGGCCTTTGAGCAACTGGCCGGTTTATGGGATGTCGCGCCGAGCAGCATCTACAGGTACAGCGATCGAGGCCGTGCCGAGCTGCTAATTGAGCTCGGCCGCCACAGAAGCCCGGCGCAGCAGATTGATCTGGGCTTGCACCTGCGCAAAGTACGGGTGCAGCAGCGGCACTCTGGCCTGACGCTGGCCACGCTGGGAAAAGAAGAAGCCGAGCTGGCCCAGAAAAAACTGCAGCAGGGCGACGCCTTGGCGGCCCTGTGGCACGCCAGCTGTTCGGCAGATTCGGCGCTGGTTTGCCACGTCTTGGAGCAAGGCGTGTTTCAACTGGTGGCCAGTGAACTCACCGACGAACTGCTGCACCGTTGCGAGCAAAGCCACCATGGACAGGCCGAGGCGATTCGATTGGCTTTGGCCCGCGCCACATGGGCGCGCGTGTGCGGGAAACCCGCCGAGCAGCAGAGCTGTCTGCAGCGTGCATTGCAAGCGGCGGACAGCTTGGGCGAACCTGGCACGCTGGCCGCCGTGCACTGTGAACGAGGCCACTGCTTTGAACGCAGCGACGTGGATCGGGCGCTGGCTGAGTATGGCGCCAGCATTGCGCAGTCCGAGCGCGCTTTGAGCCAGTCGCCTGCCGACGCGGGGGTCCGCCACGGGCTGCTGCTGGCCACCGTTCGTTTGGGCTTTTTGCGCAGCCAGCGCAACGACCCCGGGGCTCGTCCGCTGCTTGAGCAGGCCCGCAAGATGGCTGCTGAACTGGATGCTCATGGTGACACCCAGGGCATGCTGGAGCATGCATGGGGTGAACAGTTGCGGCGTGAAGGCGATCTGGAAGGCGCCCTGGCCTGTACCTACCGAGCGCTGCAGCACTATGAAAAGAGCGGCAACCAAGCGCAAGCGCTGCGCGCCATTTGCACCTTGGCCATGATCCATGGTTACTTGGGTCAATTGGATCAAGCCCGCTTTCACGCCCAGCAGGTCATGACTTTGGCCAACCGAGGCGTTGTCGACCCGCACACTGTGGCCGCGACCTCACTCAACCTGGGCGCCGCCTGCTTTTTTGCCGATCTGCTGGACGAAGCCATCACCCACTATGAACAAGCTCTGCGAGTTGCCGCTCAGGCTGGACTGCGGACCTTGATGGGGCGGGCTCACTTCAACTTGGCCGAGGCCCATTACGGCCGTCTGCGCTTGCGCGGCGAGGTTGCTGATGAGCAGCACGGCGACCACCATGCTTCGCTGGCCGGCGCCCTGTGGAAATTGAGTGGCGACCGCGCTGCACTGGAGGCCACCGGCCGCCTGAAGTTGACGGTGTTGGGTGTCCATGACAGCTTGATCTACGACCGCATGCTGAGCGGCGAACTGCTCAAGCACTTTGATGAAATCAGCGAAGTCCAGGCGCAGCGCCTTCGCTTGGCCGTGCCCCAGAGTCTGGAGCAGCAGATTCAGGCTCATTTGGCGATTGCTCGCGCCTACACCAGCATTGCTGTGAAGGAGCGCGAGTTGGCTTTGGGCTTGATGGACACGTCGGGCCTGAGCACCCAGTTTGCGCCCCAGGTTGCGGCTTTACTTCTGGGTTTTGAGGAGGCCCTTTCCGAGCGCGATCGCTTGGCGACGGCGTGGTCTCGTTTTCGCGATTGCCCAACACCACCAGTGCACCTTGGCGCCGTTGTGCAGCAGGCGCTTGGGCCGACTGGTATCGGCAAGAGCGAGTACGCCAACCTGTGCCGGTTAAGCCCCGCAACGGCATCCAAGCACCTGGGGCAGTTGTTACTTCTGGGTCTTTTGCAGCGAACAGGACGCGGGCCAGCGACGCGCTACCACACGGTGCGCGGTGGCTTGTCGACCTGAATTCAGACCCGCTCCACCACCAACGCAATGCCTTGACCCACGCCGATGCACATCGTGCACAAGGCGTAACGCCCACCCCGCCCTTCATTGATGCGGTGCAGCTGGCTCACCGCAGCCGGCCTGCTCAGGGCCGGGTGGAAGGCGTGGTTGGCTGGAATGCGTCCACGCCCATTTGCCAGAGCATGAAGGCGAAGACATCGGCGCGCTCGTCCAGCGTCTGGCTCTTGGTACTACCGACACCGTGGCCGGACTCGTAGTCCAGCCGCAGCAGCACCGGCTTGCCACTGGTGGTGGCGGCCTGCAGACGGGCGGCGGTCTTAGTGCTGTTCCAGACCTCAACGCGTGGATCATTGGTCCCGTGGGTCAGCATCACCGCCGGATAGGCGGTTTCCGGTTTGATGTTGGCGTAGGTGCTCATCGCCAACAGGCCGCGGAAGCCAGCCTCGTTCTTGACGCTTCCGAACTCCGGGATGTTGGGCACGCCGTTGGCGGTAGTCTCGGCGCGGATGGTGTCCAGCGATCCGACCGCCGGCACCACCGCAGCAAAGAGATCGGGTCTCTCCGTCATCGCCCGGCCGACCAGAATGCCGCCGGCGCTGCCGCCCCAGATGCCTAGCCGTGAGGGCGTGGTCCACTTGTTGGCGACTAGCCATTCGGCGCAGGCAATAAAGTCGCGCCAGGTGTTGGGCTTAGTGGTCAGCCGGCCGGCCTCGTGCCATTCTCGACCGAACACCGAACTGCCGCGCGGATTGCTCACCGCGAAGACGCCACCCCGGTCAAGCCAAGCCAAGCGCGTCGGGCTGAACAGCGGCTCTTCAGTGATCCCGTATGACGCATAGCCATACAGGATGGTCGGGTTGGTACCGTCGAGCCGTGTGCTCTTCTTGTGGATGATCGACAGCGGCACCAGCACGCCGTCGTGGCTCTTGACGAGAACCTCCTCGGCCACCAGGTCGGTCGGCGCGTCGTAGGGCCCTGCGGGCTGCAGGCCCGTGTTGCTGACGCTGCCGTCGGCGGCCACCGCATAGATCTGGCGCGCGCGGGTCCAGCTCTGCAGCTCGATCAGCACGCCCGGCTGGTCGGCGCGGGCGCTGTTGTTGTCCAGGCCGAACGCGCCCGCCACAGGTAGCGGCACCTCCTGCGGCTGGGCCGCATCGCGATAGGCGAGCTTGAAGAGCTTCTTGACGTTGCCCTCGCGCGCTTCCAAGTAGAGCGCGTCCGACGCAGCCGCAATATTGGTCAGTACGCGAGGGCTCTCGGGCACCAGCACCTGTGCCCGCGCCACCGAGAAGTCTTTAACCGGCCCCGTGAGGAGCTTGTAGCGGGAAGCGCCTCTGTAGGTGAGGGCGTAGACACGCTCGCCTTGCACCGCGAGGGCAGTAATGCTGTCGGTTCGGTCGCACAGCTTCTGCCAATCCGGCTTGCCGTCGCGCAGTTGCGCCAGGGTGCTGTGCCACACGCCGATCTCGGGCGAGACGCCGTCGGTCACGATGGCCAGCACGCGGCCGCTCGGTAGCGCTTCGATGAACGCGAACTCTGTGATCGCCACCTGCACCGGGCCGGGGTCGCCGGCACGCAGCACGGTACGGATGCTGTCTTCGCTGCCGCCGGGCGCCATGACCACGGCTGAACTGCGCTGGAAGGTGTCCGTGGCCGGCTGGCCAGGCTGCAGCGCCTGCATGCGGTGGAAGTAAAGCTCACGGCCATCGGGCGACCAGCTGACGCCGCCAAAGCGCGCGCGGCTGATCTCCGGGCCCATCTGGCGGCCGGTAGTTGTGTCAAGCACTCGCATCGACGCTTCTTCGCTGCCGGCCGCCGAGACGCCAACGGCTACGCGCGTTCCGTCGCTCGATGGCGTGTAGTAATTGATGGCGTGCGGCTTGCCGGTGGCCTTCTTTAGCGTCTCGGGATCGAAGAGAAGCGTCTCAGGGCCCGTCAGGCCGCGACGCATGTAAAGCTTGAACTGGTCGTCTGCGGGGTCGCGGCGCTCGAAGAAGTAGGTATTCCCCGCGACGCGCGCCACGCCTGTGACCCGGGCGCCGGCGGCGCTGTCGTAGCGCTCGAGTGCCTGGCGCATCGGGGTGCGCCCGGGCAGTGACCGCAGCACTGCGCGGGCGTGCTCGCTGTGTGCCTTCATCCACGCGGCGACGGCAGGTGCGCCGGCGCTCTCGAAATCCCGGTAGGGATCGTCGACAGTGGTGCCGTAGAAGGTCTCGGGCACGTTGCGCACTGGCGCGACAGGCAACGCAGGAGCTAAAGCAGCCTGCGCCGGTTTGTTAGAGCCTGCCACTGGCGCTGGCGCCTGCGCGCAGCCCGAGGTCAACAATAGTGCCGCGCTCGCGACCGCCGTGACGGCCACTAGGGAGCAACTGAGGTACAGGCAACGTACTTTGTTGAGAAAGTGTTGTGTCATCCGAAGCCTCGCCATCTTTAAAGACCCATGCACATGCAGCGCACAGGAGCCGGTCTCGGTGACGATCAATTTATCGTCAAAAGTGTCAAGCGCGGAGCGTTCCAAGCCATCGTCGACGCGGCTGTGCGCTGCGTCCGCGCCCGTTTCATTACTCACGGGCACTGCACGGGACGATTATCGCTTCGGCCCTGCGAATGAAAATTGGCATTTTTATGCCAGCCTGCACCAGCCTTACCCGCCGGACCCAATGCTGTCTGGCCCTGACAGTTCGTACTTGAACGTATGCCTCATGGGCCACTGCCGCGCTCTCGGTAGCCAGCGCTTCGACTATGGCGTCGCGGCGCGCCGGAGGCCTCGCGACCCCGAGTAGTCGATCCCGTAATGCCAACCCGATAAGGCGTTCGCTTCCCGAAGATCCGTAAGTCTTGCTTGACCCAGTACAAGTGGATCGAGAGCTGTCGATCTCAAACGACTACTTCTGGCCGTTATGCAAGTCTTGCCATAACGGCCAGGAGCAGGCGTTTATGACTGACGGCAATCCGGCAATCCGGCAATCCGGCAATCCGGCAATCCGGCACTCTGCTTGCTATGGCCCCCGACGTTGTAAGACCTGCTGGCGCAGGCACACTTGTGAGTGCATCACACTTGCATTACAGTGTGCGTATGAAGAGTTCCACCCTCCCCGCCGTGCGTGTCGAGCCCGCGCTGCGCAGCGACGCCGAGGCTGTCCTCGACGAAGGCGAGTCGCTCTCCGATTTCGTGGCTGCCTGCGTTCGCGATGGCGTCGCTTGGCGGCGTACCCAAGACGCCTTTCTCGCGCGAGCGCGAGACGCCGTCGAGCGATCCGCGCGTGAAGACAACGGGATCTCACCGGAGGAGATGCTGCGGCGGATGGACACCCGGCTGGATGCGGCCCGTCAGCGGCTGGCGGCAGGCAAGCCGCGCGCTGGGCAGTGACCAGCTACCGCGTCCTTCTGACCGAGGAGGCCGCCGACGACTTGTTGCGGATCGCGGATTTCACCATCGAGCGGGAACTAGCCAGCGCGACGCCTGACCTTGATGTAGTGCGGCGCCTCAGAGACGCCGTCGACCGCGCACTTCAATTACTCGAGTTCTCACCGTACTCATGCCGCAAAGCCGCTCGCGCCCTGAACGACAAGCAGCGAGAACTCATCGTTCCCTTCGGAAGCGCCGGGCTCGTCGCTGCGTTTGAAGTGCGTGGCGACAGTGTCCGAATCGGCGCCATTCGGCATCAGCTCGAGCAAGATTTCCACTGATCCAGATCGACCCGCTTCTCACCTCTCGTCTGAAGTGTTGGTCTCGCTCCGTGAGACTGTTTTCGGACCAGCAACAGTCGTTCGTGGCTGGCGGCTTCCAGGCGATTGAAGGTGGTCGCGGGCATCCTGGAGCGGCCGGCCATCGAGAAAATCCTCATGCACCTGGGGCTGGATCCTTAACCGGAGCGCAGGGCGCCGGCGCGAGAGCAGAGGCGGCATCAAGCTGGCTGAACTGAATTCGCCGTGGCATCAGAACCATTCAGTCAGCAGCCGAAACGGTGGGCGCGGGACCAAAAGCCTGGGTGGTGCTGGGCGTCGCGTCGGTGCGAAGTTCTCGACAGCAAAGTGAACTCGGAGTTGGAGGCTACACATGGGCTCCATGAGCGGACAGAAACCGGGCGACGCATGGCTGTGCGGCGGGCGACGCGCCGAGATCGAGGTATTGCAGGTCGGTTTTAGCCGCAGTGCGGCCCGTGCGGGGGTTGTCAAAACTCCTATGCGCTAGCTTCCAGTTGGAACGTATCGCGGCGACCTTTGATGGGCGTCGGCGCATTTCAGACCCACGAGCCGAGGGTTGATCGGCGCGTCGGCCAAGCCAGCGCACTGCGTGCAATGGTCGACTGCTTATAGTTATGAACCCGTTGCGGCGCATTCGCGCTCCGGGTTGGTTCCGGAGCTCAATCTGATGCGCTGCGTCTACCGAACAGCTGCACTGCTGTGCAGTGCGTT
>ENA-OBIT01000999-OBIT01000999.1-metagenomes-genome-assembly--contig:-NODE-999-length-11368-cov-4.59675_pt1 | contig 11368 bp, 9 predicted proteins | sample MGYA00153386_OBIT01 | MGnify analysis MGYA00153386 | reverse complement strand
CCCTACACGACGCTCTTCCGATCTGGGCCGGTGACATAGCCAAGCAAAAAGGCGACTTCCTGCCAGGCCCAGACCAGCAATCCGCAACTGAAAGCCAGGTAGGCGCCGGTGACACTGGTGTCGTCGCTGCTGGCCACCAGGCCGCCCAGTGCCGCGACCAGCAGCCCCGTGGCACCTGCCATGGTCCATTTGAAGGTCGACCGCGCCAGGCCGTCCAGGTAGATGATGACGCCCGTGCTGAACCACCAGAAAAACAGTGCGTAAACGACCGGCAGCACGTAAGGCGACATGGCTACTGCCTCACGGTTGGTCGAGGCTATCGGCGGCGGGCATCACCAGGCTGGCGCGACGCGCATGTCCTGCGGCAGCTCGTTGGGCGTGACAGGCAAGCAATACATGCGGGCGTACGTGAATCCCGCAGCGAGGCCGAGACCGACGCGCTTGATCCCCGCGAGCAGTCCGCCCTGCGCCTTGGCGGCATCGGAGGCGATCGACAAACGGCGCATGCGCTCCATGCCGGCGCGAAAACGCGGGTCGTCGATGTTCAGCGTGAACGGAAACACCTGCTTGGTGATTTCCGACGTGATGCGAAACACGTTGTAGTCGTACTCGGTCGGGTCCATGCGCATTGCCGCGTGCATTTGCGGACGCGTGTGGTCGCGCACGTACATCGTGGCGTACACGGCCAGCAGGAAGAAGCGGATCCACAGCTTGTTGTGGCCCTTCAGCAGGTGCGGGTTGGCGCGTAGCAGCAAGGCAAATGCTTCGCCATGACGAAACTCGTCGTTGCACCAGCGCTCGAACCATTTGAAGATCGGGTGAAAGCAGGCTTCGGGATGGCGTTCGATCTGCCGGTAAATTGCGATGTAGCGCGCATAGCCGATCTTTTCCGACAGGTAAGTGGCGTAGAAGATGAACTTCGGGCGGAAGTAGGTGTACTTCTTCGCCTTGACCAGAAAGCCGAGGTCGACGCCGACACCGAAATCCTTCAACCACTGGTTGATGAAGCCGGCATGGCGGCTCTCGTCTCGCGCCATCAACGCCATCAGTTCCTTGATGTCGGGGTTGGTGACGCGCTTCTTGATCTCGGTATACAAAACGCAGCCAGAGAATTCGGAGGTCACCGAGCTGATCAGGAACTGCATGAACTCTTCGTGCAGCGCCGGCGGCAGAGCCGAGAAATCGGCCATCATGTCGGCCGGCCGCTGGAAGTGATCGGTGTTCGAATCGGCCCGGAACTCGGCCATCAGCGTGTCCCACTGCGGCCGGATCGACTCGATGTCGATGCGGTCCATCGCGTCGAAATCGGTGGTGTAGAAGCGCGGCGTCAGCATCGTGTTTTGCAATGCGGTGCTGGTGGCTTCGTTGGGCAAACGGGCGGCTGTGGTGCTCATATTAAATTCCTCTACAACGGAGTGTCAGGGCTGGTCGCGGTCGGCGCTTTGGTGCGGCAAGAACTGCGCGAACACGGCGGCATTGACCGGGCCGAACGACTCGAGGTCGACCTTCACGCCGGTGGCCGGGTCGTGCAGGGTCAGCCGGCCATCGGCGCGCCCGATCAACTCGAACGCCTGTTCGTTGCCCAGCCCGGCGCGCCGGCGTTCCCGGGCCAGGCCGCGCATCGTGCCGCGCAGGAAACCGGCTTCACCTTCGACCTTCTGGACCAGCAACCCGCTGCGACCATCGATGACAGCCACGCTGCCATCGGGACGGTCTTCGAAGCGCAGTTGCCGGGTCACTGCGACCCCCGCGTCTGGCGCGCGTATGTCCTCTCCCGACCAACGCACGGCAGCGACGCCCACCAGCGTGGCCAGCAACACAGCGCCGACGATCATCGGCGCCCTGCGGGGGAAAGGCGATGGCGCGGTCATTCGGGAGGTGCTCATCGAACTCACTTTGCCGCGGCCGGGGTGTCAGGCCAGCGCCGTGTGGCGCGAGCCGCGGACCGTGCCGGCAGGCTGCGCCGCGACGGCGACGCCGTCAGCGCTCAGTGCCACCTGGACGCCGGTCGCGTGTGACCAGGCGCCGGCCAGCACTCGCGAAACCAGCGCCGCATCCGGCACGCAACGCAACATGGGCTCGGGTCGGGCGACATGCCAGGGGCGCGCATGCGGCCACAGGTGCAGAAAGGCGATCGTGTCGGTGCCGGAAAGCGTCAAGGGAATGTCACCATTGCCGTCGGCATCGAGGCGCAAGCCAGCGGTGGCCAATTGCCGTAACGGCAGGTTGAAGGTCAGGCTCAGCACGATGCCGATGCGCATCACCACGCGCTTGTCGGTGATGGTGTAGACCGTCGTGCGGCTGGTCAGCCAGGCCATCAGCAGCGACGCGCCGACCGCCAACAACACCAGAGGCGCGAGCATCAGCAGCGCCTTGGCCGCCTCGGCGACCGTGCCGCCGGTCGACAGCACGGTCGCCGCGCGCAGCACCAGGATCACGCCGAAGTAGATGGCCAGCTTGCGCGCGTGGAACGCCTTGCGCGCCAACACACGCCAATCGGGCGCTCCTTGCCACAGGATGCGTTCGCCGGCCGGCAACGGCTCGGGCAAGCCGTGGGCGGCTTCGAACTCGTGTTCGTGACCATCGTGCCGAATCTTCACAGCAGCGGCTCCTGCCGCTCGGGCGTCGCGTAGAGCGTTCCGCCGCCGTAGTAGGCCATCACCTTTTCTTCTTCGAGCAGCGTGATCTGCTCGGCATGGCGCAGCGCTGGCACCTGCGCAAACTGCGCTGCGAGGATGGACGCGACCTTGACCTCGCTGCGCGAGATGCGGGCGAAGTTCATTGGCAGCAGCACCTGGCGCGACGTGGCACCGGTGCCCACCGTGAGTTCGAGGTAGCGAAACATCATCTCCGATTTGTCGACCCACAAATCGCTGACGATGCCGCCGACCTCGCCATCGGCGCCGATCACTTCCATGCCGCGCGGGTCGGGATCCTGTCTGGCCACACCATAGCCCGCTGCCACGCGCAGAGGCACGATCTTGGCCTCGCCTTCGTGCGTGTAGTCGGGCACATCGGCACGGTCGGCATAGGCACCCGGCCCGACACCGTCGAGCATCGGATTGCCAGTCGGCTCGAGCGGTGCGCCAATCCAGCCGTGGCTCGGGCGGGCGCGCAAGACCTGCGGCGAGCGCTTGTCGTTGGGCGCCATGACCGGCTCGCCGTGGGGCAGCAGATAGGTTTTGGGCGCAGGCATGCCGACGAAGCCCGACGTGAAGCGCGTCTCGCCCGAGGGCAGGTCGGTCTCGAGCGGGAATCCCTCGCGCTTGCTCTCGCGCTGAAGGTAGTAGACGAGACCGGCGAAAAACGCCCAGAACACGTACAGCACGATCTGTGCGACGTCCACATAGCCGGTGATGGCTCCAGTACCCATGGTGTTTCTCCTTTTCTCTGGCAAAAACTGCAGTTGGCGGGTCAGCCCGGGTAGTCGGCCAAGCCGAACTTCGCAGGCGTCGCGGGGATGGTGGGCGCGCCCTGCGGGTGTCGGTTGCGCACCAGCGGGCCGATCGCTATCAGTGCTGCGAACAGCAGGCAGACCTCGATGTGATAGACAAAGCTGTAGCCGGTGCCAGGATGGGTCAACACCTCGCCGAACCAGCCCTGCAAGGCCAGGCTGGAGATCGTGTCGCGCAACACCCCGCCCATCAACACCGCGGCGCCGCCGCAGGTGGCTTGCACGGCGCCCCAGGCGCCCAGCGCCATGCCATTCAGCCCATTGCTTTCGAGTGCCATGGCCGCGGTCAGGGTGCCGACCGCGAACAGGCCGCCGCCGAACCCGATCAACGTGGCGCCGGCGCGGAACAAGGCGGCCGAACCGAGCGGCTCGGCAAAGATCACCGCGGCGAACGCCACCAACCCGGCCAACAGGCCGATGGCGGCGACGCGGTGCGCATCGGCGCCGCGCTGCAGCCAACGCGCCGCCAGCGCGAACGCTGTCAAACCTCCGAGCGCACTCATCGCCGTGATCATGGTGGTGGCGCTCACCGACAGCTTCAGGATTTCGCCACCGTAGGGCTCGAGGATGATGTCCTGCATGTTGAAGGCCGCCGTGCCCAGGCCGACCGACACCAAGAAGCGGGTGGCGCGCGCTCGTTGGCTGAATTGGCGCCAGGTGTGCTTGAAGTCCGGCCGCGGCGCCTGCTCGTCACGGCGCTGGCCGAGCCGGCGCGGCTCCTGCTTCCACAACGCGACCATGTTGAGCAGCATCGTCACCGCGGCAGCGCCCTGCACCACCTGGATCAGCCGCGTCGGTGAAAAATTGGTGAGCAACGCGCCGAACAGCAAGCTGCTGCCCACCATGCCGAACAGCAACATCACATACATCAGCGCCACCACGCGAGGGCGCGACTCGGGTGTGGCCAGGTCGGTGGCCAACGCCAGCCCCGCGGTCTGCGTGGTCTGCATGCCGGCGCCCACCAGCAAGAAGGCCAGCACCGCGCCCAGTTGACCGGCCCAGGCCGGCGCCTGGCCGTCGCCGGTCATCAACATCAGCGCGAACGGCATGATCGCCAGACCGCCGAACATCAGCCAACTGCCCATCCACAGGAACGGCACGCGCTTCCAGCCGAGGATCGAGCGGTGCGTGTCCGACTTGAAACCCAGCAGCGCGCGAAACGGCGCGAACAGCAGCGGCAACGCGACCATCGCCGACACCAGCCAGGCCGACACGCCGAGTTCGACGATCATCACGCGATTGAGCGTGCCGACCAGCAGCACGGTGCAAATGCCCACCGCCACCTGGAACATCGACAGCCGCAGCAAGCGGCCGAGCGGCAGGCCGACCGACGCCGCGTCGGCGAACGGCAGGAATCGCGGCGCGATGTCGCGCCAGCGGTCGGCCCGGATCGGCACGATGAATTTCACGGCCGCACCAGTTCCAACGCCTGCGAGGTGTAGAAGCCGGCGCTGATGCGTTCGGTGCGGGCTGCGCTGAAGCTGGCCAACGCGGGCTCGACCCCGATGCGCCGGCGCAGCCCCGACGGCGTCACCGGCTCGATCGACGGTGAGCGATTGCCGCGCGGAAACAGGCGCCCGGCAGCCAGCATCACCGCCAGCGGCGGCGTCAGCGGTGCGAAGGTGAACAGCATCGCAGTCGAGGTGCGCGGCGCCAGCCCGGCAAGCACTTTCACGGCATCGTCGGCGCGGTAGTGGATCAGCGAGTCCATGCCGACCACGAAGTCGAAGCTGCCCAGCGCGGGATCGAGCATGTCGCCCGAGCGGAAGTCGATTCGGCCAGCGAGGTCGGACGGAATGCGTTCGCGGGCAATGTCCACCAGCGTAGGCGACAGGTCGATCGCCAGCACAGCGGCACCGCGGCGCGCCGCCTCGACGGCCAGCGCGCCCGTGCCGCAGCCTGCATCGAGCAGGCGCGCACCGCTCATGTCGGCAGGCAGCCACGACAGCAGCGTGCTGCGCATGCGGTCGCGGCCGGCCCGCACCGTGGCGCGGATGCGCCCGACCGGCGCCGTCGACGTCAGCCGCTCCCAGGCCTGCGCCGCGGTGCGGTCGAAATAGGTCTGGATCTCGCCGCGGCGGTCCAGGTAATTGGCATCGGCGCTCATGAAGGAACCCTGCGCAATGACGAGGGACTGTCCAACCGGGAAAACGCGCGCTGCAAGCCGACCCGATCCATCAGTCGAATCCCAGCAGGTCGAAGATGTCGCGGTCTTTCATCGGCACCGCGTTGAGCGGTTCGGTGCCCAGCCACAACGATGCCGCCAGCCGCATATATTCCTTCTGCACGGCCTCGAGCTCGGGCGAATATTCCATCTCGAACAGCGTCGACTTCTTCAGGCGGCTGCGACGAATCACGTCGAGGTCGGGAAAGTGTGCAGCCAGCTTCAGGCCGATCTTGTTGTTGTACTTGTCGATCTGGTCGGTGGCGGCGCTGCGGTTGGCGATCACACCGCCGAGCCGCACGTTGTAATTCTTGGCCTTGGCGCCGATCGCCTGCACGATGCGGTTCATCGCGAAGATCGAGTCGAAGTCGTTGGCGGTGACGATCAGCGCGCGGTCGGCATGCTGCAGCGGCGCCGCAAAGCCTCCGCACACCACGTCGCCGAGCACGTCGAAGATCACCACGTCGGTGTCTTCGAGCAGGTGGTGCTCCTTCAGCAGCTTGACGGTCTGCCCGACCACGTAGCCACCGCAGCCGGTGCCGGCCGGCGGCCCGCCGGCTTCGACGCACATCACGCCGTTGTAGCCCTCGAACACGAAGTCTTCGACCCGCAGTTCCTCGGCATGAAAGTCGACCGACTCGAGCACGTCGATCACCGTCGGCAGCATCTTCTTGGTCAGCGTGAAGGTGGAGTCGTGTTTCGGGTCACAACCGATCTGCAGCACCCGCTTGCCCAACTTCGAGAACGCGGCCGACAGGTTGCTCGACGTCGTGCTCTTGCCGATGCCGCCCTTGCCATAGATCGCGAACACCTTGGCGTTGCCGATCTTGAGCTGCGGGTCGAGTTCGACCTGCAGGCTGCCTTCGCCGTCCAGGCGCAGATTCTTTCGCAACCCGGGGCTCTTGATGTCGGGAATCGGGATCGTCGTCGTGCTCATGCAATGGTTCCTTCGGGATGGACGGCGTACACGCCTTCGAGCCGGTCTTCGAGCTCTTCGCCGGCGCGGCGCAGCGCTTCGAGCGTCTGCGCATCGGGTTGCCAGTAGCTGCGCTCGCAGGCTTCGATCAAACGGTTGGCGACGCGCGCTGACGCCGTCGGATTGAGCTTGGCCAGACGTTCGCGCATCGCGGGATCGAGCATGAACGTCTCGGTGAGCTGCTTATAGACCCACGGCTGCACCTGTCCGGTGGTGGCCGACCAGCCCATCGTGTTGGTGACATGCACCTCGATCTGGCGCACGCCTTCGTAGCCGTGCTCGAGCATGCCTTCGTACCACTTCGGGTTGAGCATGCGCGTGCGCGTTTCGAGCGCCACCTGCTCGTGCAGCGAGCGCACCGCGCCGTTGCCCATGGTCTGGTCACCGATGTAGACCGGCGGCGTCTTGCCGCCGCTGGCCACCTTGACCGCCTGCGTGATGCCGCCCAGCGTGTCGAAGTAGTTGTCGACGGTGGTCACGCCGAGCTCGACCGAGTCGAGGTTCTGGTAAGTCAACTGCACGTGGGCCAGAGCGCTCTTGAGCAACGCAGTGTGCTGCACCGCGCGCCCGCTGCGTCCGTAGGCAAAGCCCTTGCGGCGCGTGTAGGTCTCGGCCAGCTCGCCTTCGTCGCTCCATCGGCTGCTCTCGACCAGGTTGTTGACGTTGGAGCCATAAGCGCCCTCGGCGTTGCCGTAGACGCGCAGCGCGGCGATCTCGAGCGTGCAGCCATGCTCGAGCTGATAGGCCAGCGCATGCTTGCGGATCCAGTTCAGCTCGAGCGGCTCGTCGGCCGACGCCGCCAAGTACGCAGCCTCGGCCAGCAGGCGAATCTGCAACGGCATCAGGTCGCGGAAGATGCCCGACAACGTGATCACCACGTCGATGCGGGGCCGGCCCAACTCGGCCAGCGGAATCAGGGTGGCACCGGCGATGCGGCCATAACTGTCGAAGCGCGGCAGCGCGCCCATCAGCGCCAGCGCCTGCGCGATCGGGGCGCCCTCATTTTTCAGGTTGTCGCTGCCCCACAGCACCATCGCGATCGATTCGGGCAGCCCGTGGCCGTCGGCGCGGTGTCGCTCGAGCAGCAACTGCGCCTGCGTCGCACCGTCCTTCACAGCGAACGCGCTCGGGATGCGAAACGGGTCGAAGCCGTGGATGTTGCGACCGGTCGGCAACACGGCCGGGGTGCGCAGGATGTCGCCGCCTGGCGCCGGCCGGATGAAGCGGCCGTCGAGCGCGCGCAGCATCGCGTCGACCTCGGTGTCGACCGCCAGCATGGCGTTGGCGTCGCGCAGCTCGCGCAGCGCCGCCAGTGTCGTGTCGTCGGTCGCCACGCCACCCACCTGCAGCGACTGCTCAGCGCTGTGGCCGGCGACCAGCGCCTCGATAACGCCCCGCGACAGCGTCAGGCCGTGCGACGCGTCGGCCATCGCCAACAGCATGTCGACGCGTTCCAGCGCGCTGGGCGCGCGGCCGGCGACGTGCAGCCCGTGCGGGATCAACGTGTATTCGAGCTCGAGCATCTGCTCGGCCAAGCGCGCCACGCGGGCATCGGCGCCGATGTCCGGATCCCACGCAGGCTCGGCATCGACCAGATCGAGTTCAGCCGCCTGGGCCTGCAGCAACGCGGCCAGCGAGGCGCGGTCGGCCGCCTGCGGCTCCATGCCGCGCCAGCGCTGGATCGACGCCTTGAGTTCATTCAGGCCCTTGTACAGGCCGGCCTGCGCAACCGGCGGTGTCAGGTAGCTGATCAACGTGGCGCCCGAGCGGCGCTTGGCGATGGCACCCTCGGACGGGTTGTTGGACGCGTACAGGTAAATGTTCGGCAGGTCGTCGATCAAGCGGTCGGGCCAGCAGGCGCCGCTCAGACCGCTTTGCTTGCCGGGCATGAATTCGAGCGCGCCGTGGGTGCCGAAGTGCAGCACCGCGTGCGCCTTGAAATCTTCGCGGATGTAGCGATAGAAGGCCGAAAACGCGTGCGTGGGCGTCAAACCTTTCTCGAACAGCAGGCGCATCGGGTCGCCCTCGTAGCCGAACGACGGCTGCACGCTGATCAGCACGTTGCCGTACTGCTTGCCGAGCACGAAGATGGCGCTGCCGTTGCTGAGCTGCCGCCCGGGCGCCGGGCCCCACTGGGCTTCGATTTCCTTGAGCCAGCGCTCGCGCCGCACGTGGTCGTCGGCCGCGATCAGCGCATGCACATTGGCGTCGGCGCCGTGCTGCGCGGCATTGCCCTTGAGCACGTCGTCGCGCAGCGCATCGACGCTGGCGGGCAGATCGACGCGGTAGCCCTGGCGCTTCATCGCGGTCAGCGTGTGAAACAGCGACTCGAACACCGACAGGTAGGCGGCGCTGCCGATGTTGCCCGCGTTCGGCGGGAAGTTGAAGATGACGATGGCGACCTTGCGCTGCGCGTGCTCGCCGCGCCGCAAAGCCACCAATTTGCCGATGCGCGCGGCCAGCATGATGGCGCGCTCGGGACACGACTGCATGTCCTGCGCCGTGTCGGTGGCCTTGAAAGTGCACGCATGGTGGCAGCCGGAACAGGTGACACCCGCGGCACCCGGCCGGCCGCCGAACACGATCGGGCTGGTCGCGCCGTCGAGCTCGGGGATCGCGACCATGATCGTGCTTTCGACCGGCAACAGGCCGCGCTCGGAGCCGCCCCACTGGTCGAGCGTCTGAAATTCGACCGGGTGCGCCGCGAGGTAGGGCACGTCGAGTAACGCCAGCACCTCTTCGGCCGCCTTGGCATCGTTGTAGGCCGGCCCGCCGACCAGCGAGAAACCGGTCAGCGAGACCACGGCATCGACCGTGGCGCGACCGTCCTTCATGAAGAACTCGTCGATCGCAGGACGCGAATCGAGGCCGGCGGCGAAAGCCGGCACGACGCGCAGGCCGCGCGCCTCGAGTGCTGCGATCACGCCGTCGTAATGGCCCGAGTTGTGCGACAGCAAGTAGGAGCGCAGCAGCAGCACGCCGACCGTGCCCTTGGTATCGACGTCGGGCAATCCTGGCAGCGCGCCGGCATCGGCCGACAGCCGGCCGGGCATGCGCGGGTGATAGACACCGAGTTCGGGGTATTCGACCGGCGCGGCGGGTTTGGCCAGGCCACGCAGCGCGCGGCGCGGGCCGTCGGCGCCGCGGTCGACGACGTGGCGGACGAGGTTGAGCATGTTCTCGTCGGAGCCGCCGAGCCAATACTGCAGCGTCATGAAATAGGCCCGCACGTCCTGCGCGGTGCCGGGAATGAAACGCAGCATCTGCGGAATGCGCCGCAGCATCTTCATTTGCGCAGCGCCGCCGGTGGACGTCTTCTCCTTCGAGCCGCGCAGCTTCTTCAGCAGCGCCATCGGGCCGCTGGCCGGCTTGCCCATGTCGAAGTTGCCCAGGCGCGTGAGCTTGACCACTTCGCTGGCCGACATCAGGCAGATCATCGCGTCGCAGTGCTCGCGGCGAGCGCGCAAGTCGTCGATGATCGGCAGGAAGTGGTCTTCCAGAAACAGCATGCCGGCGACGACGATGTCGGCCTGTGCGATGTCGGCGCGGCAGCGCGCGGTGGCGGCCTCGTTGCCGGCGAACTCGGACGCGGCATGCATCGTCAGCTGCAGGCCCGGCAGGTCGCACGCCAGTGCGGCACGTGCACGATCGGTCGAACTCGCCAGGTGCGTGTCCATCGAGATGATGACCACGCGCACCGGCGTGCGCGCGGCGCCGGTGTCAGCGGCCGAAATGGGCTTTGGCGTCATAGAGTGTCTCGACGGTGATCACCGGCACGCTGTGCACCTGTGCATAGGCTTCCGTGTTGCGGCGCGCCTTGCCGCGCACGAAAAACGGGATCTTGCGCAGTTCCTTCTCGGCGTCGGGCGCCCAGCTCGCGGGGGCAGCGACCGCTGCGACATGTGCGAAGGTTTGGGCGTCAGGCGCCACGGCAGCGGACGCGGGTGCGGCGTCGATGTGGGCGATCACGTGGGCGTCAGCGGTGGCGTCAGCGAGGACGGCAACCGGCGCTGGCCACACGGTTTCGGCCGGCCGCTGTCCGGGCGGGCCCGCGTGGCCGCCCAGGTGCGACGGCGCAGCGTCTTCGTGAAACTCGAAGTCGCCGCGGAACATGCCGATCAGGTGCTCTTCCAGGCCCATCATCAGCGGATGCACCCAGGTGTCGAACAGCACGTTGGCGCCTTCGAACCCCATCTGCGGCGAGTAGCGCGCCGGAAAGTCCTGCACGTGCACCGGTGCCGAGATGACGGCGCACGGCACGCCCACCCGCTTGGCGATGTGACGCTCCATCTGCGTGCCGAGCACCAATTCGGGTTGCAACTCGGTGATGCGCGCCTCGATCTCGAGGTAGTCGTCGCTGATCAGCGCCTCGACGCCGTACAGCTTGGCGGCCTCGCGCACTTCGCGCGCGAATTCGCGGCTGTAGGTGCCGATGCCGACGACGGTGAAGCCCATTTCCTGCGTGGCCACGCGCGCCGCAGCCACGGCGTGCGTGGCATCGCCGAACACGAACACGCGCTTGCCCGTCAGGTAGGTGGAATCGACCGAGCGCGCGTACCACGGCGCCCGCGAGCCCTCGCCGTTCAGCACGGCTTGCGGATCGATACCCGCCAGCTCCGCCACCTCGGTGATGAAATCGCGCGTGGCGCGGTTGCCGATCGGCACGGTTTTGGTGGCCGGCTGTCCGAAATTTTTGGACAGCCATGTCGCGGTGAGCGAGGCGATCTCGGGGTACAGCACGACGTTGAAGTCGGCGTCACCCAGGCGCGCGAGG
>ENA-OBIT01000998-OBIT01000998.1-metagenomes-genome-assembly--contig:-NODE-998-length-11369-cov-12.3604_pt1 | contig 11369 bp, 13 predicted proteins | sample MGYA00153386_OBIT01 | MGnify analysis MGYA00153386 | reverse complement strand
CACTAGACTTCGTTTCGAGGTGGTTTACCCCCCCAACCCCCCCTTATCAAGGGGGGGCTTTTGCTCCCTCCCCTTGATAAGGGGGGTTGCTCTTGCTCCCTCCCCTTGATAAGGGGAGGGCTGGGGTGGGGTAAAGAGACTACGCAGCTACTCAAATAACTTGTCGGTACGCCCTAGCCTCCGAGAAGGGGACTTTTTTACTCGTTCATGGTTTTGAAGGTGGCTACTGCTGAGGGTGATTGTCCGGTGAGGTAGCGGAAGATCCAGTATTTGAAGACTGTATCGATTAAGACGGGGAAGGTGGCGATGAAGAGGGAGTTGAACTGGATGTTTTCGGCAATACCGAGATGTTTGGCGGTACCTGCGAGGATCACTTCCCAGCCGTGGGGGGAGTGAAAACCGACGAAGGTATCGGTGAGGAGGATGATCATAAAGGCTTTGGCGGTGTCGCTGAGTCCCGAAACGAGATCGCCGAGGAAGGATTTGAGGATCTCGATCTGGCGTTTGCTATTGGTAATCAACCAGGCAAAGGTAATTATTGATAAGATGTCGGCGAACCAATTTTTGACGGCTTCGGCACTTTGACGGTAGAAACTGAGTTTGATTTCTTGGGCTTTTTCCTGAACTTTCTCCTCCATCTGCTCGGCTGTGAGCTTGGGTGTCAATCCAACCATATGCTTGAATTTGAGGTTCTTTTCAAACATTTCCATTTCCTCGAATGCCTCTTGTTGGAGGTTGACGTTGAGGAAAACATCGGAATGATGGTAGGTGCGGTAGGAATCGACGATGGGGCCAACTAGGACTATTTTGGAGATGTATTGGACGAGTAGTGGTACTAATATCAGCAGCAGGATAAACCGTAATGCCGATCGAGTTTTAGTCTGATTGAAGCGATAGTTTTGGATGACTTGAATTTCGGCTTTGGGGTTGAGATCTTGCTGAATCCGCCGAAAGGTGGAGATCAGGGAGGGATCGATGATGGGTTTTTTATTAATATTGTCATCCGATCGCTCTGGTCGAATTGGCATATTATCAGATTGGCGACCACCGATGGTAGAAGAGGGGGTATTTGTCAGGTTAGCTGGTGCTGATCGATCGATTGTCAAGGAGATACCTTCACCTGGTGGTGCGATAAAATCGATCGCGCGTTGACCGAAATTCGATCTTTGAGTGTCGGGATTGGCTGCGGGTTGGGTGTTATCGGCATAGCGAGTCAAGATATCATCGATAAAGCTGAGTTTCTCTAGGATTCGCGCTTCATATTCGATATCCTGAGTATATGGATTGATATCATTGAATCCCTGAGAGTCGAATTGTTGACTGTCAGGCGGTTGGGGATAGTTATTTCCGGTGACTGTGCGACTGGTTTGAAACTCTGCTAGTCGGATGCGGACAATATTTAGATATTTACTCAGATCGTTCTGAAAGTAGGTAGCGACTTGATTGTTGGTTGCGGAAATGGCGATCTTTTCACCACCAAAATGCTCATCTTCGATCGCTTTGATTTTTAGAGCTGCTTTGTAGGCTTCATCCAGTGCTCGATCGGCTGTACGATAAAACCACTGATTTACTTTACGCCAGTATTGACCGAGTTTGCTTTCCATAGGGGGAGATGGGAGTGAAGTGTGAAATGTCAAATGTCAAATGTGTGGTTTTACTCTCGTTCAACCCAACCTATGAAAATGTCTAATTAATCTGTAGGGGTGCCCGCCGCCTGTGCCCTGGTCTATGCTGTTAATAATATTAACGTACTGGTTCAAGGTGTGAGTAAATCGATCGGGGGAGATGAAAGGGTGTTGGGTAAAGCAATTTGGATTGAGGGTGGAACGCGCAGTGGGAAGACAGACGCGCTGGTTGCTCAATTTTGTCAGTGGTTGGACGATCGAGTTGTGCTGGGTAAACATTCACACCAGAATCCGAAAATTTTAGTGCTGGCTGGTAATGATGATAGTAAGCGAGATATTGGCGATAGATTAATCGGCAAAACTCAGGGTAAATACCCCATTTCAGCAAAGACGACGATCGGGTTTATTCAAGAGGAGGTTTTATTATTTTACCCTCTCCTGATTCAGGAATTAAAGCTACCCGCTTACATTCCCCTGAGATTGCGTCCTGAGACGGAACAAGATCTAGCGACGAAATTGTGGCAGCCAGCCCTAGAACGCCTCAACTGGCGCGAAATTGCCCCCTCTGAGTACCGATTTGTGCGGCGGGTGCTGGATTTACTCCAATTGGCTGCTTATAGTTGCACGCCATTGGCAGATTTACCAGAAATCCTCACTCAGGGATTTGGATCTGGTGAGAATAGCGATATTTATCAGTGTGTGGAGTCGTTAGCCGCCGAGTGGCGAGATTGGTGTCTCGATCGCGGCTTGCTGACTTATGGCATCATGACGGAGTTATATTGGCGGCATTTATTACCGCATCCTCAGTATCAGCAGCGTTTACGCGATCGATATTGGGTGGTATTAGCAGATGATGTCGATGATTATCCCGCGATCGGACGACAGATTTGTGATTTTCTCCTCGATGCTGGTGTCTGGGGAGCATTTAGTTACAATCCCGACGGCATGGTGCGGCTGGGTTTGAGTGCCGATCCCGATTATTTATTAGGTTTAAAATCTCGATGCGAGTCAGTCATTTATTTAGACTCGATCGATCCAAACTTATTTGTCGATGGCAATTCTAGCATCGAGGCGATCGTCCAAGCCGTAATTAATCCAGGCAATGTACCGCCGCTACCTAATAGTATCCGTGCGATCGAAACTCGCACCCGTGGCGAAATGCTCAAAGTTACAGCTCTAAAAGCGATCGAACTAATTACCAGGGGTAAAGTCGCACCTGGAGAGATCGCCATGATTGCGCCTGGTTTAGATGCAGTTTCCCGATCTACTATTACCGATATTTTCACCCAACATCAGATCCCGATTGCCTCCCTCAACGCGCAATTACCACTAAATAGCGATCCAGGCGTTCGCGCTCTACTTACCCTCATGGCGTTAACCTATCCAAATTTAGGACAGCTCACCAGCCGCGATGAAATTGCCGATTTGCTCGTCACCCTCAGTCCAATTTATCCACCCACAAATTCTGCGGTAATTTCCAGCCCCCTTCGAGGAACCAAAATAGCACCAACCTCGATCGACCCCGTGCGGGCAGGTTTACTCGCCGACTACTGTTACGCGCCCTCCCTATCCCAGCCGCGCCTCCTACCCTATGCTAATTTCCCGCGATGGGATCGCCTCGGTGCGAGTGCAACTAGGGCTTACGATCGAATTCTCGCGTGGGTAGAGCGAGTCCAACAGCAGCAGCCATCACCGTTGAATCTATTGAATGATGCGATCGGGTATTTTTTCCAGCAGGGCAGTTATTTACCATTCGATCGACTTTCAGCCCTGCGGGAACTGATGGAAACCGCTCAACACTATTGGCAAGTTGCCGAACGTACGCACAGCACGGCGGAATATCTCGAATCAGCCCATCAGATTACCGCGCAATTTATCTTGCTGCTCCGCCAGGGTACGATTACTGCTAATCCTTACCCTGTCAGTCAATTACAACCACAGTCTGATGCTGTTACCCTGTCAAATATCTTTCAATATCGCGCTAGCAAGCGATCGCATCCCTATCATTTTTGGCTGGATGTCGGTTCGCCATTATGGGCAGAAGGTGGGGCAGCGACGCTCTACGGTGCCAATCTATTGCTCAAGGCTAATGCGGGTAAAATCTGGACGGAAGCCGACACTCAAGCGGCGGACGAACGACGCTTGGAAAGAATCTTGCGCGATCTACTCCATCGGGTAAACAATCGGCTCTACCTGTGCAATAGCGATCTGGCTACTAATGGACAAGAGCAAATCGGTGCGCTGCTAACGCTAGTTCATGGTGTCGCCCAACTCTAGTCCTTACCCAAGTTGCTACCTACAGAGAATGCCAGCGATTTCAATCGTTGGCATTCTCTGTAGATAACGTGAGTTCGAGTTAAGGATTTCCGATCGATGGCTTCTAGCTTCGTTTCTGCACCGCCCTCAAATGAATTTGGGTGCTCACAGCAAAAGTTCGTTAAAACGAACTAAAAAATTTGGCAGTTCGTTTCAACGAACTTGAGCTGTGAGCACCGAACTTACAGTTCAGGGCGGTGTTTGAGCGGAGCAGATCGATTTTCCTTATCCCGAACTCACGTTAGATAGCAACTTGGGTTATCTACTGGTGCAAGATCCGATTTTACCTGTCGGCTCGGAATTATCGATCGGTTGACTAGTCAAAATCACTGTGCGGTTATTACCACCTTTCCAACCCTGAACTGCCTCAATTGTCGGTGGGATCGGGGGAATACTCACAGGCGGATTTGCCACCCGCGCATCAAACCAGAGATTATTACTTCCTAATGTGTCCTTTGCACTCGGTGTCACGCCCCCTTTACCACTATCGATGAATTGACTCGCCTGTCTATCGCGATTACCCGCGCAGGTTTGAGCAAGTGTCGGCGCACTCGGCACGATCGGATCTGGCAGTAATCCTCGATCTGGAGCGTTCCCCAATATTGTCACTGTGACGATGCCCTGTGCGCCAAATGTCGAAGTCGCCGCAATATTACTCGATGAGTCGATCCGCTGGGTACTAAATCCCAACACATTATCCGCCTTAATCTGAATTCTCCCCCCTTGTCCGCCAGCGGCACTGGCAGTAATATCGCTATTTTCATTCGGTACTGCGAGGATTAACCCATTCGGGGTAAAGATCGAAATATTCCCCCCATTGCCATTTGTCGCCGCACTAGCCGAAATCTCCGACTGGTTTCGCAGCAGTAGTAATTTATTAATATTCAGGTCGATGTTACCGCCATTGGCTGAAACAGTTTTGGCAGTAATCTCACCGCGATCGAGTTTAATAGTATCAGCATTGGCGGTAATATTCCCCCCGCGTCCGGTACCGTTACTATTGGCGGTAATTAATCCACTATTTTGAATATTCAGATTTGGACTGGTGACGGTAATATTACCCCCATTTCCAGTAGAGTTCGACTGCGATCGACTGACGACGCCACTCGATCGGCATTAATCTTGACACTACCAGCATTACCGCTATCGCTAGTAATACTCCGAATCCGACTCCCATTTCCTATACCCGCAAAAGCTAGATTATTTTCAGTCCCCAGAAATTGCCCCAAATTCGAGTTACCTGATAGCTCCACAGAGTCTGCATTTCGCCCGTTTAAGCCTGAGATCGAGATCGAACCACCCAAGCTGCGCTCTGTACCTGCGGCAATAGCTGCCCCATCTTTGAGGAGAAATTTGGGAGTTTGGATGTCAATATTCCCTGAGTCTTGCAGACTGGTTGAAAAGGAAGTAATGCCAGTAGCTTTAGGAAATCCCAGATCGAAGGCAACAGTGGATACGCCACATCTAAAATCTGTAAATTTCGAGCGGTAATCTGAATATCCCCACCATCGATCGCACCCTGCGTACTAGTTGAAATCCCGCTAAAATTACCAGATATTAATACATCTCCCGTCGCATTGAGCTTGACACTACCACCTTGAGTATTCGCTGTACCAGTAGAGCGAGCATTAACTTTTGCAGTAGCAGTATCAGTTCCAGCTACAGTAATATCGCGAGCTTGCAAATTTATATTGCCGCTATTCGTCCCAGTTGTCGAGATTGTCGAACCATTTTGAATGGTAATATCACCTCGCCTCAATCCATTCGGAATAGTTAGACTAGTGGCTCTATTATCTGTTAACTTATTTAAATCGATATCGATCGATCCAACATCGTTTACTGCTGCAAATTCTACCTTCCCATTAGGCAAAATCAATCGAGAACCCGTCAGCCTAATATTACCACCAGCAAACAACAGACTAGCACCATCATAATTAGTTAATAAATTTGTCGCATCTGTAACAGTAATATCTCCAGACTTACTGCCAAACTGAAGCCCCACTGGAGTTGTCATCGTTAGTAAAGGTACCTGAGGATTGACAGTACTATACAGCACTTCCGGCTATCAAGAGGTACACTTTTTAAAAATTTAGTCAGCTTACAGCAAGACTTTCAGCCGTTAAAGTGTACCTCATAACAGGTGAAAGTGCTGTATACATTCCCATCCGCAAACTTCAAACCATTAGCAGTACTCCCGACAAAATCCACCCGTTGCCCATTACCAATACTAAACTCCGTGAAGCTGTGGAAGAGATTGGTACCGCGCGGCGCTCCGCCTTGGATGGTACTGTTGATGATGGTCGATCGATCTGTACCCAGGGTATTATCGGGTGCGATCTGGGCTTGAGCGAGTGATGCACCTAAAAGGGTGAAAGATAGACTGAATGCGGCGGGGATACACTTCACTTTAGGAGTTACTAGAATGGATATGTGTAATATATCATTAGAGCACTCGATCGATCCCGTTGAGATTAGATCGAGTTTAGGTAGGAGACTATTCTTTTGCGGAGCCTTGCTCATGAAAATCGAAGCATTGACAAGTTGTTCTCCATATGAGAACCTAGAGAGTACAGCTAACCTCTATTGAGCCGATGCTAGACTAATAGGCTATGCACCTAATTACGATTAGCAATCTTCGTCAAGATGCCGATCCATATCCCGATGTCCAAAAACAGCTCAAAGAATGGTATGACATTGTGCGAACTGCCCAGTGGCAAAATTTAATAGATGTTCAGTCTACATATCGAGATGCAGAAGCCGTAAGTAATTTTACTATTTTCAATATCAAAGGGAATAAATACCGTTTAATTGTCTCGATAGATTATGAGGAACAATTAGTCTACTATAAATATTTTCTGACTCACGCTGATTACGATAAGGAGCAGTGGAAAAATGACCCTCACTATTAATCAAAGTAACTACTTACAACTCTGGGCTAATGCAGATATCAGTCCGAAAGTAATTGAATCTGAATCTGAATACAGACAGTTTTTAGCAGTAGCAGAGAGTTTACTTGTTAAAAAAAAATTGCGTACTTCAGAAGAAACAACTCTATTGCGGTTAGTGGTAAAGCTCATTGAAGATTACGAATCCAAGCATTATAACTTGGATGACTGGGGCAAGTCGGCACCTCATGAAATTTTACAGCACATCATGGCTGCTAGTGGTACCAAACAAATCGATCTCGTTGGGATCGTTGGTAGCAAAGGAGTTGTGTCTGAGGTGGTAAATGGCAGTCGCTCTATTAGTAAGGCTCAAGCGAAAAAACTAGGCGAAATGTTCAAAGTATCGCCGAGCTTATTTATCTAGTTTAGCGAGTATGGTCGGTCGATACCAGTGAGACTACATCAAGTTTAGCCAGCCAAACAGGCGATCGATTGTTAGCTCGATCGATCGAGCAAAATCTGGAACTGGTAAAATAGCACTAGATTCATCGATAACTTCCAAATTGCGATCGATCCGACTGATGACGACAGAGCGATCTTCAGCATCGATTAGCCAACCCATTTGTGCTCCATATGCCAAACAGTGATTGATATTCTTTAACACCTTATTCGCACTTTGCCCTGGTGAAAGGATCTCAATCGTCCAATCGGGCGCAATTGTAAAAACATTATCAATTTGCCCTTCAGTGGTAGGAATTCGAGAGTTTTCAAACACCGCCAGATCGGGAACTATCGATCTTCCGCCAAAAGTACAGCGCAATTCGGGAAATGCTGTAGCAATCCCTTTTCGCCGCAGCATGAGACTAATCTCGATCCCAAGTTCGCTCTGGATGATGCTGTGATGACCTTGAGGCATAGGTTTCTGAATGATTTGACCTTCAACGTATTCACTAGCTGGCTTCGTCTCTGGTAGCTCTAGGAACTCATCAAGCGCGATCTGCTTTACTGGGGTTTGAACCATTGATGATTTTCTCCACAAAATCTTACTTCTATTATGCCTCAGTGCGAGATTCGTTCCCGTGAGCCTCTCCCCTGGAGCATCGAGTGGGGAATCCGATCGAATCAACGACACCATCGGTAAAGACTCGATCGTTACCTAATATTTTTTACCCTTGTGGGAGTGCAGCGGCATGAACTCGAACAAATATGGATGTGACTAAGAGATCGCGTCCTTTGTAGCGTCGGATCTGCCGAATCGTCCTTTGTAGCGTTGCGCTAACAAATCGACAGTTATCCTAGCTTGTATCAGCCATAATTCTGATATTTATGCAAATATATTAACTTTTTTTTAACTTTCTTTTGAATTAGTTTTAACTCAGCACTTTTACTAGAGTGTGGCGATTATTCAAGTGAGAGACTGTACCCCTGATGGTGATTTTTACTCTTTATCATCATTTACTGAGATTGGAGCTATTTTTTTCACAATATGAACTATTTTAAAATATCTGGGGAACAATAGGACGACAGCAATTGCTGTAATTATCAGGAAATTGGTTGAGATAATAGGTCATTCTAATGCTTAAAGATCGGGACGTTCAGATCCTCAAAACTGTTAATTCAGAGTTGAAGACCACAGGTAGCTCGATAGTCCAAAATCGAGAAAATCCTCTAGCCACTACCACTAACTCCAGCCAATCGGTAATTTTTCAACAGTCCCAAATTTGGTCTAGGTAGTCACCCGCGCCAGTGAATTAGAGCAGCAACTTCAAGAACAACGCCGACTCGAACTCGAAAAAATCGCCTAGTTTCCACCAGTAAGTCGGATACCCAACGTCAACAGCAACGGATTCAAGAGCAACAACAGCTCATCAAACAACGCCAGTCAGAAATCGCTCAACTAGATGAAGAACACGCAAGGCTAAAGCTGGGTGTCAGTCAGAGCACCTCAAAACTCGCAAATAGCGCAGCCGTCAACCGCAAAGATTTATTTACTAGACTGGCTGAGAATGACAAACAGATTGCTCAAATCGACAGCCAGCTCAATAAATCGATAGTCGAAAATGAGAAGAAAATTACCGAAATCGCCAACCAAATTACTCAAGCCAAACAGAATCTTAAATATCAAGAGATTCGCTCTTCCGTTGCTGGTGAAGTCTTTGAAATGAAGGCTTATCAAGAGGGGGTGGTTAGCAACAATTCCGCAGATGCTCTAGTGCTAATTATCCCGAATAAAGATGTCATTGCTAAGGTCTATATCACTAATAAAGATATCGGCTTTGTCAAAATCGGGCAAGTAGTTGATGTCCGCATCGATACCTTTAACTTCAGTGAATTTGGAGATGTCAAAGGCACGATCGAGTGGATTGGATCTGATGCACTCCCTCCAGATCAGGTTTACCCATTCGCGAGATTCCCAGCCAAAATCAAGCTCTCTCAACAGACTTTGATTGTCAAAGGTAATGATAGTCAACTCAAATCTGGGATGTCAGTCAAAGCCAATATCAAACGGCTCTCCCGCCAATATGGGGAAATTGGGGGTAAAATGTAGCGATAGCGGAATTTTATCCCACTCCCTAATATGGATTTTCACCTAGATACTTTATTGAATCTACCTAATATTGTTGCTGATAGCAATCCCTTGTACATTAGATGCCATAGTTGTAAAATTACAATTAATTAATGCTGGAATTAACTGCCCTAGTTGTAATAAGTATATATCTCAAGTTCATCAAACTCGTCCAATTTTAGTCAGGGATTTATCAGTTTTTGGTCGAGTTGTATATTTAAAAGTCCCGCGTCGTCAGTTTTACTGTTCTAGCTGCAAAATATCACCAACTGAATCTTTATCCTGGTTGAACAAAAAACAAAGACAAACCAATAGATATCAAGAATATATATATGAAAGAGTTAGCGTCGCGGGTGACCCGCCACGCAAAGAATTGACCGTCAAGCAGGTCAGCGAAAATGAAAAAATGTGCGTAGCGGGTGAACCGCGACGCAGTGAAGATGCTGTTCAAGACATCTTTCGTAAAGTTGCTAGTTCTAAAAAAAAAGCTGGGGATATCCCAAGCGATTGAGTTTAGATGAATTTGCTAGAAGGAAAGGGCAAGGAAACTTTGCGACGATCTTAACAGATCTAGATAAAAGTTCATTATTAGAAGTGATAGATTCTCATAAAAGTGATGATATTATTGCTGTTTTAAAGCAGCAACCCTTAGCTATGAGAGAGGATGTCGAGGAAGTATGTGTTGACATGTGGGGAGGTTTTCCGAAAGTAATTCGAGAAGTTTTTCCCAACGCCAAGATAGTTATTGACAGATTTTACGCTCATAAATTAGTTAAAAAAGCTTTAAATAAGATTCGACTTGCACTCAATCTAAAAGGCTTGAAAAATCGATACTTGTTGATGAATAATAAAACGAATTTAACTAACGAAGAGCAAGAAGAATTAGAGCTACTACTGAGTTTTTCTCCCAGCTTGACAATTACTCATGAATTAAAAGAAGAATTAATTGCGATTTACAATAGTGATATTACCTCGTGTGGCGGCATGAGAAAAATGAAAAAGCGATTGCACCAAGCATTGGTTAATATCTGCAAGAATTATGCTCTCAAGTGCTGCTAAAACACTAGATTCTCACTTGGAAGGAATTTGTAATTACTTTAATAATAGAACGACTAGTGGAGTTACAGAGGGAATCAACACAAGAATTAAATTAATTATACGTCAAAGCTATGGATTTAAAAATTTTGACTTAATGAAAGAGAAGTTATTAGCTTGCTTATTTAAATAATTTCCGCTATGCCTCCGGCACGCTACGCGAACGCTCCAATTATTCAAATAAGCACTGCTTATCACCACATAGGCGGGAGAGCCGATCGATCGACAGAACCTATATTTGTCAGTGTATTCAACCAATCTTTTATTATTAGTAAATAATCCTTGAAATGATTGGTATGAAAGGATCGAATAGATACTTTCGCAGGAGGTCTATTATGTTGACTCCATTCTTCGGTGTCGCTGCTATGGTTTCTTCTCCATATTTACTGTCATGTCCTTGTCCAAAATGAATTAATATTCCACCTGGCTCTGCTGTTAATAAATTAATGCCGCTAAACAGTTTGACTTGGTGATATCCTTCTTTCCATAGCAATTTACTAGTCAAGGATATAATCGTTGAATCAATTGGAAATAATACTAGAGCTTTCGGGTCAATATTTTTCTTTTTATTCAGCTCACTTCTTAATCTTAAAAATAAATTATGAAATACAACTGGATCTCTATTTTTGCTAGCCTTCGAGAAAGTTGATATGGGGAGCATCCCACTTTTTATTATTTTGATGGATAATAAATTCCTTGCAAGCTAGACATGAGGGGCTGCGGCGATCGAGACTATTTTATCTCTAGGAATTTTAAAAAGTGGGATGCTCCCCAACAAAACCCCCTCCTCACAGAATTTATCCTAAGTACCCAAGATCGTATTTTAGCCCACATTCCGCACTTCAACTTTTACGACACATACTAGTCACGAAGACTCGACAG
>ENA-OBIT01000996-OBIT01000996.1-metagenomes-genome-assembly--contig:-NODE-996-length-11380-cov-2.68998_pt1 | contig 11380 bp, 11 predicted proteins | sample MGYA00153386_OBIT01 | MGnify analysis MGYA00153386 | reverse complement strand
CAGGCGCTGGCCGACAGCGAATTCGCTGATGAAACCGCCTTCACCGCCGCGCTGCTGGACGACACACTGCGCCGCGAATTGCAGCAGCGTAGAGAGCAACTGCAACAGCGGCAGGTAGAGGCCGCGGCCCTGCTGACGCAGGCGACGCAAACGCTGGAGCAGCATCGGCTGAGCCGCCCTGAGGGGGTGGATGAAGCCAACACGGATCTCGACGCGCTCACCCAATCGCTGGCCGAGTTGGCACAGCAGTTGAAAACGTTGCAGCTGCGCCAGGGGGAACTGCGCAACCAGTTGGAAAGCGACGCCGCCCGTCGCCTTAATCAGCAGGCGCTGTTCGAGCAGATCGCCCGCAGTCAGCAAGACTACGACGACTGGAGCTACCTCAACCAGCTGATCGGCTCGAAAGAAGGCGACAAGTTCCGCCGCTTCGCTCAGGGGTTAACGCTCGATCATCTGGTCTATCTGGCTAACCAGCAACTCGGCCGGCTGCATGGGCGTTACCTGCTGCAGCGCAAAACCAGCGATGCGCTGGAGCTGCAAGTGGTGGACACCTGGCAGGCGGACGCGCTGCGCGATACCCGCACCCTGTCCGGCGGTGAGAGCTTCCTGGTCAGCCTGGCGCTGGCGCTGGCGTTGTCCGATCTGGTCAGCCACAAAACCAGCATCGACTCGCTGTTCCTCGACGAAGGCTTCGGCACGCTAGACGCCGAAACCCTCGATACCGCGCTGGATGCGCTGGACAGCCTGAATGCCTCCGGCAAAACCATCGGCGTGATCAGCCACGTCGAGGCGATGAAAGAACGTATTCCGGTGCAGATCAAGGTGAAAAAGGTCAACGGGCTCGGCGTCAGCCGGCTGGAGGCGCATTTCAGGCTGGAATGATCCCGCGGCGCGCGGCGCAGAAGTGTGACCGCGGCGGCACTCCGCAGTGAAAAGCGTTGAGCCGCGGCGGGCACGGGTTATTATGCCAACATAATAGGATTGTTACTGTATCCCCTCCGCCGCTCAGGGCCGCAGGGAAGAAACATAAAATACAGGCAAAACCTGACACCCGGGATCGCTTCCGGGCGTCAGGTTTTTTCGTTTTCAGGATGCTGAAACACCGGGAAAAACCATGAAAATCGCTAAAATACTCAATAATAACGTGGTGATTACGCTGGACGACCGTCAGGAAGAGACGGTGGTGATGGGAAAAGGAATCGGCTTTAAAAAGAAGCTCGGCGATACGCTGGACGAAAGCCTGATCGAAAAGGTATTCACCCATAACGGCGGAGAAACCGCCGAGCGCTATAAAGAGCTGCTCGCCGAGATCCCATTAGCCTGCGTCACCACCGCCGACAAGATCATTACTCTCGCCCGCGAACGCCTGCCGGGCAAGTTGCATAACATCGTCTACATCACGCTGACCGATCACATCCACTTCGCCCTGCAGCGCCATGCGCAAGGGCTGGATATCAAAAATGCGTTGCTGTGGGAGATTAAAAAGCTCTATCCGGCCGAGTTCGCCGTCGGGCTGGAGGCGCTGGCCCTGATCGCCCAACGGCTGGACACCGCGTTGCCGGAGGACGAAGCCGGATTTATCGCCCTACACCTGGTCAACGCCCAGCTTAACGACGAGATGCACAACACGCTGCATATTACCCGCGTGATGCAAGAGATCCTCAACCTGGTCAAATACCATTTCCGCTTTGATTACAACGAGGAATCCCTGAGCTACCACCGTTTCGTCACCCATTTGAAATTCTTCGCCCAGCGCCTGCTGGGGAAAAACTACGTCGACAGCGACGACGACTCGCTCTATCAGGTGGTGAAAGAGAAGTACCGCGAGTCATTCGCCTGCGCCGGTAAGATCAACCGCCACATCGAAAAGCACTATCAGCATCAGCTCACCACGGAAGAGATGATGTTTCTGACCATTCATATCGAACGGGTGCGCAGCGAAAGCGAGGAAAAGCCGGCTTAACGGCGAGCGTCGGCTACCCGCACGCCGTACTGCGGAAACACCGCGTCGGCGGAGACCAGCGTCAGCCCTTCGGCCTGCACCTGTGCGATCAGCATGCGATCGAAAGGATCCTGATGATAGGGCGGCAACTGCCCGGCCTGTTGGCAGTGAAAGGCGTCCATCGGCAGCGACAGAAAATCTTCGGCCTCGATGATCGCAAAGATATCTTCCGGCAGCGCCAGTTTGCCCAGCGCCTGCTTGATCGAGATCTCCCAAATGCTGGCCGCGCTGACGTACACCGCATTGCCCGGATCGGCGATCTGCCTTTTGGCGTTCGCGCCCAAGCAGGCGTCATCGATAAGCCACCACAGCAACGCGTGGGTATCCAGCAACAGGCGCTTCATGCATCGCCCTCAAACAACGCCGCAATGGCCGCATCCTCGGCGTTGAAATCCGCCGGCACGGTGAACTTGCCCTTGGCGGCGCCAGGGCGGCGCGCTTCCCCCTTGATGGCGACCAGCTGTACGTACGGCTTCCCTGCTTTTGCAATAATCACGGTTTCTCCCTCCGCGGCTCTGTCCGCCAACTGGCTCAGATTGGATTTGGCTTCGTGCATATTGGCCTGAATCGGCATACGCGTCCTCCTTAGCTAAGTTAGCTAAATCATAAAACGCCGTCCAGTTTTTGTACAGGGAAGGGTTTAAAGCGCGAGCAGCCTCGCGCTTTGCTGCAACGTTTAGCGCTGCTGTTGCGGCCACAGCCAGGCCGCACCGCGTACGCCGCTGGAGTCGCCGTGAACCGCCTTGCGGATCGGCGTTTCACACTCGCCGCCAAATACCCAACTTTTCACCCGCTGCGGCACCGTGCGGTACAGGCGATCCACGTTGCTCATGCCGCCGCCGAGCACCACCACGTCCGGATCCAGCATGTTGATCACGTGCGCCAGCGATTTCGCCAACCGCATTTCGTAGCGAACGATCGCCTGCTCCGCCAGCGCATCGCCCCGCTCGCTCAGCGCCATGATCTCATGCCCTTGCAGCGCGTTGCCGCTCAGGCGCGCATAGTCGGTAGCGAAACCGGTGCCGGAAATAAAGGTTTCGATGCAGCCCGGCTTGCCGCAGTAACACGGCACGTCGCGAGCGTAACGCAGCTCATCGTCATCCTGCCACGGCAGCGGGTTGTGGCCCCACTCGCCGGCGATGCCATTGCCGCCAGAATGCGCCTGGCCGCTCAGCGCCACGCCGGCGCCGCAGCCGGTGCCGATAATGACCGCGAACACCGTTTTCGCGCCAGCGCCTGCGCCGTCGGTAGCTTCCGACACCGCCAGGCAGTTGGCGTCGTTGGCGATACGCACCTCGCGCGCCAGCAGCGCCGACAGATCCTTGTCCAGCGGTTGGCCGTTGAGCCATACCGAGTTGGCGTTCTTCACCCGCCCGGTAAACGGCGACAGCGTGCCGGGAATGCCGATCCCGACCGATCCCAATTCGCCGGTATGATCTTCCGCCAGCTTCACCAGCCCGGCGATCGCCGCCAGGGTTTGCCCATAGTCATGGCGCGGCGTGGCGATGCGATGGCGAAACAGCTCCCGCCCGTCGTCCGCCAACGCAATCACTTCAATTTTCGTCCCACCCAAGTCGATGCCAATGCGCACGTATTTTTCTCCTCGATGCCACGTAGCGTTGCCACAGCCTAATGTAAGCGCGCAGATGAATCACCTGTTTCCCACCCTCCACCCCGCCCTTTCTCGGTGCGTAAAGCAACGCAATTCGGAGAGAATGGGGCGATTTTTCAGCGTCAATTCGTTATCATGCCGCCCTGCTTTTGACGAATCAGCGTGCCGAGCGCACGCCCAGCCAGGGATAACATTATGCTGTGGTTTAAGAATTTGATGGTTTACCGTTTGAGCCGCGAAGTGGCGTTAAACGCGGATGAAATGGAAAAACAACTCAGCGCGTTCGCCTTCACGCCGTGCGGCAGCCAGGACATGGCGAAGACCGGCTGGGTCTCCCCGATGGGCTCGCACAGCGATGCGCTGACGCACGCGGTCAACGGCCAGATCGTCATCTGCGCGCGCAAGGAAGAGAAAATCCTGCCGTCGCCGGTCATCAAGCAAGAGCTGCAGGCCAAGATTGAGCGCCTGGAGGCGGAACAACACCGCAAACTGAAGAAAACCGAGAAAGACGCGCTGAAGGACGAAGTGCTGCACAGCCTGCTGCCGCGCGCGTTCAGCCGCTTCAACCAGACCTTCATGTGGATCGACACCGTCAACGATCTGATCATGGTCGATGCCGCCAGTGCCAAACGCGCCGAAGATACGCTGGCGCTGCTGCGCAAGAGCCTCGGCTCGCTGCCGGTGGTGCCGCTGACGATGGAAAGCCCGATCGAACTGACGCTGACCGAATGGGTGCGTTCCGGCGAGATGCCGGCCGGCTTCGCCATTCAGGATGAAGCGGAATTGAAAGCGATTCTGGAAGAAGGCGGCGTGATCCGCTGCAAGAAACAGAATCTGATCAGTGACGAAATCGCGGTGCATATCGAAGCCGGCAAGCTGGTGACCAAGCTGGCGGTGGATTGGCAGGAGCGCATTCAGCTGATGCTGTCGGACGACGGCTCGCTCAAGCGCCTGAAGTTCGCCGACACGCTGCGCGAGCAGAACGACGACATCGATCGCGACGACTTCGCCCAGCGCTTTGACGCCGACTTTATCCTGATGACCAGCGAGCTGGCGGCGTTGATCAAAAACACCATCGAAGCGCTCGGCGGCGAAGCCCAGCGTTAATCCCGCCGCAGAAACGACCAGGGCCCAGCATCCGCTGAGCCCTGCGTTCCCCTAACGAGCAACGTTTATTTGCTCAGATAGCGGCACAGATAGGCGGTCGCGTCGGCCACCTGCAGGTTGAACTCGCTGTGCCCCGGCACGAAGAACTTCTCACCCGGCGTAAACACCTGCCAGTCCGGCGCCCCTGGCAGCAGCACTTTCAGCGCCCCGGTGATCACCGTCATCTCTTCCGGCTGCGCGGTGGAGAAGGTGTATTCGCCCTCTTCCATCACGCCCACGCTGGTAAGACCGATGCTGCTACTGTCAAAACCGATAGACTTCACTTTTCCGGCAAAATACTCATTCACTTTCAGCATAGACTGGCACCCGCGTAATCATCTTGATGGAAAATCCATATTGGGGGATTGCGGTTGATCTGTCACTGGTTTTTCGCGCGAAATGCGATCGCGGCGCAGAGTAAAACGCTGCCGGGCTTCTCACCGGCAGTCAGGGCTGCTGAACCCCGGGGAGATCCACGGGCGCAAAGCGCCTGAGAGCGCGTCGAGCGGTAACTTTTCGCTATTTGAATCAGTCGACTAACTCTGCAGCCAGCTTGGCGACCAGTACGTTCGACAACAACACTGGCACCGACAGACGCGCCTGCAAAAAGGCGCGGTGACGCTGGTGATAACCGATGCAGTCTAGCACCACCACCTCCGCCCCCTGCCGCAGCAGTGCGCAAGCCGCCTGCTCCAGCGCGGCATCATCTGCCAGATAGGGGCTGGCGACGGCATAGCTCGGCGGCGTCGCCAGCTGCCGCCATTTACGCGCCTGCTGCTCAACCTGTTCCGCCATCGGCACCACGATGCCGACGCGGTGTGCGCCGACGATCGCGGAGATCAACGGCGGAATAATGCGATCCGGCTCCAGCAACAGCGCCTGTTCCGCCTGCAATTCGCCGAATTCGCCGGTGCACAGCAGCAGGATCACCTGGCACCCCGCCGCCTCCAACTCGCGGATCTTCTGCTGCAACCCGCTTTCAACGCGAGCGGCACAGAGCGTCACCTGCGTGCCGTCCAACAGGCGCGACACCAGCAGCTTATCGCCCTGTTGCGGCGCATAACGCTCGGCGATCTGCCCGGCATCCAGGCCGTCCAGCAAACCGACGTGCCTCACCCGCTCCGCCGGCAGATAAGCAGACAGCAGCGGCATGATATCGCTGCGCGGCGCCTGACCGAGGGTCAGCGTGGCGAATGAAGCCGTCATGGGTCTATCTCCTTTTTTGCAGGTGGCTCAGACTGCCGTACAGCGCCAGCAGCTGGCCGAATTCGGCAGCATCGTAGAACCGGCAGGTGCCGCGGCCAAATTCTTTGGCGACCTCCACCGCGAATTTGACCACCAGCGCGATGTCCGTTTCGTGGCTGGCGCCGGTGCCGCAGCCCGGCACCACCGATTCGCTGCAAATCGCCACGCCGACCACCGGCGCCGCAGTAGCGGTCGAGGGCTGCAGGATGCTGTTGAGGTGATGCACGCCGTTGCCATAAGGGGTGATATCCTGCGTGGTGATCGGGAAGGTCACCGCCGGGCGGCCGCTGGTCATCTCCATGATGCGCAGCAGATCTTCCGCCACCCGCAGGATGTAGCCCTCTTTCACCGTCGGCGACAGCGCATAGCCTTTGTGGTTGATGATGCGATTGCCCTTGGTGGTATCGATCGACAGGATGGCGTCAGCCTCCGGCACCACTTCATTATCGTTCATCGTCACGTCATCGATCGGCGAATCCATAAAATCGACCGGATCGTGCGGCCGGGTCGGCGCGTTCGGGCAAATATGAGTGGTGACGATCACATCGCCCGGCAGCGTGTCGCCCTTACGCTGCATCTCTGCCAGCTTCAGCGCGGCGGCAATGGCGGCGATCGCGCCGTCGCCGTCAGATACCAGCCCGATACGCGTCGGCCGCGCGCCGATGCCGCCCAGGCGGCCGATAATGCCCAGCGTCGGCGCCGCACCGCCAGCGAATTGTCCTGCGCTACCGGGGATCTCGATGCGCACGAAATCGGTACCGCCCTTCGGCCCGTCGGCGCGCAAGGTGCTGGCCCGGATCGCCGGGTAAAGCGCAAACAGATCGACGACGTCCTGGCCGCTGACGAATGCGCTATCAATCAATTCAAAAACCTGCAGCGTTTGTTGCAAACTCATGGTCGTTTTACCTCACCAATGTCATCGGCAGGGGCTATTTGCCCTTGCTGGAAAAAATCGAGCTGAAGAAGTTGTAGAGCGCGTCGCCGGCGATAAACCCGGCCGCCATGATCTCCATCGGTGTGCGGCCACGATCGCCCCAACGGCGCAGGATCGCCACGCGCAGCGCGATACCCACCAGCACCGCCCACCCGGCCAAGGCGTTATTGATCAGCAGACCGGTTGCCAGCAACACACCGAGCTGGCGCTTAGGGCCGCCGATCAGCTGTACCACGGCGCCGGGGATCGCCCAGATCAAAAGGCTCCAGGCGATACCCGGCTGCGCACCGGCCTCGATGGTCTTCGCGTAAACGCGCGCGACCGGCGGGATCAGGTCCTGCAGGAAATAGCTGTGATAAGAGAGGTAAACCACCGGAATGGCGATGAGGAAGGCAATCAGCGCCGCAAACAGCTGAATGCGGCGCCCCAGCAGCTCCTGTCGCAGATCCTCGCCGTAGCCACGCAGGATGAAGCCGGCTTTCAAATCAAAGCCCATGTCGGCGAAGGCCGGCCCGGTGGCGGCGGTAAAACCGGTCAGGATGCACAGCGCCAGCGGTGGGAAACCGATCAGGATACCGACGATCAGGGTGATCAACGCCACCGCGAACGCCGGAAACCAGCCGGAGTGCATGGCGGCGATACCGACGATCAGCTCATGAACGAAAGCGGCGAACGCCGCGTATATCACGAACAGCGCCAACATCGGCAGCGACATCTCGCTGAACAGCCCGCCGATCAGAGCTAAAAACGCGGCGATGGCGATGTAGCCGACCGCGCCCAGGCCGAGCGCTTTGCTTACCGCACTGTCCGGTTGGGTATAACCGGCGCTATCGGCGCGGCGGCTGCGGATCACCTGCGCAACCTGGATCAGCGCCACCAGGCCGGCGCCGACCATCACGCCGTGCGGAATAAAATGGGCATTGATATCGAAACCGGCCACCGGATCGGCGTAAGCCCGCAACAATAACCCGACGCCAAACATGCTCAGCGCCCAGATATTGCCGATAAAGGCGGTGCCGAAGGCCGCCATGGGGATCTTGAGCATTGATCCGGCGATACCTACCCCTACGCCCACCACCAAAAGCCAGGCCTGCTTGCCGCCGCGATCGCCGGCTTTAATCGCTTCCGCGGCGGCGACGCCGGGCGGCCAGGCATTGGCGGCGGGGAACACTTTGGTATCGAACAGGCGATAAAGCAGATAGGCGTCAAGCAACATCGCCGCCGCCACGCCGCAGAACATCGGTAAAATAAGCTGCGGTTGCCCCATCACGTAAGGCACCGCAATCGGCATCAGCAGACAATTGGCCGCGCCGAAGGTGGCAGAGGAGATCACCGTCTGCGCCAGGTTCTGAGTGTGCACCGAGCGGTAGCGTTGGAACATTTTCAGCGGAATGCGTGCCAACAGCATGGCAATCAGCGCACCGATGATCGAGGTGTTGGGCGTCACGCCCAGCGTGGTGATCAGCTGAACGCCGATGATCGCCCCCACCACCGAAAGTAACGCCATGACCAACAGCGTGCCGGCCTCTTTTAGCGGATTATTTGATTTCATGCTTGGTTTCCCTGAATATTTCCTACTGCGTGGCGGAAATAACGCCAAACGATAGCTCGCCGCGGCAGTTCCATTATTTGGAACTACCGGTGTCACAACGTGATTATTTTCTTATTCAGCCTGTCTATTTCTTACCAATAAAATACGGTGAAATATAATTAATGAGTTCCCTGGTGTCGGCGCTCGTTAATTATGATGCAACACGATAGCTCAGGCGCGTTATTTGATCTGCTGCCAATAATCATCGCCATATTTTTCCGCCAGTTGGCGGCTGACTGCGGTTAATTCGGCCAAGACTTCCGGTACAAACGGCTGCTCCTCGCCCTGCGAGGGGAAGGACAGGCACAACCCCACCGTCTCGCTGCCGTGCTTGTTCACCAGCGCGGTCGCCAGCGAACTGATGCTGTTCAAGGTTTCATTGCGCGCCAGCGACCATCCCTGACGCCTCACCTGCTGCAACGTCTGCAACAGCGCATCCAACGTTTGCGGCGCATTGGGCGAAGTCGCCCGGTAACCGCCGGCGTAACGCGCCCGAACCTGCTCGTCGCTTTCACGCGCCAGTATCGCCCGGCCGACCGAGGTTTCCGCCGCTGGCGAACGGTAACCCGCCGGGGTGACCACCTGCAAAAAGTGGCGGCCGGGAAACATGCGCATCACCATGATCTCCTGCCCTTCCAATATCGAAAGGTAGCCGGTACAGGCCGTCTGGCGGCATAGCTGCGCCATACTGGCCGCCAGGTTGTCCACCAGCGGCATCGACAGATAGTGGCTGGATGCCGCCAGCAACAGCGCGCCGATGTGATAACGCCGGCTATCGGGATCGCGCTCCAGCATGCCCTGATTTTCCATGGTCTGCAGCAGGCGCGATACCGTGCTTTTCGGCAGCGCCAATTGCTCAACCACGTCGCTGAATGCAATACCCGGTTGGCCATGCATCACACGTTGTTGAGAAAAGAGTTTTAATACCGCAGCGGCATTTTCCAGCGTTGTCATGATCCGCCTTGTTCCACTATATGGAACTCAGTTCCTGTTTTATAATTAAAAACTAAAACCCGAACTCCGCAGCGTCAAGCTGTTTATTTTTTGTCAGCCGCAAAATAAAAGGCATTCGTGCTTTTCAAATGAAAATATTGCGTAGAACGCCGACTTATCCGCGCCGAATAAAATAACGATACGCTCTGAAAATAATGAACAGCAGGACAAGCTGCTGAAAAATGATTTTCTCAGGAGGAGATATTGCCGCGGCTCAGAAACCCGCGCCGCGCAAACTGAAATCGATCGGCAACGTCAATTCCACCGTGCCGTTGACGTAGGCGTCCGCCGGCGGCGTGGGCAGCGGCGAAGCGCGTTTGACCAGCGCCTGGATTTCGCGATCCAGCGACGGCAACCCGGCGCTGCTGACCAGCGTCACCGCCAGCACATGGCCCTGCCTGTCCAACGTGAAACGCACCTGCCCGACGCCCTGGCGCTTTAGCCGCAATGCGTCTTTGGGGTAACGTTTAAAACGATTCAGGCGGCCGCTGATGCGGCTGCGCCAGTTGTCCACTCCCGCCTGAGCATAGGGCGTCAGGCGAGTTTGCGGCGCGGCCGTTTTATCCGCCCGGCCCGGCGGTGGCGCACCGACGCTTTGCTCCTGAACCTTCGGCGGCGCGATCGTTTTCTCCTGCGGCGGTGTGCGCGGCAGGGGGGGAGTCTTCACCGGCTTGGGCGGTTTTTTCTGCTTCGGCGGTACGGCGATGTTCGGCCGCACGGCTTCAGGCACCTTCACCGTCGGCAAGGGTTCCGGCGGCGCCGGCGGTTCAACCTGAGGCGGCGGCGTCATTTGCCCCGGCGGTTGTTTTACCTCAGCCGGGGCCTGCGGTGCGGCGGCCATCACCACCATGACCGCCGGCGGCGGCACCCACGCCGGCGCGGCCTGGTCCCGCCAGGGCCAGAACAGCGCCACAACCAGCAGGTGCAGTGCCAGCACCAGCACCAGGCAACGGCGCCAGGGCATGACGGCACCGGGTGCGGCGAAAGGCAGCGGCGAAACCGACATGCTCACTCTTCCGTCAGCGCCAGATGAAGGCGATCGGTCAGCGGTTTGAACAGGTAGTTCATCATCGAACGCTCGCCGGTGCGGATGAAGCCTTCGACCGGCATCCCCGGGCGGATCTCCAACCCGTTCAGGCGTTGCAGCCCCGCTTCGCTGACCTTGACGCGCACGCTGTAATAGGGCGCGCCGCTTTTCTCGTCGGTCAGGCGATCGGCCCCGACCAGCGTCACCTCGCCCTCGACGCGCGGCGTGGTGCTTTGGTTGAACGCCGAGAACAACAGTTCGACCGGCAGCCCTACCTGCACCTTGTCGATCAGTTCGACCGGGATACGCGCCTCCACCTGCAGCCCCCGATCGCTGGGCACGATCTCCATCAGTTGCTGACCGGCGCCGATCACGCCACCTTCGGTGAACACGCTCAGCCCCACCACGGTGCCCGCCACCGGCGCTTTCACCTGCGTATGACCCAGATCGGCCTCCGCCTTGGCCAGGCGGTTATCCAGTTCGTCCAGCTTCATCCGCACCTCGGCCAGCTGGCTACTGACCTCTTTCTGATACTCTTCCCGCCGCTGGATCGCCCGCAGCTTCAGCTCCAGTATTTGGCGGCCCAGGCGGCCGATATTGCCGGTGTCCTCGGACGCCTGGCCATCAATCTGCGCATACTGCCCTTCCAGATCCAGCAGCCGATTGCGCGCCACATACCCCTGCGCAGCCAGCTTGCGCATACCGCTCAGTTGCTCCTGCAACATGGCCTTTTGCCGTTGCTTGCTGGCGTAAGACTGACGGATCCCTTCCAGCATCGCCTGCGATCCGGCAATGCTCTCCGCGATCGCCGCCAGCTCACTCTGCAGCGC
>ENA-OBIT01000993-OBIT01000993.1-metagenomes-genome-assembly--contig:-NODE-993-length-11405-cov-11.5353_pt1 | contig 11405 bp, 10 predicted proteins | sample MGYA00153386_OBIT01 | MGnify analysis MGYA00153386 | reverse complement strand
AATAACCAATAACTAACTGCTAAGCTCGTTCATTCTTGCTTTTAGGGCATTTCGGGCTTGTTCTCGATCGTCAAAATGGACTTTTTCAGTACCCAAAATCTGATAATCTTCGTGTCCTTTTCCGGCAATCAGCACGCCGTCTCCGGGTTTAGCCTCCATAATAGCAGTGCGAATTGCATCAGCCCGATCGCACAGGACGATCGGCTTAACTCCGGCGGGAATTCCTGCTAAGACATCCTCCAAAATGCGATCGGGAACTTCAGTGCGGGGATTGTCGGAAGTAACCACAGCTAAATCGGCCAACTCTGCCACGATTTTACCCATGATAGGGCGTTTTGTGCGATCGCGATCGCCACCGCAACCAAACACACAAATCATCCGACCCGGAATAAACGGCCGCGACGCTTTCAACAAGTTTTCCAAACTATCGGGAGTGTGCGCGTAATCGACAATGACGCTAATATCTTGGTCAGGACTTATTTGCACCCGTTCCATCCGTCCTGGAACTCCAGAAAACTCCGATAATTTCTCCACAATTGCGGACAAATCTAAACCCAACTCCAAAGCAGCACCAACAGCAGCCAACATATTGGATAAATTGAACTGACCGACTAAAGGCAAAACAAAAGCAGTTTTTCCTTTAGGAGTATGGAGTATTCCTTTAACTCCATTAGGCTGATATTCTAAATCATCAGCATACAAATCAGCCGTTTTATCGCTAGTGCTATAACTCCAAACTTGCTCAGAATTGAGAGTTTCAACTATCCGCCGTCCGTAGGCATCATCAATATTGACTACCGCCCGACCTTTGAGATAATTCGGATTAAACAATAACGCTTTTGCCTCAAAATAATCTTCCATATCGCGGTGATAATCGAGATGATCTTGAGTCAAGTTTGTAAACACAGCAACTTCAAAAGTACAGCCCAAAACTCGCTGCTGTGCCAAAGCATGAGAACTAACTTCCATCACGCCATGTTTGCATCCGGCGGTGACAGCTTCTGCTAGTTGTTTTTGCAAGTCAACTGCAAAAGGTGTGGTATAAAGTGCCGTTTTTTCGTAGCCGGGCCAGCGAGTATAAAGCGTGCCAAAAATCGCCGTCGGCAACTGCATTTGATTGAGCAAAAATTCAATTAAATGAGTAGTTGTAGTTTTGCCGTTCGTGCCAGTAACGCCCACAAGTTTTAATTTGCTAGCTGGATTGCCGTAAAATGCGGTTGCTATTAGGCCGCAAACTTCAGCCATGTCCGTCGCTGGAATGACGCATATATCCCCCTCTTGGCAAGGGGTTTTCTGCGCGGCTTGGGTAGAAATTATGGCCGCAATTGCACCATTAGCGATCGCACTTTGCCAAAAATCTCCTCCATCTACCCGCGTCCCCGGCATTCCCAAAAACAAATCCCCCGGCTTGCAAGCATGGGAATTAGTAGATAAACCCGTGACTTCAGCATCAAGTGCCCGATGTTGAGCGTCAAAGGAAATGCCGGAAACTGCTGCTAATAATTCTCTCAATTTCATCTCAAAAACTCCTCAATTGAACGTGTTGAATCTATTCTGACTCATCAACTTGCAAATATTTCTGTAACATTTGCTCCAATTGGGCAACTGTACAGCGGGGAGAAGGACGGGGCAAAAGTTCTTCCGGGGAGAATGCAGCATCAAGCACAGAATTTCTTGGCTGGGGCTGCACTTTAAACAAAACTGGAACTTCGTACTGATAAGCTTGAAACCAGTCATCGCGATCGGTAATATCTCGCACTTCCAATTGAAACTTCAGGTTTTCAATCTGTCTGAGTTTTTCTTGCAACCCTTCGCACAAGTGGCATCCAGGTTTACTGTACAAAATCAATCGCATCATGAGAGTAAGATTAAACTCGATCTTAAATTCTAGTCTTAGGATAACCTGTTTATGGAACAGGCCGTGAAGCCTATTTTTAATCGGCCTTTCACATCATTTTAACTGGTTCCCCAGCTCTGCCTGGGAACCGATATCACTCTTGCTCTGCCTCGTCGCTTTCGGATGGAGGCAGAGCCTCCAGATTTGCGTTACTAGGCAGAGCCTAGTAATATCAAATCCCTTTCCATCGGAATAATATAAACGGAGGAGATGGAGGAGACGGCAGTGCCGTCTCCCTACAATTTCGTGGTAGGGACACGGCACTGCCGTCTCCTCTATATCATTCCGGCGCAGCCGGAATTGATATAACGAGTAGAATGGGTGCATCTCATTTTTGCAAATATATTCGTAGGGGCGAAGCATTTCGGTAGTAAATCTCTGATTCTCACTAATAGATTGTCTGCCGAAATGCTTCGCCCTTTCCAAATTGAGATGCACCCGAGTAGAATCGATTACCGATCGCCAATTACCAATTACCTTGACTAATGAATCAAGATTTAGTATAGTCTACAAGTATCTCTACAAAAAGGAGGCAGTATGGACTGCACCGAATACGCAGAAGCCAAGCGAAAAGCAGCCAAGAAAATCAGCGCCGACATTCGAGAACGCTGGAACAATCGTATTGTTCAGCGGGAATTGCACTTGATGGGTGAAGCGGGTGCGGCACAATACCTATCTGATTATGGCCGAGGTATTGGTACAGCAAAAGTGATCGGTTTTGCACTGTGTGCGGAGTCGGAAGGATATCCAGAAATGGCGATGGGATTTTGGAAAAGAGCCTTTGAGTTGGAAACCGGAGAAAAGCCGATCGCCCTTTCTACACCAAACAACTCTACCACAACTCTCGCTCCTACCAAAAAACCAACTGCCGCCCCAAAAATAGAAACAGTCAACAATCCTGTAGTCGCCGAATTGCCACCAAACTTGCAGCCGGGACGGATTGTGACAATGCAGCCAGTTGACGCACCGAGCGATCGCACTTATTATATCGAAAATCCCGAGTATTGGGGACAACCGAAGCGCGATGGTAATCGAGTAGTCATCGTGGCGACTCAAGACAAAGTATACTACCAATCGCGATCGACCAACCTGCGACAACAGCCCTCAATTGCGATCGAGAAAGCATTAATTGAAACCGCTGCTAAAATTGGCACTTTTGTTTTAGATGGCGAATTGTATTACAAAAGTCATAGTGGCAGCGAACACCGCACAGGAGCCCAAGCTGCTACTGTTAATATTGACAGCGGCTTTCCGACAGTCCAGCCATATGCAATTTATGCGATTTTTAAATGCTTATTTTTTAAGGGAAATGATTTAACTATCCTCGCCGAATCAGAACGAATTGCAGCCGGAGTTGAAGTTGGTGAAATGCTAGCAAATTTATCTAACGAATTTGAAATTGTACCAATATCTCGCACCCAATCCGAAAAAAGTTTACTAGCTAAACAGCAAGAATCAGAAAATAGAGAAGGCGAAGTTTGGGTTTTGCATAACTCTCCTTATATCGGCGGCAAAGATATTAAAAAATTTCCGATGGTGAGGACGAAATACTGTCTGGAATTCGACCTATTCATTGTCGGATTGACGGCGACAAAAGTTGCGGGGCGGCCATTTAGCGCCATTAAAGTTGCGCAAGAAATAGATGGCAAATTAGTGCCGATGGGAACAGTAGGAACGGGGTTTAGCGGGGAGGAAATGCAGGAAATAGCCCGACGTTATGAGGTTGACCCGAAAAGTGTCAAAATCAAAGTGCGATCGCAAGGTTTGACAGAAAGCGGCAAACTGTGGCACGCCCGATTTCTAGAGTTTTGTTAAATTGGGTGGGAAACGGCACTGCCGTTTCCCACCCGGGTATGCGATTATCAACCAATAGTGTAAAATAAAAATCTCGGAGAAAACATCAATGTTTGTCAGCAAAAATAATTTCTACATCTCCCCAGAAGAGTACCTAGAAGGCGAACGAGTAAGCCCCATCAAACATGAATATAGACGCGGGCACGTTTATGCAATGACCGGGGCAAAAAAACCTCACATTGTTATTTCAGTAAATTTAGCAAGTTTGCTTAACAATCATCTCCACGAGAGTTCCTGCTTAGTTCTTTCATCAGATATCAAAGTCCGACTGGAAGAAGCAAATTGCTATTACTATCCTGACGTAGCGGTGACTTGCGACGAAAGAGATACAAATTCAACCGAAGACTTCATTCTCTATCCATCTCTAATTATTGAGGTGTTATCTCCCTCAACCGCATCCTTTGACAGGGGTGATAAATTTGCCGATTACCAAACTGCATCAAGTTTGCAGGAATACGTGCTAATTACTCAATCCGAAATCAAAATTGAATGTTTTAGACTCAATGCTGAGGGAAATTGGGTTTCTCAAACTTACCGACAAGGAGATACAGTAGAATTTATTAGTGCGAATTTTAGTTATCCAATTAGCGAAATCTATCAAAAAGTCCCTGGTATTATCCTGCGATAAGTAAGTCTACCTAAAAAAAATAGAATAGCCAATCATGAGAGGAAACATCAATGTTTGTCAGCAAAAATAATTTCTACATCTCCCCAGAAGAGTATCTAGAAGGCGAACGAGTCAGCCCCATCAAACACGAGTACAGACGCGGACACGTTTATGCAATGACGGGAGCAAAAAACCCACACACTATTATTTCTAGTAATCTAGTTCGCCTGTTGGGAAATCATCTTCTGAATACGCCATGCTTAGTTCTTACCTCTGATATCAAAGTTCGACTGGAAGAGGCAAATTGCTATTACTATCCTGATGTAGCGGTGACTTGCGACGAAAGAGATATAAGTTCAATGGAAGACTTCATTCTCTATCCACCTCTAATTATCGAGGTGCTATCTCCTTCAACTGCATCTTTTGAGAGAGGCGATAAATTTGTCGATTACCAAACTGCATCCAGTTTGCAAGAATACGTGCTAATCACTCAATCAGAAATCAAAATTGAATGTTTTAGACTCAATGCTGAGGGTAACTGGGTTTCTCAGACTTACCGACAAGGAGATACAGTAGAATTTGTTAGTGCAAATTTTAGTTGTACAACTAGCGAAATTTATCAAAAAGTCCCAGGTATCATATTGTGATGTATAAAAAAATTATCGGTTCGTAATGAGGACTTTAGTCCTTCTTCCGAAGACTAAAATAATTGCTACGAACTAAAATAATTGCTACGAACTAAAATGACTACTAACAAATAGAAAAACAATGATTAAAATCTTACACCTTTCAGACATCCATATGGGAAGCGGCTTTTCCCACGGGCGAGTCAATCCAGAAACTGGTTTAAACACACGCTTAGAAGACTTCGCTAGAACGCTGAGCAAATGTATGGATAGAGCGATTTCTGAACCCGTAGATTTAGTCGTATTCGGCGGCGACGCTTTCCCCGATTCCACGCCACCACCGTTTGTCAAAGAAGCTTTTGCGCGTCAATTCAGCCGCTTAGTTGATGCCCAAATTCCGACGGTTTTGCTAGTAGGAAATCACGATCAACATTCCCAGGGACAAGGTGGCGCGAGTTTGGGAATTTATCGGACTTTGGGCATACCTAAGTTTACTGTAGGCGATCGCCTGGAAACTCACCTCATCGAAACCCGCAACGGCCCCGTACAAGTGGTAACATTGCCTTGGTTGACGCGATCGACCTTAATGACGCGATCCGAGACTGAAAGCCTGTCTATGGGCGATGTTAACGACTTATTGACCGAAAAACTGACGATCGCCCTAGAAGGAGAAATCCGTCGTCTCGATCCAAACATCCCCACCATACTTTTAGCACACTTAATGGCAGACAAAGCAAGTTTGGGTGCAGAGCGTTTTTTAGCAGTAGGAAAAGGTTTTAACATTCCCGTTTCCATGTTAACTCGCCCTTGTTTCGATTACGTTGCTCTCGGCCACGTTCACAAACATCAAAATCTGAATGCTTCCAACAATCCACCCGTAGTTTATCCCGGAAGCATCGAAAGAGTTGATTTTAGTGAAGAGAAAGAAGACAAAGGTTTCGTGTTAGTTAATTTGGAACGAGGAAAAGCTGAGTGGGAATTTTGCGCTTTACCCGTACGAGTATTTCAGACAATTAAGGTGAATGTCGCCGAATCAGAAAACCCGCAAACCGAGTTGGTGAAAGCGATTGGGAAGAAAGAGATCGCAGACGCGGTGGTGAGACTGATCTACCAATTGCGATCGGAACAATTAGACTTAATTGATAACGCAGAATTGCACGCACTTTTAAGCGAAGCGCACAGCTACACAATTCAACCAGAATTAGTCAGTCAGTTAGCAAGGCCACGTTTACCAGAATTGAATGCGAATAATAGTATAGAACCATTAGACGCTTTGAAAACTTATTTAGCAAGTCGCGAAGATTTGAAAGATGTGGCGGAGAGTATGTTAGAAGCGGCACAGGGTTTGTTGGGCGGCGGGGAGGAAGCTGTGGTAGGATTCTAGGTACATCATGACTAATTTGTCTGTAACACTCAAGGATGCTAATTCTAATTTTAGGTTTCACCAGAGGGAAAAATGAGAATCAATAAAATTTCTGTAACCAAACTTTTTGGAGTTTTTAACCATCAGGTTTCTTTCAAAATGGAAGATAGAATTACGATCATTCATGGGCCTAATGGATTTGGGAAGACAGCATTACTCAGGATAATTAATGGATTTTTTAATTCACGCTACTCAGAAAGTCGCAGTATTCCTTTTATAGAATTTAGAATAGATTTTGATGACGGCAGTCATCTGCAAATAACTAAATTTACTGATAAAACAAGTGAGCATGAAAAAGACAAAGATTTAACATTTCATTTCTCTAAACCTGGCTTAAAGCCAAAAACATTCTCACCAAGTTTGTCAGTAAACTTAAAACAAAATAATTTTCCTTTGAGTATCATAGAGGAGATAGTACCTGGATTAGATCGAATAGGACATACAGTTTGGTTGTATTTACCGACTAAGGAAGAACTCTCATTAGAAGATGTTTGCGAACGCTTTGGCAACTGCTTGTCTGACAGTTTAACTACAGTCAAGAAAGAACCAAAATGGCTGTCAGAACTAAGAAGCTCAATCGACGTTCGTTTCATAGAAGCTCAGCGTTTGTTAAGTCTCTCAGGCGTTCCTAAAGCACAAGTACAGAGGAGACGCCCTTCAATGATTGCCTCAGTTGATACATATTCTCAGGAACTTGCAGAAGATATCCAAGCAAAGCTGGCTGAATATGGTGCATTATCTCAATCCCTTGACAGAACTTTCCCTGCAAGAGTTGTTAACAACAGAACATCTTCCGATCTAACAGAAGAAACACTTCGTAACAAATTAAATGAAATTGAAGAAAAGCGTTATCGTCTCAGAGAAACTGGTCTTTTAGATAAAGACGAAAATCCTGATTTTCAAGTTGAAAAACACATTGATGGAGCTACAAAAAATATTTTGTCAGTTTATGTTGAAGATGTAGAACAAAAACTCATGGTTTTTAAGGAACTCGCCACTAAAATAGAACTTTTTAAAAGAATTATTAAACAGCGATTTCTCTATAAAAATATGAGCATCAGTAAAGAGAAGGGTTTTACCTTTACAACGGCGGATGGCAAGCCTTTGTCGCCCACAGACTTATCTTCTGGGGAACAGCACGAACTGGTAATGCTTTACGAGTTGTTATTCAAAGTTCAACCTAACTCTCTCATTCTCATTGATGAGCCTGAACTATCATTTCATGTGGCTTGGCAAGTGCAGTTTCTAAAAGATTTGGAAGCAATTATTAAGCTAGCTAATTTTGATGTGTTGTTGGCTACTCACTCTCCAGATATTATCAATGACCGCTGGGATTTGACAGTGGAATTACAAGGACCTGTTGAATGAGAGAATACATTACACCCGATCGCATTGCCAATGACATTCGCATGCTGCGAACTCAACACACGGGGTCTTTTTTAATCGCTGAGGGAGATACAGATGCACGGGTGTGGAAAAATTTGATGGATTCCACAAAATGCCGTGTGGTAATTGCCCATAACAAAAACAATGCTATTGCAGTGCTAAATATCCTTGAACAGGCTAATGTTGCTGGCGTTGTGGCTGTTGTTGATGCTGATTTTGACATATTAGAAGAAACTGTTCCACTCAGTCCAAACTTGCTTTTAACAGATACTCACGATCTTGAAACTATGCTGCTGAAGTCGCCAGCACTGGAAAAGGTGGTTACGGAACATGGTTCAGCAGAAAAAATTGAGAGTTTTGCTCAAGATATCCGCCAGACTTTATTGCAGAGTGCCAAAATTATTGGTTATTTGCGATGGGCTTCGCTAAAGTTTAATTATTGTTTAAAATTTGAAGGTTTAAAATTTAAGAAATTTGTGGACGATCGCACATTAATATTAGATGAATCAAAGTTGATTAAAATTGTGAAAGACAACTCTGAAAAGGCGGGACTTGACGAGCAAGAAATTAGAGCAAATATGGATAGCTTAAAAACAGATACTCAAGATATGTGGCACGTTTGTTGCGGTCACGATATGATTTCTATTTTGTCGATCGCACTTTGTAAAGCATTAGGTTCCTTTAACTCTCAGAAAGCCGATCCAAAGGTACTAGAAAGCTATTTAAGGGTTGCCTATGAGTCTGCTCATTTCCGAGAGACAAAACTTTATATAGCTATTCAGACATGGGAACAAACTAATAAACCTTTCGAGGTTCTATCTAACCTGTAACTCCCGCATTCCCAAAAATCTCCCCTACAACCAATCGAGTTCCATTGGCAAAATCTACTCCAGACTGCACCTTTTTTCCCGCCAACTGCACCTCTCGTAATAATAATAAACCATTGCCAGTTTGCACGATCGCCCCCAAGCCCTTCACAACCTTCACAATAGCCCCATTTTCCCCCGACAACCCATCCAAAACAGGCCAATCGCGTTCTAAAACTCTCAACTCCGCCGGCATTTGCAGCCAATATTCCGGCCCAACGGGAACAGTAGCCATCACCTTCAGAGAATTACCGCGAAAACTGGTGGTACAATCTGGGTAAAAACCGCTAACTTGATTGTGAAGGTCGATCGCACTTTTTGACCAATCCAACACAAAATCAGCACCCTTAATCATCGGCGCATAACTTGCATCAACATCATTTTGAGGAACAGCTTCAATCTTCCCATCCCTCAACTTAACCAAAGTTTCCATCAACAAATCCGCCCCGATTTCTGACAACCTATCACCCAAAGAATCAGCATTATCCAACAGTGAAATACCAGCAAAATCCTGCAAAAGCATCGCCCCAGTATCCATCCCCGCATCCATCAGCATCGTCGTAATTCCAGTTTCCTTTTCGCCGTCAAAAAGACACCGCTGAATCGGTGCCGCCCCGCGATACTTCGGCAAAATCGAACCGTGAACGTTAACGCAAGCTAAACTAGGAATATCCAGTATTTCTTGAGACAAAATCTGACCATAAGCCACGACTACAAAAATATCAGCTTCCGATTCCCGCAGTTTGGCAATTATTTCGATATCTTTCTTGATTCGTGACGGTTGCAAAACTGGGAGACTGTGATTTAAAGCCGCCATCTTAATAGGTGAAGGCATCAATTGATTACCTCTTCCCCGGCGTTTGTCCGGCTGAGTGACAACAGCCACTACCTCGAATTCGGGATGACTTAGTAGGCTGGATAAAGTAGGAACAGCAAATTCGGGAGTGCCAAAAAAAACAATTTTCATAAGTTTTTAGTGAGTTTCTATATAACAATAAAACTACGCCATTAATTCATCAACCGCCACGCTAAATCCTGGCAAAACAACCTGAGTTATCGCTACCTCACCAGGCTTGAACAAAACCACCTGACTTTGAGTAATTACTAACACCCAACTACTCTTAGGAAACAGCAGCCAAACTTCCAAACATCCCGATTCTAAATACTCCTGTGCCTTAGCAAAAACATCATCAGCAAAATCGCTAGGCGAAACAATCTCAGCTAGCAGCGGAAAACTCTGGGGCAAAACTGAAAACTCCCCAGCTTGCGCCAGCAGTTCAGGAGTAATATAAGATACATCTGGTATCCGCCCTTTTTTCAGAGTTTGACAAGTAACTTCTACATAAACCTCGCCCCCTTTGCCGCTTGAGATCATGTAACTTCTCCAGTAATAATCTAGCTTTGATTGAATGCGGCGAGTTTTTGCAGTCATTCCCGGTTTCCCCACTACTTGTCCATTTACAAATTCTACAGGATGTTTAACTATAACTTTACCGTCCGCCCACTCCGTCCCGTCTGGAGGATTTTGCATCCATTCTTCCAAAGTTAAATCTAACTGTTCTACACTAGGAATTATCATTTGATTTACATGGTTTACTGCTAATTTCAATCTTATCATATCTCCTCAAATATGGAAAGCCCATCTAATCTCCTGCTTAAACTCAGCCGCAGCTTATTTGCAGACACGGCATAACCAGAAAATTTTATTCAGGCTATCACCAATCCTCAACCTTTTAATCCGGTCATTTTATGGCTACTGACAGTTCTCATTTAGCAAAATATCGATCGCACTTGACGGAAATTCCTTGCTATCGGATGTGGCAACAAGATAAACTAGGGGCGGGAGCTTTTATAGTTTTGTTTCAAAATAGTTTCCAAGGAGAGATACAGCGTATTCCATGTTTTTGAAGTGTAGGGACACGGCAGTGCCGTGTCCCTACGGGGAACTAACGATAGGCTCGTGTACTTTATAAATGTGGAATCTGCTATACATGAGCTACCAGCCGATTTTCTAGATTTAGCTCGTTTCACCTTGTAATTATCCGCCTTTCTTGAACATGATTTTATCTCAATTAGCCACAGCAATTCACCGACAGCTACAAAATGTAATTAGACTGCAATTCAAACGTACAGCCTGCATTTTCCTGACTTTAAGTTTGCTAATATTAAGTGGCTGTCAAAACAGCACAGCACCCGCATCCAAAAACGGCGAACCAATAAAAATTACACTGTGGCACGGCATCAATCCCCCGCCAAATCGTGATGTATTTCAAACCCTTACGGACAAATTCAACAAAACACACCCCAACATTAAAGTAGAACCAATTTACATCGGTCAGCCAGACCAACAACTGCCGAAAATATTAACAGCAATAGTCGGAAATGCACCGCCAGATTTGCTGTGGAATGTTCCCACAATTGCTGGAAAACTCGCAGAACTAAACGCAATTCAACCCTTAGAAAACTGGCTCGACAACTCACCACGGAAAGCCGAAATCTACCCGGCACTATTCGAGTCAATGGAACTGGATGGACACATTTGGTCAGTTCCCCTAGCGACAAACAATGCGGCTATATTTTACCGTCCCAGCTTATTTGCAGCAGCAGGAATCACGGAAGTGCCACAGAATTGGGCGCAATTAAAGCAAGCAGCCCGATCGCTCACACGAGACACCAACGGAGACGGCCGCCCAGACCAACACGGCATAGTGCTCTCCCTAGGCAAAGGAGAATGGACAGTATTTAC
>ENA-OBIT01000987-OBIT01000987.1-metagenomes-genome-assembly--contig:-NODE-987-length-11456-cov-4.64845_pt1 | contig 11456 bp, 7 predicted proteins | sample MGYA00153386_OBIT01 | MGnify analysis MGYA00153386 | reverse complement strand
TTGTTGGTGAAGGTGATGGCGGCGATCTGCCGCGGCTCCAGCCCCGTTTGCAGCAACCGCGCGATCTTGTGCACGATGACGCGGGTCTTGCCCGACCCCGCGCCGGCCAGCACCAGGCAGGGGCCGTGCAGATGGTGCACGGCGTGCATCTGGGCGTTGTTGAGCGAGGCGGGGGTGGTCATGCGGGCGGCGGATGATAGTGGGCCGGCAGTGCTGAATGCCGGCCTTGTCCTACAGGCAATTTGCTGGCGAACGCATCTGTGCCGCGCCTGCCAAAGGGCATCATCGAGCAGTCACGATCGGTGATGAAGCAAGACCCAGGAAAACGCATGCTCATCGACATCGGCCATGACATCGAGCTGGCGCTGACGGCGCCCACTGCGTTGATTCACCTGCTGCGCGTTCACCCCAGTCGCGAAGGTGACCTGCTGCAGCCCGAGCATGTGACTGCGGTGCCCGCCATGCCCGCCGTGCAGTACACCGACGCGTTTGGCAACCGTTGCGGGCGCATCCAGGTGCCGGCCGGGGTGTCGTCGGTGCGCTTGGCCAGCCGCGCACGAATCCATGACAGCGGCCTGGCCGACACCTATCTGCCGCAGGCTTGGCAGCACGCGCCGCAAGACCTGCCCACCGAGGTGCTGCAGTTCCTGCTGCCCAGCCGGTATTGCGAGGTTGACAGCGACCTGCTGGCCTTTTCCTGGGCGCAGTTCGCAAGCACGCCGCTGGGCTGGGGCCGGGTGCAGGCCATTTGCGATTTCGTTCACCAGCGCATCCGTTTCGACTATGCCAACGCCCGCGCCAACCGCAGTGCGTTGCAAGGCTTTCACGAACAGACGGGGGTGTGCCGCGATTTTGCGCACCTGGCCGTCACCCTGTGCCGCTGCATGAACATCCCGGCCCGCTATTGCACTGGTTACCTGGGTGACATTGGCGTTCCACCGGTGGCATCGCCCATGGATTTCAGCGCCTGGTTCGAGGTCTACCTGGGCGGCCAGTGGCTTACGTTCGACGCACGCCACAACCGGCCGCGCATCGGCCGTGTGCTGATGGCTCGTGGGCGCGACGCCGGCGACGTGCCCATCACCATGACCTTCGGGCCGAACACGCTGACGCGCTTCGTGGTGATTACTGAACAGGCGCACTGACCGCGTTACAGCGTCAGTGGCAGCCCCGACAGATCCAGCGCGAGTTCGGGCGCGGCATCGGGCACCAGCACCCCAGGCCGGGTCAGCACCTCGACGCGGACGTAGCCGTGACCTTGCGGCTGGCGATGGCGCAGCAGTTGGCCGCCCTCCAAGTCGATGACCCAGACTTCGAACACGCCATGGCGCGCGTACAGCGGAAGCTTGATCTGGATGTCGTAGCGCAACGTGCTGTCGGCAACTTCAATCAGCAGCTTGGTATCGGCGGGGGTCGGATGCGCGGCGGCGTAAAAGTCGTTGCGCCACTCCACCACCAGCAGGTCAGGCTCGGGCTCTGAATGGTCACCCAGTCGAATCGGGTTCTGGCTGCGCACTTCAAGGCGTCCAGCTGCTGCGGTGTCGATCAAGAGGCCCAGCCGCCGCACCATTGCAGCATGCCGCGATCCGATCGATGCCATGTCGATGATCTCTCCGTCGATCAGTTCGGTGCGCTGCCCAGGCGGCAAGATGCCAGCCTCGGCCATGCGGTAGTAGCTGTCGACCGTCAAGCGGTGGCGTGCAAGCAGCAGCGGGGATTCGTTGGCACCCATTTGTTTTTAGTATGACAGGGGCGACCTGGTCTGGGCGCGTCGGCGCAAGGTGTGGTGGACCCATCTCGGGGAGGGGCCAGGCCTGACGGGGCGAAACTTCGCGGGTGTTTCGGTCATGCGCGTGGGCGTTGCCGCAGACGCAGACCGACCACACCCAGCCCGCACAACAGCAGCGCCCAGGTGCCGGGCTCGGGCACGGCCGTCAGCGTCGCATAGTCGAAGCCGCTCGCCGAGCGTACCGACCATTGCGGCACGGCGTTGAACCAGGAATCGAAGAGCTGCGCATTGACCAGCTCAAAGGTGTGCGAGAAGTCGGCGGCGCTGCCGCCCTGGACGCGGCCCGACCGGTTCGCGGAAGTCATGAACAGCCGCGAATCGACCGTCGTGGTCAACCCGTAGGCGAAAAGCGCGTTCGAGAACACCGGAATGTTGAAACTCACGGTGCGGTCGACAAGTTGGCTGGCGTCGAAATTCAGGCGTCCGGTCAGGTTGAGAGACCCGGGCTGAGGCGGAGGGAAATCCGGCGATTCGCACCGGCTGCTTGCCGAGCCGCCGACGCGGGCCGAGCCACATTCGAAGGTGATGGACGACTGCGCGTAGCCCAGCGTCAGGCCTGTGTTGCTCGTTGTTTCAGCGTAGTTGACCGACACGTCACCGGTGATGCGGTACGTCAGGCGAAACCAGCCTGGCCCGTTCCAGGTTGGCGTGCTGGGCAAGACGAACTCTTCCCGAACCTTGATGGTTCCCTGGCTGAGAACGCCGTTACTGTAGAACCCTTCAGCCTTGTTGAAATAGCCGCTGGCGCTGGTGCTGGCCGACCACTTGTTGACCCCGGTGATGCTGGCCTGCGCAGCCGCGCTGGAGCTGTAGTTATAGCTGGGGTCGTTGCCCGGTGATGCAATGAAAGACCAGGCGTTGGCGACGCTGCTGTTGGCGGCGGCGCCATGGGGCGGCGTCCAGAAAACCGTTGGGCCGTAGACACAGTTGCTTTGGCACGCCGTGGAATAGGCCAAGAACTGCGCTTGCGCAGCTGCCGGGCCACCGCAGAGCGCTGCACTGAGTGCCAACCCCAGCACAGCCGCGCTGCGCGGCGGGGCGGGGCACAGTTTCGAATTCGAGTCGTTCGTCATGGGGTCTCTCCGTCAAGGTGGGTGTGTCGTTCGCGGTGTTGCGTCAAGGTGCCAGCCGCCGTGCCCGCAGCCGCAGCAGCAACACGCCGATGCCGCACAACAGCAGTGCCCACGTGCCGGGCTCGGGCACGGCGGTGACGCGCAACACACCGGCCGTGTACAGGTGGCTCGTGTCCAGCACCGCGCCGCTGGCCAGGCTCAAGCCGGTGGCGTCGATGCTGCTGAAGCTGCCGCTGCTGCTGCCCCAGTCGAAGAGATCGAAGCTCTGGCCGATCTGCCCGGTGAAGCCGGCCCACGACACCAGCTTCAGCGTGCCGCCGAAGGCCAGGTGGCCGGCGACGATGTATTTGTTGAAGCTGCTGTCGCGCAGGGCGGCATTCGTTTCGCAAGCGGCCGTGCACGCGGTGGTGCCGCCGATCTCGGCCGTGTACAAGTTGCCGACGCCGAAGTTCACGCTGCCCGCATCAAGCCCCAGGCCCGGTGACGCGCCGATCGACAAACCGCCCTCGAAGAACTTGGTGCCGGTGCCGGTGAACAGTGCGCCGGTGCGCTGTGTCACCGCGCCGAAGAACACGCCGGTGGAGCCGGCCGACACGCGCAGCTCGCCGCCGGATTCCACCGTGTGGGCGTCGAAAAAGGTGGTCTGGCTATTGCCCGACAGGATGACCTTGCCGCCAGCCGTGGTGGCCACGCTGCCGTACACCGTGGCACCACCAAAGCTGACCTGCACCTGGCCGGCGTTGGTGGCGCCGCTGTTCAGCCTCAGCACCGCGTCGTTGAGCAGGATGCGACCACTTGCGGCGTTCGCCAGCGTGCCGCTGTACTGCTGCTCGCCACCGGCCCGGATGTCGATGACGCCGGCATTGCTGTGGCTGGCACCGTTGATGCGCAGCAGGTCGCCCGCGCCGCTGCGCAGCTGGCCGGTGCTGGCATTGGCCACCGCCGCATTCAGCGTGCCGCTGCCGGCCACCAGGCCCTGGTTGCTGAAGCTGCCCGCCACCGTCAGGTTGGTCGGCAGCACCGTGCCCAGGTTCACCACGCTGCCTGCCACCGTGCCGTCGCCTGCCAGCGTGCCGGTGCCTTGCACGGTGAACAGCCCCGCCACTTGAAGCGCCGTGCCGCCGGTCATCAGCAGCGTCGGCCGGCCCGGGCTGCCGGTGGCGGCGCCCAGCGTCAGGTTCTTGACGGTGGCGGCCTGGTTAAAGAACACGGTTTGCAGGCCGGCGCTGTCGATGTTGGCGTCGATGAACTTACTGGGCAAGTAGCTTTGTTCCCAGCGTGTGGCGTCGGCAAAGCTGCCATTGGCCGAGCCGGCGCCGGCCTGCCAGGCGACGCTGCCGGTGGGCGTGAGCAGCACTGCGCGGGTCTGGCCGGCGATGGTGGCCGAGCCGGCAATCTGACCATGCACGTTGATGGCTCGGGCGTTGGTGACCTCGGCGCCGCTGCCCGGCGCCAACATCGTGTTCAGGTTGACCATCGCGCCTTGCGCGGCTGCAATGCGCAAGAAGCCTTGATTGATGCCGCGGGAGTCAGTGGCCAAGCCGACCACATCGCCGCGATCATTCAACCCGTATGCGAAAGCTTGATTTCCTCCGAGCGAGCCGAGTAAGGTCATGCTCCCTGATTGCCACATCACAGCGAACCCTCTGCGCGACCCGTCAAAGGAAACTCCGGCGACTGCGCCAGCGTTGTTGATGGCGAACGCGTTGCCTCCTGTCGAGCCACCGTATTCGCTGCCCAACCCTGGCAAAACGCCGGGGCGGGCACTTGCTCGCTGCCACACCGCTGCGTCCATAACATTGATTGAAGTCGCATTCGACCCTGCAATTTGCCCTCCTTCGTTGATGGCGTTTGCAGTGCCCCGAGCGCTATAGATCCCGCCGCCCATCTGAATTTGGGTGGCGTTCACCCAAAGCGCAGGTAACGTGGTCGTTGGGTCCGAGTAGTAAACCCCTGCGACGTTTCCGGTGTTGTTGATGGCGAGGGCGCTGGCGTTCCGAGGGGGCGAAAAAGAGTCGGCGTTGAGGTAAGCGTTGAGAACAGAGGGCATGCCGCTGGCGCTCCACAACACTGCGCGGAATCTCGAGTTGTCGGCCAGGTACGAGTCGCCCACCACAAGCCCGGCATCGTTGATGCCGTAGGCGTTGCTGAATTGGCCGCCTAAGGTGCCCAGATCTTGGGCGACCCCGTTGGTCCATCGAGTGGCGTGCGCCACACCGCTGGGCAGGTAGGCGCGGCCGGCCACCTGGCCTGACGCGTTGATGGCAAACGCCTCGCTGGAGTTGCCGCCCAACGTGCCCAGGTTGGTGACCGTGAACCGCACCTCGGCATGCGCCGGGGTGGCGGCGAGCAGCGGCAAGAGCGACAGCGCGGCTGCCGCGGCCAGGCGGGTGAGGGGGCTGAGGGCAACGGCGCGGTCGGCGGCGCGGGCGCCGTGACGGTGAGTGGTTTGTTTCATCGCTGAGTCCTTGCGGTGTTTGCCGCTTGCGAGATGGCGGGCGGCGGGTTCACTGTCGTCATGCCGGCCTGCGGCGTCTTGAATGCTTCTGATCGAAAGCTGAATCGTCTTGAATGCAGCGGCGCTGTGCCCGCAGGCGCCATGCCACGATGCCGACGCCGCACAACAACAGCGCCCACGTGCCGGGCTCGGGCACAGCGGTGACCCGCAAGATGCCGTTTGTGTAGAGCTGGCTGGTGTCCAGCAACGCGCCGCTGGCCAGGCGCAAGCCGCTGGCGTGCCGCTGCTGCTGCCCCAGTCGAAGAGGTCGAAGCTCTGTCCGATTTGCCCCGTGAAGCCGGCCCACGACGCCAGTTTCAGCGTGCCGCCCAAGGCCAGGTGGCCGGCAACGATGTACTTGTCGAAGCTGCTGTCTCGCAGCGCGGCGTTGGTCTCGCACGCGGCGCTGCAGGCGGTGATGCCGCCGATCTCGGCGGTGTACAAATTGCCCATGCCGAAGTTCACGCTGCCGGCGTCCAGCCCCAGCCCGGGCGACGCGCCGATCGACAAACCGCCTTCGTAGAACTTGGTGCCGGTGCCGCTGAACAGCGCGTTGGTGCGCTGCGTCACGGCGCCGAAGAACAGCGCCGTCGAGCCGGTGGACACGCGCAGTTCGCCGCCGGCGTCCACCGTCACCGCGTTGTAGAACGTGGTGTCGCTGCGCCCGGACAAGATGATCTTGCCGCCGGCCGTGGTGCCGATATTGCCGCGCACCGTGGCGCCGCCGAAGCCCGCCTCCACCTGCCCGGCGTTCACCAGGCCGCCGTCCAGCCTCAGGGTGGCGTCGTCGAGCTGGATGCGGCCGCCGGCCTGGTTGCTCAGCAGCCCGACGTAGCGCTGCTGCCCGCCGCCGGTAATTTCGATGGTGCCGGCGTTGCTGTGCGCGCTGCCCAGCACCTGCAACGATTCGCCCGCGCCGCTGCGCACCTGGCCAGCGGCGGTGTTGACCAGCGCCGTGTTGAGCACGCCGCTGCCGGTGCCGTTGCCGTTGCCGCTGCTGGTCACCAGGCCCTGGTTGCTGAAGCTGCCGCTGACGCTGAGGTTGCCCGGCCGCACGGTGCCCAGGTTCACCACGCTGCCCGCCACCGTGCCGTCGCCTGCCAGCGTGCCGGTGCCCTGCACGGTGAACAGCCCCGCCACGCTGAGCACGGCACCGTTCTGCAGCGCCAGCGTCGGCCGCCCCGCGCTGCCCGCCGAGCTGCCCAGGCTGAGGTTCTTCGCTGCGGCGTCGCCACCGACCGTGATGGTCTGCGTGCCGATGCCGCCGATGCTGGCATCGACGAACTTGCTCGGCAGGTAACCTTGTTCCCAGCGTGTGGCGTCGGCGAAGCTGCCGTTGCCTGCGGCCTGCCATGCCACGCTGCCGCTGGGCGTCAACAGCACGGCGCGGGTCTGGCCCGCGATCAGGGCGCTGCCAGCGATCTGCCCGTGCACGTTGGCGGCGTAGGCCACCGTGATGGTGGCGCCGCTGCCCGGTGCGACCAGCGTGTTCAAGTTGACCATACCGCCTGCGGTGTGCAGGAAGCCCTGATCCGCACCGGTGGTGGTCGTGGCGGTGCCCACCGCCTCGCCACGGCTGTTCACGCCGTATGCAATGGAAGACGTGCCCCCCAGCGAGCCCAGGTCTGTGACGGCGCCCGACTGCCACATCACGGCCCGGGATCCGGCCACTATGTCTGTCGAACTGCCCACGATCACGCCAGCGCTGTTGATCGACGTCGCCAGACTGAATGTTCCGCCACCCAGGCCCGGCAGCAAGCGAACTTCGCTCGATTCCGACTGCCAGAGCGCGGCAACGTTGTTGTAGACGCCCACCGCCTGCCCCGTGGCGTTGATGGCCGTGGCGAAGCCGCTGGCGCTGGAAGTCGGTTGGTACAAGCCCGCGACAAGGCCGTCGCGCCAAAGCGTTGGGCTGAGGCTGCCCGCTCTGCTGATCGCACCGACCACGCTGCCGTTGGTGTTGATGGCGCGGGCAAGTGAGCCGACCTGACCTGCGCTGGGCAAGACGGCCGGCGTGCCTGTCGCATTCCAGAGCACGGCGCGGTTCAACGCGCCGAGATAGGAATCGCCGGCCACTTGCCCCGCGTCGTTGATGCCGTAAGCGGCGCTGTTGTTGCCAAACGGGACACCCAAGTTCAGGGCAAGGCCATTGGTCCAGCGTGTGGCGCGCACCGTGCCATCGGCCAGGCTGGCGGAACCGGCCACTTGTCCTGACGCGTTGATGGCGTAGGCCGTGCTCGAGTTGCCCCCGAGCGTGCCCAGGTTGGTGATGGTGAACCGCACCTCGGCATGCGCAAGACCGACCCACAAGGCCGGCGCCAGGGCGAGAACAAACGTGTTGAGTTTCATGAGGTGCTTTCAAGGAGGGTTGTCGCGCTTGCCGTCGAGCGCGCTTTTCGTTTCGGCTGCTTTTCCAATGGTTGATACGAGCGCTGCACTCGAAAGCGGACACGGCTAAATCACGCACCCACGCCGCACCCTGTGCTGCGGATGGCGGCGCGGCGGCAATCGGCTCAGTTGCGGCGGCCGAAGTGGCGCTCGGCCACCCAACGGGCGACGTCGGTGCCCAGCGTCACGCCGTCCACGGTGGCGAAACGGAAGTGCATGCCGCCGTAGAGGCGGGCGACCTGGCTCTCCTCGCTCAGCGCGTCGGTGGTGGCGTAGGTGCGGGTGGTGCCGGTGACCAGGCTGTCGAAGCTGTAGACGACGTTGCGGGTGCCGTAGTAGCGGCGCAGCGTTTCGCCCAGTCCGCCGGCGGTGCAGGAATGCGCGGCCGGGTACTCGGGGTGGTTCGGGGTCGGCAAGACCGGGGTCCAGGCCGCATCGGCCACCGTCGCCGCGTTGCCGTCGGTGTCGGCCAGCGGGATCGCGCTCAGCGGCCGCCACGTTCCGTAGAAGTACTTCGCCTCGAAGCAGGCGGTGATCGCATCGGCGTGCACCACGTAGATGAACGCCATTAAGCGCGCGGCTGCCGCGACGTCGGTGGTGGTGCTGGCGAAGCGGCCGAGATTGCGCGTGATGTACGGTGATGGCGTCTCGGTGTGGAAGCGCGCGATCTCGAGCTGCTCGGCCGTGCGGGCCGTGCTCACGGTGCCGCCGAAGGCCTTGCTCTCGTTGGACGCCACCGCGTAGGCCGCGCTGTCCAGCGCCGGCGGGCCGGGCGCGCGGAACTGGTCGACGCGGGTCATCGAGAAGGGCCTGATCGACGGCACGAAGCGGTTGAAGGGGGTGGGATTCGCGCTCCTGAACTGGCCCGGCGCGGTGCCCGACACGTACGGCGCCAGCACGACGGCGCGGCCGTCGTTGGCGCGCAGCCTCACCACGGCGGCAGCGACTTCGTCGCCGAGCGCCAGGCCCCGGGTCTTGGCGTCGCCTGCTGGCAGCGCGGCGACGTAACTGTCGTAGGCGGCCTGGTAGCTCGCGCTGCGGTTGGGAAACAGCGCGCGCAGCACGCCGTAGGCCGCGGCGCTGGCGGCGGCGTCCATCGAGGCACCGGCCGCCGGCGCCGTCGGGGTGATGGCAAACGGCTTGAAGCGGCCGTCGATCGCGCTCACTGCGTCGTACATCGCCACGTGGACGGTGGCCAGATCGACGTGGTAGCTGGGCCGCTGCTCCTCGGGCGTGGTGCTGGCGGCCGCCGCGGTGTTGACGGTTTTGTTGGCGATGTCGTTCCAGTACGACACTGCGTTCGGCCCGGTCGAAGCAAGGGTGACAGTAGGCTCAGGATCGTCCGAACCCCCGCACGAGGCCAGCCCCAGCCCCAGGGTGACGGCAGTGGCAGTGGCAACGGCAGTGGCAATGGCATTGGCAAACGACCGGAAATTGGGTGACATGGCGTTCTCCTGGCGTTCTTCTGGCGGATGGGTGTCGGTGCGCTCAAGGCCGGCCGTTGGCCCGCGTTGCGGTGCACAGCAGCAGCGCATTGATGCCGTTGGCCCAACGGTTGCTGCCACCGCGCCGCCGCCGCGTCCAGCCACACACCGTCAGCAGCCCCAATGCTGCGAGTACGGCGCTGCCGGGCTCGGGCACGGGCGTGGTGAAGGTGTTGTTGATCAGGCCGGCTTCGGCCGAGTTCACGCTGTAGCCCGCGGGCAGGTCGAACACCGGCCGGTCGGTCGCAAAGCGCAGCGTGCTGCCAAAGTCGCTGAGCGCGCTGACGATGAATCCTTCGCGGTAGTCCAGATTGACCTGGACACTCGTCACCAGCTGCACAAACATCGTGAACGGCGTGTTGACGGGCAGCGTGAACAACGGGGTTTGCAGGTCGTCGTTGCCGCTGAAGCCCACCATCATGTCGCGCTCGTCAACCGGCTGGATGACGCCGTTGCGGGCACTCTGGTTGTAGACCCCACCGGCGCTGTTGTTGCCCGCTTGGACTGTCAACGACACGTTGGCCAGATTGCCTGAGTAATGCCCGGGACCGGGTGAATGGGTGCCCAGGATCTGCTGGCCCGACATGTGAAAGTTGATGGCCGTCTGCACAGGTGCCGCGCCGGCCGGGCCTGTAATGACAACGTCGTTGTAAGTCACGCCCACCCAGGCATTGCTGTAAAAAATGTGCCTGTACGGATAGTCGTATTCGGGTGTGAAGACGTAGTTGGAACCTGCATAGGTGGACGCATGCAACCCGAAACCGTCGGCCCCCGAGCCGGCGCGACCGTGAAAGCTGGTGGGCGGGTTGACCTCGTCCCACTGAACCCCGCGGCTGATGCTGATGGGCGCTTGCAGCTGGTAGCTGTCCATCACCGTCGTGAAGCCGTTGCCGATGAACTGCACGCTTCCCGTGATGTCGTAAGACGCTGCATGGGCTGGCGTGACGATGACCGACAGGGCCATGGCAGCTGCGGCGCTGGCACGCAGGGCGGTGCGGGCAATCAGATTCGGGCATGTATTCAGCTTGGGCATCACGGGTTCTCCAAGAAGTTCAATTGGCACGGATGCCGTGGGTTCGCAGCACGGGCTGCAAAAAGGCAGCCGGTGGCAGTGAAACGGCAGTGGCCACGGCAGCGGGAACGGAAGTGACAAAGACCGGAAATTGGGTGACATGGCGTTCTCCTGGTGAATCGGTATCGGTGCGTTCATGGCCGGCCGTGGGGCCGCGTTGCGGTGCACAGCAGCAGCTCGTTGGGTCCGACCCAGCCACCCGGCGTGCTGTACAGGTCGAGCCCTTCTTCGATGTCGTGCCAGGCCGCGACCTGCGCGGCGGCCGACAGCGGCGCCAGCAACGCCATCACGGGCTGGCCGGCGGACTTCGTGAAGTGGGTGTAGACGCTGCGGCTTGGCAGGTGCATGGGTGCGGCCACCGGGCGCACGTCGATGTCAACGAAGCCGGCTTGCGCCAGCAGCCGTGCCATCAGGCCCGGTGGCCCCAGGCTCAGCAGCGAGCCGGCGGGCGCGTGGGGCAGTGGTGCCAGGCCGGCGTGCCGGCGCGCGGTGTCCATCAGGACCGTGATGCAGGGGTTGCGGGCTGCTTCCGAGAACACGATGACGCCCAGCCGACCGCCGGGCCGCAGTGCGGCATGCAGGCCCGCCAGGGCCGCCTGCGGCCGGGTGCAGAACATCAGGCCGAGCCGGCAAACTGCTGCGTCGAAATCCGTTTCAAACGCCGCGCCAGCCAGCGTCAGGGCCTCGGCGTCGGCGACCTCTGTCGTGACCCACGTGAAGCCGGCACGCTGAAACCTTTCGCGGGCCAGCGCCAGGATGCGCGGCGAAATGTCTGACGCCACCACACCGCCCGCCGGGCCGACGCGCGCCGCGATATCCAGCGTCTGGTCCCCGGCACCGGCGGCCACGTCAAGCACGCGTGCACCGGGCCTGATGTCGCAGGCATCCAGCATCTGCTGCGTGATGGCGTGCAGCCAGGTGCGCAGCATCGCGCTGTGACGGTCCCAGCCGGCTGCGGCCTCGTCCCACGGGTGGGGCGTTTCGGACGCTTCGGGCGGGGCGGCGGGCGGGGCGGCGGGCGGGGCAACGTACGGCACGTACATGGCGTCGCTCATTCGACCTTCACACCCAGCGCGCGGATCACGGGCTCCCAGTTGCGCTGCTCGCTGGCGATGCGTGCTGCCATCGCTGCTGGCGTGCTGGACACGGCCGT
>ENA-OBIT01000985-OBIT01000985.1-metagenomes-genome-assembly--contig:-NODE-985-length-11468-cov-5.41707_pt1 | contig 11468 bp, 11 predicted proteins | sample MGYA00153386_OBIT01 | MGnify analysis MGYA00153386 | reverse complement strand
CTCTGAACCGATGTTCGAATTCTTTCGCACCCACTCCAGGCTCACTCTCGGCTTTCTGCTGTTGTTGATCATCCCGTCGTTCGTGTTCTTCGGAGTGGAGAACTACGCCCGGTCCACCGGCGGCGACAACGCTGCGGTAGCCAAGATCGACGGGCAGACCATCACACGCGCCGAGTGGATGCAGGTTCATCAGCGCTACGTCGAGCGCGTCCGGCGGCAGTCACCCACTCTGGACGTGAAGTTGCTCGACACGCCCGAAGCACGACGGGACACCCTCGACGGTCTCGTGCGCGAGCGCGTGCTCATGGCCGCGGCGCGAGACATGCACCTGACCCCCAGCGATGCCCGCTTGCAAAGGCTGTTCCAGGCCGACGAGCAGTACGCCGGCATCCGCAACCCCGACGGCACGGTGAACCGCGAGTTGCTCGCGATGCAGGGGCTGAGCTCGGAGTTGTTCGCAAAGCAGCTGCGGCAGGAACTGGCCATGCAGCAAGTGCTTTCGGGCGTGACCCAGACCGCGCTGGCCCCGGCGGCGATGGCCAGGATCTCGCTGGACGCCATGCTCGAGCGACGTGAGGTGCAGCTGCAGAGGTTCGACCCGGCCGCCTACCGCGCCCAGGTCAACCCCACCGATGCCGACATAGACGCCTTCTACAAAACCAACGAAGCGTTGTTCCGTGCCCCTGAGCAGGCCACCATCGAATACGTGGTGCTCGACCTGGCCAGTTTGGGTGCCGGCGTGGTGGTGCCGGAAGAGGACTTGCGTAAGTATTACACCGAGAACGCCAGTCGCTACACCGCTGCCGAAGAGCGTCGGGCCAGCCACATCCTTATCAAGGCAGAGGCCGGCGTGCCGGCTGCCGACAGGCAGAAGGCGCGGGAGCGCGCCGAGGCTTTGCTGGCCCAGGTGCGCAAGGCGCCAGCAAGTTTTGCGGAACTGGCGCGCAAGAATTCTGACGACCCGGGGTCGGCTGCCAAGGGTGGCGACCTCGAGTTCTTCGGCCGCGGCGCCATGGTGCAGGCCTTCGACAACGCAGTCTTTGCCATGAAGGCCGGCGAGATCAGCAACCTGGTCGAGACCGATTTCGGCTTCCACATCATCACGCTCACCGAAGTGCGCGGCGGCGCGAAGAAGCCTTACGAAGCCGTGCGCGCCGAGATCGAAGCCGAGGTGCGCAAATCGCTGGCGCAGAAGAAATATGTCGAGGTGGCCGAGCAGTTCACCAACACCGTCTTCGAACAGTCCGACAGCTTGCAACCGGTGATCGACAAGCTCAAGTTGAGCAAACTCTCGGCCGTGGTGCAGCGCAATCCGCTGCCTGGCGCCAGCGGCCCGCTGGCCTCGCCCAAGCTGCTCGAGGCCGTGTTCGGCAACGACGCCGTGCGCAACAAGCGCAACAGCGATGCGGTCGAGGTGGGCCCGAGCCAGTTGGTGTCGGCACGGGTGGTTCAACACACGCCTGCGCGCACGCTGCCGCTGGCCGAGGTGAAAGAAGCCGTGCGCATTGGCTTGATCCAGCAGCAGAGTGCCGCACTGGCGCGCAAGGAAGGCGAGGCCCGCAAGGAGGCTTTGGCCAAGGCGCCCGCAGAAACCTTGCCCGTGAGCCTGACCTTGTCGCGCACGCAAGCCCAGGGGGCGCCGCGCAGCGTCATAGACGCCGTGCTGCGCGCAGATTCCAGCAAGTTGCCGGTGGTGACGGGTGTGGACCTCGGCCCGCAGGGCTACGTGGTCTTGCGTGTGTCCAAGGTGATTCCGCGCGAGGTGCCGGCCGGCGGCGACGCGCCGCTGCAGGCCCAGTACACGCAGGCCTGGGCCGCCGCCGAGAGCCTGGCCTACCAGGAAGCCCTGAAGAAGCGCTTCAAGGCCGAGGTCAAGACGGCGGCGGTGGCCGAAGCAGCGTCCGCCGCAATGCGCTGATCGCGGACAGCCGCCAGGTTTTCCGCAGGTCTGGCCGCAGACGTTGTCGGCGATGTTGGCGGCGACTTGGCGCGCCTATAATTCGCGGGCCGGTGGTGGCTGTAGCTCAGTTGGTAGAGTCCCAGATTGTGATTCTGGTCGTCGTGGGTTCGAGTCCCATCAGCCACCCCACCCACTTCACTCCCCCCGTTTCGCACTGTCGCCAAGCCGTTTCAAACCCGCCAGGACATCGGCAGGTGGGCGAGATCGGCGGGGACGTCGATGTCGGGCAGGGTTTCCAGTTCCCTATGACGCAAGCCAGCCGCAGCCAGGTGCGCGCGGGTGGCGGCCATGACTTCTGCGGTGCTCCAGGCGACATCACGAAACAGGCTGGGCGCGGCGCGGCGCAAGCCCACCAGTGCGTAGCCGCCATCGAAGGCGGGCACGAACACGGCGTCGACATCGTTCAGGGCCTGCGCGGCGCGGTGAAGCACCCGAGCGTCTAGTGCCGGCGCGTCGGTGCCAGTCATGAGGACGCGATCGGCCAGCGGCCACCAGCGGTCGAACGCGCGCGACATGCGTTCGCCCAGGTCGCCTTCGCCCTGGTTCGACAACATCAGCCCAGGCTGCGCGCGGTGCGCTTGCAGCAGCGCGTGCTGTGCGTCGGGCGCGCAGCACAGATCCACCGGGCCCAGGTTGGCCTGCAGGGCGACGCCGACGGCGTGGTGCAGCAGTTTGTCGGCCAACTGGGCGGCGCGCACCGCGCCGATCGCCGGGATCAGCCTGGTCTTGGCGTAGCCCGGCACGGGGGCCTTGGCCATGACGATCACGGCGCAGGCTGCCTTCATCGGTACAGGCGCGCCAGTATTTCCAACGCAGGCGCCACATTAGCACGATGGTGCGCCAGGCGCCGCGCTCGTCCCAGCGGCGGCCCGAGGTGCTCACGAGTTGCCTCAGGCAGGCGGGCGCATGGCCGCGCAGTCGCAGGCGGCGAGAGAGTTCGATGTCTTCCATCAAGGGCTGGTCCGGAAACCCGCCGACATCGTTGAACAGCCCGCGTCGAACAAAGATAGCCTGGTCGCCAGTGGCGATGCCCGTCCAGCGGGAGCGGCGGTTCATGAACGCGGCGACCACCGGCAGCATGCGGGCGCGGCCCTCGATGTGCACGTCGAAGCGGCCCCAGGCGGCGCGCGCGGCCAGCGCGCGGGCGATGGCGGCAGGCGCGTCCGCGGGCAGCGTGGTGTCCACGTGCAGGAACAGCAGCACCTCGTGCCGAGCTGCCGCGGCGCCCGCGTTCATCTGCCGCGCCCGGCCCGGCGGCGTGCACAGCACGGCGTCCGCCAGACCGGTGCAGCGGGCGCGGGTGCCGTCGGTGCTGCCACCGTCGCAGACGATGAGCTCGTGGCCGTCGCGGCGCAGCGGCGCCAACGCCAGTAGCGCAGCAGCCATGCGGGGTTCTTCATTCAGCACCGGAATCACGATGGAAAGGGTCGGTTTCATCGGGCTTGGCGACGGCGCGCTGGCAGGATGGTGCGCATTGTGGGTTGTTCGGAGCATGGCGCACGGCGCGCTGCGCCTGCCGAGCCGGGCCTTCACAATCGGTTCGAGATGGTCCGATGTCGCGGGCCCGGGAGCATTGATGAGCAGCTACTACGAATCCACGGACCTGGCCAAGTTCGGACAGATCGGCGAGCACGGCAAGGCATTGGCCGACGAGTTCTTCAAGTACTACGGCATGGTCACGGGTGCAGACGGTGCGCTGACGCGGCGCGAGAAGGCGCTGATCGCGCTGGCCATCTCGCACTCCGAGAAATGCCCTTACTGCATCGACGCCTACAGCACGGCGTGCCTGGAGGCCGGCGCCAACCCGGCGCAGATGATGGAGGCGGTGCATGTGGCTGCGGCCATGAAGGCGGGCATCACGCTGGTGCACGCCGTGCAGATGAAGAACCACCTCGACAAGCTGGTGCTGTAGGGCCCGGCGCGTGAACCGAAGCATCCCCTTGCGCGCTCTGGCGCCGGCACCGCCGGACGAGTTGCCGCGCCATGATTTCGACAACCTCTTGCAGGCCAGGGGCCTGGCGCTGCCGCCGCTGGGCATCACGACCCTGCAGGTCAACATTACCAAGATGTGCAATCAGGTCTGTCGCCACTGCCATGTCGACGCCTCGCCCAAGCGAACCGAGGCGCTGAGCCGAGAAGGTGTCGAACGCTGCGTGGAACTGTTGGCCGACTACCCCGAGATCCGCACCCTGGACATCACCGGCGGCGCGCCTGAACTGCACCCGGACTTCGAGTGGCTGGTCGCGCAGGCCCGGGTGTTGAACCGGCACGTGGTGGTGCGGCACAACCTGACGGTCACCTTCGACGGCCACCCGCTGACGGGCGCGTCGCTGGCCCACCTGCCCGATTTCTTTGCCCGCCACCGCTGCGAGGTGGTGTGCTCGCTGCCGTACTACCAGGAATTCTTCACCGACGCGCAGCGCGGCGATGGCGTCTTCGCCAAAAGCATCGCCGGGCTGCAGCGCTTAAACGCGCTGGGTTACGGCCGGGCCGGCAGCGGCCTGTCGTTGAACCTGGTCTACAACCCGGTGGGGCCGTACCTGCCGGCCGCCCAAGCCGTCCTGCAGGCCGATTACCAGCGCGAATTGATGACGCGCTTTGGCATCGAGTTCAACCAGCTCTACACCATCACCAATATGCCCATCAATCGTTTCAGGTTGCACTTGGAAAAGAGCGGGCAGTACACCGGCTACATGGACAAGCTGCTGGGCGCCTTCAATGCCGATGCTGCCGCTGGCGTGATGTGTCGCACGCTCGTCAGCGTGGGCCACGACGGGCGCCTGTACGACTGCGATTTCAATCAGATGCGGGACATGCCGGTGACGGGAGCGGGCGGCCGCGCGGCCACGATCTTCGACTTCGACTTTGCGGCCCTGATGCGCCGGCAGATCCGCTTCGCCAGCCACTGCCTGGGCTGCACGGCCGGCGCCGGGTCGTCCTGCGGCGGCGCCACGACCTGAGTCGAGCCGGTGGCCCGGCGCGGCCCGCGTCGGGCCGCGCTCAAGGTGGCCATCGAACGGCCGATAGAGCGGGTTGGATGACCGCGCCCAGCCACTCGATGTTGAAGAAGATCCCCGTTTCTCAGGTGCGCCTGGGCATGTTCCTGCAGGCCATGGAAGGTCCGTGGATGGACCACCCCTTCTGGAAGACCCGGTTCGTCATCGGCAGCATGGAAGAGCTCGAGCGCTTGCAGAAGAGCGTGGTCACCGAGTGCTGGATCGATGCCAGCAAGGGCCTGGACGTGCTGCACGCCCCGGCGACAGGCGCCGAGCCTGCCGCCCTGCCCAGGTCGCGGGCCACCGCGCACCCACCGACCCCGCGCAAGCAGCTGACGACGGCACCGGCGCCGGCGCCCGCGTCCGGTCCGCGCGCGTTCGACGACGAGCTGAAGGAAGCCGCGGCCATTTGCCACCGCGGCCGGTCTGCCGTGCTGTCGATGTTCAACGAGGCCCGCATGGGGCGCGCCATCGACCACCGGGGCTGCGTGGCGCTGGTCGAGGACATCAGTGCCTCGGTGCGGCGCAACCCCGGGGCCCTGGTCAGCCTGGCCCGGCTCAAGACGCAGGACGACTACAGCTACATGCATTCGGTGGCGGTGTGCGCGCTGATGGTGGCGCTGGCCCGCCAACTGGGCATGGACGAGGGCGCCTGCCGCGCTGCCGGGCTGGCGGGCCTGCTGCACGACGTGGGCAAGGCCTTGATGCCGCTGGCGGTGCTGAACAAGCCCGGCAAGCTGACCGACGCCGAGTACACGTTGATGCGCACCCACGCCGAGCGCGGCTACGAACTGCTGCTGCAGGGCGCGAACGCCTCGCCCGAGGCGCTGGACGTGGCGCTGCACCACCACGAACATTTCGACGGCAGCGGCTACCCGCATGGCCTGGTGGGCGAGGGCACGGGCCTGTACGCGCGCATGGGCGCGGTGTGCGATGTGTACGACGCCATCACCTCCAACCGCCCCTACAAGGAAGGCTGGGATCCGGCCGAGTCCATCGCGAAGATGGCCTCGTGGACGGGGCACTTCGACCCTCCCGTTTTCAACGCCTTCGTGCAGAGCCTGGGCATCTACCCGACGGGTTCACTGGTCCGCCTGGAGAGCGGCTTGCTGGCCGTGGTAGTGGAACAGGTGCCCGGCGCCATGTTGTCGCCCAAGTTGCGCGTCTTCTTCAACACGCGCAACCAGATGCCGGTGGCACCGCGCTTGCTCGACCTGTCTCGACCGGGCAGCGCCGATCGCATCGTCGGCCGCCAGAGCAACGCGGAGACGCAATTCACGCACCTGGATGCGCTGTGGGCCGAGCCCGCAGGCGTGAGGCGACCCGGGGGCTGAAGGGCGCCCGCTGCTTCAGGCCGTGGCGCGCCGGCGCACCGCTTCCAGGTAGGCCTGCCCGTCGGGCGGCAGGCCGCTGCGCTGGCTGGCCCAGATCATCTCGCCCAGGCACTCCATCACCTCGTGGTGGGCCTGGTGCATCGAGTTGCGCCGCGTGGCCAGCAGCTGCACGGCTTGCCTGATGCCGGTCGGCTGGTCGATGCCCATCTGCTCGTCGATCGACAAGTGCATGGACAAGTGCAGGAAGGGGTTGGTGCGCCCGTCTTCCACGGTGTAGACGGCCGCCAGCGCCGCGGCCTGGTCGGCCAGGTCGGCGTGGTATTCGGGGTGTTCTGCCGTCCAGCGCGCGGCCAGGGCTTGCATGGGCTCCAGCGGCAGGCCGGCCTGCTGGCGGGTGTGGCTGGCGCAGAAGAAGCGCCGCACGTCGAGTTGCGAGGGTTGGAACACAAGCAGAATTGTCGGTCCTTCACGATCACCCCACCCGCCCCGATGAACATCACCACCGAGCAGCTCTTCACCGACGCGCGCACCCAGAACGGCTACCTGCCCACGCCCGTGGCCGACAGCCTGTTGCGGCAGCTCTACGACCTGTTCAGGTGGGGCCCGACATCTGCCAACTGCAGCCCGGCGCGCATCGCCTTCGTGCGCAGCGACGCCGGCCGCGCCAGGCTGGCCGCCTGCATGGCTTCGGGCAACGCGCCCAAGGTGCTGGCCGCGCCCGTGACGGCCCTCATCGGCATGGACATGGCGTTCTACGACAAGCTGCCGCGGCTCTTTCCGCACACCGACGCGCGGGCCTGGTTCGTCGGCAAGCCCGATCTCATCGACGCCACGGCGATGCGCAATTCATCCCTGCAGGGCGGCTACCTGATCATGGCAGCGCGTGCGCTGGGCCTGGACTGCGGCCCCATGAGCGGCTTCGACGTCGCCCGTGTCGACGCCGAGTTCTGGGCCGGCACCACGGTGCGCAGCAACTTCGTGTGCACGCTGGGTCATGGCGACGCCAGCAAGGTTCACCCGCGCAACCCGCGGCTGGCCTTCGACGAGGCCTGCGCGCTGGTGTAGCGGCTCGCCGCAGTCGCTGCAGGCCGCCGGCAGCGGATGGCTACCATAGGCGGTCTGACCCCACTCGTGCGCCAGCAAGGAGCCCAGCATGCCTGTCATCGTGGTCGCCAACCCCAAGGGCGGGGCCGGCAAGAGCACCCTGGCCACCAATCTGGCGGGCTGCCTGGCGGCTGCCGGCCACCAGGTGATGCTGGGCGACATCGACCGCCAGCAGTCGTCCCGCCAGTGGCTGGACCTGCGCGCCAGGGCTGCGCCGCGGGCGCACGCCATCGGGGGCTGGGACGTGTCGGCCGACGACATCGTGCGGCCGCCCAAGGGCACCACCCACGTCGTGCTGGACACGCCGGCCGGCCTGCATGGCAAGCGGCTGGACGCGGTGATGCGCATCGCCGACCGCGTGCTGATTCCCCTGCAGGCCAGCCTGTTCGACATCCAGGCCACCCACGCCTTCGTGCGTGCGTTGCGCCAGCACCGTCGCGCCGACCACGTGCAGCTGGGCCTGGTGGGCATGCGCGTGCGCGAACACACCAAGGCGGTGGAGCAGCTGCACCACTACCTGGCCACCGTGCCGGTGCCGGTGGTGGCCTGGTTGCGCGATACCCAGAACTACGTGCAGCTGGCCGCCCACGGCCTGACGCTGTGGGACGTGGCGCCCAGCCGTGTCGAGCGCGATCTGGCGCAGTGGCAGCCCCTGCAGCAGTGGGCGGTGGCGTGAGGGCGCGGCCATGAGCTCGCCGGGCCGCTCCCAAGGGCGAACACCGGAGTGCGCAGCACGAAGGTACCCAGTGAGCTCGCCGGGCCGCCTCAAGGGCACATACCGGAGCCGTTCAAGGGCGAAGGCAGTCCAGTGAGGCGCTTTGCCCGGCTCGACGAACTGCAGGCCCTGCTCGGCCAGGAGCTGGGCTGCAGCGACTGGATGCGGGTGGAGCAGTCGCGCATTGACCAATTCGCGCAGGCCACCGGCGACCACCAGTGGATCCACACCGACCCGGCGCGTGCGGCGGCCGGGCCGTACGGCACCACCGTGGCACACGGCTTTCTCACGCTCAGCCTGCTGCCGGTGATGTTCGCGACCGCCTTCGAGGTGGCCGACGTGACCCTGGGCATCAACTACGGACTGAACCGCGTGCGCTTTCCGGCGCCCCTGCCGGTCGGCAGCCGGGTGCGCGGGCATTTCGTGCTGCGCGAATGGCAGACCCTGCCGGGCGGGGCGCAGCTGACCGTCGAGGTGAGCATGGAGCGCGAGGGTTCGGCCAAGCCGGTGTGCGTGGCCGAATCGATTTCGCGCCGCTTCGTGACGGCCGCCCCGGTGTGACGCCGCGTCACCGGCGCGGGCGGGCACCCCCAAGCGGGGGATGCGCCGTGCCCGAAGGCGTCGATCAGAATGAAACACACCCCACGCCACGGAGGCTCCATGAAGGTTCTGCTTGTCGATGACCACCCGCTCATCCTGTCGGCACTGCAATTGGTGATCCAGAACGTGGGTCATGGCGTGACGGTGCTGGGCGTCGACAGCGCCGCCCGGGCCCGCGCCACCCTGCAGGGCGACCCGGACTTCGACCTCGTGCTGCTCGACCTGGCGCTGGGTGACGCCGACGGCTTCGACGTGCTGGTGGAGTTCCGCGCTGCCTACCCGGCCGTGCCCGTGGTGGTGGTGTCGGCGTCGGAGCGCACCAGCGACGTCATCCGCGCCATCGACAGCGGTGCCATGGGCTTCGTGCCCAAGAGCTCGTCGCACGCCGAGCTGCACGAGGCGCTGCGCATGGTGATGTCCGGCTCGATGTACGTGCCGCCCTCGATGCTGAGCCTGGAATTCGGGCGCAGCCGGGGCGGCGACACCGTGCCCGGTGTGATGCACGGCCTGGGCGAGTCGTCGGTCGACGTGGTGCCGCTGGGCGCTGCCGCGCGGCCCGAAGCGCACCAGAAGCTGCCGTCCATCGAGGACATCGGCCTGACCCCGCGACAGGCCGAGGTGCTGGGGCTGCTGCTGCAGGCGCTGCCCAACAAGCTCATTGCACGCCAGCTCAACCTGTCGGTCGAGACCGTGAAGGACCATGTCGCCGCCGTGTTGCGTTCCCTGGGTGTCAACACCCGAACCCAGGCCGTGATGGTCGTCAGTCAGATGACCCAGGGGCAGGGCGGCTTCTACACGCGCAAGCCACCCCAGCGCTGAGCGCGCCGCACCGCACCGCACCTGACCGCACCGCACCGCACCGAATCCCCGCCATGCGCACTCCCGCTGCACCGTGAACATGGATTCGCCGCTGTCGTCCGCGCCGATCGTTGACCCCACCAGCCCGGCCCGCAGCCAAGATGCCGGCCATGTGCGGGCGCTCTTCGTGCAGTCCCCGGCCTCGCTGACCGGCAACCTGATCGGCGCCGTGCTCATCGGCAGCATCTTCTGGCCGCTGGCCGAACGCCGCCTGATGACGGCCTGGCTGGGCGTGGCCGCCGTGCTCTGGTTGGTGCGGCTGGGCCATTACCTGCGTTTTCTGAAGCAACGCGACGCCGCCGACGACACACTGCAGCAGTGGCGTGGCAGCTGGTGCGCGCTGGTGCTGGCGCAGGGCAGCATGTGGGGCCTGGCGGTGTGGACGTTCTGGGGCCTGGGCACGGCCTTCCACCACGTGTCGTTGATCCTCATCGTCTATTCCTACTGCCTGGGCTCGGTGCAACTGCTGGCCACGCAATGGCGCGTCTTCCTGGCATTCATCACGCTGGTGCTGGCGCCGTTGATCGTGCGCATCGCCACGGACAGCGACCAGCCCTGGCACCTGCAGCTGGCCGGGATACTGACGCTGCTGTTCGGCATCACCGTGCTGATGGGTCGCACCTACGGCAGTGCGCTGGGGCACGCGATCTCGCTGAAGGCCCGCACCGACGAGCTGGCGGCGCAACTGCGTGTCGAGATGAACGAAGCCGAGGCAGCCCGTCGCGCCGCCGAGAGCGCCAGCCGGGCCAAGACCCAGTTTTTCGCCGCTGCCAGCCACGACCTGCGCCAGCCGTTGCATGCAATGGGCCTGTTCGCCGAGGCGCTGCGCCAGCGCAGCCACGACCCCGAGGTGGCGTCGCTGGTCAACAGCATCAACGAATCCGTCGATGCGCTGGAGGGCCTGTTCAGCGAACTGCTGGACATCACCCGCATCGACACCGGCGGTGTGGACGTGAACCCGGCGCCGGTGGGCATGCGCGACCTGTTCGGCCGGCTGCGACTGCACTTCGAGCCGGTGGCTTTCGAGAAAGGCCTGATGCTGTCCTTCCACGGCGAGCGGCATGTCGCCCAGGCCGACCCGGTGCTGCTGGAGCGGGTGCTGCGCAATCTCGTCAGCAATGCCATCCGTTACACCGAAGACGGCGGCGTGCTGGTCAGCTGCCGGCCCTGGCAGGGCGGTTTGCGCCTGCAGGTCTGGGACAGCGGCATCGGCATCAGCGCCGCCAGCCTGCCACGTATCTTCGACGAGTTCTACCAAGTGCACAGCAATCGGCCGCTCGAGCCCCACCACCGCAAGGGTCTGGGTCTGGGCCTGGCCATCGTCAAGCGGCTGACCGAGCTGATGGGCTTGCCGGTCGCGGTGCGCTCGCGGGTCGGCAAGGGCACCGTGTTTTCCATGGACGTGCCCGTGGGCCGCGTGCCGCGGCGCGTCGACAGCCTGGGTTCGGACAGCGTGCCCGCCGCGAAGGCGCCCCTGGGCTTGACGCTGCAGGGCCGCTTCATCGTCGTCGTCGAAGACGAAGCCGCGGTGCGCGAGGGCCTGGTGGTGCTGCTGCAGGCCTGGGGCGCGCAGGTGCAGGCCTTCGACACCGTGGCGGCCGTGCAGGCCTGGCTGGCCGACCCGCAGGCCGAGCCGCCGGACCTGCTGCTGGTGGACTACCGGCTGCCCGAGGGCACCACCGGCATCGACGCGCTCACCTCGATTCGCCGCCGTTGGGCGCAGCGCCTGCTGCCCGCCATCGTCATCACCGGCAGCAGCCTGGGCGGCCACGAGGACGAGGCCGTGGTGCACGACTTCCACCTGCTCATCAAGCCGGTACTGCCCAACAAGCTGCGCGCGATGATCGCGTTCAAGCTGGGCGTGAGGGCCGCGGGCTGACCCTGTCAGCCCGCGACGGCGC
>ENA-OBIT01000983-OBIT01000983.1-metagenomes-genome-assembly--contig:-NODE-983-length-11472-cov-2.71831_pt1 | contig 11472 bp, 9 predicted proteins | sample MGYA00153386_OBIT01 | MGnify analysis MGYA00153386 | reverse complement strand
GAACTCGATGGTCTTTTTGCCCTTGAACTGCTGGCGCACCACGATCCAGGCGATCAGCAGGCCGAAGGCGGCGGTGATCGGCGCGGCGATCCCGGCGTACAGCAGCGTGTCGAGCAGCGAAGGCCACGCGCCGTCGCTCATGCCCTGGCCGAACAGCTTGATGAAGTTATCCAGCGTCAGCGTGTAATCCACCCCCCAGTTGACGGTGAAGCTGCCGTAGAAAATGCTGCCGTAAAGCAGGGCGTTAAAGGCTACCCACACCGCCAGCAACGCGATCACGCCCCACACCAGCGTGACCGGCAGCGGCTGTACGTCGCCGCGGTAGGATTTGCCGGACACGGTGACGTAGGAACGCTTGCCGATCCACAGGTACTGGATGCAGAACACCAGCAGCGAGAACAGCAGCAGGAAGGCGCCGAGAGTGCTGGCGGCCTGATAGTCGAGCTGCGAGCCGGTGATGTAGAAATAGATTTGCGTCGCCAGCACGTCGAAGTTGCCGCCGAGCACCAGCGGGTTGCTGAAGTCGGCCAGCGATTGCACCACCACGATCAGAAACGCGTTGGCCAGCGCCGGTTTCAGCAGCGGCACGAACACGCCGTTAAAGGTTTGCCAACGGCTGGCGCGCAGGGTGTAGGAGGCCTCTTCCAGCGAAGGATGAATGGTCTTGATCGCGCCGTCGAGGATCATGAACGCCATCGGGGTGAACGCCAGCACCTGCGCCAGCCAGATGCCGGTAAAACCGTACAGCCAGTTGGTGTTGGTCAGGCCGAACCAGGCCACCATCCACTCGGTGACGTAGCCGGAACGCCCCATCATCAGCGTGACGCCCAGGCCGACGACGAACGGCGGCGTGACGATGGGCAGGATGGAGAAGATGCGGCCGATAATGGCGCTGCGCTTGGCGATGCGGGTGGTGTAAATCGCCAGCACCAGGCCGAAGAAGGTGCAGCCGGCGCCCACCGCGATCGACAGGGCGATGGAGTTGAGGATCACCTGAACGATATGCGCCTGCGACAGCACGTTCATAAACGCCAGCGGCGCGAATGCACCCGTCTGGTCGGTGAACATCGGAATGAAAATCGCGATGCTCGGCCAGACGATGAAGACGCCGATCAGCGCTACGATGGTGACCAGCGCACCGATAACGAAACGGTCGCCGCCCAGCCAGTCGAGGCGGGTCAGCGCTAGCGTCATGATGGCGCCCAGCGCGGTCAATTGCACCAGGGTGGCGTAGCCTAAGCCGCGTCCCGCCACCGTGGCGCTGACGACGATAAAGGCCATGCACAGCAGCGCCCAGCCGGCATCGAACGCGTGGCGGCGCCGCTGCTCACGGCCCGCCGCGGCGTAGGGGCGAAGCAGCAATAGGCTCGGCAGCAGGCACCAAAGCCAGCTGATATTGCGGTGTGACCAGCCGTAGGCCGCGAGGATTTCATCGCCGGTGGATTCCAGCAGGCCGTAATCCAGGCTCCAGCTCGGCAGCAGGGCGAACGCCAGCCAGCCAAGCAAAACCCAAAGGAATATCGCATCTCGTTTTTTCACGAGATGGAGTGCATGTGTATGTGACATAAGTTTCCCGGATGTTCAGGCCGGGTAAGGCGTGAAGCTTACCCGGCAACAGGCGCAGAATGTGGGTTTATTTACCCATCTTGACTTCGCTGACCCATTTATTGATCAGCGCCTTGCGGACCTCGGTCGAGCCGTACTTGTCCATGTCGTAGTTGATCAGTTTCAGATCGTCGAGCTTCAGCGAGTTCGGCGAGGTATCGGCGGTGGTGTTGGTCAGGATCTGATAGGATTTGCCTTTCTTCCACGCCAGCTCCTGCGCCTCTTTCGACAGCACCCAGTCCACGAACAGTTTGGCGTTATCGAGGTTGCGCGCGCCTTTGAGGATGCTGACGCCGCCGATTTCGTAGCCGGTGCCTTCACAAGGCGAGATCAGCTCAAGCGGCGCGCCCTGTTCTTTTTCGAGCGAGTAGTCATGCAGGAAACCGATGCCGATCGCCGTTTCACCGCGGGCGGCGTTGCGCGCCGGGGCAATGCCGGACTTGGTGTACTGCGAAACGTTGGCGTTCAGCTGCTTGAGGTAATCGAACGCCTGATCGTCTCCCCACAGTTGGGCAAAGGTCGCCAGCGCGGTGTAGGCGGTGCCGGAACTTTGCGGATCGGCGATTTGAATCTCGCCTTTGTATTCCGGTTTGGTTAGGTCTTTCCAGCACTTGGGCACCGGCAGGTTTTTCTCTTTCAGGCGCTGGGTATTGACGCCAAAGCCGAGAATGCCGACGTAGACCGCCGAGGAGTAGTTGCCTTTCAGCTTGGCTGGATCGCGGAATTGCGTCATGACTTGTTCGAGGTTGGGCGATTTGTACGGTTGCAGCAGCCCCATTTCACCGGCCTGGGATTGCGGATCGAGCGTGCCGCCGTACCAGACGTCCGCCTGCGGGTTCTTCTTCTCGGCGTCCACTTTTGCCAGCGTGCTGCCGGAACCGTTGCGGATAAACGCGGTTTTCACGTCATATTTCTCGCCGAAGGCTTTGGTTTCCGCTTCGCACATTTCATTGGTGGCGCTGCAGTAAACCACCAGGCGGCCCTTGGCGTGCGCGGCGCCGCTCAGCGTGGCCAGCGCGATGCCGGATGCTATCAGGGTAGTGACCCACGTTTTTTTCATTGTTTTATCCTTCTCTCGGTAGAGGTGGTAACGCTCGCCATCAGCAGCGGCATCAGCAATAAACCCATAAGAACGGCGGCGATCGACAGCAAACTGAACATGCCTGACCAGCCATAGCCTTCGATAACCCGCGACAGCGGCCAGCCCGCCAGCGCCGCCCCCAGATAGGCGAACAGGCCGAGAAAGCCGGTGATGGAGCCCGCGGCGCCTTTGTGCCCGCATTCCACGGCGGCGAGGCCAATCAGCATCTGTGGGCCGAAGACAAAGAAGCCCACCGCGAAAAAACAGCCCGCCAGCAGCGCGTAGTGATGCACCGGCGCCAGCCACAGCGCGGCGACGGAAACCATCAGCCCGAGCGTGAACAGCAAAATCATCGGCGCGCGCTGCCCGCCGAACAGCACATCCGAACCCCAGCCGGCGAACAGCGCACCGAGCAGGCCGCCTATCTCGAACAGCATCACCGTCGCATTGGCGCTGAGCAGGTTGACGCCGTGGCTTTCCGTCAGCCACAGGTTGCCCCAGTCGTTCAACGCGATGCGGATCAGGTAGACCAGCACGTAAGAGACGCCGAGCAGCCAGATCATCGGGTTCTTCAGCATCGTGGTGCGCAACATCTGCCACAGCCCCATCGGCGGGCTTTGCTGTTCCTGGCGCAGCTCCAGCGGATCGTGGCGCCACTGGCCGACCGACGGCAGGCCTTCTTCCTGCGGCGTGCCTGTCAGCTGCCGCGTGAGCCAGATGCCCAGCACCATGCTGACGGCCCCCGGGATCAACATCGCCGCCTGCCAGCCCCAGCGCTGGGCGGCGAAGGCGCTGATCAACGGCACGATCGCGCCGCCGAGGTTGATCGACATATTCCAGCAGCCCCACCAGAAGCCACGCTCATTGCGCGAATACCAGTGGGTCAGCAGCCGCGCGCAGGGCGGCCAGCCCCAGCCCTGAAAGAAGCCGTTCAGCGCCCAGACCGCCAGCAGCAGCGTCAGCGATTCGCCGAAGGCGAACGCCACGTTCAGCAAACCGGTGGCGAACAGGCCGATCCCCATAAACCCGCGCTGCCCATGGCCGTCGTGCCACAACCCGGCGGCGAATTTCGACAGGCCGTAGCTCAGATAAAACAGCGAGCCGAGCAGGCCAATGTCCCCTTTATCCAGCCCCAAATCCGTTTGCAGCGCCGGCAGCACGTAATTCACGCTTTTGCGCGTCAGGTAAAAGGCGGCGTACCCGATGACCATATACAGCAGCAGTCGCGGGCGCAGCGCGCGGTAACGATGATCGATTTCAGATGTCGAGCGTGCTTGCATAGCCGCCTCCCTGGTGCTGACTATAAGAAGGTGAAAGGGAAAGGGGATGAGAGAAAGTCCGGAGTGGCTAAGACTTTTTCCTAGTTAGTCGGCGGTTTGTTGCAAATTTGTGGGCAGGTTAACAATTACCCGGGTGCCGCGCTGCGTTTCCAGCGTCAGTTCGCCGCCGAGTGCGCTGACCCGTTCGCGCATCCCCTGAATGCCGAAGCCAGGCACCTTGTCCGCACGGATGCCGATGCCGTTATCCCGCACCTCGAGGTGCAAAAGCTCACCCTGTTGATACAAGACGATGGCGACTTCGCTGGCTTCGGCGTGTTTGCACACGTTGTTGAGCAGCTCTTGCAGCAGCCGGTAGAGGGTGAAGCGCACCGTCTCGCCGGCGGGCGTGTCGATGAGTCGGTAGTCGAAATGGCAACGGATGCCCCGTTCGCTAAAGGCGAATTCATTCAGCAGGTGGTGAAGCGCGTCTTTGAACGCCAGCTCGTCCAGCGCGGGCGGGCGAAGCTGGCGCAGCAGCTGGCGCGTGGAGTGATGAATGCGCCGGGCGAGATCGGCTATCTGGTTCGCGGCGGCCTGGGTTTGCGCCGGATCGCGCGCCCGCTTGACCAGCTGCGACTGGATTTGAATCGCGGTGATGTTCTGGCCGATTTCATCGTGCAGCTCGCGCGCCAGGTTTTTTCGCGTGTCTTCTTCGGTGTGGATCAGTTTTTCGGTCAGCGCCCGCCGCGCCGCCAGCTCTTCTTCCAGGCGTCGGCGATAATGGTGCAGGTTTTGCGCCAGGTGTTGCTGGCGGCTGATGGCGATGCCCAGGCCGATGCCGAGCAGCGCCTGCGTCGCCAGAAAGATTTCCAGCTCGACCAGATTGCCGAACCCCACGCCGACCTGCCGGGCGAGGGTGATCATCATGCTGCCGAGCAGGCCGGACAACACGCCGCCCTGCCAACCGAACTTCCACGCCATCACCACGTTCGGCAAAAACACCACGATCAGCAGCAGGCGCTCGATTTCCGGCGACAGCACCATCTGCGTACCGATGCCGATAACGAAAAACAGGCTGCACCAGATGATTAAGGAGGCGCGCAGCGGCGGGTTGGTGGTGTCCAGCCCCAGCAGGTGGTAACGGTGCTGTTGGCGCAGAAATTCAAAGATCAGGTAGACGAACGGGGTCAGCAAAACGCCGCCGGTAAACGACGCCAGGCCGAGCAACATCGCCGGGCTGTGCGCGAAAGGCGACAGCAGGGCGGTATTGAGCAGCGAGGCGGCGGTCACGGTAGCCAGCAGCAGCGTCAGCCGCTGCCAGTAGAGCGGAAAACGGCGCCAGAATCGCTGCGCGAGCGCGGCCGGGAGCAGGGTGATGAACGGCGCGGCCAGCAGGCCGTAGCCGCTCAGCAGGCGTTCGCCGTGCAGCCAGAACAGCAGCAGCACCGGCGGTATTATCAGAGCGGGCCAATAGCGGCGCGCCAGCAAGATCAGCAGCGCGAGATAGACGCCGTGAGACAGAAACAGCGCTGCCTGATTGCCGTTGTGGGTCAGATAGAAGCCGAGCGTCCACAGCATCAGCCAGCCACTGCCCCAGGCCAACAGGATAAACAGCGAGATAACCCAGCGCCGTGAGCGGAGTGACATCAATGCCCCGCCAGCAGCTGATGTTCGAGGGCGAAATGCACCAGCTCAATGGTGCTGTTGCACTGCAGCTTGCCCAGGACGTTGGCGCGATGTACGTGTACCGTTTTATGGCTGAGATCGAGCTTGAAAGCGATCTCCTTTACGCTGTCACCTCTGACCAGCAGATCGAATATTTCACGCTCGCGCGGGGTCAGCACTTCCAGCGCCGTGGCCGGCTGCTCGCCGCCGCGCAGCGCCCGCAGCGCGTCGGCGCACAGGTAATGGCCGCCCATCTCGACGGAGCGCACCGCCTGCACCAGTTCTTCCGGCCCGCAGCGTTTGGTCAGATAGCCGCTGGCGCCGGCGTCCAGCGCACTCTGCACGAAGGTGGGTGAGTCATAGATGCTGAGGATGATTGCGCGGAACTGCGGCTTCTGCGCCCGCAGGCGTTTCAACAGGCTCAGGCCGTTTTCATCCGGCATGGCGATGTCCATCACCGCGACGCTGACGTCGTCGCGCAGCAATGCCGGCCAGGCCGCCGCCGCGCTGCTGTATTGCCCCACCACGTCGATATCGTCCTCGAGGCTGAGCAATTGCGCAAAGCCGGAGCGCACCACTACATGGTCATCCACCAGTATCACACGGATCATTTTCGCACTCTGTTGCCGAATCATGACCCTATGATGCCTGCCGCCGCGGTGCTGGCAATCAGCCAAGCGCGGTTATGCAATCGATGTAACAGAATTGTAATAAAAGGGCGCCACCGGCGTCGTCAACGATCCAAATCGATGGCGAAATGCTGCCACAGCGCGGCGCGGCGTTCCTCTTCCGAATGCAGCGTCGTTTCGTGGCGCTGGTGATCTTCGGTCACGATCAGCTTCATGTCGCTGAGGGTCACCCGGCCGTGCTCCGTCGGCCGTGAGCACACCAGGCGTTGGGTGAAATGCGACTGCGGCGAAGTGCTGTGGAAGTGGCACATCTCGTCGAACTCAGGCAATTCACGCGGCTGAACGGTAAAGCGATACAGGGTTTTGGCATGCGAGCGTTGGTCGCCGTTGCGGCGCTCCAGCAGGTAATACTCGCCTTCCTGCTCCAGGTGGAAGGTGCCGCTGGCCTGCGGTTGCGGCTCGGCGGCGACGATTTTGAGCGGCGTCAGGAAGGAATCGCCGAAACCGACATCCACTAGCCAGGCCTGGCCCGCCAGATCCACCCGCAGCGCCAGATGGTCGTAGGGCGGGCCGAAATGGCCGTCGCGCGCGCGGATCTCGCCGGAGATGAAGCTCACCTTGAAACCGATCTCCCGCAGCAGCAGGGCGAACAGCGTGTTCAGCTCATAGCAGAAACCGCCGCGGTTACGCTCGACCACCTTGCTGAACAGCGCCTCCGGCGTCAGCTGAATACCCTGATGATAAATAATGCTCAGGTTCTCGAACGGGACGCTCAGCATGTGGCGATGGTGCAGCTGTTGCAACGTGGGGAGGTCAGGGCGGGCGCCGCCGGTAAAGCCGATATGCTGCAGGTAGCGTTGGGTATCCACAGGGTGTCTCGCATGAGAAAAAGTAGGCATAAAATAGCGGGCTTTGCGGCGTTTGTGAGCGCATTACGTGCTGCGTTGTCGGCATAACTCATAACCAAATCGACTCAGATGTGCAGCATTGCTGCCGTACACTGAATCGAAATGGATAAGGAGTAAGTATGGATTTAACCTTGAAAGCGCAGCGATTTGCCAATGAAGCTCACCATGCCTGCAATCAGCGGCGCAAGTTCACCGGGGAGCCGTATATCGTGCATCCTGCAGCGGTGGTGGTTCTGCTGCAGCGAGCCAAGCCGACGCCAGAAATGGTCGCCGCTGCCTGGCTGCATGATACGGTAGAAGATACGGCGGTGACCCTGGCGGATATCCGGCGAGAATTCGGCCCGACGGTCGAGCGTTATGTGGAAATGTTGACCGACGTGCAGCCTCGCAGCTATGGCGGTGAGCGTCTGCACCGTAAAAATGCCAATCTGCAGCACAGCGCGCAGGCCTGCGCGGAAGCGCAGACCATCAAACTGTGCGACTTGATTGACAACAGCAGGAGCATTACCGATTACGATGTCTCCTTTGCCCGTCACTATCTGGTGGAAATGGCGCGTTTATTGGCCGTTTTATCGGCGGGCGAGGCCGGCCTGTTGGCCCTGGCCCGCCGACAGTGCGCAGAAGCTGTCGAACGCCTCAACCGTCGTTATGGAAACGACGGCTGGTTCGACACGTTGTGGCAGAGGTATGAGGCCCATCTTAAGCTGGATGAGCTGAAAACTGGGTCAGCAGCAAAATAACAGGAATGGTGACCGCCGCCAGTAGCGTTTGAATCGTGATGATGCCGGCCGACAAGCGATAATCGCCGCCCAGCAGTTTCGCCATGATGTAGGCGGAAGGTGTACAGGGTAAGGCGTTAAACAGGACGATAGTCGCCAACACCGGGCCGGAGATGCCCAGGGCGATGCCGATTCCCAGCGTCAATAGCGGTACCAGCAACAACTTGACGAAGGTCGATTGTAGGACGGGGCCCTGCGCCGTACGCGCCGCCTGTATATCCAGCCCTGCGCCGACCGCCAGCAACCCCAATGGCAGAGAGGCGCCGCCGAGAATAGTGAGAATGTTCTCCAGCGCCGCGCCAAGCGACAAGTCACTGGCGTTGAAGGCCAGACCGGCCAAGACCGAAAGGATCACCGGGTTTTTCCCCAGCGCTTTGGCGATCTGTTTGCCGCCGGGGCGGGTACCCTGGCCGTAATGCATCAGTACGACAATCGAGGCCACGTTCAACAGCGGGATGGCGACGGCGATGCTGATGGAGGTCACCGTCAGGCCGGTGTGGCCGAAAGTCGCCGCCGCTGCGGCAACCCCGATGTAGGTATTGGGGCGCAGAGCGCCCTGTATGACCGAAGAGAAAACCGGCCCGGGCTGTTTTAGCCAGATTCGCCAGAGGTACAATGACAAGGCGCCAATCAAGACGGCGCCCAGCACAGACAGGGCAATCGGCCGCACTGGAAACTGGCTGAGGTCGGCTTTGCCGGCCTGGATAAACATCAGCGCCGGGAAGAGATAAAAGTAATTCAGCTTTTCGCAGGGCAGCCAGAAAGCCCGATCGATCAGGTTCTTGTGCCGTAGTGTGAATCCCATTGCGATTAAAAATATCACCGGAATCAGAGAAAAGAGAGTCGTCGCCATGGTGATCCTATAAATAGCCTTTAGTGAGGACGACCACGCCATAGAAGGCAATAAAGCCGGTCACCATTTTTTCATAAACGGGAGCGCTGGCTCTCTTGAACAGCAGATTGCCGACGACCAGATACACAAGCAGAGCCAGCGGTGCCGCGGTGAAACCGTCGAGGCTCAGAGCTTGCCATTTAATGCTGGCCAGCGTGGCCAATTGAATTAAACCGAACATCAGGTAGTAACGGGAGACGGTGGTTCTTATCTCCAGTTTCTCTCGATGGCTGGCGGCAGCGTAGAGTGCCAGCAAGGCGCCACCCATGTTGGTGACGCCATGTATCAGGCCCATGATCGCGATATAAGCGCGCTGATGTTTGCCGAGGTAACGTTTCAATGTTTCTTGCAGTGACAGGCGAAAGCGCATCAAGGCGGAAAACAGCAGGATAGCCCCCACCAGCAGATCGACATTCACTTTCACCGTCGAATGCAAAACCAGGCTCAGCGCCAGAATGACGAAAATGGCGCAAATCAGCATATTGATCTTTTCACGAGCGGGAAAAGCAATGCGGCGGGCACCAAGCGTCTGCGTCAGAGAGATCAGCACCGACGACGGCAGCAGCAGCCCAAGTACAGAGGAGAAATCAACGCCCAGCATCAAGAGCGTCGGCGTACCGAACACCAATATGCCCATGCCGAAAACCGATTGGATTACGGCAAATAGCGCAATCACCAGATAGAACAACGCATGATTATCCATCATGCCACCTCTTCGTTCCGGTGAAGCTCCTGCGCCGCGTCAGAGTGCAGGTAGGCCTCGGCGCTGAGCGTGCGCAAGATATTACCGCTGATATGCTGATTGTCTTGCTGGGCGCTGACCAGCAGCAAAACATCATGCCGATTTATCAATCCATTGTCTGACAGGACGTTCAGTGCCAAACGTTCGGTTGCCGGTTGTGTCAGATCGATCCGAGGCAATGTCAGGCCGGTGATACCCGGCAGCATATTCCAACTGCGCACCGTCGCCGCATCGTTGCCGAATGCGACGATTGGGATGCCGATGTTGGCCATGGCGGCGATGCGCACGCTGTAACCCGTGCGAGAAAAAACCACCACCCGGGAGATCGGCAAGGCGCGGGTAAGGGCGCCGATAGCCTGTCGAATATCGTCGGCCTGTGCAGGGGGAGATGAGTGGGGGGCATGCGCCAAATGCTGTTCCGCCAACTGGGCTACGCTGGCGATGCGGGCAACGGCCTCCAGCGGATAACGTCCTACGGCGGTCTCACCGGAAAGCATCACCGCCGCGGCGCCGTCCAGCACCGCGTTGGTGATGTCGCTGACCTCCGCTTTGGTTGGCAGCGGGTTCTCTATCATGCTGTGCAGCAATTCCGTCGCCACGATGGTGGGTTTGCCCGCGTGGGAGGCGGCACGGAGGATCTGTTTTTGGTAGAGGGAAACGTGGTCGATCGAGGTTTCCACCGCCAGATCGCCGCGATCGATCATGATAACGTCGGCGGCGGCGATGACTTCCTCCAGATGTTCTATGCCGCCGCTGTTTTCCACTTTCGCCACGATGCGGGGCGTATCGCTTCCGATCAGCGCTCTGATTGCGTTGATATGTGCGGCGCTTTCGACGAAGCTGATGCCGATGTAGTCCACTTGATGCGCTTTGGCGAAGGCGATCATGTCGCGGTCTTTCTCCGTTATCAGCGCCTGCCCGAGATCGATGCCAGGCACATTGATACCTTTGCGGCTTTTTAGTTGGCCGTCCATGTCGGCCTGCAGATGGATGTCCCGATCGATGATGTTGACGACCTGGAACGAGAGGGTGCCATCATCGGCGAAAACCTTATCTCCCACCGTCAGCCGTTCATGCAACCGGCCATACCCTACCGGGACTTTTTCCTCCCCGTTATGCGAAGTATCGGTCGTGAGGATCAACGTTTGCCCTTTAGTGAACGAGGGTTCGTGTTTCAATTGCAATGTGCGGATTTTTCTACCGGGAATGTCCAGCAGCACCGGCGTATCCGGCAACGTTTTACGCAGCAGCGCGATGGTTTCCGCATGCCAGTCGAGCGTGTTGTGCGAACCGTTCAATCGGGCGACGGACATGCCAGCTTTTTCCAGCGCTGCCAAGGTGTTTATGTGGCGAGAAGCGGGGCCGATGGTAGCGATAATGCGAGTCTTTGCCATGATAAATGCTCCGATAAGTTAAGATGCATTTATCTATGACAGTTTTATGACAGCGAGGAAAATAGGGGTTTAATCTAACTAATATATAAAAAGTTATAATGGGTTTCGTCGTCATGGCTGGCGCGCTTTCCACATTTAATGATGAAAATAAAATGGTTATGCAATTTATTTCCATCGTATATCTAAAATATTGATAATGGTTATACCTTTACTTCTCGTCGTGTTGGACATCGCTGCTGCCGCAAACTGTCACTTGCCGGCGCTAGCCTGTTCCCCTGAGTTCAACGTTACAGGAGAACGGCTATGCAAGATTTCAAACATCGGGTGGCGCTGGTGACCGGCGCGTCCACCGGCATTGGCGAAGCGATCGCCGGCGAGCTGTTTCGGCGCGGCGCCACGGTGGTGATGACCGGCCGCCACGCAGTGCCTCTCGCCGCCGCCGCCGCGCGGCTCGATCCCGACGGCCGACGGGTGATGACGTTGCGGATGGACGTGCGCGATGCGCCGTCGGTGCGGCA
>ENA-OBIT01000981-OBIT01000981.1-metagenomes-genome-assembly--contig:-NODE-981-length-11481-cov-5.64765_pt1 | contig 11481 bp, 7 predicted proteins | sample MGYA00153386_OBIT01 | MGnify analysis MGYA00153386 | reverse complement strand
GCTACGAATTAGATTTCTAATTGCCTTGTTGCAATATAAAAGTTGCCCTTCAGGTGATTCCGGTGCCAGCGTAGTTGCCGGTCAACAAGCCAAGTCAGTTGCTATTTATTTAGTAGCTGTGCGAGGCGGGCGCTGCGATTGTCATCAGTCGGCTACAAGGCTGGTCATGCGCGGCGCTTGCAGATCATGTTGACCTTGTTGAACGCCGTCAAATCCCTGCAAGCAATATGCGTCGTGAGCGTGACGGAGTTCGCGCGCCGCATTGGAATCTCACGCAAATGCGCTAATGACTATGTGAACAAACATGCAGGAACCAGCGTTGAAATGGCGCATCGGCTGGCCAAGGCACCGACAACACCGCTGAGTCGTGGTTGTTAATACAGGTGCAGTACGCTATGCGGGACGCCAAAAAAGCCAAGGTGGCAGAACACATTCAGGTGCAGCGGCTGGCTTTTGCAGACCAGCATCAGAGTTTTAAAACTGACACATCGTTTTGACTGTTGCTTGATCGCCAAGCCCCAGCACTTCCAGAAACGGCTATTTTTGAGAAAAAATATGCTTTTTACGCAATTGATACGCTCGCTAGCAGCTATTGATTTGATAGTTGGTACGTTCTTACACGCTGCCGCAAGCCGTACCAAGCCTGCACAAATTCAGCCAAACGCATAAACTGCGCACGCACGAATTCTCAAACCTCACCCACCAAAGGACCCCCATGCTGACCAACGATTCAAAAAGCGAATTCGATTCCCTGCTTCCTGGCAAAACGACTGAAGCTGGCGCCAACCGCCGCACGGCCTTGAAGGTGGCGCTGGGCGTGGGCTACGCCGCCACCGCGATGCCGATCTTGGCGCAAACGGCTATCAAAACGTCCTCTGACGGGCTTAAAACCGGTGAGACCAGTTTTGAAGTCAATGGCTTTAAGGTGCCCGCTTTTTACGCTGCGCCAAACGGAAAAACCAATCTGCCGGTGATTCTGGTGATTCAGGAAATTTTTGGAGTTCATGAATACATTGCCGACACAGCACGCCGATTTGCGCAGGCAGGCTACCTGGCGATTGCGCCCGAGTTGTTTGCGCGTCAGGGTGACCCGACCAAGTACGGCGAGATGGCCAAGCTGATGGCTGAAGTGGTGTCCAAAGTGCCTGACGATCAGGTGATGGCTGACCTGGATGGCGCGGTGAAGTGGGCCGGTGCAAATGGTGGCGATTTGCAAAAAGTCGGCATAACCGGGTTTTGCTGGGGTGGCCGCATCACGTGGTTGTATGCCGAGCAAAGCGCAAACGTTAAAGCGGGTGTAGCCTGGTACGGCCGCTTGGTGGGCCAGCCATCGCCGATTACGCCTAAGCACCCGCTGGACCTGGCCGCGCAAATCAAGGCGCCTGTGCTGGGCCTGTACGGTGGGCAAGACGGCGGTATTCCGGTGGCCACGGTTGACCAGATGAAAGCCGCATTGGTTGAGGCGGGCAGCAAGGGCAATGCCGCCGCCAAGGCATCCGAGTTTGTGGTGTACCCCGATGCGCCGCACGCGTTTCATGCGGACTATCGGCCGAGCTACCGTAAAGAAGCTGCTGAGGATGGATTTAAGCGCGCGTTGGCTTGGCTAAAGACCAACGGCGTTGCTTAAAAAAGCGGCTACCGCAAATCCAGCGTGAACGGGAATTCACGGTTGACTTGCACAGGAGCCACCTGCATCTTGCCGGGCGTGTGACCCATTTGTAGAAAGCGGCCCAGGCGGCGGCTTTCTGCTTCATACGAGTTCACGGGTAAGTTGGTTGGGCTCAGGCCGCCTGGGTGTGCCACGTGGTACTGACAGCCGCCCAATGAGCGTTCCATCCATGTGTCGACCAGGTCAAAGCTCAAAGGTGCGTGCACCCCAATTGACGGGTGTAGCGATGACGGTGGGTTCCACGCCTTGTAGCGCACACCGGCCACGTATTCACCCACAGTGCCGGTGTTTTGCAGCGGCAGTGCGCGGCCATTGACGGTGACGACGTAGCGGCTGTTGTTCAGGCCGATGACGCGCACCTCAACCCGCTCAAGCGATGAATCGACATAGCGGGCTGTGCCGGTTGATGAGCCTTCTTCGCCCATCACGTGCCAGGGCTCCAGTGCACTGCGCAGTGTCAGTTCGATGCCGTTGACCTTGACTTGCCCAATGACCGGGAAGCGGAATTCAAAGTGCGGCTCAAACCAGGCCATGTCAAACGCGTAACCTGCTTCTTTCAGCTCAGCCAGCACGTCTTCAAAATCCATACGGACAAAACTCGGCAGCAAAAAGCGGTCGTGTAGCTCGGTGCCCCAACGCGTCAGGCTGTTGGTTGCGCCCAGATAGGGTTTGTTCCAGAACCGCACGACCAGTGCTCTCAAAAGCAACTGCTGGGCAATGCTCATCCGCGCGTGTGGCGGCATCTCGAATGCGCGCAACTCAAGCAGACCAAGGCGGCCGGTGGCGGAATCAGGCGAGTAAAGCTTGTCGATGCAAAATTCGCTGCGGTGGGTGTTGCCGGTGACATCCACCAGAATGTTGCGCAGCGTGCGGTCAACAATCCACGGCGGCATTTGCTGGCCGTATTTTTCTCGGTTGCTGGCAATTTCGCGCATGGCGATTTCCAGCTCGTACAGCTGGTCGTTGCGCGCTTCATCGATGCGTGGGGCCTGGCTGGTCGGGCCAATGAACATGCCCGAAAACAAATAACTCAAGCTCGGGTGGTTGTGCCAGTACGCCACCAGGCTGGCCAGCACTTCAGGCTTGCGCAGAAACGGACTGTCTGCAGGCGTGGCGCCGCCCAGCACAAAGTGGTTGCCGCCGCCCGTGCCCGAGTGGCGGCCGTCGGCCATGAACTTTTCAGCCGACAAACGCGTTTTGTGAGCGATATCGTATAAAAATTCGGTGTGGGCGACCAGCTCTTTCCAGTTGTAGGCCGGGTGTATGTTGACTTCAATCACGCCAGGGTCGGGCGTGACGGCCAGCATTTTCATTCTGTGGTCGCGCGGTGGTGGGTAGCCTTCCAGCACGATGCTGACGCCCAGAGTTTGGGCAGTGGCTTCAATTGCGGTGAGAAGATCCAGGTAGTCTTCAAGCCGCTCCATGGGCGGCATGAAGATGTACAGCGCCCCTTTTTCAGCAACAACCTCTTTGGGGCGGCTGGTGTCAGCTTTGGCTTTGGGGCCATTGGCGCGTTTGGGGTCACGTACTTCAATGCACAGCGCAGTGCGGCTCAGCCACGCGGCGGACTCAAATGCATTGGGCACGCGGGGCGTTGCATCGAGTGTCTGTGAAATGGCTGGAGCGCCTGCGGTGGGCGACTGCAACACGCGGCGGGCATCGTATTTGGGCGGCACGCCTTTGGTAAAGCGTGCCATGTACTGGTCAACGCGTTCGGCAGCAGCCGTTGCATGCGCCTCAACTGCATGACCCGAATAGCGCGCTGCCATAGTGCTGGCGCGCGGCAGATCGGCGCGTGCCTCAAACGGGTCGGTTTCAAACAAACCAGGGTTGTCTGTTTTTGATGCCCAGGCCAGCGAGTCAAGCGGCAACCTGTAACCCATGGGCGAGTCGCCGGGCATCAGGTACATGCGGTCATCCCTGAAGAACCAGGGGCCGGTGGTCCACTTTGGTCCTGCCAGCGGACTTGCTTTGCCTGCATCAGGCGTGTGCTCTGGAGCTTTGAGCGGCAACACATAACCCACGACTGAATCAAGCCCCTGCATGAACACTCGGCGCAGGCGGTCACGCTCCATCGCGTCGTCGAGTTTTGAATTGAAGGGATCAACATTGACCGGCAAGCGGCGCTCGCGCCACAGGTAGTACCAGGTGTCTTCAAAACCGGGTGTGATGTGGTCGGGCGCCAGGCCCAGCTTGTCGGCCAGCGTGGCGGTAAAGCGGGCGGCGTCTTGTGCGGTGTAGTTGCACGGCTCGGATTCGTTGGCAAACAGTGCGGCGTTTTTCCAGATGGGCTGGCCGTCCATGCGCCAGAAAATACTCAGCGCCCAGCGCGGTAACTGCTCGCCGGGGTACCACTTGCCCTGGCCAAAATGCAAAAAGCCGCCCTCGCCATACTCAGCTCGCAGTTTTTGCACCAGCTCGGTTGCGTAGCCGCGCTTTGTTGGCCCCAGCGCATCAATGTTCCATTCGGCGGCATCGCGGTCATTTGTCGCTACAAAGGTTGGCTCGCCGCCCATCGTCAGCCGCACATCGCCTTTGACCAGATCACAGTCAACCGCCTCACCGAGTGCCAGTACTTTGGCCCACTGCTCGTCTGAATAAGGCAGCGTCACGCGGGGCGTTTCAACAATCCGCTGCACGCCCATGTGGTGGGTAAAAACCACTTCAGATTCATCCACGCCGCCTTCAATAGGCGCGGCGCTTGATGGCTCGGGCGTGCAAGCCAGCGGGATGTGGCCTTCACCAGCCATCAGGCCGGATGTAGGGTCAAGCCCCACCCAACCCGCGCCAGGCAAAAACACCTCGGCCCAGGCGTGCAGGTCGGTAAAGTCTTTTTCTGTGCCGCTGGGGCCGTCGAGTGACTTGACGTCGGCTTTCAATTGAATCAGGTACCCCGATACAAAGCGCGCTGCCAGCCCCATGTGCCGCAGCAGCTGCACCAGCAGCCAGCCAGTGTCCCGGCACGAGCCGAGTGCCAGTTCAAGCGTTTGCTCAGGCGTTTGCACGCCCGGCTCCATGCGGATGGTGTATTTGATGTCTTTTTGCAGCTGCTGGTTGACTTGAACTAAAAAGTCATTGGTGCGGCGCGGGGTGAGGTCGATCTTTTCCAGATACGCTTTTACCAGCGGCGTAGCGGGCTCAGTGATCAGATACGGCGCAAGCTCACGCGCCATGCTTTCTGAATACTTGAACGGAAACTCCTCCGCATCAGGCTCCAGGAAAAAGTCAAACGGGTTGAGCGTGACCATGTCCACCACCATGTCAACCGTGACTTTGAATTCGCGCGTTGGCGTGGGGAACACCAGCCGCGCCTGGTAGTTGGCAAACGGGTCTTGCTGCCAGTTCAAAAAATGGTCCAGCGGCTCAACCTTGAGCGAGTACGACAGGATTTGCGTGCGGCTGTGCGGGGCAGGGCGCAAACGCACAATCTGCGGGCCCAGCGTTACGGTGCGGTCGTAGGTGTAGTGCGTTATGTGGCTGAGGGCGACGTGAATGGACAAGTTGAACTCGCTTTAAGAAGTATTTGGTTGCACTGCGCTGAGGCCGCTGCGTTGCCCGCAGCCGACCATGCTATTGTCAAGCAAGACTAAAGCAAGAGCCAAGCCCGAACCCCATCTGACCCTTAAAACCAACTGCTTCCACCTGCTGTCCACCCGTTTTTCAACTGTTTTTTTGTGCAGATTGCCATCTCCCCCGCGCAACCCTTGCCTCTGGCCAATCTGCTGGGTTTGCTGCTTTTGGGCAGCGTGCTGGGGGCGGCGTTGCAGTTGCAGCAGCCAGAACTTTTCGAGCTGTTGGCCTATGCGGTGTTGGCTGCAGGGAGCCTCGCGCTGCTCGTCGTGCTGGTCGCCTTGCTGGGGTTTCAGCTTTTCAGGGCGCAAGGCACGCATTTTTGGCTCTGTGCCGGGTTAACTTTTATGTTGGCCGGCGGCGTGGGTTTTGGCGCAACAGGGCTGCGGGCACACGCGTTTTTAGCCACAGCGCTGAATCCGGCGCTCGAGGGGCAGGACATTCTCGTTACCGGCCAGATAAAAGCCATGCCGCAGGTCAGCGAAGACGGCGTTCGCTTTTATTTTGAGGTAGCCAGCGCCGACCTGGATGGCAAGCCAGTCGCCGTGCCGCCGCGCCTTCTGCTGGGTTGGTATGCAGGCTTCGGCACGCGACCAGCCAAAACCCTGGTAGACACTGACCAAGACCCGCAACCGCCTGAGTTCTTGCTGCAGCTGCAGCGCCAGCCGCAAGAGCTGCGCGCGGGCGAGCGCTGGCAAATGACGGTGCGCCTGAAAGCGCCGCACGGCAACAGCAACCCGCACGGCTTCGACTACGAACTGTGGCTGTGGGAGCAAGGCGTGCAGGCCACTGGCTATGTGCGCACCAGCAAAGCCGACGCGCCGCCAAAAAAGCTCGCCGCCACCTGGGCGCAGCCGATAGAGCGCGCGCGCCAGTCGGTGCGTGACGCTATTTTTGCGCGGGTGGACAACCGCCAAAAGGCAGGCGTGCTGGCAGCACTGGTGGTGGGCGACCAACGCGCCATTGACCGCGCCGACTGGGACGTTTTCAGAGCCACGGGCGTTGCGCATTTGATGAGTATTTCAGGCCTGCACATCACCATGTTTGCTTGGGCGGCGGCGCTGCTGATTGCTTGGGCTTGGCGACGTTCTGCCCTCAGCACGCCCGCGCTGTGCCACTGGCTGCCCGCGGTCAGTGCGGGCGCGCTGGGCGGCTTGCTGCTGGCAACGCTGTACGCGCTGTTTTCAGGCTGGGGTTTGCCTGCGCAGCGCACTATCTGGATGTTGGCAACCGTTGTGCTGTTGCGATTGAGCGGCAGGCAGTGGCCGTGGCCGCTGGTGTGGCTTTTGGCCATGGCCGCGGTGGTGGCGCTTGACCCGTGGGCACTGATGCAGGCGGGGTTTTGGCTGTCGTTTGTGGCGGTGGGGATCTTGTTTGCTGCCTCTAACCCTGCGCAGCAGTCTGCAGCTACAGACAAATATGCTATTATTATAGGAGCTGCTTGCGCCCGTATTTATTGGGCTACAGGCCTAAAAAGCATCAAAATATCGCCGAAAATCGCTAAAACGGCCAGTTTTCTCGCCACGCCGTTCACCAGCATCGCAGCCAACGCCCGCCAGCAATGGGTGATCACGCTGGCACTGACGCCGCTGTCGCTGCTGCTGTTCAACCAGGTCTCTGTGGTGGGTTTGCTGGCCAATGTGGTGGCGATTCCGTGGGTCACGCTGGTGGTAACGCCCCTAGCGATGCTGGGCGCGCTTTGGGCACCGGTGTGGGACGTTGCAGCAGCAGCGCTGGGTGTGCTGACGGCAGGTTTGCAGGTTTTGGCCAGCTGGCCTTTAGCGTCTGTCAGTGTGGCGGCGGCGCCGCTGTGGGCTGCACTGGCTGGCGTGCTGGGTGGGGCGTTGCTGGCCATGCAGCTACCTTTGTGGGTACGCTGTCTGGGCGTGCCACTGCTGCTGCCGGTGCTGCTGTGGCAACCCGCGTTGCCTGCTGCTGGGCACTTCGAACTATTGGCGGCCGATATTGGGCAGGGCAACGCGGTGCTGGTGCGCACGGCCAACCACAGCCTGGTGTACGACACTGGCCCCCGCTTCTCGCGCGAAAGCGATGCAGGCAACCGCGTGCTTACCCCCTTGCTGCGCGCTTTGGGAACAGATGTAGACGTGCTGATGCTCAGCCACCGCGACACCGACCACATTGGCGGTGCGCCTGCAGTGCTGGCCATGCAGCCGCGCGCCCGGCTGGTCAGCTCGATTGAAGATGGCCACGAGTTGCAAGCCATTCGCCGATCTGAGCGCTGCATGGCCGGGCAATCCTGGCGCTGGGACGGCGTTGACTTTGTAGTTCTGCACCCCCAAGCTGCCGACTACAGCGCGGCTGCCAAATCCAACGCCATGAGCTGCGTGCTGCGCATCAGCAACGGCAACCAGACGGCATTGCTTGCAGGCGATCTGGAGGCCGCGCAAGAACTGCGGCTGGTGGGCGACCCCGCTTTCAGCCAAAAACTAAAGGCCGATGTGCTCTTGATGCCGCACCACGGCAGCAAAACCTCATCAACTGGCCCATTTCTAGACGCCGTACAGCCGCGTTTTGCCATTGCCCAGGCGGGGTATAAAAACCGCTTCAACCACCCGGTTGACTCGGTGCTGGCGCGCTACCGGGAGCGAAATGTTGCCGTGGTGCAATCCCCGAGCTGCGGCGCCGCAACTTTCAACTCGCAAGACGCTGGGCGCGTGCTGTGCCACCGCGAAGTTGCCAGGCGGTATTGGCACCACAGCACGCAATAAATGCACCGACCGGCTATGGATGGGCGCATTACTTGCTAAGCTCTAGCTACAGATAAGTCGAAGCCAGCAACCCAAAGCCAACCGTGGCGCGACCGCAGACGGAGATAAATGCGCATGAAACCGATGTTTGACGAGATGAACGCCAGCCCCTCTTTGGTGCGGGAGCATTACCAGATTTACCAGCGCTGGCTGGCGCGCCAACCACTGGCCAGCATGCAGGCTAGGCGTGCTGAGGCAGAAATGATTTTTAGGCGGGTTGGCATTACCTTTGCGGTGTATGGCGAAAAAGACGAAGACGGCGCAGGTACCGAGCGGTTGATTCCGTTTGACTTGATTCCCCGCATCATTCCCGCGCATGAGTGGGCGACGATGGAAAAAGGACTGGTGCAGCGCGTCACTGCACTGAACCGGTTTATTCACGACGTGTACCACGGGCAAGAAATTTTGAAGGCGGGTATTGTGCCGTCTGAGCAGATATTTCAAAACGCGCAGTACCGCCCCGAGATGATGAACGTCGATGTGCCGGGCAACATTTATTCGCACATAAGCGGTATTGATATTGTTCGCGCGCCCGACGAGAAAGGCAACGGCGAGTATTACGTGCTGGAAGACAACCTGCGCGTGCCGAGCGGCGTGAGCTACATGCTCGAAGACCGCAAAATGATGATGCGCCTCTTCCCAGACTTGTTCAATGAAAACCGCGTTGCCCCGGTAGCGCACTACCCAGACTTGCTGCTAGAAACACTGCGTGCATCGGCCCCGCCCGCCACGGCTGACCCAACGGTGGTGGTGCTCACCCCTGGTATGTACAACTCAGCGTATTTTGAGCATGCGTTTTTGGCGCAGCAAATGGGCATTGAGTTGGTTGAAGGGCAAGACCTGTTCGTAAAAGACAACTTTGTGTACATGCGCACCACGCGCGGGCCAAAACGGGTCGATGTGATTTACCGCCGTGTGGATGATGATTTTTTGGATCCGCTGGCCTTCAAGCCCACGTCAACGCTGGGCTGCGCAGGCTTGCTCAATGTGTACCGCAGCGGCAATGTGGCGCTGTGCAACGCGATTGGTACGGGCGTGGCGGACGACAAATCAATTTACCCGTACGTGCTGAAAATGATTGAGTTTTATCTGGGTGAAAAGCCGATTTTGAAAAATGTTCCCACTTACATGTGCCGCAACGCAGATGACTTGAAGTACACGCTGGCCAACCTCAAAGACCTGGTGGTGAAAGAAGTGCACGGCGCGGGTGGTTATGGCATGTTGGTGGGCCCCGCAGCCACCAACGCTGAGATTGAAGACTTTCGCAAAGCAGTTATCGCCAACCCGGCAGGCTACATTGCGCAGCCTACGCTCAGCTTGTCAACTTGCCCAACCTATGTTGAAAGCGGTATTGCACCGCGCCACATCGACTTGCGCCCGTTTGTTTTGAGCGGCAAAGACGTGCAAATGGTTCCCGGCGGCCTGACCCGCGTGGCACTCAAAGACGGATCGCTGGTGGTCAATTCATCACAAGGCGGCGGGACGAAAGACACGTGGATTTTGGAAGAAGATTCGCCGGCGCAATCTCAGTCGCAATCGCAATCGCAATCCCAGTCGCAATCGCAAGGGAGCAAGTAAATGTTGTCAAGAACCGCTGATCATTTGTTCTGGATGTCTCGCTATACGGAACGTGCCGGCGATATGCCGCAGGCATTCGCGGGGATGACTCATCAATTGCGCGAAGCGCTTGTGATGTCATCACCAAAACACGCAAAGTGCGACAGCGCTTTCGGTGTTTGTGGCCAAGGAGAAACCAATGTTGTCAAGAACCGCTGATCATTTGTTCTGGATGTCTCGCTATACGGAACGTGCCGAAAACACTGCCCGCATGCTGGATGTCAACTACCAAACGTCGCTGCTGCCGCAATCTGCCAGCTCGGCCCAGGCCGGCTGGGAAGGGCTTTTAAGCATCAGCGAGCTGAAGCCCGCTTTCACCAAAAAGTATGGTGACAAGGTAGCCCCGCGCGACGTGATGGACTTCATGGTGCGCGACGAAAAAAATTCGTCCAGCATCGTGTCGTGCCTGAAAAATGCGCGCGAAAACGCCCGGGCCGTGCGCGGCACGCTGACCACGGAGGTTTGGGAAACCGAGAATCAAACTCACCTCGAAGTTATTCGCATGCTTAACAGCGGCGATTTCGAGCGCGACCCCTCGCAGTTTTTTGAGTGGGTCAAGTTTCGCTCCCACCTGTCACGCGGCGTAACTGCGGGCACGATGCTGCAAGACGAGGCGTTTCACTTTTTGCGGCTCGGCACGTTTTTAGAGCGGGCCGACAACACCGCGCGCCTGGTGGACGTGAAATTTCACGCAGCCAACAAAGAGCTGTCTCCCGGCAGCACCGATGAAGACTTTGATTTTTACCACTGGTCATCGATTTTGCGCAGCGTGTCGGGCTTTGAGATTTACCGCAAGGTATACCGCGACGTGATCAAGCCCGAACGCGTGGCCGAGCTCTTGATTCTGCGCGCCGACATGCCGCGGTCTTTGCTGGGCTGCCTGAACGAAGTCATGAACAACTTGGCCATGGTCACTAGCGACAACACGAGTGAAACGCAAAGGCGCGCAGGCAAGTTGCGCTCAGAGTTGCAGTTCGCCCGCATCGATGAGATTCTGGCCAACGGCCTGCACGCCTTTTTGACACAGTTTTTGGACCGCGTGAATGAGATTGGCGGCAATCTAAGCCGCGAGTTTTTAGTGCCCGCCACGAAGTAAATCCAGCCTGCGCCGTATGCACCTTGCCTCCTTATTTTCAAGCCGGGGCTGCGGAACTGGCTTTGTCAGGCCGCAGGCGCAGCGGCCTCCTTGGGAGGCAGGGCGCTACGCGAAGCGAGCAACCGTGGAGGCTCAAAGTGTTCAGGCGCAGCGGCCTCTCCGGGAGGCAGGGCGCTGCGCGAAGCGAGCAACTGTGGGGCTCTAATGCTCTTGCACATCTCTCACACCACCGACTACCGCTACACCGAGCCGCTGACCTACGCGCTGCAAACGCTGCATTTGACGCCGCAAAGCGGGCCTTCGCAAAACGTCAGGTTCTGGAGCGTGGGCGCTCCTGAAAAACTGTTTGAGCAAACCGACGCGTTTGGCAACACCGTGCAGTCGTACACCTTTGTGGGCCAGCCCAAAGACGACATACGCTGGAGTCTGGTCAACGCCGCAGGCAACGTACAAACGCTGGGCGTGCCTGAATTCACCGACGCTGACCATTTGCCTGCGCCGTACTTTTATTTGCGCGGCACCCCACTGGCCGGGCCGCAAAGATTATGGGCGCAGTCAGCTATAAAAAAAATAGCAGTGATGTGACCACCACGGCGCTGCAAGCTTTTCGCGCAGGCGCTGGCGTGTGCCAGGACCAGGCCCACGTCATGGTAGCGGTCTGCCGCAGCCTGGGTTACCCGGCACGCTACGTCAGTGGTTATTTTTATGCCGCCAATGAGCCCGACCTGGCCAGCCATGCCTGGGCCGACGTGTGCCTGAAC
>ENA-OBIT01000979-OBIT01000979.1-metagenomes-genome-assembly--contig:-NODE-979-length-11509-cov-4.14074_pt1 | contig 11509 bp, 12 predicted proteins | sample MGYA00153386_OBIT01 | MGnify analysis MGYA00153386 | reverse complement strand
ACGACGCCAGCGAGTTCCTGGCCCCCGGCTTCAGCCAGAACAACCGGCCCGACTTTCGCACCCGCCTGGCCACCGAGGTGGCCTCGCTGGACTGGCGCGGCGAATTCGGCGCTGACTGGGTGGCCAGCGCCCGCGGTTCGCGCAGCCTGGACGATTCGCGCAGCGGCGGCAGCGTCACCAGCCGCTTCCGCACCACGCGCCAGTTGCTGGGCGCGCAGCTGGTATGGCGCAACGGGCCACTGGGTCAATGGGTGGCGGCGCTGGAACGCAATGAAGACCGCGCCGGTTCCACCAGCTTTCGCGCCGACGTCGAGCGCCGCAACAATGCGCTAATGCTCGAGTTCACCGGCCAGAGCGGGCCCTGGGCCTGGCAGGCTGATGCGCGGCGCGACGACCCGTCAGACATCGCAGCTGTCAACACCGGCCGCGTCGGTGGCGCCTTCACGCTGGCGCCGGGCCTGAAGCTGCGGGCATTGGCCGGCACCACCTTCCGCGCGCCGAGCTTCAACGACCTGTACTTCCCCAACTATGGCGTGGCCACGCTGCGGCCGGAACGCGGACGCAGTGTCGAGGTTGGCGCGAACTGGCAGGCTGGCGGCAGCCAGGCCAGCGCCACGCTGTTCCGCAACCGCGTGGCCGATCTCATCGGGTACCAGGCTGACCGCCGCCTATGCCCGCCAGCGCCCGGATTCAACTTCGGTTGTGCCGGCAACACCAGCCGCGCGCGCTTGCAAGGTGCCACGCTGGCCGGTGCGCATACCCAAGGCGCCTTCACGTGGAAGGCCCAGGTCGACGCCTTGAGCGCGCGCGACCAGGACAGTGGCGCCGCGCTGCCGCGCCGTGCCGAACGCCAGGCCAGCCTGGGCGTGGACTGGACGGCGGGCGCCTGGTCGGCCGGTGCCAGCCTGCTGCATGTGGGCCAGCGGCCCGACGGCGGCAAGACGCTGGCCTCAGAGAGCACCATCGACCTGCAAACGCGCTGGCGCCTGACACCCGAGTGGAGTGTTCAGGCCAAGCTGCTGAACGCCAGCGGCGAGCGCATCGAACCGGCGCGCGACTACCAGGGCCTGGGCCGCCAGGCCTGGTTGGTGCTGCGCCACGAGCCGCGGCCGTGAAGGCTGCTGGCGTCGCCGCATTGGGGCTGGCTGTGTGCACAGCGCTGATGCCCCTGCGGGCACAAACCAGCGTGGTCGACGACCGTGGCCACACCCTGGTGTTGGAACGCGCGCCGCAGCGCATCGTGTCGTTGCTGCCGTCGCTGACCGAAACCGTGTGCGCGCTGGGCGCCTGCGGCCGGTTGGTCGGCGTGGACCGCCATGCCGACTGGCCCGAGTCGGTGCGCGTGCTGCCGCGGGTGGGCGGCCTTGAAGACACGCAGATCGAACGCATCGTGGCGCTGAAGCCCGACCTGGTGCTGGCGGCTGTGTCATCACGCGCGGTCGACCGGTTGCAGGCACTGGGGCTGCCGGTGCTGGCGCTGGAGCCGCAGAACATGGCGCAGACCCGGCGCATGGTGCAGCGCGTGGCCCAGGCGCTGGGCACACCGGTTGAAGGCGACGCGCTGCTGCAACGCATCGACGCCCGATTGGCGAGTGCCGCCGCGCGCGTGCCGCCGGCCTGGCGCGGCCGCAAGGTCTACCTTGAAGTGGCGGCGGTGCCCTACGCTGCGGGCGAAGCCTCGTTCATCGGCGAACTGCTGACGCAGCTGAAGTTGGGCAACGTGGTGCCGGCGGCGCTGGGGCCGTTTCCGCAGCTCAACCCCGAATTTGTGCTGCGCGCCCAGCCCGATTTGGTGGTGGCCAGCGCGCGTGCCCTGGCCGGCATGCCCGCTCGCCCCGGCTGGGGCGCGCTGAAGGCTTTGCAGTCGCGGCACCACTGCGGCCTGGCGCCGGCCGCGTGGGACAGCCTGGTGAGGCCGGGACCGCGGCTTGGCGAAGCCGCCGAGGCCATCGCCGATTGCCTGGCCGGGCTGAGCCCCATCGCGCCATGAACGCCGCGCCCTCAGCGGCAAGTACTGCCGGCGCCGCCACCACCAGCAGCACCGTGACGCCACCCGTTGCAGCGGCCCTGCCCACCGCTGCCCCGCGCGCTGCACCCGGTTTGACGGCGCCGCGGCTGGCCGCATGCCTGGCGCTGGCTGCTGCAGTGCTGCTGCTGCTGGGACTGGCGGCGGGCGCCGAGGGTTGGTCTTTCGCCTGGGGTGACGAGGCGGCGCTCATCAGCGCCATCCGCGCGCCGCGCAGCCTGGGCGCGCTGTTGTGCGGTGCCTTGCTGGGGCTGGCCGGCGCGCTGGCGCAGGGCCTTTTCCGCAACCCGCTGGCCGACCCCTACCTGCTGGGTTCAGCGGCTGGCGCCGGCCTGGGTGTCGTGCTGGTACTGGCCGCGGGCGGGCTGCTGGGCGCCACGATGGGCTTGGCCACAGCCGGCGCGCTGCTGCGGCTGGGGCTGGTCGGCGCGGCCTTCCTTGGCGCCTTGCTGGGCATGGCGTTGACGCTGCTGCTGGCCCGCGGCGCAGCACGGCCCATGGTGCTGCTGCTGGCCGGTGTGGTGGTGGGTGTGCTGCTGACGGCGCTGGCCGACCTGGTCATCGTGTTGTCGCCCGAAGCCCTGCGCGGCAAACAGGTGTTCTTGCTGGGCAGCACCAGTTTCTTCGGCTGGCCCAGTGTGTTGACGCTGGCCGCGGCGCTGGCGTTGGTGTTGCCCTTGTCGCTGCTGCTGGCCCGTGCACTGGACGCGCTGGTGCTGGGCGAAGACAGCGCCGCCAGCCTGGGCCTGCCGCTGCCGCGCGTGCGCCTGGCGCTGGTGGTGCTGATGGCGCTGGCCACCGGCAGCGCCGTGGCGCAGGCCGGCCTGGTGGCCTTTGTCGGCCTGGTGGCGCCGCACCTGGTGCGCCGCGCGGCGGTGGTGCGGCACGGGCCGCTGCTGGCGTTGTCGGCACTGGCCGGTGGTGTGCTGCTGCTGGCCGCCGACATCGCCGCGCGCAGCCTGCTGGCACCGCGTGAACTGCCGGTGGGGGTGTTGACTGCCGTGCTCGGTGGCGTGTACTTGTTGCTGCTGCTGCGGCAAAGGCTGGCGCGGTGATGGCGGCCGCAGCCGTCACGTTGCCAGTGGGCATGGCCAGCCAGCCGCCACCAGCGCTGGGCAGCCTGGCCGACGCCACCATGCCGCCGGCTGCGGGGTCAGCGCCGTTGTCGGCCAGTGGCCTGGTTTTGCACTTGGGCGGCCGCTGTGTGGTCGACAGCGTGTCGCTGGCCTTGCGCGGCGGCGAACTGGCAGCCATCGTCGGCCCCAACGGCGCGGGCAAAAGCACGCTGCTGCAACTGCTGGCTGGGCTGCGCACACCGCACGCGGGCGGCGTGCAACTGCGCGGCCGTGCGCTGGCCGAATGGCCGCCGCGCGAGCGCGCCAAGGCCGTGGCCTGGCTGGCGCAGCAAGGCGAGGCCGAAGGTGACATTGCCGCGCTCGACGTGGTGTGCCTGGGCCGCCTGCCGCATCACGGCCTGTGGGGGGTGCCCAGTGCCGTCGACGAAGCCGCTGTCAGCGCCGCCATGGCCGAGACCGAATGCACGGCCTGGGCGCACCGGCGTTTGAATGATTTGTCGGGTGGTGAACGCCAGCGTGTGCTGCTGGCGCGGGTGCTGGCTGTCGATGCGGCCGTGCTGCTGCTGGACGAACCCACCACCCACCTGGACGCCCCGCACCAGCGCGCCCTGTTGCGAAGCCTGTCGGCGCGGGCCCGCGCCGGCGCGGCCGTGGCCGTGGTGCTGCACGACCTGACGCTGGCCCTTGCCGACCGCGTGCTGGTGATGCACGCCGGCCGCCTGGTGGCCGACGGCGCGCCCGCCGACCCGGCGCTGCAAACCGCACTGGTCGACGTGTTCGACGGCGCCTTCAGCATCGAGCGGGTGATGGCCTCGGGCGGTACGCCGCGCTGGGTGGCCTTGCCGGCGTTGTAGGTCCAACGCGCATTCCGCATTTCGCATCCCGCATCCCGCATCCCGCATCCCGCATCACACGTCACACACCCGACATCGCACCATGGGCCCGCAACGTATCGTCTGCCTGACCGAAGAGACCACCGAGTGGCTGTACCTGCTTGGACAAGAGCAGCGGATCGTCGGCATCAGCGGCTACACCGTGCGGCCCCGTCAGGCACGGCAGGAAAAACCGCGCGTCAGCGCGTTTCTGGACGGCAACGTCGACAAGATCGTGGCCCTGCAGCCCGACCTGGTGATCGGCTTTTCGGACATGCAGGCGGCGCTGGCCGACAAGCTCATCCGCGTGGGCCTGAACGTGTTCATCACCAACCAGCGCAGCGTGGCGCAGATCTTCGACACCCTGCGCCTGGTGGCCGGCCTGGTGGGCGCGCAGGAACGCGCGCAAACGTGGATCGCGCAGTGTCAGCAGCGTCACGCACACATCGCGGCCGTGGCGGCCACCTGGGCGCGCCGGCCGCGTGTCTACTTCGAGGAATGGGACGATCCCATGATCAGCGCCATCCAGTGGGTGAGCGAGCTGATGCAGGTGGCCGGCGGCGACGACGTGTTTCCCGAACGCGCTGTCATGGGCCTGGGCCGCGACCGCGTGATCACCGATGTGCTCGAACCCGCGCGCCATGCACCCGACGTCATCGTCGGGTCATGGTGCGGCAAGAAGTTCAGGCCCGAGAAAGTGGCCGCGCGCGAGGGCTGGGCCGATGTGCCCGCGGTACGCGCGGGCCGGCTGCACGAGATCAAGTCCTGCGACATCCTGCAGCCCGGCCCAGCGGCGCTGACCGATGGGCTGGAGCAATTGCACCGGCACTTTGCCGCCTGGGCCGACGCTGAACCACCGCCAACATGCCAACTCACATAATTTCAACCGTTAGTAACTTGCACGACGACAGCCTGGCCCAGCGTGTGCAGCACCTCATCGACCACCAGACCAAGCCGCTGGGCGCGCTGGGCCGGCTGGAGGCACTGGCGCTGCAGCTGGCGCTTATCCAGGGCAATGAGGCACCCGCACTGCACGCACCGCAACTGGTGGTGTTTGCCGCCGACCACGGCATTGCGGCGCAGGGCGTGTCGGCCTACCCGCAGGCGGTGACGGTGCAGATGGTGGCCAACATGCTGGCCGGCGGTGCGGCGGTGTCGGTGCTGGCACGCCAGCATGGCCTGGCGCTGACGGTGGTGGACTGTGGCGTGGCCGCAGACTTGTCGGCCCAGCCCGGGCTGGTGGTGGCCAAGGTGCGCGCCGGCACGGCCGACAGCAGCACGGAACCGGCCATGACGGCGGCTGAATGCGACGCCGCCATGGCGCACGGCGCCGCGCTGCTGTGTGGCCTGCCCGGCAACGTGCTGCTGCTGGGCGAAATGGGCATTGCCAACACGTCGGCTGCGGCGTTGTTGATGTCGCGCTTGACGGGCCTGCCCATCAACCGATGCGCGGGCCGTGGCACCGGGCTGGACGACGCCGGCCTGGCCCACAAGTGCACCGTGCTGGCACGTGCGCTGGCGCTGCATGCCGGGGCCACGTCACCGCTGGCGGCCCTGGCCGCGCTGGGCGGGCTGGAGATTGCCACCATGGCCGGCGCCGTGCTGGCCGCCGCGCAGCAGCGGCGCGTGGTGGTGGTGGACGGCTTCATCACCACCGCCGCCGTGGCCGTGGCCGCCGCACGGGCGCCGGCCGTGCTGCAACGCTGCGTGTTCGCGCATGCATCGGCAGAAAGCGGCCACGCCGCGTGGCTGGCGGCTCTGGGTGTGCAGCCGCTGCTGGACCTGGGCCTGCGGCTGGGCGAAGGCTCGGGCGCGGCGCTGGCCTGGCCGCTGTTGAAATCGGCCGAGTTGCTGTTGTCGCAGATGGCCAGTTTCAGCAGCGCCGGCGTGTCGGTGGCCACGGCCAGCGCAGCGGGCTGACGGGCGGCATGGCGTGGTGGTTGATCTGCGGTCCGGCCTGCAACACGAACTGCGCCTGTTCTTCATTGCGCTGCAGTTCCTGACGCGCGTGCCCGTGCCGGCCTGGGTGGGCTGGCGCGCTGACTGGATGAACCAGAGCGCGCGCCACTTTGCGCTGGTCGGCGCGTGCGTGGGGGCTTTCGGTGGCGCCGTGTTCTGGGCTGCGGCGCACCTGTGGCCGGCCACGCTGGCGGTGCTGTTGTCGATGGTGGCCACGGTGTGGATCACCGGCGCGTTTCATGAAGACGGCCTGGCCGACACCTGCGACGGCCTGGGCGGCGCCGTCAGCCGACGGCGCGCGCTGGACATCATGAAGGACTCGCGCCTGGGCACTTACGGCACGCTGGGCCTGCTGGCCGTGCTGGCGTTGAAAGCCGCGGCACTGGCGGGGCTGGCCGCGCGCGACCTGGCCGCCACGCTGGTGCTGCTGCCGGTGGCGCACTGCTGGTCGCGCGTGGCGGCCGTGGCGCTGCTGCGGGCCTTGCCGTATGCCGGCGATGTCGACCACGCCAAGGCCAAGCCCATGGCGCAGCAGGTAGGCCCGGGCGGCTTGACCGTGGCATTGGGCTGGGGTGCGCTGGCCGCGTTGCTGGCACTGCCCTGGTGGCCCGCAGCGATGCTGGCCGCCGGTGCTGCCGCCACCGCGGCCGCAACAGGGCTGATGGCGCGCTGGCTGCGCCACCGCCTTGGCGGCTACACCGGCGACACGCTGGGTGCCACGCAGCAGTTCAGCGAAGTGGCCGTCTACCTGGTGCTGCTGGCACTGCTGTCGCGTGGCTGACGCGCGTGGCAAAGGAGGTGCTGGTGCTGGTGCTGGTGCTGGTGCTGGTGCTGGTGCCGGCGCTGTAGCCGGCAGCTTGACCGTGCTGGCCTGGCGCCACCCCAAGGCCCGCGGGGGCGCCGGGCGCTGCATCGGCCAGACCGATCTGGCCGTGGACCCGCGCAAGGCCAAGCGCCTGGCGCATCGCATCCGCGCTGTGGCGCGGCGTGAAAACCTGCCGCGCCAGGTGACGGTGTCGACGCTGCGCCGCGCGCGCGACGTGGGGCGCTGGCTGGCGCGATGGGGTTGGCGCGTGCAGGTCGACGCGCGCCTGAATGAGCTGCATTTCGGCGCCTGGGACGGCCGCGCCTGGAGCGATATTGCCTGGGCTGAAGTCCAGGCTTGGCAAGACGACCTGCTGCACCACGCGCCGGGCGGCGGCGAATCACTGGCGATGCTGGTGGCGCGGGCGCAGTCGTTCCTGGCCGAGCCCGCACCGCCCGTGCGGCTGGTGGTGACGCACGGGGGTTGGATGAATGCGTGGCTGCATGTGCCGCCGGGTGCGCTGGCCGTGCCCGCGTGCAACTGGCCGCCCGCGCCGAAGCATGGGTCGCTGCTGTGTTGCCGGCTGCCATAAAACAGGGCTGCCCGGCCCATTCGTTCAACCCGGGCGACGGCCCATCGGCAGGGGCGGCGACCTGTCGCAAACGCGTGGTGAGGCGCGCGGTCGATGCTGATCATTCACTCATCGAATAACTCCCACCCCACCCCAAGGAATCCACCATGATCAACCGCCTCATCCAACGCACGTTGTCACTGTCACTGTCTGCCGTCCTCACCATGGTCCTGCTGGGCGGCATCGAGCGCATGACGGTGCTGGACACACCCGCCGCAGGCATGGCCAGCCAGTTGGCAGGCACACCGCGCGCCTGATCCGGCGATGAACGCGCTGCTGGTACTCGTCGTCTGGTGCGCCGTGTTCGTGCTGTGCTGGCCGGTGGCGCTGCTGGCGTTGGTGCTGTGGCCGCTGGTGTGGCTGCTGTCGCTGCCGCTGCGCTTGATAGGCATCACGCTGGAAGCGGTGTTTGCGCTGCTGCGCGCGTTGCTGTTCTTGCCGGCGCGCTTGCTGGGCCACAAGCCTTGATCTGATCGCTGCGGTGCTGTGTCACCGCCCGCCGCGCTGGGTCGAGCGGCCGCAGGTCGGTGGCGTGCCGGTCTGGCTAGACTCTGCGGCTCCACGCACGAGCCCACATGCCGCCCAAAACCTTGCTGAATTCTCTGCCCGCCCGCCGGTGGGTTCGGTGCGGGGCCGCGCCGCTAAGTGTTTGGGCCCTGGCGCTGAGCTTGAGTTTGGGCCTGGGTACGGCGCGGGCCCAGTTGCCCTACCTGTCGCTGGACGCACTGCCGCGCCCTTCCACGCCACCGCCTGAAAAGGGCATGGTGGTGCCGGCCCAGGTGCAGCGCTGGCGCCAGGAAGCGACGGCGCTGGAACATGGCGACGGCATGGAGCGCGACGCCGTGCGCGCGGCGCAGTTGTACTGCCGGGCGGCGCGCCACGGCGACCCCGAAGCGCAGTTCAGCCTGGCCTGGATGCTGACCAATTCACGCGGCATCGAACGCGACGAGGCGCAAGCCGCGCATCTGTTTGCCGCCGCTGCCGAACAAGGCATGGACCAGGCCCGCAACATGCTGGCGCGTCTGGGTGCGCCGCTGGGGCCACCACCGGCCTGCCTGCGTGCCCCCGACACCGACGCGCCCTTGCAGACCGCGCTGCACAACAAGGCGGTGCAGCCACCCCGGGCCCTGGTGCTGCCGCCGATACCGCCGCCGCGCAACGCGCCGCCGCAGATCGTCAATTTCGTAAACCTGCTGGCGCCGGACTACAAGTTGGAACCCCACCTGGTGCTGGCCATCATGGCCACCGAGTCCAACTTCGACCCGATGGCGCTGTCGCCGAAGAATGCCCAGGGGCTGATGCAGTTGATTCCCGGCACAGCCGCACGCTTCAAGGTGCGCGACGCCATGGACCCCGCGCAGAACATCCGCGGCGGCATGGCGTATCTGCGCTGGTTGATGGCCTTGTTCGAAGGCGACGTGGCGCTGGTGGCCGCCGCCTACAACGCCGGTGAACGCGCCGTGGAACGCTACCGCGGCGTGCCACCGTATGCCGAGACGCGCGAATACGTGCGTCGCATCATGGTCGCCGTGCAGTACCGCGGGCTGCATCCCTTCGACCCCACCGTCACCGCGCCTTCCAGCATGCTGGCCATGCTGCGCGCGCCGGGCATGTCGGCACAGCCGAAGCCGCCTCAGCCCCGCAAATGACAGGCCACGAAGTGCCCGTCGCCGGTTTGCTTCAGCAGCGGCGTCTCGGTGTTGCACAGTGGTTTCTGGGCAATCGGGCAGCGGGTGTGGAAGTGGCATCCGCTGGGCGGATTGATGGGGCTGGGCACATCGCCCTGCAACATGATGCGACGGCGCTTGATGCTGGGGTCGGGGATGGGCACGGCTGACAGCAGCGCCTCGGTGTAGGGGTGCAATGGGCTGATGTACAGCGCCTGCGCGGGCGCCAGCTCGACGATGCGGCCCAGGTACATCACCGCCACGCGGTCACTGATGTGTTCGACCACGCTCAGATCATGGGCGATGAAGACGTAGGTCAGCTTGAACTGTTCTTGCAGGTCTTCGAGCAGGTTGATGACCTGGGCCTGTATCGACACGTCCAGCGCGCTGACCGCTTCATCGCACACCAACAGCTTGGGGTTGACGGCCAGCGCGCGCGCAATGCCGATGCGCTGGCGCTGGCCGCCGCTGAATTCGTGCGGGTAGCGGCGCATGTGGTCGGCGTTCAGGCCCACGGTTTGCAGCAGTTGCACGATGCGCGCTTCGTACTCCTGAGGCGTCTTGGTCAGCTTGTGGATGGTCAGTGCCTCACCGATGATGGCCGACACCGTCATGCGCGGGTTCAGGCTGGCGTAGGGGTCTTGAAAAATGATTTGCATGTCGCGCGCCAGCGCCCGCAGCTCGGTCTTGCTGGCCTTGGTGACGCTTTTGCCTTCGAACCACACCTCGCCCGAGGTCGGTTCGATCAACCGCAGGATGCAGCGCCCGGTGGTGCTTTTGCCGCAGCCCGACTCGCCGACCACTCCCAGCGTTTCGCCGGCCGCCAGGTCGAAGCTGACGCCGTCCACCGCGTGAACACGGTCGACCACGCGGCCCAGCAGCCCGCCGGTGATCGGGAAGTGCTTGACCAGGTTCTGCACCCGCAGAATCGGCTGTGTCATGCCAAGTGCTCAGCGTAAAAACAAGCGACCTTGTGCCCTGATGTGATCTCGCGCAGCGGCGGCGTGGCGGTGCGGCAGTCGGCGCGCACGTAGCGGCAGCGGTCGGCAAACCGGCATCCCGGCGCGGGGTCGATGAGCCTGGGCACCGTGCCCGGAATCGCTTCCAGTCGCACCTTGTGGCCTGACGCCGCCGCCGTGTCGATGCGCGGGATGCTGCGGATCAGGCCCTGCGTGTAGGGGTGGCGCGGCTGCGCGAACAGGCTTTCCACGCTGGCTTCTTCCACCACCTGGCCGGCGTACATGACCACCACGCGCTGGGCTGTTTCGGCCACCACACCCATGGCGTGGGTGATGAGCATGATGGCCATGCCCAGGCGGTCCTTCAGCTCGTTCATCAGGTCCAGGATCTGCGCCTGGATGGTCACGTCCAGCGCCGTGGTGGGTTCGTCGGCAATCAGCAGCTTCGGGTTGCAGGCCAGAGCGATGGCGATCATCACGCGCTGGCGCATGCCACCGCTGAACTGGTGCGGGTAGTCGCGCACGCGCTTGTCGGGCGTGGGGATGTTCACCAGCGTCAGCATCTCCACCGCGCGGTCCAGCGCGTCCTTTCGGTTCAGGCCTTCGTGCAGGCGGATGCTTTCGGCAATCTGTTCGCCCACCGTGTACACCGGGTTCAGGCTCGTCATCGGCTCTTGAAAGATGATGGCGATTTCTTTCGCGCGGATCTTGCGCATCTCATCAGAAGACAGCGGCACCAGGTCGCGGCCCTGCCACAGCACCTGGCCGGCCACGATCTTGCCTGGCGGCATGTCGATGAGCTTCATCACTGTCTTGGCCGTGACACTTTTGCCACAGCCCGATTCACCCACTACGCCCAGCGTTTCGCCGGCGTCGATGTGCATGTCGACACCGTCCACCGCATGCAGCCAGCCGTCGTCGGTTTTGAAGTGGGTTTTCAGGCCCTTGATCTCCAGCATCGCCATCACAACACTCGCCTTGGGTCGAGCGCGTCGCGCAGCCCATCACCGATGAAATTGATGGTGAGCACCGTGATGAAGATGGCCAGCCCCGGGAACAGCGCCCAGTGCACCGCGATGTCCATGTAGTCGCGCCCGTCGTACAAGATGCGGCCCCAGGTGGGGATGTCGGGCGGGAAGCCCAGGCCCAGGAAAGACAGGGTGCTTTCGGCAATGATGGCTGCGGCCACGTCGATGGTGGCGGCCACGATCACCGGCCCCAGGCTGTTGGGCAGTATGTGGCGCACCACCTGGCGGCTGGTGGACGCACCGAGTGCGCGCGCGGCCTCGACAAATTCTTTCTCGCGCAGCGAAAAGAACTGCGCTCGAACCAGGCGCGCCACCGGCATCCAGCGGAAGCCGCCGATGACCACCACGATGAGGATGAAGATACCCATCTCAAGGCCGAACATCTGCTTCAGTGGTTCGCGGAACAGAAAGATCAACAGCAGCAGCAGCGGCAGTTGCGGCAGGCTCAGGAACAGGTCGGTCAACCACATCAGCGCGGTGTCGACC
>ENA-OBIT01000978-OBIT01000978.1-metagenomes-genome-assembly--contig:-NODE-978-length-11521-cov-7.46651_pt1 | contig 11521 bp, 11 predicted proteins | sample MGYA00153386_OBIT01 | MGnify analysis MGYA00153386 | reverse complement strand
GCTAAAAACAAGTCCTCAAAACCTGCGTCGTAAGCGTTGCACCAGGTCGCGGCTTCGGTGTAGTCGATGCAGCTGATTACCAGTGGCAACACCAATTCACCGACCTTGAAGATTGCTGAAAAGGCGGCTGAGTGAATTCAGGCTGGGGTTTGAACGGGCTGCAATTACTATTGTTTTAGGAGCTGCTTACGCCCATATTTATTGGTCTACACCCCTAAAATACCACCAAAACATGTCACAGATAGACCTTTTTTCAGCAGCCGTAGCAGCGTTTTCGCCTCAGCTGCCGTTAGCTTGCTGCCGACTTCATCTTCAAGCTCGGTGACAACTCGTTCGGCTTCGGCCACCATGGTGCTTCCTGCGTCCGTCAGGTACAGGCCAATCGCCCGGCCGTCGTCCGGGTGCAGCTTGCGCTTCAGCCAATCGCGCTTTTTCATCATGCTGATTTTGCCGACCAGGTTCGGCGGCAGCAGGCTGAGAGCGCTGCACAACTGGCGCGAGGTGATGCCGGGGTTGTGCCGGATCAATGACAGCACTGAAAAGTCGACAGGGCCCAAGTCATAGGATGCCATGCGCTGGTTGAACAGTTCGATGCCTTGCAAAGACACCCGCCGGGCGTTGTAGCCCAGCAGTGTTTGCAGGTAGCTGGTGTCGATGGCTTCAACCGCTTGACGTGTCGCTGGCAACGACCCTGGCAACTCAGGCCTCTGCGGTAAAGCCGATTTTTTTGACGATCGGGCCCCAGGCATCAAACTGCACTTTCTGGTCAACCGCCATTTGCGCAGCGGTGCCGCCTACAGGCAGCATGCCCTGTATGGCCAAGCTGTCTATGACAGATTTTTCTTTGAGTGCTGCGTTGATGGCTGCGTTGGCCGAGGCAATGATGGCGCCTGGCGTTTTGGCGGGCACATAAAAGCCAAACCATTCCTCCACCACCAAGTCAGGAAAGCCTGACTCGATAAAGGTCGGAATATCGGGCACAAAAGGTGAGCGCTGCTTGCCTGACGTGGCCAAAATCCGCAACTTGCCAGCCTTGTGGTTGGCCAAAAAGTCGCCATGCGGCGTGAACATTGACGCAAGCTGGCCGCCAATCAAATCAACCACGCCAGGGGTGGAGCCGCGGTAGGGAATGTGTTTGAGGTCAACGCCGTTGTTCAACCCCAGCAGAGCCCCCAAAAAGTGTGGCGTGGAGCCTGCAGCCGGGGAGCCGTAACTGGCATCTTTGGGGTTCGCTTTAGCCCATGCCAGGTAGTCTTTGACGGTTTTTACCGTGGCGGGAACCATCGGCCCCACAGCCAAACCGTGAACCAGCGATGAAGCCATGCAGACCGGCATCAGGTCGGTAAACGGGTCGTAGCTGAGTTGCTTGTAGATGTGCGGGTAAATCGCCATCATCGAATAAGGCGTGAGCAGCAGCGTGGCGCCGTCAGGCGCAGCAACCTTCACGGTATCTATGGCAATGCGCGCGGCAGCGCCAGTTTTGTTTTCAACCAGCGCGGCATTTTTGGTGTACGCCGAGGGGCCGAGCTTTTCACCGATGCGGCGGCTGGTGGTGTCTGCAGAGCCACCAACCGGAAAACCATTAATGATTTTGACCTGCTCCAGCGGCAGCGCCTGCGCGAACGCTGGCATGCCGAGGGCACTTAAAAGTCCGGCACCACTGCTGGCTTGAATGAATTGACGACGGTTTGTCATGTTGTCTCCTTGGGTTTGTAAAAGGCGGGAACGGGGAAAATCAGCACTTAACTGCACAGCGCCTTGATGTCTTCAGGCACGGCAATCGCTTTGATGCGGTTCGGGTCGTCGGGGTGGCGAATGCAAAAGGCACGCGTCTCTGTGCCCTCGCACAGCAGGTCTTCACCGCGCATGACCTGGTGCTTTTGAATAAAGGCCTTGCCGCGCCACTCCTGAACGCTGGTGTAGATTTGCAGCCGCTCGCCATAGGTGGCGGGCTTCATGAAGCGCGTGTTGATTTCGAGCAGCGGCGTACCGATGATGCCGGTGGTCTTGACCAGCTCGCGCCACGTCGGCACACCGCACTTGACAAAAAAGTTCAGCGACGACGCGTCCATCCATTTTGAGAAGTTCGGGAAAAACACAATGCCTGCGGGGTCGCAGTCGCCAAACATGACTTCAACTTCATACACCACCGACACAGTTGCTTTGCTCATGCAGTACTTTCATAGAACAAACACTATTAGATTAGTAGCTGCTTGCGCTCGTAATAATAGGGTCACAGGCACTATTTATATAAAAATCAGTATTTTAAGAGCTTTGGGGGTTCTCGAGCAGCAACGCAATGCCCTGACCACCGCCCACATAGACCGATGATATGCCGTAGCGCACACCGCTGAGTTGCATTTGCCGCGCCGGTGTGATGGTCAAACGCATGCCGGTGGCGGCCAGCGGATGGCCCAGTGCAATCGCGCCGCCGTTGACGTTGAGTTTGCTGATGTCCAACCTCAGCTCTTTGGCCAGTGCCAAAGTTTGCGCGCCTTGCGCTTCGTTGATTTGAAAGCAGCCAATGTCGTCAAGCTTCAAGCCGCAGCACTTCGATGTCGCTTGACACAGCTGCATGGATGGCTTGGACGTAACGCGCGCCATCAGAGGCAAACACCAGGCCAGGTGTAGTGGTTTTTAAAACATGGCGGAGTTTGTCAAAGTCCTGGCTGATGGGCGAATAAGGTGGCGATACGGGTACGAACGGCACACCTGCCACCATGCAACCTAACGCCAGCAGCGCGTGGTCCAAGTCATTTTCAGACCGGATGGCGACTGGCCTTTCATCGCTCAGGCCCTGGTTGATGGGTGCTTGTGCACTGCACATGGCACTTGCCCAGGCTTGGCCGTAGCGGATGTGTTGCCAGTCGCCTGATGTTGAATGGCAGCTTTTTACGCTTGGCCATGAAGCTGCGCTGGGGCGCGGCACTGGCCCAATGCGCCAGGGAGTCGTTAATGCGGACGGCGAAGTCGTTGAGTGGTTGCTCTGCGCTCAGGTACTGAACGCCCCCATCGCCGTGGCGCAAGCTGACCTGCGTCACACCAAAAATCAGGGGGCGAAATTTTGCAGCAGGCACCTTCATGTTTGACCTTCTCGGCCTTGCCGTCTAAAAAGGCCCGGACACGCAGTTTGGCCTCAGGCACGCTTTGCGCTACAGCCGCCATTAAGGCCTCGGTAAGCAAGCTGTGGTCAGCGGGCTGCTCGGCAATGCGCGGCGACGCGTGCATCAGCACGTAGTTGGTCAACGGTGCGTTTTGTGTGATGCGTTCGGCCAGTTCCAACGCTTTGTCGAATGCGCGGCCTTTGGGCACCAAATACTGCGCCAGCCCAATGCGTTCACCGTCCGCTGCGTTGTAAACGCGGCCTGTCAACATCATGTCTGTCATGCGCGCCACACCCGTCAGGTTGGGGATGCGCACCGAGCCACCACCGCCGACAAAAATACCGCGCGAGCCTTCAGGCCATGCGTTTGAGTTCATATTTTTGCTAGGAAGAACTCCCTCCACGATTATCACTAATAACCATAACAAGCCCTCAACCGCGACAGATTGCTGCGGAGTTACCCTCGCTTTTGCCCTTGCGGTGCAGCAAAGGCGGGAAACTCCTAGTGCACCGTGTGGGTGCGCTAGGTAAACTATTTGCACTGCTACAAAGCCTGCGGGCTTTGCGAGCGAGGAGCCGGGGAGACACCAAAAATCAGATCCGACACACAACGCCACACAAGGCGAGATGTGCAAAAAGCGCTGGCAATCCTGGCGCTTTTTTTCGTCCATAAGTTACGTAATTTCGGGCTGCAGCCCAATTAATATGGGCGCAAAGAGCTATTTAATTAGTAGCATTTAGCGGCTTTCTCCAGATGCGACAATCAAACGCATGGAACTGTTCATCGTCACCCTGGCATCGCTTTTCGCAGGGTTTGTGGATGCGATTGTGGGTGGGGGCGGCTTGATTTTGATTCCTGCGCTGTTTGCAGCTTTCCCGTCAGCGCCGCCCGCAACACTGTTTGGCACCAACAAGGCGGCCTCAATTTGGGGCACAGCGACTGCTGCATTGCAGTATGCCCGGCGGGTAGACATGCGCTGGAAAACACTGTTGCCCGCAGCGGGCGCCGGGTTTGCCGGCTCGCTGGCCGGCGCGTGGCTGGTCACGGTGGTGTCGCCCGCCTACCTGCGCAAGGCGCTGCCGCTGGTGCTGCTGGCCGTACTGGTCTATACGCTGGCGAAAAAAGACTTGGGCCACATTCACGCGCCGCGTTTTAACGGCCACAAAGAAACTGCGATTGCGTGTTGCATTGGGCTGTTGCTGGGGTTTTACGATGGCTTTTTTGGGCCTGGCACCGGCAGCTTTTTTGTATTTTTGTTCGTGCGCTGGCTCGGCTACGATTTTTTGAACGCGTCGGCGTCCGCCAAATTGCTCAACACCGCCACCAACCTGTCTGCGATTGGATTGTTTGCCTGGAAAGGGCATGTGTGGTGGCATTTTGTGGTGGCCATGGCGATGGCCAACGTACTGGGCAGCGTGCTGGGCACCCGGCTGGCACTCAAGCACGGCTCGGGCTTTGTGCGGGTGGTTTTTATCGCGGTCGTCAGCACCCTGATTTTAAAAACCGGCTTTGATGCTTATTTGAAATAACCCTTAAAAAATTTGCCTTCAATAAAAGCAGAGCTTTGCGCCGATTAATTGACGCGTGCAGTGGCTACCGCAGAAGTTTTAACCGGCGTCTTGACTGGATTGGTCAAGGTTGTTGTTGCTGCCAGTGCACTGGCGGCAACTGCCGGAGCGGCCGCTACTGCAGTGTTCAACACTCCCGGGGGGCCTGAGCCCACCAACGCTGCCATATCAGCCGCCATGCGCGGCTTGCCAATCGGCGCAGCAGCCTGACCTTTTTGCACTGCCCGCATGTCTTCTTCGTTGGGGTATTGGCCCATCAGCACATAGTCGAACACGCGGCGCGCAATTGGCGCAGCGTGGGCAGCACCGAAGCCAGCGTTTTCAACCACCACAGCCAGTGCAATTGTCGGATTGTTTGCAGGGGCAAATGCCATGTATAGCGCGTGGTCACGTTGAAACTCTTCAAGCTTTTTGCCGTCGTATTTTTCTTTCTGGCCAATCGTCACGGCTTGCGCTGTGCCGGTCTTGCCACCTGACAAGTAGCCTGCGCCAGCAAACACTCTGGCGGACGTGCCTTCTTGCGTCACGCCCACCAAGGACCTGCGAATCAGCTCGACGTGCTCGGCTTTGTAGCCGAGGTTTTCGGGGGCGGTCGCTGCCACGGGCCGCATTTCACGCGTTACAGAGTCTTGGGTGCCAATTACCAAACGCGGCTTGTGCTTGATGCCGCCCGCCGCCAGCACAGCGGTAGCCTGGGCCAATTGCAGCATGGTGAAGGTGTTGTAGCCCTGGCCGATGCCGAGCGAAATGGTCTCGCCCGGGTACCACTTTTGCTGCTCGGCTTTTTTGTAGGTTTTGCGCTTCCAGGCCTGGCTGGGCAGCACACCAGCCAGCTCGCCATTGATATCAATACCAGTGATTTGCCCGAAGCCGAGTGGCTTCATGAAATCGTGCATCGCGTCGACTCCCAGCTCATTGGCCAGCGAGTAGTAATACACGTTGCTTGATTTAACAATCGATTTGTACATGTCAACCGGCCCCAGGCCGTGGTCGCCGTGGCTCCTGAAGGTGTGGCCACCAAAGGTGTAATTGGCGTTGTCCTGAATAACCGTTGCGCCAGAGCGCTTGCCGGTTTGCAGCGCCGCCATCGCCATAAACGGCTTGTACGTGGATCCCGGCGGATAGGTGCCGCGCAGCGCCCGATTGAGCAGTGGCTTGTCAATCGAGTCGCGCAGCATTTCCCAGCTTTCAGTGTCAATGCCGTCAACGAACAGGTTGGGGTCAAACGTCGGCTTGCTCACAAACGCCAGCACATCGCCCGTGCTCGGGTCAATCGCCACCAGCGCGCCGCGCCGATCGCCAAACATGTCTTCCACCAACTTCTGCAATTTGATATCAAGCGACAGCATGACCGTGCTGCCGGGCGTGGCCGGGTTGGTCGCCAGCTTGCGCACCGCACGGCCACCGGCAGAGGTTTCGACCTGGTCAACGCCCGTGGTGCCGTGCAATTGCTGCTCAAAACTTTGCTCTACGCCCAGCTTGCCAATGTAGTCGGTGCCGCGGTAGTTGCCCTGGTCTTCGCTTTCGTCGATGGCTTCTTTTTCAGCCTGGTTGATACGGCCGATGTAGCCGACCACGTGGCTGCCCAGCTCACCATACGGGTAGCTGCGAAACAGCCGCGCCTTGATGTCAACGCCCGGAAAGCGAAACCGCTGCGCAGCGAATTTTGCTACTTCTTCGTCGCTCAGGCGGGTGCGAATGGGCAGCGATTCAAAATTTTTCGACTCTTCCCGCAAGCGCTTGAACCGCTTTTTGTCGCGCGGCTGGATGTCAATGAATTTTTCAAGCGCCGCAATGGTCTCGTCGAGGTTGCCAACTTTTGACAGCGTGATTTCGAGCGTGTAGGCCGAGTAATTGGTGGCCAGCACCACGCCGTTGCGGTCCAGAATCAAACCGCGATTCGGCACGATAGGAAGAATTGCCGTGCGGTTGCTTTCGGCCTGCTCGTCCAGATCAGCATGCCGGTATACCTGCAGGTAAACCAGCCGCGCGGCCAGCAAGGCGAAGGCGCACAGCACAACCAAAATAGCCACCAGCACCCGCGCGCGAAAGCGCGACAGGTCAGCTTCAACGTTTCTCAGCTCAGTCATGACGAGATGTGTCCCTGCGATCGTTCACTAGGCAATGAGTGCCTGTCCCCGTATTGCAAGCAGGGGCCGCGGGGCTGGCTTTGCCAGACCGCAGGCGCAGCGGCCCCCTCGGGGGGGCAGAGAGTTACGCGCAGTGAACGACCGTGGAGGCTTTTCATAATGGTCGATTTTCGTCTGGATTCGGTGCGCGGCGTTGGGGCGCGAGCAACAAAATGCTGGCGAGTGGCCACAGCAAGGATTCTGCGACGGGTGCCATCAACAAGATCCAGCCCGGAAAAATGCCGCCACTCACCATCCGGATGACCAGCTCTACGCCGTGGGCCGCAGCAAACAGTGGCAACACCTGCAGCGCTTGCGATGGCACTGAAAACCACAACAATCGGCGGTGAATCATGGTGGCAAAAAAGCACAGCGCCGTGTAGCTCAGCGCATGCTGGCCCAGCAGCGACGACTGGTGCACGTCCATGCCCAGCCCAAAGAAAAACGCCAGCCCAATGCCGACCCGCAGCGGCTGGTGCACGTTCCAGAAGACCAGCACCAGCGCCAGAAAATCCGGCATCCACGGTACCCGGCCCAACGGCAACATATTAAGAAGCAGCGCGGCGATCATGCTGCCCCAGATGAACACCGGATTGGCTGGCAGCAACAGCGCTTGCCCCGATCGCATGATCATGGTGTCAATTCCCGCATGATCATTTCGCCGCTCCCTTTTTTGGCGCAGCTGGCAGTGGCAAATCGCCCGGGCGCGGCGGCAACCGGCTGGTTACGGGTTTTACCACCATCACGTGGCGTGCGCCCGTTACCAGCGCCTGCGGTGTGCAATAGATTTTCGCGAAGGCGGATTCAGCCCGGCGCTCAATTTTGCTGATTTTGGCGACTGGCAAACCCGCTGGATACACACCATCGACACCGCTGGTGGTAAGCAAGTCGCCTTCCAGCACATCGGAGTTGCTGCCCATAAAGCGCAACTCTAGGCCGCTGCCGCTCGCTGCAGTGGCCGGGTCACCAAACGCCACGCTGCGCGCGCCGGTGCGCACATTGAGCACGGGTATCGCCAAGTCACGATCAATCACCAAAGTCACTTCACTGACCAGCGGATGCACACGCGTGACCTGCCCAAGAACGCCCGACTCATCCAGCACGGGCGAACCCAGTTCAATGCCCTGCACCAATCCTTTGTCAATGATGACTTTGCGGGTGTACGGGTCGGCGGCGTCATAAAGCACTTCTGCAGACATGACCGATGCGGTCAGCTGGTCGCGCAGGCCAAGCAACTTGCGCAGGCGGGCGTTTTCTTGCTCTAACGACTCCACCTGCCCGGCGCGCATGGACTGCAGTGCCAGCTTTTTACTCGCCTGCTCACTGCTGGAGTTCGCCTGGTCAAGCCCGGTCAAATAGCCGCTCGCGTTTTGCACCCCGCGAACCGGTTGCAGCGCCAGCCATTGCACCGGGTACAGCGCGGTGGCCAAGGCCGCACGCACCGGCTGGGTGATGCTAAACCGCGTGTCTGCCACCATTAAAAACAGCGCCAGCGCACTGAAGAAAACCAGCTTGGACAGCGCCGAGTGCCCTTGCTTGAAAAACGGCGGTGGTGTGCGGTCAAGGGTGCCAAGAGGCATGGTGTCAATTCCGCCCGGCTGCGCTTAGGTTGGTTGACGCATGGCGCACGGGCGTTCGTTCTTCAGGCTCGTTATTCCGACGTAAAAATCGACCCCATGCGGTCCATGCGCTCAAGTGCCATTCCGCAGCCCCGCACCACGCAAGTTAATGGCTCTTCCGCCACCAACACAGGCAAGCCGGTTTCTTCGGCCAGCAAGCGGTCCAGGTCGCGCAGCAACGCGCCGCCGCCGGTCAGCATCATGCCGCGCTCGGCAATGTCAGCGCCCAGCTCGGGCGGGGTTTGCTCCAGCGCGTTTTTTACGGCGCTAACAATGTTGTTCAGCGGGTCGGTCAGCGCTTCCAGAATTTCATTGCTTGAAATAGTAAAGCTGCGCGGCACGCCTTCAGACAGGTTGCGGCCCTTGACTTCCATTTCCTTGACTTCAGAGCCGGGGAACGCGGAGCCGATTTTCTTCTTGATCGCTTCAGCGGTGGGCTCACCAATCAGCATGCCGTAATTGCGGCGAATGTAGTTGATGATGGCTTCGTCAAAACGGTCTCCACCCACACGCACGCTGCCTTTGTAGACCATGCCGCCGAGCGAGATCACGCCAACTTCAGTCGTGCCGCCGCCAATGTCCACCACCATCGAGCCGCTGGCCTCGCTGACTGGTAGGCCCGCGCCAATGGCCGCTGCCATCGGTTCTTCAATCAAAAACACATCGCGTGCGCCAGCTCCCAAGGCGCTTTCACGAATGGCTCGGCGCTCAACCTGGGTGGAGCCGCACGGCACGCAAATAATGATGCGCGGGCTGGGCTTGAAAAAGCTGCGCGGGTGCACCATTTTTATGAATTGCTTGAGCATTTGCTCGGTCACGGTGAAGTCGGCAATCACGCCGTCCTTCATCGGGCGAATCGCCTCAATGTTGCCCGGCACTTTGCCCAGCATGGCCTTGGCTTCGTGGCCAACGGCTTGAATGGTTTTACGGCCTTGGGGGCCGCCTTCATGGCGAATGGCAACTACAGAAGGTTCGTCGAGCACAATGCCTCGGTCGCGTACATAAATCAGGGTGTTGGCTGTGCCAAGGTCAATGGCAAGGTCGGTCGATACATACCGACGAAAGGCTTCAAACATGTTCAAGAGTCCGGTTAGGGCGTGCGCAGACTGGTGTTGCGCTGAGCCCTGATGCAGTTATTTTCGCAAAGTGAGACATCTCGCGGATAGTCAAAGCGACATGGCGCTGAACCCATTTCAAGCGCTCAAAAAGCGCTTATTGGGTGCAATCCGCCGCGATTTCACACCAAAGGTTGGATAATAACGCATCCCCCTGGGGTTTTACCCTTGATTTTTGGCATTTTCACTGGGTGCTGCGTCTGAATTTTGAGTGCCCAAATTTCCAGTTTTACTTACTTTTACTTATAGCCATGACGCAACCTGCTTTGGTGCCCTCCAGCACTTTACTCACGGCCAACGACATCGCCCGCGTGGCCAACCTGGCCCGGCTTGAATTGCGGCCAGACGAAACCGAGCGCATGCTGAGCCAGCTCAACGGATTTTTCAGCCTGGTCGCGCAGATGGATGCCGTAAACACAGAGGGGGTTGAACCGCTGGCCCACCCAGCCGCCATTTTGGGCGACGTAGCGCTGCGCCTGCGCAACGACATTGCCAGCGAGCCCAACCAGCGCGATGCATCGCAGCGATCGGCCCCAGCGGTTGAGCGCGGTTTGTTTCTGGTGCCAAAGGTGATCGAATGAGCGCGCCCCCTGATTTGCACGACCTGAGCGTGTTTGACCTCGCCGCCAAATTGGCCGCGCGAGAAGTTTCAAGCGTTGAAGCGACCCAGCATTTTTTGCAGCGCATAAAAAGCGAAAATCTGGGCGCATTTTTGGCAACCGACGCTGATGTGTCACTTGCTCAGGCCCGCGCTGCCGACGCGCGGCTGGCTGCTGGAGAACGTACGCCCTTGCTGGGCGTGCCGCTGGCGCACAAAGACGCCTTTGTCACCCGCGATTTTGTGACCACGGCGGGCTCAAAAATGCTCGCCAACTACCGCAGCCCGTTTGATGCCACGGTGGTCAGCAAGCTGGGGGTTGGACCTGACGGGGCAGGCATGGTCACGCTGGGCAAACTCAATTGTGATGAATTTGCGATGGGTTCAGGCAATGAAAACAGCGCGTACTACCCGGCCAAAAACCCGTGGGACTTAAGCCGCATTCCGGGCGGTTCTTCGGGTGGGTCGGCAGCCGCAGTAGCCGCGCGTTTGGTGCCCGCCGCCACTGGCACAGACACCGGCGGCTCAATTCGCCAGCCCGCGTCGCTCACTGGCATCACCGGTATCAAACCGACGTACGGACGCTGCTCGCGCTACGGCATGGTGGCGTTTGCATCCAGCCTGGACCAAGCCGGGCCGATGGCACGCACCGCCCTCGATTGCGCGCTGCTTTTAAGCGCCATGGCGGGGCCGGATCTTGACCGAGATTCGACATCGCTGGACATGCCTGCTATTGACTATGCTTCTGATTTAATAGCTGCTAGCGCCCACAATAAAAGCATTACAGCCCTAAAAGACTCTTTAAAAGGCCTGAAAATCGGCCTTCCCAAGCAGTTTTTCAGTGCGGGATGCGCGCCCGACGTGCTGCTAGCCGTTCGCGCCGCTCTGGCTGAATACGAAAAGCTGGGCGCAAGCTTGGTTGAGGTTGATTTACCGCTCACCGAGCTGTCGATTCCGGTTTACTACGTCATTGCCCCCGCAGAAGCCAGCAGCAACCTCAGCCGTTTTGACGGCGTGAGATATGGACATAGAGCGGCCACATACAGCGACCTGAACGACATGTACAAAAAGTCGCGCTCAGAAGGCTTTGGTGACGAAGCGACCCGCCGCATCATGATTGGCACCTACGTACTGTCGCACGGCTACTACGACGCGTACTACCTGAAAGCGCAAAAAATCCGTCGCCTGATTGCACAAGACTTTCAAAAAGCCTTCACCCAGTGCGACATCATTGCCGGGCCAGTGTCGCCCACTGTGGCCTGGAAAATTGGCGAGAACAAAGCCGACCCGGTGGCCAACTACCTGGCCGACATTTACACCCTGTCGAGCAGCCTCGCAGGCCTGCCGGGCATGAGCGTACCCGCAGGCTTTGGCGCCCACGGCATGCC
>ENA-OBIT01000977-OBIT01000977.1-metagenomes-genome-assembly--contig:-NODE-977-length-11522-cov-5.5242_pt1 | contig 11522 bp, 10 predicted proteins | sample MGYA00153386_OBIT01 | MGnify analysis MGYA00153386 | reverse complement strand
TCCGCGACGGCCAGCCTATGGACTTGGCCGACCCGCGCGTGATGACCACCATATCGGCTTGCGAACACGGGCTGAAGCGCCTGCTGGGCACCGAGGCGGCCGAGGTGTTCCTGTACATCTGCAACGGCCACGGCGTGTGGGAAGCCGTCATCGAGAACCTGCTGCCCCCGGGCGGCACGGCGCTGGTGCCGGGCACCGGGCACTTCTCGGAATCCTGGGCCCTGCAGGCCGAGGCGCTGGGGCGAAAGGTGCGCCGCACCGCCTGGCGTGAAGGCCATGCCATCGACCTGGAGGCCGTCGCTGCGGCCCTGCGCGCCGACCGCGAACACGACATCGTGACCGTGTTCGCAGTGCACACCGACACGGCCAGCGGCGTCACCAACGACCTGGTCGCGCTGCGCCAGGCCATGGACGCCACCGGCCACCCGGCTTTGCTGGTCGTCGACGCCGTGGCCTCGTTGGGCGTGGAGCCCCTGCACATGGACAAGCTGCGCGCCAACGTGGTGCTGGGCGCGTCGCAGAAGGGGCTGATGTGCCCGCCCGGCCTGGGCCTGGTGGCGGTGGACGCGGCTGCCCTGGCAGTGTCGCAGCGCAACCCCGCGCCGCGCGACTACTGGGACTGGGAACGCCGCCGCGGGCCGATGTCGTACCAGAAGTTCTGCGGCACGCCGCCACTGAGCCTGCTGGCCGGGCTGGAGGCGGCGCTGGCATTGATCTTCACCGAAGGCCTGCCGCAGGTGTGGGCGCGGCACGCGCTGCTGGCCAGCGCCGTGCACGCCGCCGTGGAGGGTTGGCGCGAGGGTGGCGTGCTGGACTTCTATTGCGTCGACGCAGCGCAGCGCTCCGCCGCCGTCACTGCCTTTACGGTGGCGCCGGGAATCGATGTCGACGCCCTGCGCACAAGTGCACGCGAACGATTCCAGGTGGCCATGGCCGGTGGCCTGGGTCCTCTGCTCGGCCGAGCCTTCCGCATCGGCCACCTGGGTGACCAGAACGCGCCGGGCGTCCTGGGCGCGCTGGCCGGCATCGAGGCGGCGCTGCGCGCCCACGGCGTGCCCGTGGGGCAGGGCGGCGTGCAGCGCGCGGTCGAAGTCATATCGCGCGGGCTGTGATGGCCCTCATGCACACCAAGGCCCTGTCAGGAGACCGCCCGTGAAAACCTACGACATCGACGTGTTGCGCCTGAAGTCCCTGCGCCACGACCGCGGCTTGATCGAGATCGGCATCGACGCCCAGGTCGCCCTGCGCCCGGCGCGCGACGACGACAGCGGCAGCAGTCGCCTGCAACTGCCCGTCGACCAGGCCCGCTCGCTGCTGCTGCTGCTGAAGCAGCAACTGGCCGAGCTCGACAAGCAACTGCCGCGCAGCCGGCGCTCGGGGCGCTGCTGAGGATCAGCCGCTACATCCCCGCGTAGTTCGGCCCGCCGCCGCCCTCGGGCGTGACCCACACGATGTTCTGCGTCGGGTCCTTGATGTCGCAGCTCTTGCAGTGCACGCAGTTCTGCGCGTTGATGACCAGGCGCGGGTCGCCGGCTGCGTCGTCGACGTACTCGTACACGCCGGCGGGGCAGTAACGTGCCTCTGGCCCGGCGTAGCGCGCCAGGTTGATGGACACGGGCACCGATGCGTCCTTCAGTGTCAGGTGCGCGGGCTGGTTCTCTTCGTGGTTGGTGCTGCTGATGAACACCGACGACAGCCGGTCGAAGGTGAGCAGGCCGTCGGGCTTGGGGTAGACGATGGGTTCGACCTGCGACGCGGCATGCAGGCGTTCGTGGTCGGCAAACTTGCGGTGCAGGGTCCACGGCGGCGTCTTGATGCCCAGCTTGGGCAGCAACCATTGCTCGACGCCCGTCATCAGCGTGCCCACGGTGTTGCCCTGCTTGAACCACTGCTTGAAGTTGCGGCTCTGGTGCAGCTCAGTGTGCAGCCAGCTCGATTCGAAGGCCCGGGGGTAGTCGGACAACTCGTCGTGGCTGCGGCCGGCCTGCAGTGCGGCGGCTGCCGCCTCGGCCACCAACATGCCGGTCTTGATGGCGGCGTGGCTGCCCTTGATGCGCGCCGCGTTCAGCGTGCCGGCGTCGCAGCCGACCAAAGCGCCGCCCGGGAAGACCAGCTTGGGCAGGCTGTTGAGGCCCCCGGCGGTGATGGCCCGCGCACCGTAGCCGATGCGCTTGCCGCCTTCCAGGTGGGCGCGGATGGCGGGGTGGGTCTTCCAGCGCTGCATCTCTTCAAAAGGGCTGATCCAGGGGTTCTGGTAGTCCAGCCCCGTGACCAAACCGAGTGCCACCTGGTTGCCTGCCAGTTGGTAGAGAAAGCCGCCGCCGTAGGTGTGTTCGTCCATCGGCCAGCCGGCGGTGTGCACGACCAGTCCGGGCCGCGCCTTGGCGGGGTCGATCTCCCACAGCTCTTTCACGCCCAGGGCGTAACTCTGCGGGTCGCGCCCGGCGTCGAGCTTGAAGCGTGTGATCAGCTGCTTGCCCAGATGGCCGCGGGCGCCTTCGGCGAACACCGTGTACTTGGCGGTCAGTTCCATGCCCAGCTGAAAGCCGGCATGCGGCTGGCCGTCCTTGCCCACGCCCAGGTTGCCCGTGGCCACGCCACGCACGGCGCCGGACTCGGTGTACAGCACCTCGGCGGCGGCGAAGCCGGGGAAGATCTCCACGCCCAGCGCCTCGGCCTGCGCCGCCAGCCATTGCGTGAAGGTGCCCAGGCTGATGATGTAGTTGCCGTGGTTGTGCAGGCAGCCGGGGATCAGCCATTGCGGCGTGCGCTGGGCGTGCGTGGGGCCCAGGAACAGCACTTCGTCGTCCGTGACGGCTTGGTGCAGCAGCGCGCCACGTTCCTTCCAATCGGGGAACAGCTCGGTCAGCGCCCGCGGGTCCATCACGGCGCCGCTCAGGATGTGTGCGCCGGGCTCCGATCCCTTTTCCAGCACCACCACCGAGCAGTCGGCGTTGAGTTGCTTCAGCCGTATCGCCGTGGCCAGCCCCGCAGGGCCGGCGCCGACCACGACCACGTCGTAGTCCATGGCCTCGCGCGGGCCGTGGGCGGAAAGGATTTCGTCTGGCGTCATGGCGGGCTCGAATTCACAGGCTCACGAATTCTAGGGCGGGGGGCGGAGCGGCGCAGTGCGTGAGGCAATGCAGCGAGATGCGCAAAGAAGGGGGAGTTGGGTACGATGCGAAGTGGCCCTTGGGGTCTGCACATTTGAGGGCCGGTCTGAACATGTCGATGAATCACGCCATCCGCCGCTGGGCGGGCGCATTGCTGGGCCTGGCGCTGGCCGCTACGGCCACCTTGACCACCGCAGCGCGGCCGATCTTCGTGCTGAATTCGCAGGACGCCGATGTCAGCATCATCGACAGCACCAGCTTCAAGACGCTGCAGCGCCTGCCCACGGGCAAGGAGCCGCACCACCTGTACCTGGCGCCTGACGAGAAGACGCTGATCGTGGCCAACGCCACGAGCAATTCGCTGACCTTCATCGACCCGGCCAGCGGCGCCGTGCAGCGCACGGTCAACGACATCGTCGACCCCTACCACCTGCGTTTTTCGCCCGACATGCAGTGGTTCGTGACGGCAGCCAACCGGCTCAACCATGTCGATATCTACCGCTGGCAGGGCGCCGCACACGCCCAGCCCTTCAAGCTGGTCAAGCGCGTCGAGGCGCCCAAGACGCCGAGCCACCTGGCCATCGACAGCAAGAGCGCGGTGCTGTATGTCTCGTTGCAGGACAGCGACGAATTGCTGGCCATCGACCTGGCCACGCAGGCGCCGCGCTGGAAGATCAAGGTCGGCAAGGTGCCGGCCGACATCTTCCTGACCGCCGACGACCGCATCCTGCTGGTGGCGACGATGGGCGACCGCTTCGTCGAGGCCTACGACGTGAGCGGAGCGCAACCGCGGCTGGTCAAGCGCATCGAGACCGGCAATGGCGCGCATGCCTTCCGCGCCCGCGGTGACAAGCGCCATGTCTTCGTGAGCAACCGCGTGGCCAACACCATCAGCCTCATCGACGCCGTCGCGCTGGCCGTGGTGGCGCAATACCCCGCGCCGGGCGGGCCGGACTGCATGGAGATGCTGAACGACAACCGCACCCTGCTCGTCACCTCGCGCTGGGCGCGCAAGCTGACCTTCATCGACATCGAGAAGAAGCAGGTCGTGCGGCAGGTCGATGTCGGCCGGTCGCCGCACGGCGTGTGGACGCTGGACCATGCGCCGCGGCAGTAGGCTGCGGCATGCAGTCGCAGTCTGCACGCTGTGGGCTGCGGGTGCCCATGGCGCCATCTGCGAACGCCCTGTCTACCTGACCTTCGACACCGGACACATGGCTGTCGCGCCGCTGGTGGCCGAGGTGTTGACGCTCCACGAGGTAAAGGCCACCTTCTTCCTGGCCGACGAACGCACCCAGACCGGCGGCAGCAGCCTGGACGACACTTGGGCGCCGTGGTGGAAGGCCCGCGCCGCCGAGGGCCACGCCTTCGGCTCGCACACCTGGGACCACGACGTGTGGCAAGCCGACACGGCCGCCGGCCTGCGCGTGAAGCCCACCCAGGGCCCGGCGGCGGGCAGGGCGCGCGTGCTGGACGCTGCCGCCTACTGTGCCGAGTTGCAGCGCCCGGCAGAGCGCTTTCGCGCCATGACGGGCGCCGACATGGGCTCGATCTTCCGCGCACCCGGCGGCAAGACCTCGCCTGCGCTGCTGCAGGCCGCTGCAAGCTGCGGCTGGACACATGTGGGCTGGTCGCCTGGCGGGTTCTCGGGCGACGAGCTGCGCAGCGACCGTTACCCCACGCAGCAGCTGCTGGCCGGAATGCTGAAGAACGTGAAGGTGGGGGACGTGCTGTTGGTGCACCTGGGCATCTGGGCGCGCCAGGACCCTTGGGCGCCCACGGCGCTGGAGCCGCTGATCACCGGGCTCAAGGCCCGCGGCCTGTGCTTTGCCACGCTGCGTGAGCATCCGCAATTTGCTGCGGCGGCCAGCCGCCCCCGCACCCGTCCGAGCCGATGATCGAACTCTTCGACACCGCGCAGCAATGGTTGTTCGAGCACGCCGTGCAGCCGCTGCTGTTCGCCGCGGGCATGGGCCAGTTTCTCGAGGACGCATTCGGCGCCACCGGCTGGCTGTTGGTGGGCCTGCTGCAGATCGCGGTGATGCTGACCGTGTTCGCCGCGCTGGAACGCTGGCGGCCGGTGGAACCCGTCACAGACCGCGCGGCGGTGCGTGTCGACGTGCTCTACACCCTTGTGCACCGCCTCGGGCTGTTCCGCGTGGTGCTCTTCTTCCTGCTCGACCCGCTGTGGGCCGACGTGGCCGGCGAACTGCGCATGGCCGGTGTGTCTGCCTGGTCGCTGGACGAGGTCTGGCCCGGGGTGACCGACCTGGCCTTGGTCAGCTTCGTGCTGTACCTGGTGCTGTTCGACCTCGTGGACTATGCCTTGCACCGCGCCCAGCACCGCGTCGACTGGTGGTGGCAGCTGCACGCGCTGCACCACAGCCAGCGCCAGATGACGTTGTGGTCCGACAACCGCAACCACCTGCTGGACGACGTGCTGCGCGACAGCGCCTTCGTGCTGGTGGCGCTGGCCGTGGGCATCGCGCCGGCGCAGTTCGTCGCCGTGGTGGCGGTGATGCAATTGCTTGAGAGTTTTTCCCACGCCAACGTGCGCATGTCGTTCGGGCCGGTGCTGGGGCGCGTGTTCGTCAGCCCGCGCTTTCACCGTCTGCACCACGCCATCGGGCTGGGCCATGAATCGGCCGGACCGGGCAGCCTGGGCGGGCACAACTACGCAGTGCTGTTCCCGGTGTGGGACATGCTCTTTCGCACCGCGCGCTTCGACAACGTCTACCCGCCCACCGGCGTGCGCGACCAGCTCCACGGCCGCGACTACGGCCGCGGTTTCTGGGCCCAGCAGTGGCTGGGCCTGCGGCGGCTGGTAAGGCGATGAGCCCGCCGGGTGGGCAGGTTCGCCATGCGTGAGGTGCGTCAGGTGCTCGACGCCTTCTGGCGCGCCGCCGGCTACTGCATCCACCCGCGGGTGATGCTGTGGTCGCTGTTGCCGGTGCTGCTGGCCGGCGGCGCCATGGCCCTCCTGGGGTGGACCTACTGGGAATGGGCGGTCGCGGCCGTGCGCGCTGCGCTGGAGATGTGGTCTCTGGTGGCGGCCCTGCTGCAATGGCTGGAATCGATCGGCGCCACCCAGCTGCGCACGCTGCTGGCGCCGATGATCGTGGTGGCGCTGATGGTGCCGCTGGTGGTCATCGCGTCGCTGCTGCTCGTGGCGCTGGCCATGACGCCGGCGGTGGTGAACCTGGTGGCATCACGCCGCTTCCCGCAGCTGCAGCGCCGCCACGGTGCGGCCTGGTGGCAAGGGCTGCTGTGGTCGCTGGCGTGCACCGTTGGCGCGCTGCTGGCCCTGGTGGGCAGCCTGCCGCTGTGGTTCGTGCCGCCGCTGGTGCTGGTGCTGCCGCCGCTGATCTGGGGCTGGCTGACCTACCGCGTCTTCGCCTTCGACGTGCTGGCCGCGCACGCCACGGCCCAGGAACGCCGCCTCATCCTGCGTCGTCGGCGCTGGCCGCTGCTGGCCATGGGCGTGGTCTGCGGCTTTCTCGGCGCCGCGCCGTCGCTGCTGTGGGCGCTGAGTGCGGCGACGTTGATCTTCGCGCCGCTGCTGGCGGTGCTGTCGGTGTGGCTGTACATGCTGATCTTCACCTTTGCCGCCTGCTGGTTCGCTCATTACGCGCTCGCCGCGCTGCAAGGCCTGCGCGGCGAGCCGATCGAGGCCGACGTACTTACTCAAGCCCTCGTGCCACCCATCCCCCTGGCGCCACCCCCATGAACATCGGTCTCATCATCGTCGGCGACGAAATCCTGTCCGGCAAGCGCCAGGACAAGCACCTGGCCAAGGTCATCGAATTGCTGGCAGCGCGCGGCTTGCAGCTGGCCTGGGCGCGCTACGTGGGTGACGACCGCCCGCTCATCACCGCCACCCTGCGCGACGCGTTTGCAGGCGGCGACCTGGTTTTCAGTTGTGGCGGCATCGGCGCCACGCCAGACGACCACACCCGGCAGTGCGCGGCGGCCGCCCGCGGCGTGGACCTGGCCCTGCACCCGCAGGCGCGTGAGCTCATCCAGGAACGCATGCGTGAGGTCGCGGCCGAGCAGGGCCTGCCCTTCGAGCCCGACCGCGCCGACAACCAGCACCGGCTGAACATGGGCGTGTTCCCGCTGGGCGCCACGCTGATCCCCAACCCCTTCAACAAGATCCCCGGCTTCAGCCTGGGCCATGTGCACTTCGTGCCCGGCTTCCCGGTGATGGCCTGGCCGATGATCGAATGGGTGCTCGACCAGCACTACGCCCACCTGCAGGGCGGCGCGACCCAGGTCGAGCGCTCGGTGATCGTATTCGGTGCCATGGAGGCCAGCCTGACGCCCTTGATGGAAGACATCGAGGCCCGCTTTGCTGGCGTGAAGGTCTTCAGCCTGCCCAGCGTGGACCACCCGGAGTGGGGTCGGCACATCGAACTCGGCGTGAAGGCGGCCGATGACCCGCTACAAGCCTACGCCGCACTGCGCGCTGGTCTGATGCAGTTCGGCGCGAAGTTGGGCCCCGAGCTGGTGCGTTGATGCACCGTCATGGGCTCTGATTTGGTTCGGGTGCGGGTTCTAGTTCGGGTGCTGGTGCGGTTGCGGGGGCGGGGGCGGGGGCGGGGGCGGGGGCGGGGGGTGTCGCGATCTGCGGCGCACACGCACGATCTCACCCGCGCGGTGCGGCAGGGCACGCACCTGCGCAGTGGCGGGGCTTCCAGCCGGCCCGGCATGCTTTCTGCTAAATTTGATCGAGCACCCACCCCAAACCCCGAGCCCTGCCAGGAGAGACCGAAAATGTCCAAGACCGTTGCCGACGTGATGAAGCTGGTGAAAGAAAACGAGATCAAGTTCGTTGACTTCCGCTTCACCGACACCCGCGGCAAGGAGCAGCACGTCACCGTGCCCGTGTCCCACTTCGACGAAGACAAGTTCTTGTCCGGCCATGCCTTCGACGGTTCCTCGATCGCCGGCTGGAAGGGCATCGAGGCCTCGGACATGCTGCTCATGCCCGACCCCAACACGGCCAACATCGACCCGTTCTTCGAAGAGCCGACGGTCATCCTCACCTGCGACGTGCTCGACCCCGCCGACGGCAAGCCTTACGAGCGCGACCCACGCAGTCTGGCCAAGCGCGCCGAGGCTTACATGAAGAGCACCGGCCTGGGCGACACCGCCTACTTCGGCCCGGAGCCCGAGTTCTTCGTCTTCGACGGCGTGCGCTGGAGCAGCGACATGTCGGGCACCTTCGTGAAGATCGAATCCGAGGAAGCCGCCTGGAACAGCGGCAAAGAATTCGAGGGCGGCAACATGGGCCACCGCCCTGCCGTCAAGGGCGGTTACTTTCCGGTGCCGCCGGTGGACAGCTTCCAGGACATGCGAAGCGAGATGTGCCTGATCCTCGAATCGCTGGGCATCCCCGTCGAGGTGCATCACCACGAGGTGGCCAACGCCGGCCAGATGGAGATCGGCACCAAGTTCAGCACGCTGGTCCAGCGCGCCGATTGGATCCAGCTGCAGAAGTACGTCATCCACAACGTCGCCCACGCCTACGGCAAGACGGCCACCTTCATGCCCAAGCCCATCGTCGGCGACAACGGCAGCGGCATGCACGTGCACCAGAGCGTGTGGAAGGACGGCAAGAACCTGTTCGCCGGTGACGGCTATGCGGGCCTGAGCGACTTTGCGCTGCACTACATTGGCGGCATCATCAAGCACGCCCGCGCGCTCAACGCCATCACCAACCCCGGCACCAACAGCTACAAACGCCTGGTGCCCGGCTTCGAAGCCCCGGTGAAGCTGGCGTATTCGGCCAAGAACCGCTCGGCCTCGATCCGCATCCCTTACGTAGCCAACCCCAAGGGCCGTCGCGTCGAAGCGCGTTTCCCCGATCCGCTGATGAACCCCTACCTGGGCTTCAGCGCGCTGTTGATGGCCGGTCTGGACGGCGTCGAAAACAAGATCCATCCAGGCGAGGCGGCATCCAAGGACCTGTACCACCTGCCGCCGGAAGAAGACGCGAAGATCCCCACCGTCTGTGCCAGCCTGGAGCAGGCGCTGGAGTACCTGGACAAGGGCCGCGCCTTCATGACCAAGGGAGGGGTCTTCACCGACGCCTACATCGACGCCTACATCGACTTGAAGATGCAGGAAGTGACCCGCTTCCGGATGGCCACGCACCCGGTCGAATTCGACATGTATTACTCGCTGTAACGGCGGGCGTGCCACGGCACGTTGCTGGTCTTCCAGGGCCGGCAAAGCGAACGGGCGGGCTGTGAGGCCCGCCCTTTTCGTTTCAACGGGTGTGCAGCGGGTAGTCCACAATTCCGCAATGAATGCAATCCTGTCGCCTCGGTCAGCCCGCGCCGCCACCTGCGCCCTGCTGGTGACCGGGACCCTGACCACGCTGACCACGCTGACCGCGCTGCCCGTGGCGGCGCAGGAGCCGCGCCAGGTGTATCGCTGTCCCGGGCCACCGGTGCTGTACACCGACACGCTGACGTTGGCCGAAGCGCGCGAGCGCGGCTGCCGCAGCATCGAAGGCACGCCCGTCACCGTCATCCAGGCCCGCCCGCGCGTACCTGCCAGTGCCTCAGCCGCCAACGTCGCAGCGGCCGCGCCGGGATCGGCAGCGGCAGCGGCAGCGGCAGCGGCAGCGCGGCCGGCCGACACCCGCGTCGACCCGGCTGCCCAGCGCGCGCGCGACAGCGACGCCCGCCGCATCCTCGGCGACGAGTTGCGCCGCGAGGAAGAGCGCTTGGGGCAGATGCAGCAGGAATTCAACCGCGGCGAACCCGAGCGCCGCGGCGACGAGCGCAACTTCCAGCGCTACCAGGACCGCGTGACCGACATGCGCGCCGGCATCGCGCGCAAGGAAGCCGACATCGCCGCCATCCGCCGCGAGATCGGCAAGCTGCCGTCGTGACGGCAGTGCCTAGCCGCCCAACCCCGGGGCGGCGTTGAATACGGACAAGGTGCCCGCGGGCGCCGAGTTCGACCTCCTCGTCAGCATGGTGGCACTGGTGGACCGCGAGGGCCATTGCCTGCTGGCCAACTCGGCGCTGGAAAACGCCGTCGGCCAGTCGCGCCGCGCCCTGCAGCGCAGCAGCGTGTTCGACTGGGTGGCCGACCCCGCGCCGCTGCGCGAAGCCCTGCTGCTGGTGGCCGCCAACGAGATCGTCACCAGCCGCTTCGCCGCCTTGCTGCGCCGCCAGTCGGGCGGCGGCTCGGAGCTGCCGGTGCACGTGGTCGTCAGCCAGCCCGAGCCGGCCGGGCCCTTGCTGCTTGAGATGCTGGAAGTCGAGCAGCAGACGCGGCTGGATCGCGAAGAGCGCGCCCACGGCCTGGCGCAGGCCAACAAGGAACTGGTGCGCAACCTGGCGCACGAAATCAAGAATCCGCTGGGCGGCATTCGCGGCGCGGCGCAGTTGCTGGCGATGGAAGTCACGTCCAAAGAGTTGACCGAGTACACCCAGGTCATCGTGCACGAGGCCGACCGCCTGCAATCGCTGGTCGATCGCCTGCTGGCCCCGCACCGTCGGACGCAGCTGGTGGTGGACGTCAACATCCACGAGGTTTGCGAGCGCGTGCGTTCGCTGGTGCTGGCCGAGTTTCCGCGCGGCCTGCGGGTCGAGCGCGACTACGACACCTCGATCCCCGAATTCCGCGGCGACCGCGAACAGCTGATCCAGGCCGTGCTCAACATCGCGCACAACGCGACGCAGGCGCTGTCGGTGCGCATCGCCAAGGGCGACGCCCAGCTCGTGCTGCGCACCCGGGTGGCGCGCCAGGCCACCTTCAGCCGCCAGCGCTTTCGCCTGGCACTGGAATTGCATATCCAGGACAACGGGCCGGGCGTGCCCGAGGCCATCCGCGATCGCATGTTCCACCCCCTTGTGTCGGGGCGCGACGGCGGCTCCGGCCTCGGGCTCACCCTGGCGCAGACCTTCGTGGAACGTCACCAGGGCACGATCGACTGCGAAAGCGTCCCGGGCCGGACGATCTTCAAACTGCTGATTCCTCTGCCCTGAATTCCCTGACTTCCCTGACTTCCCTGACTTTCACCGAGTGAGCACCCCGCCCGCATGAAACCGATCTGGGTCGTCGACGACGATCATTCCATCCGATTCGTGCTCGACAAGGCGCTCACCCGCGAGCAGTTCAGCGTGCGCACCTTCGCCAGTGCGCGCGAAGTGCTCAAGGCCCTAGAGAGCGACGTGCCCCAGGTGCTGGTCAGCGATATCCGCATGCCCGGCGGCAGCGGCATAGAACTGCTGTCGCAGGTCAAGCAGATGCACCCTGGCCTGCCGGTGATCATCATGACGGCCTATTCCGACCTGGACAGCGCCGTCTCGGCCTTCCAGGGTGGCGCGTTCGAGTACCTGCCCAAGCCCTTCGACGTGACCAAGGCGGTGGACCTGATCCGCCGCGCCG
>ENA-OBIT01000974-OBIT01000974.1-metagenomes-genome-assembly--contig:-NODE-974-length-11535-cov-4.52509_pt1 | contig 11535 bp, 10 predicted proteins | sample MGYA00153386_OBIT01 | MGnify analysis MGYA00153386 | reverse complement strand
GGCGCGTGGCCTTGCGCGCCTTCACGCTGCCGGCGATCTGGATGGCGCCGCTGAAAAGCAGCAGCTTTTCCGTCAGCGTGGTCTTGCCGGCGTCCGGGTGGCTGATGATGGCGAAGGTGCGGCGGCGGCGCACTTCGCTGCGCAGGCGCTCGGGAAGGGCGGCGGGTATCGCGGCGGACATGGCATCTCGGGTGTGGGCAACCTGCGGATTATCCCGTTGCAGGCGCCGGCCCCGCGCGGGTGCGGTGCCCGCATCGGCATCGGCATCGGCCGTGCCAGTCTGCGCGCAGGCCGTCAGATCCGTCGACAGACCTTCACGGCGGCGCGCGACCCCGCACCCACCGACCAGACCCACAGGCGCAGGGCGGGCGACAAGGGTGTGGCGTGTCCAGCAAGAAGTTCGGCGGCCTCGTCACGGTGTCCGATCTCATCGGCGCGGCACGCGGCGAGCAGTGCCCGAATCTCGTTCAAGGCCGGGCTGGCCTTGGCGGGATGGATGCGGTCGATGCGTTCAATCTGCTCGGTGTAATGCTGGTCCACGAAAGTCTCCACGGCCTGCACCGTGGCATAGGCCGCACGCGGGCCCAACAGCGCCGGCAAGGCACCGGTCAGCCAGCCGGCCACACCCCACAACGGCAACAGCAGGCTGCGCTGGCGCGGCGTCAACCACGGCTCTATCAGCGCCAGATGTGCTGCCTCGGTCGCCAGGTGTGTCTGCGCAAAATGCCGCACCGCGGCGTGGCGGGTCGTGGCCAACATGCCGCGGTAGATAAACACGGCCCCCGTCTCGCCGGCGTGGTCAGTGCGCAGGTCGGCCACCAGCCAATTCGGCAAGGGCCCAGGCCGGCCGGCTGCGTCGTTGAAGTTGCCGTTCAGGTCGCCGAGGTCGCCAAGGTCGCTGACATCGCTGCGGCCGCCGTGTCCGTTGTGGTTGGGATTGGCAGGGCCGAGGGATGTCACCGTCGTCCGGTCAGCGGTCGTTTGACTGGCCATGCCATGCGCTGGGGCCACGGGGTCACTGATCAAGGAGATTCCTTTCAGACGCAGCATCGGGCGCCATGTCGCTGTCGGCGGCCGCCTCCACAGGTCGGTGGGCCAGGGTGTTGCGGATGAACTGCTTTTCGTAGTGGCGGTTGCGCCGGTTCTTCTTGGCTGCAGCGCGCTGACCACGCCGCTTGTCCACCACCCATTCGCCCAGGCGGCTGAGGTCGGCCAGGCTCTGGATGTTGTTGGGTGAATTTCGGCGCGGCATGGCGGGCAACAGAAGGTCGCGACGCCGTCGTCGCAGCACCCGGTTATCGCACTGGGCGGCGCGCCACGGGGCCGTGGGGTCATCGCGGCCCGTGCGCCAGGCCGCGACGCAGCGCGGCGGATGCAGCCTCAGTCTTCCAGCATCGACCGCAGCATCCAGGCCGTCTGCTCATGCACCGCCAGGCGCTGGGTCAGCAGGTCGGCGGTGGGCTCGTCGCCGGCCTGGTCGGCCAGCGGGAAGATGCTGCGTGCGGTGCGTGCCACGGCTTCGTGACCTTCGACCAGGATGCGCACCATTTCCAGCGCCTTGGGCGCCGTGGCTGGCGCGTCATCGATCGAGGCCAGCGCGCTGAACTGCGCGTAGCTGCCCGGCGCCGGGTGGCCCAGGCTGCGGATGCGTTCGGCGATAGGGTCCACCGCCGTCCACAGTTCGGTGTACTGCGCCATGAACATGGTGTGCAGGGTGTTGAACATCGGACCCGTCACATTCCAGTGGAAGTTGTGCGTGGTGAGGTACAGCGTGTAGGTGTCGGCAAGCAACCGCGCCAGGCCGCCGGCAATGGCGCCACGGTCTTTGTCGCTGATGCCGATGTTGATGGGCGCGCGCGCCGTGCCGGGCTTCTTGCTCATGCTCATGCTCTTGCTTTTGCTCATAAATTACTCCTGGTGGTCGTGCAACGAAACAGATTTTGGGGCAGTGCTCTCGACCGCATCAAGTCGGCGGTGCCAAGCCCGGTAACAGGCGACGAGTGTCATGACAAGCGCGTCACCCCCGGTAATGCGCAGGCATAGATGCAGTTGCGCAGCGCCGCGATGGCCTCGTAGCGCGGAAAGCTGCGTCGCCAGGCCAGCACCACGCGGCGCGTGGGCACGGGTAGCGCGAACTTCAGGTAGCGGATGTGCGGCTGTGGCCCGGCGGGCACGCTCAGCACCGGCACCACCGTGACGCCCATTCCCGACGCCACCATGTACTTGATGGTTTCCAGCGAGCTGCCTTCGAAGCTCTTGCGCATGCCGTTGCTCATGTGTCCGGCTGGGCTGGCGAAGCGCGCGTATTCGGGGCAGACCTCGAGCACGTGGTCGCGAAAACAGTGCCCGGTGCCCAGCAGCAGCATGGTTTCTTGTTTCAGCTCTTCGGCGGTGATGTTTTTGCGCCGCGCCAGCACGTGCGTTTTGGGCACGGCAACCATGAACGGCTCGTCATACAGCGGCGCCATGGCCAGGCCGGTGTCGGGAAAGGGCTCGGCCATGATGGCGCAGTCGAGTTCACCGGCGCGCAGCATGTCCAGCAGCCGGGCGGTAAAGCTTTCTTGCAGCATCAGCGGCATCTGCGGCACGCGCTCGATGGCCTGGCGCACCAGGTCGGGCAGCAGGTAGGGGCCGATGGTGTGGATGATGCCCAGGCGAAGCGGGCCCGAAAGCGGGTCCTTGCCCAGCTTGGCGGTTTCCTTGATGGCGGCGGCTTGTTCGATGACCTGCTGCGCCTGGCGCACGATCTGTTCGCCCAGCGGTGTGACGCTGACCTCGTTGGCGCCTCGCTCGAAGAGCTTGCAGTCGAGTTCTTCTTCGAGTTTCTTCACCGCCACGCTCAGCGTGGGTTGGCTGACGAAGCAGGCTTCGGCCGCACGGCCAAAGTGGCGTTCGCGGGCGACGGCAACGATGTACTTCAACTCGGTCAAGGTCATCGTGCGATTGTTACCAAAACGGCCGCGCCGTCCCCGTGAACGCGGGCTGCCTGCGCGCCCGTGCGGTCAAGACAATTCAAGCATTCCTGCACTGCCGCGTCCTGCATTTGTTGCAGGTTGCCCAGGCCCGCAGCCTTCTTGCCGTTGCAATCAACCGATCGCCATGCTCAAACAATCACTCTCCTGGCTGGCCGCCGCCGCCATGGCCACCCTGGCCACGCCGGGCGCGCAAGCCTTTGAACGCACGGTAACCGGGTTTTCGTCCAGTGGCTTGCGCTGGCAGGCACAGAGCCTGCTGGTGGGCGTCACGTCCACCGGCACCGTGGCCTCGGGCGGCAACACCATCTACCAGCCCAGCTACCCCACGGGCGGCGGCGTGGTGGCCCTGATCTTGACCTTCCCTGGCGGATCCTTCATCTGCAGCGGCACGCTGATGAACGACCGCCAATCGGTGCTGACTGCCGCGCACTGCGTCACCGACGCGGCCATGGGCACACCCACCCGCAGCACGGCATGGTTCTACGGCGGGCCCGATGGCGACACGCTGGTGCCGAACAACCCCGGCGCCACACCGGTGGCCGCAGCGCAGTACTTCATACACCCGTCCTACACCGGCGACGTGATCGACCACAACGACGTGGCCGTCATTCGCCTGGCTGCACCGGCGCCAGCCTTTGCGCCTTCATTCGGCCTGTACGCACAAGAGCTTACTGGGCGCGACGTCAACGTGTGGGGCTACGGCACGCGTTCCAGCGGCGGCGGCAACGTCGGCGCCAACCTGGGCACCGACCGGCTGCGCCAGGGCCACAACCGCTACGACTTCCGGCTGGGCGACACCGCCTTCGGCATCGGTTGGTCGGCCGAACTGGAAGAGCCGTTCTCGCAAATTGCGCACTCGTGGTTGTCCGACTTCGACAACGGCCTGGCGGCCAACGACGCCGCATGCAAGACGGTGAACGTGATCTTCGGCTTGGCTGCCAACCCCAAGTGGTGTGACCTGGGCCGCGGCGCGCGCGAAGTGGGCGTGGCCGGTGGCGATTCGGGTGGCCCAGGCTTCGTCGACGGTCTCGTCGCCTCTGTCACTTCCTACGGCCTGAGCTATGGCGAGCCTGCCTTCGGTGATGTCGATGCGGCCCTGAACAGCAGCTTCGGCGAACTCACCGGCTACGTGCCCGTGTACCTGCATGCCGATTTCATCAACGCCGCGCTGGTGCCCGAGCCCGGCACTTGCTTGTTGATGGCGCTGGGCCTGGTGGCCGTGGGCGAGGGGGCGCGGCGCGGCCGGCGCGCCGGTTGCAGCAGCAGCAGCACAACAGCCACAACAGCAGCCTCAGGCCTTGAGAAATTGCGCCCCGCCGCCCAGCCAGCGCTGCACCTGTGCAGCCGCGGCGGCAGGGTGGTCGCGCAGCAGCTGCGGGGCCAGGGTGCGGGCGGCTTGCAGCAACGCGTTGTCTTGCTGCAGGTCGGCGAAGCGCAGCAACGCGTCTCCGCTCTGGCGCGCGCCCATGAACTCGCCGGGGCCGCGAATGTCCAGGTCGCGCCGGGCAATCTCGAAGCCGTCGCTGGTTTGTGCCATGGCCTTCAGCCGCGCCTTGCCGGTGGACGACAGCGGCGGCGTGTAGAGCAGCACACACACACTGGCCGCCGCGCCCCGGCCGACGCGGCCCCGCAACTGGTGCAGTTGCGCCAGGCCAAAACGTTCGGCATGTTCGATCACCATCAGGCTGGCGGCAGGCACGTCCACCCCCACCTCGATAACGGTGGTGGCCACCAGCAAGCGCATTTCACCGCTGGTGAACTGCGCCATCACCGCGGCCTTGTCGGCCGCCTTCATGCGGCCGTGCAGCAGGCCCACGCTCACGCCCGGCAGCGCTGCAGCCAGCTCGGCGTGGGTGGCGGTGGCGTTCTGCAAGTCCAGGTGCTCGCTTTCTTCCACCAGCGGGCAGACCCAATACACCTGGCTGCCGGCGCGGCCGGCCAGTTCGGCCCGCACGCGCTGCACGACCTCGGCGCGCTTGCCGTCGGCAAACACCTTGGTCAGCACCGGCGTGCGGCCGGGCGGAATGGGCGTGGCCGTCATCATCAGCAGGTGCGGCTCCAGCGCGTGTGTGTCAAGCTTTTCCCGCAGGGCCAACCGCTGCGCCACGCCAAATCGATGCTGCTCGTCGACGATGGCCAGGCCCAGCCGGGCGAAGACCACGTCTCGCTGAATGACGGCGTGGGTGCCCACCACCAGCATCGCCCGGCCCGACGCCACCTGCGCCACCATGGCGTCGCGGGACTTGCCCTTGCGGCTGCCGGTCAGCCAGGCAATCGTCAGCCCCAGCGGCGCCAGCCAGCCCACCAGCTTGCGAAAGTGCTGCTCGGCCAGGATCTCGGTGGGCGCCATCAGCGCGCACTGCCAGCCGGCGTCGATGGCACGCGTCGCGGCCAGCGCGGCCACCACCGTCTTGCCCGAGCCCACGTCGCCCTGCAGCAGCCGGTGCATGGGCTGCAGCCGGGCCAGATCGGCGGCCACCTCGGCCACCACACGCTGCTGGGCACCCGTCAACGCAAAAGGCAAGTTGATCAACAACTGGCCGTGCAGCCCGCCTTCGCGCGGCGGCAGCGGCGGCGCGGCCAGCGTGGCGCGTTCGGCCTGGGCCTGGGCTTGCGACAACTGCTGAGCCAGCAGCTCGTCGAACTTCAGCCGCTGCCAGGCGGGGTGTTGGCGGTCTTCGAGCGACCCGGGTGGTACATCGCGCGCCGGCTGGTGCAGGGCCTGCACCGCGTCGCGCAGGGTGGGCAGGCCGGGCGGCAGCAGCGCTGGTGGCAGCAGTTCGTCAAGCGGTGCGCGGCGCAGTCCCGACAACACGGCCTTGCGCAGGTAGCTCTGCGGCAGTTGCGCTGAACTGGGGTAGACGGGTGTCAGCGCCTGCGGCAGCGGCTCGTCGGCGCTGACGGCCTTAAAGGCCGGGTGCACCATCTCGCGGCCCAGAAAACCGCCGCGCACCTCGCCGCGGGCGCGCACACGCTGGCCCACGGCCAGGGTCTTCTGGTTGGCAGGGTAGAAGTTCAACAAGCGCAGCACCACCTGGCCGCCGTCGTCTTCCAGCACCACCACCAGCTGGCGCCGGCCGCGGGTGTCGACGCGGCACTCGCGCACCACGCCCTGCACCTGCGCCACATCGCCATCACGCAGGCCGGCCATCGGCACCAGGCGCGTCTCGTCTTCGTAGCGCAGCGGCAGGTGCAGCGCCAGGTCGATGTCGCGCAGCAAGCCCAGCCGTTCCATCGCCTTTTGCGGGCCTGACTTGACACGGGTCGGCGGGTTCATCCAGCCATTGTGCGGGGCGGGTTCCTGATAATGCGGCGGTGCAATCCACCCCCGCCGCCCTGCCCTTGTCGTCGTTGTTGACGCTCTCGCTGTCGCTGTCGTTGGCGCTGTCGGTGTCGTTGTCGGCGGTGGCCCCCGCACAGGCGGCAACCTTCGAGCTGCCACCCATCCACCGCATCGTCAACTACCAGCCGCGCCAGCCGCTGCAGGTGCTGACGTCCGACGGCGTGGAGATTGCCCAGTTCGGCGCCGAGCGGCGCCAGTACACGCCGCTGGCGCAGATGCCGCGGCGCTTGCAGGACGCGCTGCTGGCCGTGGAAGACGGCCGCTTTCGCAGCCACAGCGGCATCGATCCGCAAGGTATGGCGCGCGCCGTGCTTTCCATGTTGACCGGCGGGCGCAGGCAAGGTGCCTCCACCATCACCCAGCAACTCGTGCGCACCATGTTGCTGACGCAGCACTTCACGCCAGAGCGCAAGGCCAAGGAAATCTTGCTGGCGCTGAAGGTGGAGCAGGTGCTCAGCAAAGACCGCATCCTGGAGATCTATGTCAACGAGATCTTCCTGGGCCAGCGCGCCTACGGGTTTGCGGCGGCGGCGCAGACCTACTTTGGCAAGCCGCTGGACAAGCTCAACTGGGCCGAAACTGCCATGCTGGTGGGCCTGCCGCAGAACCCGCACTACGCCAACCCGGTGGTCAACCTGGAGCGCGCCACGCAGCGCCAGCGGGTGGTGCTGCAGCGTTTGCGCGAAACCGGCCTGATCGACGACAGCCAGCTTGCCGCGGCGCGGGCCGAGAAGCTGGCCCTGCGCTCGCCGCTGGACGCACCGCTGCAAGCCGGCCATGCGGCCGAGATGGCACGCCGCGTGGTGGTGGAACGTTTTGGCACCGAGGCCTACACCACCGGCCTGCGGGTGGTGACCTCGCTGCGCGCAGCCGACCAGAAGGCCGCCGTGGCCGCCGTTCAAAAGGGCATCCTCGCGCACGACCGCAAGGGGCCCTGGCGGGGGCCGGAAGACATCGAAGCCCTGCCTGCAGGCGACGGCGCCGCGCTCGAGGCGGCGGCCGCGCAGGCGCTGAAGAACCACCGCGACGACGAAACCCTGCGTGTGGGCATCGTGCTTCATGCTTCACCCACGGCGGTGTCGGTGCAACTGGCCAGCGGCGACGCTGTCACGCTGCGCGGCGAGGCGTTGCGCTGGGCCGAGCCGGCCCTGGCTGCCAAGGCGCGCGCGCCGCTGGCCATCAGGCGCGGTGCCATCGTGCGGCTGATTCAGCAAAGCCCACGCCAAGGTGCAGGCCAGGGCCAGGGCCAGGGCTGGGCGCTGTCACAGTGGCCGCAGGTGCAAGCCGCGCTGGTGTCGATGGACCCGGCCAGCGGCCGCATTCGCGCGCTGGTGGGTGGTTTTGATTTCACCCAGCAGCCCTTCAACCACGCCACGCAGTCCTACCGCCAGCCAGGGTCTAGCTTCAAGCCATTTCTGTACTCCGCGGCGCTGGAACGCGGCGTGATGCCCGCCACGTTGATCGACGACCTGCCGTTCCTGGCCAACAGCGAGCCCGACGCCGCAGCCGGCAAGGCGTGGGCGCCGCAGAACAGCGATGGCCGCTTCGACGGGCCCGTCACGCTGCGCGACGCGCTGGTGCGCTCGAAGAATCTCGCCAGCGTGCGCCTGGCCCAGCACGTGGGCACGGCTGCGGTGCGCGACTGGGCAGGCCGCTTCGGCATCGACCCCGTGCGCCAACCCGACAACCTGACGCTGGCCCTTGGCAGCGGCAGCACCAGCCCCCTGCAAATGGCGCAGGCCTACGGCGTGCTGGCCAATGGCGGCTGGCGCGTGCCGCCGGTGCTGGTGGAACGCATCACCGACGCGCAAGGCAAGGTTCTGTACGAAGCCCCGACCGCCGCGCCGCTGGTGGAAGAAACGCGGGCAGTGCCGGCACGCAATGTGTTCATCGTCAACAGCATGCTGGGCGACGTCACCCGAGTCGGCACCGCGGCCAGCGCGCAGGCGCGGCTGAAACGGCCGGACCTGCATGGCAAGACAGGCACCACCAACGACGCTGTCGACGCCTGGTTCGCTGGCTACCACCCGAAGTTGGTGGCGGTGGTGTGGTTGGGCCACAGCGACGCCGCGCGCAGCCTGGGCGACCGCGAATCGGGCAGCGCGCTGGCGTTGCCGGTGTGGATCGACTACATGGCCGTCGCGCTGAACGGTGTACCCGTAGCTCCCGCCACCCAGCCCCCGCCAGGCCTGGTGCGCGTGGACGACGACTGGGTCTATGAAGAGTGGCAGGGCGGCGGCCGTGTCGCCCACCTGCGGGCCGACGCACCGCCGCTATTCAGCCCCGGCCCGGTGGCGGCCACCGCACCGGCGCCGGCTGCGTCCACGTCACCCTAGGCGACGATGAAGCACACCCTGGCCGACTTCGACTTCGCGCTGCCGCCCGAGCTGGTGGCGCAGCACCCTGCGGCCGAGCGCAGCGGCTCGCGTTTGCTCGACGGCACCGGCGCGCTGCCGGCCGACCGCCAGTTCCGCGACCTGCCCGGCTTGCTGAACCCGGGTGACCTGCTGGTCTTCAACGACACCCGTGTCATCAAGGCCCGGTTGCACGGCGAAAAACGCAGCGGCGGCGCGGTGCAGGCGCTGGTCGAACGCGTGTTGCCTGGCCACGAGGTGTGGGCCCACCTGCGCGCCAGCAAGTCGCCCCGGCCGGGCAGCCTGGTGCGTTTTGCAGACGCGTTCGACGCCCAGGTGCTGGGCCGCGCCGGCCCCGATGGCGGGCTGTTCCACCTGCGTTTCCCGGGCGACCCCTTTGCGCTGTTGGCCCGCCACGGCCATGTGCCGCTGCCGCCCTACATCCAGCATGCCGACGGCGCCGACGACGAAGCGCGCTACCAGACCATCTTTGCCGCGCGCCCTGGTGCCGTGGCCGCACCCACTGCCGCGCTGCACTTCGACGCCGGCGTGCTGGCCGCACTGGCGCAGCGCGGCGTGCGCCGCACGGCCATCACGCTGCACGTGGGCGCCGGCACCTTTCAGCCGGTGCGCGTGCAGGATATTTCCGCCCACCGCATGCACAGTGAATGGTTCGAAGTCGGCCCCGATACCGTGGCCGCCATCGACGCCACGCGCGCGGCGGGCGGACGCATCGTGGCCGTCGGCACCACCACCTTGCGGGCGCTGGAATCTGCCGCGCGACAGGCCGGTGCGGGCCAGACCCTGGCGCCCTGCACCGGCGACACCGACATCTTCATCACCCCGGGTTTCGAGTTCCGTGTCGTCGATCAGTTGGTGACCAACTTTCACCTGCCCAAGAGCACGCTGATGATGCTGGTCAGCGCCCTGGCCGGCCACGCGCAGGTGATGGCGCTGTACCGCCACGCGGTGGAGTCGCGCTACCGTTTCTTCAGCTACGGTGACTCGATGCTGCTGGCGCGCCGCGCCGGTTGAACTGCCCGCGTCACGGGGGTGGTGGGGGCTGGTGCAGCACGTCGGACACCAGCACCAGGCCGTGCAGGCCGCCGGTCTGGTGTTTCAGGTCGGACAGGTAGGTGGTGACCAGATTCAGGCGTTCGGCCAGCCCCACCGCCACCATGCGCGCGATGGCCGGGTCCCGGGCCAGCAGCGCACGGCCGTCGGCGGCGTGGCGCATCACGCTGCGCTCGGTGGCTTGCACCGTGGCGCCGTGGGTGCAGCCCAGCAGCACCGAGACTTCACCCACGGTGGCGCCGGGCTCGCTGACGATGTTGACCACCGCAGTACCCTTTCGCACCTGCAGCGTGCCCGACACCAGCACCCAGATGCCGCCGGATTGCTGGCCTTCCCGCAACACCACCTCGCCGGGGCCAAAAATGACCTCGGGCAGGTGGGCGCAGAGTTTGAGCATGCCGGACATGTTGCGAATCGTAGGCCGCAATGGTCGGCAGTGGGGCGGCAGTGGGGCGGCAGTGAGAATGGCAGGATGCTTGAATTTGAACTGCTCGACACCGACGGCCTGGCCCGGCGCGGCCGCCTGAGGCTGAGACACGGTGTCGTCGACACGCCCGTGTTCATGCCGGTGGGCACCTACGGCACCGTCAAGGGCGTGTTGCCGAGATCGCTGCACGAGATGGGCGCGCAGATCATCCTGGCCAATACCTTCCACCTGTGGATGCGGCCCGGGCTGGACGTGGTCAGGCAGTTCGGCGGCCTGCACCGCTTCGAGGCCTGGGACAAGCCCATGCTCACCGACAGCGGCGGTTTCCAGGTCTGGAGCCTGGGCGGCAGCGACGGCACTGGTCGCAAGATCAGCGAAGAAGGCGTGCGCTTCGCGTCGCCCGTCAACGGCGACAAGCTTTTCCTGACGCCCGAGGTGAGCATGCAGATCCAGACGGTGCTGAACAGCGACATCGTGATGCAGTTCGACGAATGCACGCCCTACGAGACGGCCGGCGAACTGACCACCGAGGCGCAGGCGCGCAGCTCGATGGCCCTGAGCCTGCGCTGGGCGGCACGCAGCCGCCAGGAGTTCGAGCGCCTGGCCAACCCCAACGCGCTGTTCGGCATCGTGCAGGGCGGCATGTTCGAACACCTGCGCGACGAGTCGGCTGCGGCGCTGGCTGAACTGGACCTGCCGGGCTACGCCGTGGGCGGGGTCAGCGTGGGTGAACCCAAAGAGCTGATGCTGAAGATCATGGCCCACACGCCACGGCGGCTGCCGGCGCACAAGCCGCGTTACCTGATGGGCGTGGGCACACCCGAAGACCTGGTCGAGGGCGTGGCCTGCGGCGTCGACATGTTCGACTGCGTGATGCCCACCCGCAACGCGCGAAACGGCCACCTGTTCACGCGCTTTGGCGACTTGAAGATTCGCAACGCACGGTTCCGCAGTGACGAATCGCCGCTGGACCCGACCTGCCAGTGCCATACCTGCAGCGGCTTCAGCCGCGCCTACCTGCACCACCTGGAACGCTGCGGCGAGATGCTGGCGCCCATGCTGGCCAGCATCCACAACCTGCACTACTACGTGAACCTGATGGCCGAGGTGCGGCAGGCACTGGACGAAGGCCGCTTCGAAGCGTTTCGGGCGCAGTTCAAAGCCGACAGGGCGCGTGGGGTCGGTTGACGGCCTGAGGGAATAAACCATGAAAAAAGAACATGTCATGTTCGATTTTCATGCTCCGATGCCACAGTGCCGCCATGCATGTATTTCGTGCCGGCCTTCAAGCAATGGTCGGTCAGGCGCTGGGGCGATCGCGCGCGGTGGTGTCGGCCGGGCCGCGCCGAAGTGGCAAGAGCA
>ENA-OBIT01000973-OBIT01000973.1-metagenomes-genome-assembly--contig:-NODE-973-length-11537-cov-5.21442_pt1 | contig 11537 bp, 7 predicted proteins | sample MGYA00153386_OBIT01 | MGnify analysis MGYA00153386 | reverse complement strand
CGTTCTACATTAATTCGCCGGGCGGCAGCGTGAGCGCCGGCTTGTCGATCTACGACACCATGAACTTCATCAAGCCCGACGTGTCCACGATGTGCATGGGCATGGCGGCCAGCATGGGCAGCTTTCTGCTGATGGCCGGTGCCAAGGGCAAGCGGTTGGCGCTGCCGAATTCGCGGGTCATGATGCACCAGCCCTCGGGCGGCGCGCAGGGCCAGGCCTCCGACATCGAAATCCAGGCGCGCGAGATCATCAAGACCCGCGAGCAGCTCAACCGCATCTACGCCGACCGCACCGGGCAAAAGCTGGAGCGCATCGCTTCTGACATGGAGCGCGACCTCTGGATGTCGCCCAACGAAGCGCTGGACTACGGGCTGATCGACCAGGTGCTCGAGCGCCGGGCCTGACCCGCAGCCTCCCCGCCGGCCGGCGCTTGCCGGTTGCTTGCGGGGCCGCCGTAGGCTTTGAACGGACTGGTCTTTGGGCGTCATTTCGGACCGGTGACCGACCGGGGCTTTGATCTATCATGAATCGGCATCCAGTCACCCATTCCGCGCGTAGAGACACACATGGCCGACAAGAAGGGCGCCTCGGGCGAGAAGGTTCTGTATTGCTCGTTTTGCGGCAAGAGCCAGCACGAGGTGAAGAAGCTCATTGCGGGGCCGTCGGTGTTCATCTGCGACGAGTGCATTGAACTCTGCAACGACATCATCCGCGACGAAGTGCCGGCCGATGCGGCAGGCGGCAAGTCCGCCAAGTCCGACCTGCCGGTGCCTGGCGAGATCAAGGCCAGCCTCGACCAGTATGTGATCGGCCAGGACGTCGCCAAGCGCACGCTGTCGGTGGCTGTGTACAACCATTACAAGCGCCTGAAGCACATCGGCGCGGTGTCGGGCAGTTCGGCCAAGGACGAGGTCGAGCTGACCAAGAGCAACATTCTGATCATCGGGCCGACGGGGTCGGGCAAAACGCTGCTGGCGCAGACGCTGGCGCGGCTGCTCAACGTGCCTTTCGTCATCGCCGACGCCACCACGCTGACCGAGGCCGGCTACGTGGGCGAGGATGTCGAGAACATCATCCAGAAGCTGCTGCAGAACTGCAACTACGACGTCGAACGTGCACAGCGCGGCATCGTTTATATCGACGAGATCGACAAGATCAGCCGCAAGGCCGACAACCCCAGCATCACGCGCGACGTGTCGGGCGAAGGCGTGCAGCAGGCGCTGCTCAAGCTCGTCGAAGGCACGATGGCCAGCGTGCCACCGCAAGGCGGGCGCAAGCACCCGAATCAAGATTTTTTGCAGATCGACACGACCAACATCCTGTTTATCTGCGGCGGCGCTTTCGACGGGCTGGAGAAGGTCATCCAGAACCGCACCGAGAAATCGGGCATCGGCTTTGCCGCCACCGTGCACAGCAAGACCGAGAAGCGGGCTGCCGATGTCTTCCGCAGCGTCGAGCCCGAAGACTTGATCAAGTTCGGCCTCATCCCCGAACTCGTCGGCCGCCTGCCGGTGATCGCCACGCTGGGCGAACTGACAATCGAAGCGATGATGCAGATCCTGACCGAGCCGAAGAACGCGCTCGTGAAGCAGTATCAAAAGCTGTTTGCGATGGACGGCGTCGAACTCGAAATTCGGCCCTCTGCGCTCACGGCCATTGCGCGCAAGGCGCTGCTGCGCAAGACCGGCGCGCGCGGGCTGCGTTCGATCCTCGAGCATTCGCTAATCGACACCATGTTCGACCTGCCCACCATGGATGGCGTGGCCAAGGTCGTGATCGATGAACACATCGTCGAAGAAGGCGCCAAGCCGCTGCTCGTGTACCGCGAGAAGAAGGCCAGCGCCTGAGGCCGAACGCCGCCGTTCGGCGCCGCCGGCGTCTTGCATTAGTGATCTCAGGCCCCACGTGGACCTGAGAAAGAGAGGTCTCAATGTCCGGTCATCCCATCCTCCCCTCAGACCCGATCACGCTGCCGCTGTTGCCGCTGCGCGATGTGGTGGTCTTCCCGCACATGGTCATCCCGTTGTTCGTGGGCCGGCCGAAGTCGATCAAGGCTTTGGAAGCCGCAATGGAATCGGGTCGGCAGATCATGCTGGTAGCGCAAAAGGCCGCCGGCAAGGACGAGCCCAAGGCCGACGACATGTTCGAGGTCGGCTGCGTCTCCAGCATTCTGCAGATGCTGAAGCTCCCCGACGGCACCGTGAAGGTGCTGGTCGAAGGCATACAGCGCGCCACCACGACACGCATCACCGACGGTGAAGAGCACTTCTTCGGCGACGTGGTCCCCGTGGCGCCGGGCGCCGAGGCCACCCCCGAAGTCGAGGCGCTGCGCCGCGCCGTCACGCAGCAGTTCGACCAGTACGTCAAGCTCAACAAGAAGATCCCGCCCGAGATCCTCACCAGCATCGGCGGCATCGACGACCCGGGCCGCCTGGCCGACACCATCGCCGCGCACCTGCCGCTGAAGCTCGAGGCCAAGCAATCGGTGCTGGACATTTTCTCGGTTGCCAAGCGCCTCGAGAAGCTGCTCGAGTTGCTCGAACACGAAGTCGACATCCTGCAGGTCGAGAAGCGCATCCGCGGCCGCGTCAAGCGGCAGATGGAGAAGAGCCAGCGCGAGTACTACCTGAACGAGCAGGTCAAGGCCATCCAGAAGGAACTTGGCGACGGCGAAGAGGGCGCCGACCTCGAAGAGCTCGAGAAGAAGATCGTTGCCGCCAAGATGACCAAGGAGGCGCGCAAGAAGGCCGAGGGCGAGCTGAAGAAGCTCAAGCTGATGTCGCCGATGAGCGCCGAGGCCACGGTGGTGCGCAACTTCATCGACACGCTGATCAACCTGCCGTGGGCGAAGAAGACCAAGATCAAGCACGACCTGGGCCACGCCGAGGCCGTGCTCAATGAAGATCACTTCGGCCTGGAGAAGGTGAAAGACCGCATCCTCGAGTACCTTGCCGTGCAGCAGCGCGTAGACAAGCTCAAGGCGCCCATCCTGTGCCTGGTCGGCCCCCCGGGTGTGGGCAAGACCAGCCTGGGCCAAAGTGTGGCGCGCGCCACCGGACGCAAGTTCGTGCGCATGGCACTCGGCGGCATGCGCGACGAGGCCGAGATCCGCGGCCACCGCCGCACCTACATCGGCAGCATGCCGGGCAAGGTGCTGCAGAGCCTGAGCAAGATCGGCACCCGCAACCCGCTGTTCCTGCTCGACGAGATCGACAAGCTGGGCATGGACTTCCGCGGCGACCCGTCGAGCGCGTTGCTGGAAGTGCTCGACCCCGAGCAGAACCACACCTTTAGTGATCACTACGTCGAGGTCGACTTCGATCTGTCCGACGTGATGTTCGTGGCCACCAGCAACAGCATGAACATCCCGCCGGCCCTGTTGGACCGGATGGAGGTCATCCGGCTGGCCGGCTACACCGAAGACGAGAAGCTGCACATTGCGCAGAAGTACCTGCTGCCCAAGCAGGAGAAGAACAACGGCGTGAAGGACGGCGAGATGCTGCTCACCGAAAGCGCCATCCGCGCCATCCTGCGCTACTACACGCGGGAGGCCGGCGTGCGTTCGCTAGAGCGCGAGATCGGCAAGATCTGCCGCAAGGTCGTCAAGGGCGTGCAGCTCAAAAAGTACGACGGGCTGGTCACCGTCACCGAGGACAACCTCAACGACTTCCTGGGTGTGCGCAAGTTCGACTTCGGGCGCACCGAGAAGAAGAACCAGGTCGGTCAAGTCGTCGGCTTGGCGTGGACCGAAGTCGGCGGTGACCTGCTCACCATCGAGGCTGCGGTGATGCCCGGCAAGGGCGTCATCACGCGCACCGGTTCGCTGGGCGATGTGATGAAGGAATCGGTTGAAGCCGCGCGCACGGTGGTGCGCTCGCGCGCCGCCCGCCTGGGCATCAAGGACGAGATGTTCGAGAAGCGCGACATCCACATCCACGTGCCCGACGGCGCTACCCCGAAGGACGGGCCCAGCGCCGGTGCCGCCATGACGACCGCTTTCGTCTCGGCGCTGACGGGCATCCCGGTGCGCGCCGACGTGGCGATGACGGGTGAGATCACGCTGCGGGGTGAAGTCACCGGCATCGGCGGCCTGAAGGAAAAGCTGCTGGCCGCGCACCGCGGAGGCGTGAAGACCGTGATCATCCCCGAGGAGAATGTCAAGGACCTGCAGGACATCCCGGAGAACGCCAAGAGCCATCTCGAGATCGTGCCTGTGAAGTGGATCGACCAGGTGCTCGAAATCGCGCTCGAACGCATGCCGCAGCCGCTGCCCGACGACGAGGTGGCGGTCAAGGAAACGCCGGCCATGGTTGAAGCTGCGGCGCCGACACCGGCTGCCGATGGACTCCCGCACTGAGCTTGCCATCCGGCCGCACCCGAGTGCATAATCCGCGGCTCGGCACAGCGGCAACGAAGCGTCGAAATTGCGGGAGTAGCTCAGTTGGTAGAGCGCAACCTTGCCAAGGTTGAGGTCGAGAGTTCGAGACTCTTCTCCCGCTCCAGTTTTGGGAAAAAGGGAAGCTGCGGCTTCCCTTTTTTGTCAGGATGGGCAGACTCGGTCCGCGGACTTTTCAGATACGGCGCGATAGCAAAGCGGTTATGCAACGGATTGCAAATCCGTCCAGTCCGGTTCGACTCCGGATCGCGCCTCCAGTCTCTTGAACGGCTCCCTTCTGTGGAGCCGTTTTCGCGTCTGCTGCGGCCGATAATGCACGGTCGTCCGGATGGCGAAATCGGTATACGCAGCGGACTTAAAATCCGCCGCCCTTGATACGGGCTTACGGGTTCAAGTCCCGTTCCGGACACCACACCACTTTGCCGTCGGCGCTGGGCTTTCGCTGCGCACGACATTGGCCTCGGGGAAAAATAGAACGACCGTACTATTCGTTGCCCCCGCGACATTGTTTGCAAGGGTGCGGCGCCTAGAATCCGCTCACTTTTTGCAAACGTGGTTCGACCTGGGAGCGTGCGGGATGAAGGTGCTGGTCACAGTCAAGCGGGTGGTGGACTACAACGTCAAGGTGCGGGTCAAGGGCGATGGCACGGGCGTGGACATCGCCAACGTCAAGATGAGCATGAACCCCTTCGACGAGATTGCCGTCGAAGAGGCAGTGCGGCTGAAGGAGAAAGGCGTGGCGACCGAGATCGTGGCCGTGTCCTGCGGCGTGACGCAGTGCCAGGAAACGTTGCGCACCGCCATGGCCATCGGCGCCGACCGCGCCATCCTGGTGGAATGCCCCGACGAGCTGCAGCCGCTGGCAGTGGCCAAGCTGCTGAAGGCCTTGGTGGACCGTGAACAGCCGGGGCTGGTGATCGTCGGCAAGCAGGCCATCGACGACGACTGCAACCAGACCGGGCAGATGCTGGCCGCGCTGACCGGGATGGCGCAGGCCACCTTCGCCAACAAAGTCGACATCGTCGACGGGCACGCCGTGGTGACGCGAGAGATCGACGGTGGCATGGAAACGGTGCGCGTAAAACTGCCCGCCGTCGTCACCGCAGACCTGCGCCTGAACGAGCCGCGCTACGTGACTCTGCCCAACATCATGAAGGCCAAGAAGAAAACGCTTGAGGTCATCAAGCCGGCCGACCTGGGCGTGGACGTGTTGCCGCGCATCCGAACGCTGAAGGTCAGCGAGCCGCCCAAGCGCGGCGCGGGCATCAAGGTGCCCGATGTGGCGACCCTGGTGGACAAGCTCAAGAACGAAGCAAAGGTAATCTGACATGACTTCCCTCGTCGTTGCTGAACACGACCACGGCAGCCTCAAGGGCGCCACCCTGAACACCGTCACCGCCGCGTTGCAGTGCGGCTCCGAAGTGCATGTGCTGGTGGCGGGGGCCAACGCCGCGGGCGCGGCCGCTGCCGCGGCGCAGATCGCTGGCGTGGCAAAGGTGCTGCTGGCCGACGCACCGTGCCTGGCAGAGCAACTTGCCGAGAACGTGGCCGCTCAGGTGCTGACTGTCGCCCGCAACTACACGCACGTGCTGTTCCCGGCCACGGCGCACGGCAAGAACGTCGCTCCGCGCGTGGCGGCCCTGCTCGACGTCGCGCAGATCAGCGACGCGATGAAGGTGCTCGGCCCCGACACCTTCGAGCGGCCGATCTACGCCGGCAACGCCATCGCCACCGTGCAGAGCACCGACGCCATCAAGGTCATCACCGTGCGCACCACGGGCTTCGATGCGGCTGCTGCCAGCGGTGGCAGCGCCGGCGTCGAAACGCTCGCTGCCGTCGCCGACAGTGGCCTGTCGACCTTCCAGGGCAGCGAGATCGCGAAGAACGACCGCCCCGAGCTGACGGCCGCCAAGGTCATCGTGAGTGGCGGCCGGGCCCTGGGTTCGAGCGAGAAGTTCGACGCCGTGCTGACCCCGCTGGCCGACAAGCTCGGTGCCGCGCTGGGCGCCAGCCGCGCTGCGGTGGACGCTGGCTACGCGCCCAACGACTGGCAGGTGGGGCAGACAGGCAAGATCGTCGCGCCCAGCCTGTACATCGCCTGCGGCATCAGCGGTGCCATCCAGCACCTGGCCGGCATGAAGGACTCCAAGGTGATCGTCGCGATCAACAAGGACGCCGAGGCGCCGATCTTCAGTGTCGCCGACTACGGCCTCGAGGCCGACCTGTTCACGGCCGTGCCGGAACTCGTGGCCAGCCTCTGAGCCCCCACCCGCCAGCAAGGCGCCCACCGTGGCGCCTTTTTTGCACCCGGAACTTTCAGCGAAAGAGAACCCCATGAGCTACACCGCCCCCGTCAAGGACATGTTGTTCGTCATGAAAGAACTGGCCGGCCTGGAGGCGGTGGCGCAGCTGCCCGGCTTCGAGGACGCCGGCCTGGACACCGCCGCAGCCGTGCTGGAGGAATCGGCGCGCTTCAACCAGGACGTGGTGGCACCGCTGAACTGGGAAGGCGACCGCAACCCGTCGAGCTTCAGGGACGGCAAGGTGACCGCCACGCCCGGCTTCAAGGAAGCCTTCCGGCAGTTCGCGCAGGGCGGCTGGCAAGGCCTGCAGCACCCGGTGGCGGTGGGCGGGCAGGGCCTGCCCAAGCTGGTCCACGCCGCCTGCAGCGAGATGGTCAACAGCGCCAACATGAGCTTCGCGCTGTGCCCGCTGCTCACCGACGGCGCCATCGAAGCCCTGCTGACCGCAGGCACGCCCGAACAGCAGGCGGCCTACATCCCGAAGATGCTGGACGGCACCTGGACGGGCACCATGTGCCTGACCGAATCGCAGGCCGGCAGCGATTTATCGCTGGTGCGCACGCGCGCCGAGCCCCAGCCCGATGGCAGCTACAAGCTGTTCGGCACCAAAATCTACATCACCTACGGCGAGCACGACATGGCGGTCAACATCGTCCACCTGGTGCTGGCCCGCGTGGTGGGCGCGCCCGCCGGCGTGAAGGGCATCAGCCTGTTTATCTGCCCCAAGGTGCTTCCTGACCAAACGCGCAACGACGTCCACTGCGTCAGCATCGAACACAAGATGGGCATCAAGGCCAGCCCCACCGCAGTGCTGCAGTTCGGTGACCACGGCGGCGCGGTGGCCGAGATCATCGGCGCCGAGAACCGCGGCCTGGAGTACATGTTCATCATGATGAACGCGGCCCGCTACGGCGTGGGTATCCAGGGCATCGCGCTGGCCGAGCGTGCCACGCAGCATGCCGTGGCCTACGCGCGCGACCGCGTGCAGAGCTGGCCTGTCGACGGGTCGGCCAATGCGCCGGTGTCCATCATCCACCACCCCGATGTGCGCCGCATGCTGATGACCATGCGCGCCCACACCGAGGGCTGCCGAGCCATGGCGCTGGTGGCGGCCAGCGCCTTCGACGCCGCGCATGCCCACCCCGACGCCGCCGTGCGCATGGAGAACCACGCCTTCTACGAGTTCATGGTGCCGCTGGTGAAGGGCCTGTCGACCGAGATGGCGCTGGACGTGGCCAGCCTGGGCGTGCAGGTGCACGGGGGCATGGGTTTCATCGAGGAGACCGGGGCGGCGCAGTACCTGCGCGACGCCAAGATCCTGACCATCTACGAAGGCACGACCGCCATCCAGGCCAACGACCTGGTAGGCCGCAAGACCGGGCGCGACGGCGGCGCCGTGGCGCGTGCCATCGCCGGCCAGATCGAAGCCACCGAGGGCGAACTGCGCAGCCGCGGCAGCGCCGACTGCCTGGCCATGGCACGCCGCTTGGCCGCCGCGCGGCGCGCCTTTCTCGATGCCGTGGACTTCGTCACCGCGCAGGGCAAGGCCAGCCCCAATGCGGTGTACGCCGGCAGCGTGCCGTACCTGATGTTGACGGGCACGCTGATGGCCGGCTGGCAGATGGCGCGGGCGTTGCTGGTGGCCGAGACGCGGCTGGCCGAGGGCGTCGACGTCGCCTTCATGCAGGCCAAGATCACCACGGCGCGCTTCTACGGCGACCACATCCTCAACAAGGCCCCGGCCCTGCGCGACAGCATCGTCGAAGGCGCCGATTCCGTCACGGGCCTGGCGTTGGAGGCGTTTTGATGAGCGTGCTACCCCCCGTTTTGCAACACGTGCCGTTGCCCATCATCGGCGCGCCGCTGTTCATCATCAGCAACCCCAAGCTCGTCATCGCGCAATGCCAGGCGGGCGTCGTGGGCTCGATGCCGTCGCTGAATGCGCGGCCCGCGTCGCAGCTCGACGAGTGGCTGGCAGAGATCACCGAAACGCTCGCCGCCTGGGACCGCGATCACCCGCAGCAGAAGGCGGCGCCCTTCGCCATCAACCAGATCGTGCACAAGACCAACGACCGGCTCGAGCACGACATGCAGGTCTGCGCGAAGTACAAGGTGCCCATCGTCATCACGTCGCTGGGCGCGCGCGTCGACATCAACGAGGCCGTGCACGCCTGGGGCGGCGTGGTGCTGCACGACATCATCAACAACGCCTTCGCGAAGAAGGCCATCGAGAAGGGCGCGGACGGCCTCATCGCCGTGGCCGCAGGGGCCGGTGGGCATGCCGGTGTGAAAAGCCCATTCGCGCTGGTGCAGGAAATTCGCGAGTGGTTCCATGGCCCGCTGGCGTTGAGCGGGGCCATCTCCACCGGCGACGCCGTGCTGGCCGCGCAGGCGATGGGCGCGGACTTCGCGTACCTGGGCTCGGCCTTCATCGCGACCGAAGAGGCGCGGGCGTCTGAGGCCTACAAGCAGTGCATCGTCGACAGCGACAGCGACGACATCGTCTACAGCAGCCTGTTCACCGGCGTGCACGGCAACTACCTCAAGCCCAGCGTGCGCAACGCCGGCATGGACCCCGACAACCTGCCCGAGAGCGATGCCACGAAGATGAACTTCGGCGGTGGCGACAGCGCCAAGAAGGCCTGGAAGGACATCTGGGGCTGCGGCCAAGGGATCGGCGCGGTAAAGGCCGTCGTGCCCGCGGCCGAGATGGTGGCCCGGCTGCGGCGCGAGTACGACGCCGCGCGCGCCCGGCTGGGCTTGCGGAATGCCGCGCCAGCCTGACTGAGCGCAAGGACGACCCCGCCTCAGGCGGTGTGCAGGTCCGAATCGCAGCCGTCTGCGGCGGCGATCCAGCGCAGCGCCCAGCGACGCGCCAGCGCTGCCGGCACCCAGGGTAGCCAGCGCGCGGGCTCGGTCACCACGCTGCACCGATACCGTGTTTGCTCGTCGCTCCACTCCAGCGCCGCGCAGGCCCCGCGCAAACGGCGCGACACCCAGATGCCCAGCGGGCAGGGCGCAGCGGCGCAGCACACACCGCAGCCATTGCATGCCAAACCCTCGGCCGGCTTGGCCGGCGCCTGGGCGTGGATGTGGATGACGCGGTGTGGCATGGATTGCACAGTCTGGCCACTTTCCGGCGCAGCTTTCAGGAAGTCAGGGAGTCGGGTGCAGCCCAATTCCGCAAGAAGACAAACGTGTCACGGTGATAGAGTGCCGCCGTGTCAGACCCAGTCCCTTCCCGTCCCCTTGCTTGAGTATTTGAAGAGAGCAAGGCGGGTCGCTAGTCCGCTTGCCCGGTGAAGCCGGGGCCGCGGAAGGTTGATCAACCCACTTCTTGCCCTGGAAACCAGGGCGCCAAGGTGAGCGAAAGATGATGCAGCAAACCAGGTCCACCTCGTACCTGTTCGGTGGCAATGCCCCGTATGTCGAGGAGTTGTACGAGTCCTATCTCGACAACCCCGGCAGCGTGCCCGACAACTGGCGCACCTACTTCGACAACCTCCAGCACGTGCCGGCCACCGATGGTTCCGACGCGCGCGATGTGGCCCATGCGCCGGTGGTCGAATCGTTCGCGCAGCGCGCCAAGGCCAACGCCTTCGCGTTGAAGGCCAGCGCGGCCGACCTGGCCGTGGCGCGCAAGCAGGTGCACGTGCAGAGCCTGATCGCGGCCTACCGCTTCCTGGGGTCGCGCTGGGCCGACCTGGACCCGCTCAAGCGCACCGAACGCCCCAAGATACCCGAACTTGAGCCGGCCTTCTACGACCTGAGCGAGTCCGATATGGACATCACGTTTTCGGCCGGCAACACCTACTTCGGCAAGGCCGAGAACATGACGCTGCGCGAGATCGTGCAGGCGCTGCGCGAAACCTATTGCAGCACCGTCGGCGTCGAGTTCATGCATTGCACCGACCCGGCCGAGAAGCGCTGGTGGCAGGAACGGCTGGAGAGCGTGCGCAGCAAGCCTTCCTACAACGCGCAGCAAAAGACGCACATCCTCGAACGCCTGACGGCCGCCGAGGGCCTGGAGCGCTACCTGCACACCAAGTACGTCGGCCAGAAGCGTTTCTCGCTCGAAGGCAGCGAAAGCTTCATCGCCAGCATGGACGAACTGGTGCAGCGCGCCGGCGCCAAGGGCGTGCAGGAAATCGTCATCGGCATGGCCCACCGCGGCCGCCTGAACGTGCTGGTCAACACGCTGGGCAAGATGCCGGCCGACCTGTTTGCCGAGTTCGACCACACCGCGCCCGAAGCGCTGCCGTCGGGCGACGTAAAATACCACCAGGGTTTCAGCAGCGACATCACCACGCCGGGCGGCCCGGTGCACCTGAGCCTGGCCTTCAACCCTTCGCACCTGGAGATCGTCAACCCCGTGGTCGAGGGCTCGTGCAAGGCCCGCATGGACCGCCGCGGCGACGCTACCGGCGCGCAGGTGCTGCCGGTGCTGGTGCACGGCGACGCCGCGTTCGCCGGCCAGGGCGTGGTGATGGAAACGCTGGCGCTGGCGCAGACGCGGGGCTACTTCACCGGCGGCACGGTGCACCTGGTGGTGAACAACCAGATCGGCTTCACCACCAGCGACCCGCGCGACAGCCGCTCCACGCTGTATTGCAGCGATGTGGTGAAGATGATCGAGGCGCCCGTGCTGCACGTGAATGGCGACGACCCCGAGGCCGTGGTGCTGTGCACGCAGCTCGCCATGGACTACCGCCACCAGTTTCGCAAGGACGTGGTGGTCGACATCATCTGTTTCCGCAAGCTGGGCCACAACGAACAGGACACACCCAGCCTGACGCAGCCGCTGATGTACAAGGTAATAGCCAAACACCCCGGCACGC
>ENA-OBIT01000968-OBIT01000968.1-metagenomes-genome-assembly--contig:-NODE-968-length-11564-cov-2.44322_pt1 | contig 11564 bp, 11 predicted proteins | sample MGYA00153386_OBIT01 | MGnify analysis MGYA00153386 | reverse complement strand
CGCAGCCAACCGCGCCCGTATCGAGTACCAGAATGCGTTGCACCTTTTCCCCCCCACTGGCACCGGCTGGCAACCACCGGTAATTACCTGTTCGGCCACAACAGGCATGGGTATTGCCGATTTATGGACCCTGATTAACCAGCATCAGACCTTATTCACGCAAACAGGCGAGCGATTGCACCACCGGCAAACACAGGCACTCGACTGGTTTCAACTGTTGCTACGGCAGCAAATTGAACGGCAGTTCTTCAACCAGGCCAATCTATTGCAACGCTTGAAACAAGTTGAACAACAAGTGAGAACAGGCGAATTGTTGCCCATGCAAGCGGTGGAACAACTCCTGGCATCTGCCTAATGCTCTCCTGTGCGTGAATTAAATGTTTGTACACCTAAACCATTGTCGGCTGCCCTGTTGTTGTCCGTTTATATTTGTACATACAACAAAATCGATATGTCAACGAAACTTTTTGAAACGGCAACGTTAGGGAACATTACGCTGAAAAACCGGGTCGTTATGGCCCCCATGACTCGCAATCGTGCCACGCCCGGTCATGATGTAACGCCAATAATGACGACCTACTACGCCCAGCGTGCTTCGGCGGGCCTGATTATCACAGAAGGCATTGCTCCGTCGGCCAACGGCAACGGCTATGCCCGCGTACCCGGCCTTTATACGTCCGCACAGGTAGAAGGCTGGCAGGCAGTAACAGCAGCCGTACATAAAAAAGGAGGCAAAATCTTCGCCCAGTTGATGCACACTGGCCGGATTAGCCACCCGGCAAACATGGAGGAAGGAGCCGAAATTCTGGGACCATCGGCCATTGCGGCAGCTGGGCAGATTTATACCGACGAGCTTGGTATGCAGGATCATCCAACCCCACGCGAAATGACGAAAGCGGACATCGAACAAACAATTCAGGAGTATGTCGCCGCCGCCCGGAACGCCATTGCCGCCGGCTTTGATGGTGTTGAGCTTCACGGCGCAAATGGTTATCTGGTTGAACGCCGTTGTCGGCCTACCACCAACCAGCGGACAGACGAATATGGTGGCTCAACGGAGAATTATGCTCGTTTTGTCATTGACGTAGCCACCGCCATCTCAAACGCCATCGGTGTTGATAAAACGGGTATTCGCCTATCGCCTTACGGCGTATTTAATGATATGCCGTATCTGGTTGATTACGACGGCGCGATGCTTTATTTGACTGAAAAACTCAACGGCGTTGTCACCTACGTTCACTTGGTCGATCACGAGTCAATGGGCGCACCGGCTATTGGTACTGGCATTAATGAAGCCATTAGAAACACCTTTTCAGGTACGATGATCTTGAGCGGTGGGTACGATGCGGCCCGCGCCGAAGCCACACTGGCCGCTGGCAAGGCCGAACTGATTGCCATTGGCCGCCCCTTCATTGCGAATCCTGATCTGGTAGAACGGATGCAGAATGGTACCAAACTGAGTCAGCCAGACTTCAGCACCTTCTACACGCCCGGCGAAACAGGCTACACTGACTACCCAGCCCTGGCAGAATAAACAGGTTAATTTGTAGCACTTTCCCAATTATCAATTCAGGTACGTTCCTGACAGTTTTTTCTGCTTGATCTAAGCAAAAAATGCCCTGACTAACTAGCCAGGGCATTTTTTGTTCTCCTGTTCAGCTATTTATCAGGCGTACGTGTTCAACATGACGGGCATCACCAGCATCAGAATTTCCTCGTTCTCTTCTTTGTCGGCGGGAATAATCAAGCCGGCGCGGTTGGGTGCCGACATTTCGAGCGAGATCACCTTCGCGCTCAGGTTGTTGAGCATCTCGGCCATCAATTTGGCGTTGAAACCAATTTCCATCGCCTCGCCCTCATACTCGCACAACAGTTTCTCATTGGCCTCATTGGCATAATCTAGGTCTTCGGCGGAAATTGTCAGGGTGTTTGTCTTCATCGACAGACGAATCTGGTGCGTTGTCCGATTGGCGTAGATCATAATCCGCTTCAGGGAGTTCAGCAGATCGGCCCGGCCAATGGTCATCACATTCGTATTGTTGGTCGGAATGGCGTTTTCGTAATCCGGAAAACGCTCATCGATCAGGCGGCAAATGAGCTGCGTCGATCCGAACACAAACGAGGCATTCGACTGGCTCAGTTCAACCTTTACGTCAACGCCTTCGGGCAACGACGTTTTCAACAACAACAGGGCTTTACGCGGAATAATCAGCGATGTGCTGGCCGATGTTTGAATATCGGTGCGGCGGTAACGGATAAGACGGTGACCGTCGGTAGCTACAAACGTGGCGTTGTCGCTGTTCAGTTGTAGATAAACCCCCGTCATGGCCGGGCGAAGATCATCTGTACTGGTGGCAAACGCCGTGTTATTCACAGCGCTCAACAGCGCATTTGACGAAATTTCGACCGACTGATTTTTACTAACAGCCGGGATTTTCGGGAAATCGATTGGGTTCTCGCCCGATAGTTTGAACCGACCGTTATCTGTCAAGATCTCGGTACCAAATGTTTCCGTATTGATGTTAACCGTGATGGGTTGCTCTGGCAGGCTCCGCAACGTGTCGAGCAACAACTTGGCCGGGATGGCAATGGCCCCGGTTTCTGAAGCGTCTACAGGGATTTGCGTCGTCATGGTCGTTTGCAGGTCCGACGCGGTTACAGTCAACGTACCATCTTCTATTCGAAACAAAAAATTTTCGAGGATTGGTACGATTGGGTTGGTCGCAACCACCCCATTAATGTTCATCAGATTCTTGAGCAGAACAGACGAGGAGACGATAAATTTCATACGCAGGAGGCGTTCAGTAGGTGTTCATGTACTAAACAAAAGTAGCAAAAAAAGGGACCTTTTCGTAGCAGCTATTCGGGTTTTGTAACTCAGGGCAGGGCGTCAACCGGCGTATCGGTAGCGGCGAATAAGCTGCCAGACAAGCCCGCTAATGGCCACCAAAGCCAGTGGCAGCAATACGTTTATGGCTTGCCACCAAGTACGTTCCTGCCCTATTTTCACGGCATTGAGCGGTCGAAGGGGCACCTCTTTAGTACGCGCTACAATCACGCCATCGGGGTCGGTCAAGTAATCGATAGCATTGAGCACGAACTCTTTATTGGCAAACTGATTGCCGGAAAAACGGTCATATCCAAGCGGTAGAGGTGCTTTGCGTTTATAATCAACATCGTTTACCACCAAGTCACCGTCTGCACAAATCAGTACTTTGCCGACCTCCGCTTTTGCTTTAAAACGTTGTGCCAGTGAATCGGGCAACAGCTGGTTGGCATACAGCGAGGTAAACTGGCCTTCGAGCAACACGCCTACCATTCTAACGCCACCCGTATACGTTGCCGGGTCGGGTTGTTGCCTGGCTTCGTTGTAGGAAATCAAGGTAGGTACGTTTAACACAGTGGTGTAGGGCGATGTTTTTAGCAAAACGGTCTTCTGAATACCCCTCGCCCGCACCGTGTCTATCGTGCTTAAAAACCGACTATATAGTGCATCCATATTCCGGGTAATCGGGCTGTTACCAAACGAATTCAGCACTGGATAAAAATGCCAGGGCACCAACTGCACATTTGGTTTATCGCCCAACGTACCTACGTTCAGCGGAATCTGACCAGAAGTCAGATCTTTCACCACATTGCGGTTGATGCGGGCACCCCAATTGAAGAACAAATCGTCAAGCCCCAGGGGCAGGGGTTGTGCATACGAACCTCCCGCACTCACGCTATCGACACGCTGACCGTCCACAAAAAAAAGAGCTTTTCCACCTCTCACCACATACTGGTCAATCTTGAATACGTCGCCTTCCGAAAATGGTTGATCAGGCTTCAATACCAGCAACGCATCCACTCCTTCAACCGGACCAGGCTTTTTGAGGTCAACGAAAAACAGATCGTACTGCTCCTGAATTGAAGCCAGCAAATCCGAAAACCGCTCCGGTGGCACCTGTGTGTGGCCAAAAACCAGCCCCACCCGCCGTCTGCTGCCTTCGGGCTGGGTCAGCCGTCGAATCGCAGCCGCCAGTTGATACTCCACGCCTTCGTACGATTGGTTCAACTGCTCGGCAGGAGTGGCCGCTTTGTTGCCTTTCAATAGCAACACGCCTACTTCTTTTCCTTCGTAACTGATCACCGCCCCCGGCACAATAAGCTGCTCAGTACGGGTTCCGCCCTGATTGGCAAACAGATTCGTTGGTTGTAATCCCAGTTTCGCCAGCCTTTCCAACCGCTCCAGTTGCTCGTTTGACGTACCTGAGATTGGATCAACAAATCGAAAGCTAAGGTTGCTTCCCGCTTCAGTTTCAAATTCGCTCAGCGTCTCGCGAACAGCCGTTTCCAACCGTTTGAAACCCGGTGGTAACGTACCTGTCAAAAAAACATCGACGTGAACCCGGGCAGGCAACGTACCCAACAGTTGCTGCGTACCACCTGAGAGGGTATAGCGTTTATCTTCTGTGAGGTCAATGCGGGTGTACACAAAAGCCGATAAGGCGTTGAGCAGCAGTAGCCCTAACCCAAAAAGGAGAAAGCGTTTGGCCGTGGATGACATAGGTCTTACTAAAGCACAATGACGTTCACTTACTTCATCAGTTTTACGAAATCATCGAACAAATAGTGCGAGTCGTGCGGACCGGGCGATGCTTCGGGGTGGTATTGCACCGAAAAAGCGGGTTTATCCTTTCGCCGAATACCTTCGATGGTTTTATCATTCAGGTTAATGTGCGTCACCTCTACCTGGGCATGGTCCATTACCTCATCGGCAACTACTGCAAATCCGTGATTTTGTGAGGTTACTTCACACAAGCCTGTCACCAGGTTTTTAACCGGATGATTTAGTCCCCGGTGGCCATTGTGCATTTTGTAGGTCCCAATGCCACTGGCGAGCGACAAAATCTGGTGGCCTAAACAGATGCCAAAAAGTGGTTTCTCCGTGTTTAAAGCTTGTTGCACCGTCTTCACGGCATAGGGCATAGCGGCGGGATCACCGGGGCCATTTGAGATAAAAAATCCGTCAGGATTAAACGCCTGTAGTTCTGCAAATTCCGTTTTTGCCGGAAAAACCTTGCAGTAAGCACCTCTATCGACCAGGTTTTGCACAATACTTTTCTTGACACCCAGATCGAGCACCGCTACCCGAAAGCGCGAATCCTGCTGGCCTAGCTCGTATGTCGATTGCGTACAAACCTCCGATGATAGTTCCAGACCAGCCATGTCAGGTACGTTGGCAACGTCGGCGCGAAGTTGATCAATGTCCAGTATTGTCGACGAAATAATACAATTCATTACGCCTTTATCCCGGATATGCCGCACAAGTTGCCTGGTATCGATACCATGAATACCCACAATATTGGCCGATTGAAAGTACTGTTGTAAGGAACCGTCGGCCAGGTGACGGGAATAAGTTGACGAGAAAAAGTTACAAACCATTCCCCGGATCTTTACCCCGGCTGACTCTTCTTCAGTACCCAACTGAATACCGTAGTTGCCGATATGTGAAGTCGTGTTGACGATCACCTGGCCAAAATAAGACGGATCGGTATAAATTTCCTGGTAGCCGGTCATACCGGTATTGAAGCAAATTTCGCCGCCAGCCGTACCTGGTTTGCCGAGCGCAAAACCTTTAAATGCAGTGCCATCCTGCAAAACAAGCAACGCTTCGGGTTGTTGAGGGCGTGTCATGAAGGTATACTTGATATTTTTGGTTAAAAAAAGGGTTAGCCGATAACCAGCTAACCCTTTTTTCTATGATGAGCGACTTATCACTATTCAGCAACAGGCTTCGTCTTGTCGTCTTTTGCTTCATCACCAGCAGGGGCTTCCTCCGTTGGTGTAGCTTCAGCTACAGGTACTTCAGCAACCGGAACTTCTTCTATGGCTTTAGCTGGCGTTTCCTCGATTATTTCAGCCGACGGTGCTTCGTTGGCAACAACGGCTACAGGAACAATATCAGTTGAGCCATCTTCTGCTTTGCGACCTGGACCACCCCGACGGCTACGGCGGGTTTTTGTTGCCGTTTGCTCAGCAGCAGCGGCAAGCATCGTTTCGTTGAAGTCGACCAGTTCAATCAGGCATGTTTCGGCAGCGTCGCCTTTCCGGTTACCCAGTTTGATGATGCGCGTGTATCCGCCGGGCCGTGTAGCAATCCTATCCGACACCACACCAAACAACTCTTTCATGCCTTCCTTGTGGTTCAGCGACTGGAAAACAACCTTACGATTCTGGTTATTGTCTTCTTTTGCCCGCGTCAGGATTGGCTCAACGTACTTACGAAGCTCTTTCGCCTTCGCTACCGTCGTCTCAATCCGCTTGTGCATAATCAGCGAAACGGCCATGTTCGACAGCATTGCGTCGCGGTGCGAATGGGTTCGACTGAGGTGATTATCTTTTTTACCGTGTCTCATTGTAGTAGTAGGTAGTCATCAGTCATGCGACCGATCAACTGTTATTCTTCGTCCAACCGATACTTTATCACGTCCATTCCGAACGTCAGGTTTTTATCGGCAACCAATTGCTCTAATTCAGTCAGCGACTTCTTACCAAAGTTGCGGAACTTCATCATATCCGAAATTTCCAGCCGCACAAGGTCCCCCAGCGTCCGCACTTCAGCAGATTTCAGGCAGTTGTAAGCACGTACAGAGAGGTCCAGATCAGCCAGCGACGTCTTGAGCAACTTGCGCATGTGCAGCATCTCTTCGTCAACAACGTTGTCTTCTTCAGGCTTCACGGTGTCGAACGTCATCGTTTGATCCGAAAACAACATGAAGTGCTGAATCAGAATGTGAGCAGCGCCTTTCAATGCCTCTTCAGGATGGATTGATCCATCGGTTTCAATATCGAGAACTAACTTTTCATAATCTGTTTTCTGCTCAACCCGGGTATTCTCAACGCCGAATTTCACATTCTTCACCGGTGTATAGACCGCGTCCATCGGGATATGACCGAATGGCAATTCGTTGGCACGTGGCTCATCGGCAGGCACGTACCCACGACCCTTCTCAACGAAGATTTCCATCTCCAGATCGCGTGTATTGTCGATGTTACAAATAACCAGATCAGGGTTTAACACAACGAAAGAGGCCGTTGCTTTGCTGATATCACCCGCTTTGAGCACCGACTGGCCTTTGATGTTGACCGTAATCTTGTTGTCGACCATATCGTTTACCTTCTTAAACCGGACCATTTTCAGGTTCAGGATAATCTCGGTAACATCTTCAACAACACCCTCAATCGAAGAAAACTCATGGAGTACACCAGGAAATTTTACGCTTGTGATGGCGTAACCTTCCAGTGATGACAACAGTATGCGGCGCAGCGCATTCCCAATTGTAACGCCATAACCTTTTTCGAGAGGCTTGAACTCAAATACACCGTGAAAGTCGTCGGCTTTTTCCATTACGACTTTATCGGGCATTTGGAAAACTAATATAGACATATCTTTTCGTGGTTAACAGCCTGAAAAAATGAGTGTACAGTAGGCAGTGACAGATGAATACTGAGGCAATGCACCTAAGCGGCAATCTATTAACTGCTACTGCAAACCGGTCACTATCATTTAGAGTACAGTTCAACGATCAATTGCTCGTTGACGTTCTCAGGAATTTGGTCTCTTTCAGGGTAGCTGATAAACGTACCTGCCAACTGCTGCTGATCCCACTCAAGCCAGTTTGACCGCTTTGCATTACGAGCAGACAAGCTGGTCGTAATGGCTTCGAGCGACTTTGATTTTTCGCGAACGGCAATTATCTGACCGGGCTTCAATGAGTACGAGGCTATGTTTACAACTTCACCATCAACGGTGATATGTTTGTGACCAACCAACTGCCGGGCAGCCCGACGCGTTGACGCAATACCCATTCGATAAACGGTGTTGTCGAGGCGGGCTTCACAGAGTTTCAACAGGTTTTCTCCCGTGATACCTTCTTTAACGGAAGCCCTATGGAACAAACCACGGAACTGCCGCTCCAAAATGCCATAGATGTATTTTACCTTCTGTTTTGCCTGAAGCTGCTCAGCGTATTCTGAGGTCTTGCGCTTCCGTCCACGTCCGTGCATGCCGGGCGGGTAGTTTTTCTTCTGTAAAGCTTTGACAGGGCCTAAGATAGCCTCACCAAACTTACGTGCAATTCTGCCTTTTGGGCCAATATAACGTGCCATTATAAGAAATGAATAATGTGAAAAAGAGATCAGACACAACCGAATGTCGCCTCATCGTATTCATTGCTGCGGCAATAACCTGACTGTAATAGATACTACGGGGCCAAATGATTGCAATCAACTTTAACCAATACTACACGCGCCGACGTTTTGGAGGGCGGCAACCGTTGTGGGGTAACGGGGTAATGTCACGGATTGTCGTTACCTCGATACCCGTGTTCTGCACCGTACGAATAGCAGATTCACGTCCAGCACCGGGGCCTTTCACGAATACTTCTGCTTTCCGCATTCCCAGTTCATGGGCAACCTGTGCACAGTTTTGTGCGGCCGTTTGGGCTGCATAGGGGGTATTTTTCTTCGAACCACGAAAGCCCATCTTACCGGCAGACGCCCATGAGATAACCTGACCATTCATGTTTGTGATCGAAATGATGATGTTGTTGAACGTGGCCCGGATGTGTACCTGACCGACTGATTCAACCACGACAATCCGCTTTTTAGCTTTGTCTTTACGTTTTGCTTGTGCCATTTGCTTAGATAGTCGTCATCGGGCTAGAAATCATTCGTTGTCACTAACTATCACCTGTTGAAAGCACCGCTCAAAACAATAAATGACTGCCTAATGACTGGTAATGACGTTTCACCTAATGACCATTTACTTACTTGGTTGCTTTTTTCTTATTGGCAACCGTCTTACGCTTCCCTTTGCGGGTACGTGAGTTGTTCTTGGTTTTCTGACCGCGAACTGGCAGGCCTTTCCGGTGACGAAGACCCCGGTAGCAACCGATGTCCATCAATCGTTTGATGCTGAGCTGTACTTCTGACTTCAGTGCACCTTCAACCTTAAACTCGTCGCTGATAGCGTTACGAATAGCGGTTGATTCATCATCATTCCACTCACTAACTTTCTTGTTCTCGTCGATACCAGCTTTTGCCAAAATCGTTTTTGCTGCACTCCGACCGATACCATAGATGTACGTCAGCGAAATAGCGCCGCGCTTCTTATCGGGAATGTCAACACCTGCAATACGTGCCATGTGCTTAACCTTGTCTTTGTTTGTAACGGGGATTCTTCTTGTTGATCACGTACAGCTTCCCTTTCCGACGGATCACCTTGCAGTCTACACTGCGTTTCTTACCGGTACACAATTCGCGCCTTACTCAAATCATAGGGCGACATCTCCAACTTGACACGGTCACCGGGCAAAATCTTGATGTAATTCATCCTCATCTTACCCGAGATGTGCGCAATGACTTCGTGCTTATTAGCGAGTTCAACCCGAAACATTGCGTTTGACAAGGCTTCGAGAATCACTCCATCTTGCTCAATCGAATTCTGTTTTGCCATATAGCCCTTAAGCCGCTACTGCGGCACTCAACTCGATTTCCATACTAGTTCCGGCCGTCACCGCTTCGATGTACTCAAACGTAGTTAATATGTCGACCTTCCCCTTACGAACTGCTACGGTGTGTTCGAAATGCGCTGATGGTTTACGATCACTGGTTCTTATCGTCCAGCCATCGCGTTCCTGAATAACGCCTTTCTTACCGAAATTGATCATCGGCTCAATTGCAAGCACCATACCATCTTTCAACTTCGTTCCCTGTCCACGTCTACCGTAGTTAGGTACTTGTGGTTCTTCGTGTAACGAATTGCCTACCCCATGACCAACCAGTTCACGTACAACGGCATAACCAAAATGTTCCGTGTATGACTGAACTGCGTAACCAATATCGCCGATTCTGTTTCCGTCAATTGCTTTTGCAATGCCAACGTACAGCGATTCTTTCGTGCGCATCAACAGTTTGCGGACACTAACAGCAACATCACCAACCGGGTACGTGTATGCACTATCGGCATGGTAGCCATTCCGATAAACACCGCAATCAACCGATATTATGTCGCCTTCCCGCAACTCGTAGTTTGTCGGAAATCCGTGTACAACTACTTCATTGACTGAGATGCATAGTGCACCGGGAAAGCGAGTGGTTGTACCATTGTTGAAGCCAAGAAACGAAGGTGTGCCCCCACTATCCTTGATGAACATCTGGGCAACAGCGTCAAGTTCCTTGGTTGTTATCCCCGGGCGAATCAGCCTGGCAACCTCAGCATGTGCCTTACCTAGTACCTGACCGTTCTCCCGAATGATCTCGATCTCGTCATCCCTCCGTAATGTAATCATACTGATATATTAGGCAGGAACAACTTCTGTGCGGCCTTTTACCCGGCCTGACTTCATCAATCCTTCATACCGACGCATCAACAGATAACTCTCAATTTGTTGCAGCGTATCCAGTACAACACCAACCATTATCAGAAGCGATGTTCCACCAAAAAAGGACGCAAAACTCGATGTCATGCCCAATTGACTGGCAAACGAAGGTAGGATCGCAACTATTGCCAGCATTATAGCACCGGGCAGAGTAATGTGGTCAAGTACAGTTCCGATATATTCGGACGTTGACAAACCAGGCTTAACACCAGGAATGAAACCACCACTGCGTTTCATGTCGTCAGAGATCTGAACCGGGTTCACAGAGATTGCTGTGTAGAAAAATGTGAAGACGATGATAAGGAAGGCAAAAAGCAGGTTGTACTGCCACGACGTATAGTCCTGGAACGTGTTGTACAGAGAAGCCATTGTCTCACTTTTCTCAGCACCCAAACCGAAAGCGAAGCCGGGAATAAACATCAGGGCTTGCGCAAAAATGATTGGCATCACGCCGGCAGCGTTCAGTTTAAGTGGTAAATACTGACGCTGACCGCCTACTACTTTGTTGCCAACAACTTGCTTGGCATACTGGATCGGAATTCTGCGTATTGCTTGCGTCAGCAACACAGCACCCATGATCACGAAGTACAAACCAACCATCTCTAGGAGAAAGATGAATATCTGCGATGTACCTCTTGAAAGAGCTTCACCATAGATAGCACCCGGAAGGCGTGAAACGATACCGATCATGATGATCATTGAAATGCCATTACCGATTCCTTTGTCAGTAATCCGTTCGCCCAGCCACATACAAAAAATCGTACCGGCTGTCAAAATGAACACCGCCGCAATTGAAAACAGGGTCCGGTCAATGAATAACGCATCGGCCGGGATCGTTGTGCGGATGTACGTGATCGCCTGGATCGCAGTAACAAAAATTGTCAGTATGCGAGTAATCTGATTCAGCTTCTTACGACCCGACTCACCTTCTTTCTGCATCTTCTGAAAGTAAGGCAATGCCAGGGTAAGCAACTGAATTGCGATTGAAGCAGAAATGTAGGGCATGATGCCCAACGCAAAAATGGATGCCTTGCTAAAAGCACCACCTAAAAACGTGTCCAGCAAGCCTAACAGCCCATCTGTACGCACGTCCAAACGGGCCGGGTTGACACCAGGGAGCACGATGTGCGTACCCAGCCG